>ERZ1023848.161-NODE-161-length-27269-cov-14.842728_pt1 | contig 27269 bp, 21 predicted proteins | sample MGYA00380385_ERZ1023848 | MGnify/ENA primary metagenome ERZ1023848 (study PRJEB33179, sample SAMN07449069) | human gut metagenome | biome: Human-gut; feature: Human associated habitat; material: Faeces | host: Homo sapiens | place: India:Kasaragod | collected...
CGCACGACAGGATATCCATCTGGTGCTCGCTGAGGGCTTCGAACCCCCGACCCCCTCCATGTGACGGAGATGCTCTAGCCAACTGAGCTAAGCGAGCAAACAAAAAAGGTTTCGCCGTTCGACGAAACCTCATCTTTCTAAATGGTGGGGTTAACAGAATTCGAATCTGTGACCTCCTCGATGTCAACGAGACACTCTAACCAACTGAGCTATAACCCCATGTCTTAACGACAAGATTTATTATAAAGGAGTCCCCTCGAAATGTCAACAGGAAAATTCAAATTTCTTGAAAAAATTTTTGACTCCCTCCATCCGTGGTATAATAGTCGATAGGATACATCAACTGTTTTGGGGGATTTTATTATGAAAGACTTACTCGACGTCCACATGCACACGCTGGCCAGTGGCCATGCCTACAACACGATTCGCGAGATGATTGCGGCGGGCAGCAAGAAGGGCCTCGCACTCGTCGGCATCGCCGACCATGCACCGGCCATGCCGGGCTCGACGCACCGCTTCTACTTCGAGAACCTGCGCATCTTCGACCGCAAGGTCTACGGCGATGAAGCCGGCGTTGAGCTCCTCATGGGTGTGGAACTTAACATCCTGAACACGACGGGCAAGGTCGACCTCGAAGAGAAGGGCCTGCGCTCCGTCGACTACGCCATCGCGAGCCTGCACGACCCCTGCATCAATCCGGGCACGGCACTCGACAACACGACAGCCATCATGAGCGCCATGTGGATTCCACAGGTCAAGATCATCGGCCATCCAGACAACCCGGTCTTCCCAGTCGACTTCGATCAGATTGCCAAAGCCGCCGCAGAGCGCCACATCCTGCTCGAGTGCAACAACAGCTCCTACCGCCCGGGCGGCAGCCGCGCCGGCTCGCGCGACCTCGCCAAGAAAATGCTGCAGGCCTGCAAGAAGTACGGCACGCACGTCATCATGGGCAGCGATGCACACATCGACCTCGATGTCGGCAACCACGCCCTCTCGGAAGAGGTCATCCGTGAGGCCGATTTCCCGGAAGAGCTCGTCATCAACAGCTCGCCGGAGAAATTCAAGGAGTGGATCCGCGCCTGACGCCCACTTCCCGATATATTTTGCTGCAGAGAGCCTCTGTCGTATTGACGGAGGCTTTTTCCTTACTTATAATAATAGAGTTTAGTAAAGTTGTAAATCTTAAGAAAGAAAAAGAAAAGGGAATGGTAGAAAAATGAACTTATTCCGCACCAAAAGCATCGAGCAGATGCGCGAGACGGCTGCCCACTCGGGCATGGCCAAGACGCTTGGCGCCGTCGACCTCATCCTGCTCGGCATCGGCTGTGTCATCGGCACCGGCATCTTCGTCCTGACGGGCGTCGCCGCCGCGAAGTACGCGGGCCCGGCCGTCACGGTCTCCTTCATGATCTCCGGCCTCGCCTGCGCGCTCGCCGGCCTCGCCTACGCGGAATTCTCCTCCATCGTACCGGCGTCAGGCAGCGCCTACACCTACACCTACGCCTCGCTCGGCGAGTTCATCGCCTTCATCGTCGGCTGGAACCTCATCCTCGAGTACACCGTCACCGCGAGCGCCGTCGCCTCGGGCTGGTCCGGCTACGTCACGGGCCTGCTGCTCTCGGCCGGCATCGACCCGGGCCATGCGCTCACGCATGTGCCGGCCGACGGCGGCATCATCAACATCCCCGCCATCTTCATCACGCTCTTACTCTCCGTCCTGCTGATCCGCGGCACGCAGGAGAGCACGAAGCTCAACCGCATCCTCGTCGGCGTCAAGCTCACGGCCATCGCCATCTTCCTGCTGCTGGCCATCCCGCACGTCGACACGATGAACTGGGAGCCCTTCATGCCGTTCGGCGTCTCGGGCATCTTCGGCGGCGCCGCCATCGTCTTCTTCGCCTACATCGGCTTCGACGCCGTCGCGACGAGTGCCGAGGAGTGCAAGAACCCCTCGCATGACCTGCCGATCGGCATCATCGGCTCACTCGTCATCTGCACGGCCCTCTACGTCGTCGTCGCCGCCGTGCTGACGGGCATCGTGCCTTACACCGAGCTCAACAATCCGGAGCCTGTTGCCTTTGCCCTGCGCTACATCGGCTACAACCTCGGCTCGGCCCTCGTCGGCGTCGGCGCCATCGCCGGCATCACGACGGTCCTGCTCGTCCTGCTCTACGGTCAGGCCCGCATCTTCTTTGCGATGAGCCGCGACGGCATGGTCCCGGCCCGCGTCTGCAAGATCCACAAGCGCTACCACACGCCGTACATCGTCACCGTCATGGGCGGCATCTTCGTCTCGATCATCGCAGGCTTCGTCCCCATCGGCATCATCGCCGAGATGGCCAACATCGGCACGCTCTCAGCTTTCCTGATTGCCGCCATCGGCGTCCTCGTCCTGCGCATCACGAAGCCGGAGGTGCCGCGCACCTTCCGCTGCCCGTTCGTCTGGCTCATCGCGCCGCTCGCCGTCCTGACCTGCGGCTACCTCATGTACCACCTGCCCTGGGAGACCTGGGTCCGCTTCATCGTCTGGTGTACCTTCGGCTGCCTCGTCTACTTCGGCTACAGCTACCAGCACAGCGCCCTCGCGCATCCGCACGACGAAGAAGACTGATGTCACGGGCAGACGACATTATGCTTTGACAAAATTTATGACCTGGTATAAAATTAAGGCTGTAATGAAGAAGAATTGTCCTGTGCGATGAGGGCCTCTCCGCGCTTGCGGTCTTGCGGCCTTCAGGAAGGAATAGGGTATAGAATGTTTGTACATGAACTGATTTATCAGGGGAAGCCAGACTCCCTGGCCATCGTCGATCACGAGCGCCGCATCACCTACCGCGAGCTGCAGCAGCACGTCGCCGCCTGCCGCGACCGCCTCTACGCCGCCGGTGTGCGCGTCGGCGACCGCGTCAGCATCTTCTCCCGCAACAGTGCGGACTACGTCTACGCCTACATGGCCATCGTCTCGCTCGGCGCCATCGCCGTGCCGATCAACTTCCAGCTCAGCAGCCGCGAGATTGCCTACATCATCAAAGACTCCGGCTCACGCCACATCCTGACGTACCAGCCGCTGAATCTCGTCGACGCACTCTCCGCCCTGCGCTGCGACATGCGCGTAACGCAGCACGACATCCGCCAGATGGGCAAGAAGGACGAGAGCATCCCCGCGGCTCCGGCCCTGCCGTCGACCTTCGACGAGCAGAACCCCTGCGTCATCATCTACACGTCCGGCACGACGGGCTCGCCGAAGGGCGCCGTTCTCTCGCACCGCAACCTCGTCACCAACGCCGGCCAGATGAGCATCATGCACTGCAAACCGGAGCACCACGTGCTCTGCGTGCTGCCGATGTACCACTGCTTCGGCTGGACCTGCTCCGTGCTCTACCCGCTCTACTGCGGCGCCGAGATCGTCATCCTCGACTCCTTCACGCCGAAGGAGACGATCAGCGTCATCCGCGAGGAGAAGGTCAACGACCTCTACATCGTGCCGTCGATCTGCAGCCTGCTGACAAAGCTCGCGAGCAAAGAAGACATGGCCTCGCTGCGCCTCGTCGTCTCGGGCGGCACGACGCTGCCTCTGCAGATTGAGCAGGACTTCATGAACAAGTTCGGCGTCGACATCTGCGAGGGCTACGGTCTCTCCGAGACGTCGCCGGTCGTCACGATGAACCCGCCCGAGAAGCCGAAAGTCGGCTCCTGCGGCCCCGTCGTGCCGGGCGTTGCCTGGAAGCTCATCGACGCCGACGGCACGGAAGTGCCGAAAGGTGAAGCCGGCGAGCTCATCGTCAAGGGCGACAACATCATGCTCGGCTACTGGAACCTGCCCGACGCGACGAAGAACGCGCTGCGCGGCGGCTGGCTCCACACGGGCGACGTCGCCCGCGCCGACGAAGAGGGCTACATCTACATCGTCGACCGCATCAAGGACATGATCATCAGCATGGGCGAGAACATCTACCCGCGCGAAGTCGAAGAGCTCATCTACCAGTTCCCGGGCATCAGCGAAGCCGCCGTCATCGGCATCGACGACAAGCTGCGCGGCCAGGCCGGCGCCTGCTTCTACAGCCTGCATGATGGAGCATCCATCAACATCCGCGAGCTCAAGAAGTTCCTGCAGGCCAATCTCGCGCTCTACAAGATCCCGCGCGAGTTCCACGAACTCTCCGCCCTGCCGCGCACTTCGACCGGCAAAATTGCCAAGCGTCAGATCCTCAAGGATTTTCTCGCGAAGAAGAACGCGAAATAAAATAAGTAAAATTAAGAGAATAGCAGAAACGAGAGACCTTCAGATGAAGGTCTCTCGTTTTTTTTGCCAACAATCCAGCCTTACATATCCTTCGTGATCTGCTGCAGGTAGTCGATGAGCTGTTGCTCGTCCTCGTAGACCTGGCGTCCTTTCTTGGTGACGATACCAGAGTTGATGTAGAAGGGCTCTTCGAGGGCAACGGCGACGAGATTCTCGTCGGGCAGCACGGCCTGGCGCGCGAGGAAGGTCGAGCAGATGCCGCGCTCGACGAGGTTCTTGATGGCGTGCAGGTACGGCGAGAAGTGGATGACGCGCGGTTTGCAGCTGTGCGCGGCGTAGAGGTCGTGGACCATGCGGTAGATGAAGAAGTGGCTGTCGAGCATGACGAGTTCTTCGTCGACAAAATCGGCGAACGAGACGGTTTTGCGCTTAGCCAGCGGATGCGAGGGATAGGTGACGAAGCAGCATTCGCAGTCGTAGAGCTTCTGGTAGCAGAGCTTCTGGCTGAAGCCGGTCGCGTAATTCGTCAGGGCGATGTCGAGCTTCTCATCCTCGACCATCTGCAAGGCGCTGATGCCGCCCGTCTCGATGATCCCGAGCTTGATCTGCGGATGGGCAAGCCGGAACTCTCCGAGGATGCGCGGCAGGAAGCGCGTGCCGATCTGCAGCGGCAGGGCCATGCGGATGTGATTGCGGTTGCGTGCCATGTCCTGGATTTCTGTCTCAAGCTGGTCCATCTAGGTTAAAATGTGGTTGACCTTGCCAAGTAATTTGCTGCCCTCCGGCGTTACGACGAGCTTCCGGCCCTCGCGGTGGAACAGGTTCAATCCGGTCTCCGCCTCAAGCGTCTGCATCGCGACGCTAATTGTCGGTTGCGAAACGTGAAGATGCTCGGCCGCCTTCGTGATATTCTGCCACTGGCACACTTCATAGAAATAACGCATCTGCGTCAATGTCATCATCGTAGGGAGCTCCTTTCTTATCTTATATCTTGCTGTCCATACTCATTCCTACATCGGTACGTGTTATTATTATAGCATAAAGCTATAGAGTACAGCTGTAAGAAACGACACCCGTTTTATGTTGTTTTACCGCTGTTTTCTAACAATCAAAAAGGGCATCCTGCCAGTTGGCAGGATGCCCAACGAGCAGATGCAAAAGCATCGCTCACAGATCTCTTTATTTTTTCGTCGGTGCCTTGCAGAGACCGTCAGCCCAGTCAAAGAGCTCGGTGAGGTCGTAATCGCCGGCATGTCCTTTGCCCCACGGCGAGAAGAAGTCGACATCGTAGCCGTTATTCTGCAGCGTCAAGGCCAGGATGACCGGGATGGCCAGGCACGTATCGCGGTCCTTGGCACCATGGCGGATGCGCCAGTGCGGGGCAACGGTGACGCCCTTCTGGCCGATGAAGTAGAGCGGGTTCATGCGGCGGATGTCATCCCAGGTCGCCATGGTCGCACCCATTTTCTTATCGCGCGTCAGGGCGAAGCCAGTGAAGTGGCGCGGCGTGTTGTCCGACGTGCCGAACTCGTCGTTCTCACCGGAACTCAGGTCGAATTTATCGAAGGCCGGCGCTGCCTTGAGGCGCGTCGCCCAGGCCGCGTACTTCGCGAGGTCTACATCCTTGACGAGACCGTTCTCGATGGTCAACCAGTCGAGGCTCGAGAGGTCTTCGCCCGCATCGAGAGCCGACTGCGCCGAGGCGGCGTAGATGGACTTGATGTAGTCGGCGAAACTGCCCGTGCCATCCTCATTGAGCATCAGGGTGTGTCCCTGACGGTCCTTGAGCCCCAAACTATTGACGTAGTCGGGGAACAGTGCCTTGAGCTGATCCGAGGCCACGCGCTGTTCCTGCGTCATCTCCGTGCCGGCACTCGTCTCCGTCGGTGCATTCGCGGGGCGGTTCGTCACGGTGCTGCCATCGCCCTGCACGACAGGGCCTGGTCCAAGCGGCACGACCGTGTCGCCGGCCTTGATGGCGCCCGGCATGGAGCCGGACTTCAGCGGCAGCAGCGGGCTCATCTGGGCGCTGCTCTGATGCGCCTCATTGACGCCGTTGAACATCCACTCATAAGCCATGTCGGCATGGTCGAGGTTCGTGATTGGGCAGTAGTCCATCGAGGCGAAGATGTCGTCGCGCTCATTGGCCGCGCCGATGGCCTTGAGTTCTGCAGCGTACTCCTTGCTGTTGCCCGTCGCGCCGAGCAGTGCGGAGAGTGCGCCGCCCGCGCTCGTGCCATTCGAGATGATCTTGTCCGTATTGCCGGCCGGCAGGCGGTGACGGTTGTAGCGCAGGTAGCGCACGGCCGCCTTGTAGTCGACGATGAGCGCCGGCGCCTTGCCAACGTACGTCTTGCCGTCATCGCCGACCGTCGTGCGGCCGCGGATGGCCGGTGCCGCGACGACATAGCCCCTCGAGAGCGCGACGAGCGAGGCATTGGCGCCGCCGCTCATGCGATTGTTGGCACTCGGCTCCTTGATCTCGCCCGGCATGTAGCCGCCGACGCCGTTTGGCAGGAAGATTGGCGCAGTCTCTTTCGTGTAGCCATTGACCGTGCCGCCCTTCTGGAAGTACGCCTCAGGGATGAAGATGCTCATGGATTCAGCGGCGACAGAGGCCGGCTTCGAGACGTAGACGACATTGCGATAGGCGCAGAAGGCCACATCCTTGCCATCGAGCTGCAGCGTCTCCTTCGTGTAGTTCTTCGCATTGAACTTCAGGCTGTACTTCACCTGCTTCGCCTTCGCCGCAGCTTCATCGCTCTTGGCAGCAGTATCGGCTTTGACTGCCGCCGCACTGCTGGCAGCAGCCGCTGTTTTGGCCGCAGCAGCCTGTGCAGATGCATCGACGGCAGCGGCCTGCGATATGCCAGGTGCCCACGGCATCGTCAGGGCGCTGACGGCTAGCGCCGTAAGGACATAATGCTTCAAGTTCATGTGATATCCCCAACCTTTCCTTTTACGCCATGATGATTCATGACAACAAGAAAACCGCTTTTCTTTGCAGAACAGCGGTTTTAAATTCTCTATTTGCGATGTTGCGATGTAATGGATGCAGATCCCCAACGCTTGCGAAAATCACGAGAGCAGGCCAGCCGCCGTCTTGATGACAGCTGCCGTAGCGGCCTCTTTCTGCGCCTCTTTGATCACGTTCGTCGTCTTGCTGGTCTTCTTGTTCTTGGAAGATACAGTGTCTTTCGCCGGAGCGGGAGCCGGGTTCTTGGCATCATTGCGGGCAGGATCTTTGACATTCTTGTCCGCCTGTCTTCCTGCTTCTTTATTCTTCTCTACAGCCTTGGCATTTTCCTTCTGCTGGACCGATTTATTTTTATCGTTAGCCTGCTGCTGCGGCTGCTGTGTCTGATACGGCTGGCTGTAGGCCGCCTCTCTTGCTATCTCGCGGCTCTGGTCCGGCGTCGCAGCGAAGGATGTGCCCATGACGCCTAGTACCATGAAACCTGCCATCATCATCGTAAAACCCTTGTGCCAATTCTCCTTCATCATGCTGACTCCCTCTCGATCTGATCTCCTGCTATTTTCTTGTCGCCAACCACTTGAACACCGATCCCTCAATCAGGTGTTCTTGGCGATGACAGCACCGACTACAGCGCCGAGGACGGCGGCCGTGGTAACCTCACTCGTCGAATGCGAATTGCTCGACGTGCGTCTGCGGTCCCTGTCGTTGCGGCGCTCGCGCTCCAAGCGCGCCTGATCTCTGTCTCTTTCGCGCTGCGAGATCTGCGGCTGCGGTCTGTGGTTGTCGCGGTCCTGCTCGATGCGCGGCGGGTCCGTGCGGTGCGAGGAAGCCTCTGCGGGGACAGCCAGCGTCGTGCTCAGCACGCCAAAGCTCATGATACCTGCCAGGACGGCGGCCATGCTTTTCTTCCAGTTCAACTTCATCATGATAATCTCCTCTTTTCTATATGGAGTCTGTTTTCCTTTTGATGATAACAGTATAGCCGCGTGATTTTGCAGTCCGCTTAGATAGCCGTTGGATTTCCGTTAAATTAATTGACTGAGTCAAAAATATTCCAGGAAGTGCTCGGCAAGCGAGGAAATGTAGGCTTCGCGCGGCCAGATGGCAGCGAGCCGCGTGCGCAGAGAGGGCTCCGCAATGGTCTTGACGTGCAGGTGGTTGTGGGCGGCGAGGTCGACGGCGACGGCCGGTGCGATGGCCACGCCGAGGCCCGCATTGGCCCAGAGGATTGTCGTGCGCGCATCGTCGTTGAGGCAGGCGACGTCCGGCGTAAACCCATGCGCAGCGAAGGTATCGAGCAGGAGCTGCTCGAAGCGGCGGTAGAGGATCAGCGGCCTGTCCGCGAGCTCTTCCACCGCGATTTCCTGCTGCTGCGTTGCCCAGTCAAGCTCTGGCGTCATCGCGGCAATCATCGGCTCCGGCTGGCGGTACTTGCAGTTGAAGCGCGAGGCGTTGAACGGCGTGCGGACGATGGCAATCTCGATGAGCCGCTTCTCCAGCATGTCGATGAGCTGGTACGTATTGCCGTCGTGGATCTCAAAGTGGACGCGCGGGAATTTCGCGCGGAAGGCCTGCATGCCCTCGTGCATCAGCAGGTTGCCGGACGAGGAGACCGTGCCGATGGCGAGCGTGCCGCAGAGCCCCTGCTTGAGGTCTTGGAGCTCCCGCTTCGTCATGGCCGCCATGTCTAAGAGCTGGGCCGCGCGGGCGGCGAGCAGCTCGCCGGCCTCGGTCAGCTCGATGTGGTGCGGGCCACGCCGGAAGAGCTGAAGCCCGATTTCGTCCTCGAGCATCTTCATCTGGTTGCTCAGTGGCGGTTGGGCCATGTGCAGCCGCCTCGCGGCCGCTGTGATCTGCCGCTCCTCCACGATCGCCATGAAATAGCGCAATTGCTTTAAATCCATTTCATCTATCTCCTCTCTTGTCATCGCTCTACTGCAGCAGGACGGCGACGCGCGTGATGTACTCCTGCGGATTGGCGGTACTGAGGTCCTCCAAGATGCTCTCTTCATAGGAGTAGTCTCCCGGCCGCCACTCGGGATGCGCCTGCAGCCAACGGCGCAGGCGCGCGTAGGCCGGCCCCGTCTTCATGTAGTCGCCCTTGAAGTAGGTCACGAGGTAGCGGCCCGCCGGACGGACGGCGCAGAGGTCCTCTGGCACATGCGCAAGGCTCTTTGTCGTGACGGTGAAGAAACGCGCAAAGAGCCCCGTCTCGCCATCCGGGCCGAGGCAGTCTTCCGTCCTCACCATCGCACCGAAGACCTGCCCCGTCGTCAATTCGTGTTCCATCATGTAGCGCATGTGCTCCATGATGACGCGCTCCACGCCCGTCTCATCGCCGGCCTGCAGCAGCGCGCGCACAGGGCGCGAGTAGATGAGATTGGCTGACGGCCATTCCTCGATTTCCACATCATCGCAGTGGATGCGGTGCGCGACAGCGAGCACATCCCTCTGGTTCCGCACGATCTCCTTCATGTACTGGAGGCGGCGCAGCTCGCCGTCGAGCCACGCCTCCTGCTCTTTGAGCAGCATCTCGAGGCGCGCGGGGCTGCGGTGGCTCATGTAGTCCTGTATCTCCACGAGGTCCAGCCCCATCTGCCGCAGCAGCCGGATCATGATGAAGGGATAGAGCTGCCGCACGGCATAGCAGCGGTAGCCATTCGCATCGACGTGGTCGGGCGAGAAAATGCCCTGCTCATCGTAGTAGTGGAGCGTGCGCTTGTTGACGCCGCAGAGCTTGGCGAATTCGCCCGTATGAAGTATCGGTTTTGGTTCCATATGACTTTCTTCCTTGACTTTACAGTTACTGTATACCCTACCATGAATATAGAACAGTTTTCTGAAAGGATCTTGATAGATATGCAACGCACAACGACAAAACACTCACCGCTTGCCCGCCGGTTCCGGCTCGGCAGCCTGCTGCGCTTTGCCGCGCCGTCCATCGGCATGATGATCATCATCTCGCTCTACACGGTGACGGACGGCATCTTCATCGGGCGCTATGCCGGCAGCGACGCGCTGGCCGCCTCCAATATCGTCTACCCCGCCATCAACGTCGTCTTCGGCCTCGCCATCATGCTGGCCTCGGGCGGCTCGGCACTCGTCGCCAAGAATCTCGGCGAGAACAAGCCGCAGCTCGCACGCCAGCGCTTCACGATGATCACCGTGACGACAGCCGTGCTCGCCACAGCACTGGCCACGCTGACGATTGCCGCCGGTGACAGCCTGCTCGTGCTGCTCGGCGCCTCGCCGGAGCTCATGGCGGACTGCCGCAGCTACCTCTACTCTCTGCTGCCGTTCTTCCCGTTCGCCGCGCTCATGATTCTCTTCAACGCCTTCTTCATCGCAGACGGACGGCCGATACAGGGCTTCATCGTCTCCGTGCTTTCTGGCCTGACGAACGCGAGCCTCGACTACCTGTTCCTCGCACACCTCGGCCTCGGCATCTTCGGCGCGGGCCTCGCGACGGGCATCGCCGACCTGATTGCCGGCATCTTCGGCCTCGTCTACTTCTATCGCTATAGCCACCTGATCCGCTTCACAAGGCCCCGACTCGAATGGCGCGCGCTCGGCCAGGCCTTCTACAACGGCAGCTCGGAGCTCGTCACGCAGCTCTCGGTCGGCATCACGACCTTCCTGTTCAACATCCTGACCTTCCGCTATGCCGGTGCCGATGGCGTCGCGGCCATCTCCGTCATCCTCTATGCGGAGATGCTGCTGACAGCCGTCTACATGGGCTTCACGAACGGCATCGCGCCGATTTTCTCCTACCACTTCGGCGCGCGAGGCTTCGGGGAGCTGCGCCGCCTCGTCCGCCTGAGCCTGACGGTCATCGTGGGCGGTGCGCTGCTCTCCTTCGGCCTCGCCCACCTGCTCGCTGCACCGCTGATCTCGCTGTTCCTGCCGCAGGGCGGCCACGTCTACGAGCTCACGCATGAGGGTTTCCTGCTCTTCTCGCTCTCGTTCCTGCTCTGCGGCTTCAACCTCTTCATCTCCGGCTTCTTCACGGCCATCTCCGATGGCCGCACGTCCGCGCTGATGTCGTTTGCCCGCAACCTGCTCGGCATCGTCTTCTTCCTCTTGACCCTGCCCCGGATGCTCGGGCTCTCGGGCGTCTGGCTCGCGGTGCCGGCCGCTGACATCACGGCTCTGCTCTTCGGTCTCTTCCTTCTGACCACCAGGATGCGCGACTTCAGCGCCAGAGCGCTCTATCAGCACCGCCATCACACAACAGGGCGTGTTTCACGTGAAACATCGTATCGCGCCGACTGACGCAGCCCGTTGTTTCACGTGAAACAAAAAATCAGCCTTCCCGCCGAAAAGCGGAAAGGCTGATTTTTTTATGTGCAGACTCTTAGGCTTTGGCGCCCGTGGAGTACATTGGGATCTTCTCTGGGTTATCCTTGATCGTCCAGACACCGCACGGGCAGACACCGGCGCAGATGCCGCAGCCGATGCAGCGCTTCGGGTCGCTCGTGTACTCGATCGTGCCGTCCTCGTGCTCGATGCGGTTGATGGCCTTCTCCGGGCAGGACTCGAGGCACATCTTGCAGTCGCGGCAGGTGCCGCAGCTCACGCAGCGCTTGTAGTCGCTGACCGGGTCGCCGAGCTCGCAGTGGTGGCACTTCTCGAAGTAGGCCTTCGAGAGGCGGTCGGCCGGGACCTGCTTCTTCTCGGGAAAAGCCTTGTACTCCTTGCCCATGACGTACTGGTCGACGTACCAGGCTGCCTTGCGGCCGCTGCCGATGGCATCCGTCAGGCGGCCCGGCTTGATCGTGTCGCCGGCCGTGAAGACACCGTCCATGATGGAGAGGTCTTTCTTCGGCACGAGCCAGCTCTTGCGGAAGTACTCAATACCCTCATCCTCCGGCAGAAAGTCGAGGACCGGCGCCTCGCCGATGGAGACGATGACCTGGTCGGCTTCGATGAAGCGGCCGTCATTGCCGTAGACACCTTCTGGCGTGATCTTGCTCGTAAAGAACGGCCAGACGATTTTGCCGCCGAGGCCCTCGAAGTAGGCGATTTCCTTCTGGAAGGCAGCCGGCTTCTGGACATCGACAGCGATGACCGACTCCGCGCCCATCTCGTAGGCACCGCGGCACGTGTCCATGCCGGAGTTGCCGGCACCGATGACGACGACTTTCTTGCCCGTCTTCGGATGCTCGCCGCGGTTGATGGCCTTGAGGTACTCGAGGCCCATCGTCAGGTGCTCGACACCCTCCCACGGGAAGTAGCGGGACTTGGTGCCGCCCGTCGCGACGACGACGGCGTCGCTCGCTTCGCGGATCTTGTCGAACTTCTCGCGGTCGATCTTGCAGCCCTCGACGAACTTGACGCCGACGCTCTCGATGCGCTTGAGCTCCGACTCGAGCAGCTCGTGCGAGAGACGTCCGCGCGGGATGACCTGCTCGAGCTTGCCGCCGATGTGGTCAGCATCGTCGTAGACCGTGACATCATGGCCCTTGCGGGCGAGCTGCCAGGCCGTCGAGAGGCCGGCGACGCCGCCGCCGATGATGCCGATCTTCTTGCCCGTCTTCGCCTTCGGCAGCTCGACCTTCGCAAAGGCGGAGCTGTAGCCGAGGTCGCCGATCTGGATTGGCTCATCGATCGTGCCGCGCGTGCAGGCATCCATGCAGGGGTTCGGGCAGACAGAGCCGCAGACGCAGCCCGGGAACGGCGTGTAGTCGAGCTCGAGCTGGATGGCCTTGTCAAGCTCGCCGTTGCGGATGTACTTGTAGCGCAGCTGCGTCGGGATGCCCGTCGGGCAGTTGAATTCGCACGGTGCTGCGTACTTCGCATTGTCCCAGCTCGGCACACGCAGGCGGTAGAGGCCGTGCGTGATCGTGTTGTGGACCTCGAAGTCATCGTGTGCGACGTCCGAGAAGATGCCGCCCTTGACCCACTCGTGCAGGCGGAAGGAACGGAGATCCGGCGCTGGTTTTGGCTTGCGCTCCGCAGCCGTCAGCGGGCGCAGCTTGTGCCACTCGCTCCAGTTGGTGAGCTCTGCCTTGAGCTCCGGGCGCTCGATATGCGCAAGGAAGTCATCCATGCCGCCCGCGATGAAGGCGATGTCGTCTTCATCGAGTGCGGAGCAGATGAGGTCGGCCGGGTGCGTGCCGATTGGGCCGCGCACGTAGACCGTACCGCCGACCATGCCGACGCAGGCGCGCTCACCGAGGACCGAGTCGAACTCCACGCTGTCGTAGCCGCAGACGACGGCCTTGCCGCCGCCCATGAACTCGAACGAGAACGAACCGACGTTCTTGAGGATCCAGAGTTCCGGCTCCTCATAGAGCGGGTCGTGCTTCATCAGCGAGCCCGTGCGCGTGCCGCCGCGGCCGCCGATGAAGATCTTGCCGCCCGACGAGCAGTGGCCCGCCGTATCGCCGGCATCGCCCTTGACCGTGATGATGCCGCCGGCATTGAGCCAGCCGACGTCAGCCGACGTCGACTCCTCGATGACGATCTCCGTGCCCGGCAGGCACATCGAACCCGTGCGCTGGCCGGCGTTCCAAACGTGGAAGTGCAGCTTCTTGCCTTCCGGATGCCAGAGCGGACCGCCGATATCGTGCTGACCGGATGCCTTGATCTCAAAATCCGTCTCGCCCTGCTTGACGGCTTCGCCGATGGCCAGGAGCAGGTCCTGGGTGGACATGCGTTCATGCCCTTTCATGGTATCTATCTTAAACATTAAGCTCTCCTCCTGCTATCAGCAAACGTACTGGATGCCAAGCTTGTCGGCCACGGCCTTGTCCGTGGAGACGAGCGCGTCGCTGCGGCCAATCGGCAGCGAGCTGTTGCCGATCGGCGCCATGAGCTTCTTGAGCTCGGCATCGAAGGCCAGCACGTAGTCGACGATCTTCTGCGCGCCGCGGTCGATGTCGAGGCGCTTGACGAGGCGCGGGTCCTGCGAGCAGATGCCCATCGGGCACTTGCCCGTATTGCAGGAATTGCAGCGTCCCTGCTCGTTGCCGATGCAGCCGAGGAGCTGGATGAGGATCTTGCCGACGAAGACGCCGTTGGCACCGAGACACATCATCTTGAAGGCATCGGCTGCGGCGTTACCCGTCATGCCGATGCCGCCGCCGCCGTAGAGCGGGATCTGGCCCTGCAGGCCCTGCTTGACGGCTGCGAGGTAGCAGTCGCGGATCTTCGAGACGACCGGATGGCCCGTGTGGTCGAGCGAGACCTCATTGGCCGCGCCCGTGCCGCCCTGGATGCCGTCGATGAAGAAGCCGCCGCAGATCTTGTACGGGTCGCGCAGCAGGTTGTTGTAGACGGATACCGACGTGGCCGAGGCCGCGCACTTGATGGCAACCGGCACGCGGAAGCCGAAGGCCGCGTTCATCGAGAGGTGCATCTTCTGGACGGATTCCTCGATGGAGTACAGGCCCTGATGGTTCGGCGGCGAGGCGAGCGTCGCCTTCGGTACGCCGCGGATGGCCTGGACGTGCTCCGCGACCTTGGCCTCCGGCAAGAGGCCGCCATCGCCCGGCTTTGCGCCCTGGCCGATCTTGATGAGGATGCCCGCCGGGTCCGTCTTCATGTGCGGCATGGCCTTGATGATGCGGTTCCAGCCGAAGTGGCCGGATGCAATCTGGATGATGAAGTACTTGAGGTAATCCGATTCGAGGAGCTTTACCGGCATGCCGCCCTCGCCAGAGCTCATGCGGACCGGCAGGCCGCACTTCTCGTTGAGGTAGCCGACAGCGAGCGCGACGGCTTCCCAGGCGCGCGTCGACAGCGCGCCGATGGACATATCGGAAAAGATCAGCGGGTAGATCCAGTGTACCGGCGGCGTGTGCTTCGTCTCGACGAGCTTGCCGTCCTTGATGGCAAATGGCAGCTCCTTGGCCGAGAGCACGCGGCCGAACGGCGAGCGGATGTCGAAAGTGTGGCGTGCGGCATCGAGCGACGGGTCCGTCATCTGCGAGATGCGGCCGACGACGATTGAGTCGAGCGTGCGCTGTGCGTTGAGGTTCGTGCGGCCGCCGCGCTTGATGGGGCCGTGGTCCTTCGAAAGAAGGGTCTTGCGCGTGTCCGGGTTGCGGACCGGATGAATGGCATCATTCGGGCAGACCTTCTCGCAGATGCCGCAGCCGCGGCAGAAATCCGTGAGGCTCGCGACCTGCTTGATGACCGGGCGCACGCGATGGATCTTCTTCGGCTCCGGCACCGGCTTTTCCGACACCGTCAGGGACTGGCCGCGGACTGCTACCTTGATGGCCTTGAAGGAGCAGGATGCCACGCAGCTGCCGCACATCGTGCAGCGATCGGGATGATATTCGATTATCCAGGGCAGGTCATTGACGCCCACATCTTGAGTCTTTACTGCTTCCATCTCTGTACCTCCAGGTCGTTGTCGATCACAACGATTTCACGTTCATTCGGGTAGATATCCTTCGTCTGGTCACGGTCCGGCATGATCTCATTGAGACCACAAACCTCGGACGAGATGGCCACCATGTCATCCGTGCGTCCGACGACAACCGGGCGCAGCTTCTTGGAATCACAGCAGGTGATCATCTTCTTATCCGGCAGGACGCCGATGATCGTGTTCGGGCCGTTGATCTCGAGGTTCGCGAGACTCTGGCGGATGGCGATCAGGACATCCTTGTCGGGGCGCTCAGCGATCTCCTCGAACGGCAGCGGCGTGATGACGTGCTTGTAGTACGTCAGCGGCCACTTGAGCTCGTGATGGACGTAATGGAGCGTATTGAGGAAGCACTGGGAATCGGACTCAAAGCCGATGTAGCCGCGGTGCAGGGATTTCTGGAATTCCTTGTTCTTCGTGTAGAAGGTGTTCTCACCGTTCGCGCAGAGCGTGTAGCCCTGCAGGAAGAACGGGTGTGCCGCATAGCGGACGATGTCGTAGTTCGTGTTCTGGCGGCACTGGGCGACGATGGACTTGGCGACGAGGCAGCCATTGTCATCCCAGAGGTGGAAGTACGTCGCGATGTCGCGCGGGTCGCCGATCTCCTTGAGCGTCAGCACATCCGGCCAGAACGAGTAGACGTAGCCGGCATTCTCCTTCTCAAGGATCTTGCGCAGGGCCAGGCGCGTGTCGAGCAGCAGGTCCTCCTTCTGCTCCTTCGTCATGTGCTCTGCATCTTCTGGATAATCGTAGTTGCGGAAGATGTAGTACGGCATGGCCTGGATGTCGAGCCCCGGCTGCTTGTCCGGGACCGGGATCCACTCGGCCAGCTGCACGAAGTTGTGCGTGTCCATGTACTCCTCGACGAGCTGGGCACCGCGCTGCGTGCAGGCCAGCGACAACAGGGGCTTGTCCTTATAATTGGAAAAGATTCCGTACAGGTCCTGCATGACCATGGCGAAACCTGAGTTATCATGACCTTCCTGCTGCGGAAGCATGAGATGCAGTGCCTTGGAGGGCTGAATGGGTACTTTACTCTTTATGGAACCTATCCGACACATAGCGGTCTCTCCTTCTATCCTTCTAGCTTTCTATCCTACATAGAATCAATACACAAATGTGTTTGCACAATGCATATGGCGTTACGTAACTTCTATTATAAAAATGTATACTTGACATGTCAACCATAACTTAACATGTATACATGGATACGCCTTATCAAACGATTATTCCTTTTTATTTTGTTTCGATTTCGTGCAAAAAGAAAAGAGACCCCGCATCAACGCGAGAGAACACGTTGATACAGAGTCTCATTCTATTTATTCTAGTATCAGAGGTAGCTGACCGGGTTGACCGCCTGGCCATTGACGCGGACCTCGTAGTGGACGTGCGGGCCCGTCGAGAAGCCCGTGCTGCCCATGTAGGCGATGATCTGACCTCGGCGCACGTGCTGGCCAGCGCTGACGACAACCTGCATCGCATGGCCGTAGCGCGTCGTGATGCCGTTGCCGTGGTCAATGTCGACCATGTTGCCGTAGCCGCCCGCATTCCAGCCGGCCGTGGTGACCGTGCCATCAGCCGTCGCGACGATCGGCGTGCCCATGTCATTGGCGATATCGATGCCCGGATGGAAGTCCGAACCGTTCCAGCGCAGGCCGTACGGCGAGCTGACCTCACCGCGCGCCGGCCAGCCCGTCGGCGTCGTGACCGACACCGTGCTGCCGACGATCGAGCCCGGCAGCGAGACCATGCCCGGCGTTCCCATCGACTCCTGCTGTGCCTTGAGCTCTTCCTGCAGCGCGAGCAGCGAGGCGCGACGCTTCTCGATGTCCTTCGCGACATTGTCGAGGGCCTCGCTGACGTTATCGAGGCTCGGCTGCTGTGCGTACGGGCCGCCCTGGCCATCGTGCTGGCCGCTCGTGCCGTCATTCGTCAGGCCGCTGCCATCGCCCGAGCCATCATCCTGTGCGGGGCTCGCGCCCGACATGCGGCGCAGGTCCGACTCGAGCTGCGTGAGCTGGTCGATCTCATCCTGCAGCGCATTGGCCTTCTTGGAGAGCTGCAGCAGCTGCTCCTGCTGGATATTGTTGACCTCGCGCAGCTCATGGATCTCTGCGGCGCCGTTCTGGTTGGCAAACGTGCTGTAGACCGAGTAGCTGAACGCGCCGACAAAGAGCAGCGCACCTGCTGCCACCGAGGCGATGCCGTATTTGAGCACGCGCTCCGACAGGCGGATGCTCTTCGTGTCGCCGTCATCGTCTGGAATCAGCTTGATCGTATAGATCGTCTGCTTCTTCTTGGCCTTTTTCTTCTTCGTGTCTTTTGCTTTCTCGTCCTTTGCCTTCTCAGCTTCTGCCGCAGCCTTGACTGCCTCGTCTGACAGAGGGGCCATCACCGTCGTCTGCTCGGTCACGCCCTCCTGCTCCGGTGCAGGGGCTGCCTTCTGCGCTTTCTGTTCTTCGCTCTTAGCCAAAGATGAAACCTCCAAACAAAAAAATAATCCACGGAAATGATACGCTCCCTGGATCAGAACTGCCTTTGAATTACTGGAAAAATTTACTGGAAAAAATGATGCGGTAAATCTTACGCCTATTATAGCATAGGATTTACCGCAATTCAAAGCTTATTTCATGGCTCAGGCTGATGCGCCCTTGCGCATTGCCTCGTCGAGAGCCTGCTGCTCTTCCGGCATCAGCTGGTACGTCGACTGGCCCTTCTCAACCGGCTTGACGTAGCTGCGCGAATCCTCGCGGCCGAAGATGCTCGTGAGGATGACGCCATCATTGTAGGAGTCGAGAAGTGCAACGGCATAGCTCAGGTCACTGCCCATATCGTCGAACGCGCGGAAGCGCACGACACCGACGCGCGTGATGGCGAGCTGCAGCAGTCCATCAAGGCGCTCGTTCTCGCGCTTTATCGCGGCGTTCTCCTCCGACACCGCCTGGATCTCGTTGAGATGGCCGATGAGCATGCGCTCGAGGTTCGCGCCATCCGCCCCCGTCATCATCTTGCGGTAGCGCTTCTTCATGTAGCTGACCTTCATGTAGAGGTTGATGAGCAGCGCCAGCAGGATGACGGCGATGACGCCGAGACCAGCGAGAATCGGGATGATGTTATTTAGGGCAAATTTCGTGATTTCCTGAATATCCATTGTCTATTGAATGCTCCTTCATAAGATACGGTAAATAGATGACGATGTTTCACGTGAAACAATGCCGTCAAGATCAGACAGAGAAGTGCTCGGGCGGAGTCGGATGTGAGTCCTTCTGTCCCTCGAGAAGCTCGAGCAGGCGCTCGAGGTCGTCTTCGGAGTAGAACTCGATCTCAATGCGGCTCTTTTTCTTGCCGGGGCGGATGCGCACCTTCGTGCCGAGGTACTCGTTGAGCCGGCCCACAGCATCCTGATAGAAGGCATCCTGCTGAGCTTCCTGCGTTTCCTGAGCCTCTGCGGACTCGTCTTCCGGCCCGCTCTCCTCTGCATCAAGATAGGCGGGGTCATCGAGCAGTCGGCGCACGAGTTCTTCCGCCTGGCGCGAGGACAGGTGCTCCGCGAGGATGTGTTCCGCGGCCTTGATCTGCAGTGCCTCATCCTTGAGCGCGAGCAGCGGCCGTGCCTGCCCCATGAGCAGTTCACCTGCAACGAGCTTGTCCTGGACAGGCTCTGCGAGTTCCAGGAGACGCAGCGAGTTGGCGATGTGCGGGCGGCTGCGGCCGACCTTCTTCGCGAGCATCTCCTGCGTCAGCTGGAAGTTCTGCATGAGGAAAGCGTAGGCCTCTGCCTCCTCGATGATATTGAGGTTCTCGCGCTGGATGTTCTCGATCAGGGCGATTTCACTGATCTCTGCATCGTTATATTCTCGCACAAGTGCCGGTACTTTTTCAAGTCCTGCTTTGCGGGCGGCGCGCAGGCGGCGCTCACCCGCGATAAGCTCGTAGCCCCTCTCCGGCAGGCGCCGGACAATCAAGGGCTGCAGGATGCCGTACTGGCGGATGGACTCGCTGAGGTCCTCGAGCGCCGCCTCGTCGAAATTCTGGCGCGGCTGATAGCGGTTGGCCCGGATCTCATTGGCCGCGATTTCCTGCACCTGATCCTTGGCCGGCGTGATCTCGCGGTTCTTCAAGAGTGCACCGAGTCCTTTGCCGAGACCGCCGTGTCCCTTACTCACCATGTGCCATCACCTCTTCTGCCAGCTTCATGTAGGTGTCCGTTCCCTTGGAACGCTTGTCGTAGTAGAGGATGGGCTCGCCGTACGACGGCGCCTCGCTGAGGCGGACCGTGCGCGGGATCATCGTCTTGTAGACGAGCTCGCCGAAGTTCTCACGGACCTCGGCGACGACCTGCTCCGCAAGCCGCGTGCGGCCATCGTACATCGTCATGAGCACGCCCTCGACCTCGAGATGCGGATTGAGATTCGTGCGCACGAGCTCAATCGTGTTCATGAGCTGCGAGACGCCCTCGAGCGCGTAAAACTCGCACTGGATCGGCATGAGCACGGAGTCGGCTGCGGCCAGCGAGTTGAGCGTCAAGAGGCCGAGCGACGGCGGGCAGTCGATGAGGATGTAGTCGTAGTCCTGCTCGACCGGCTCAAGTGCCCGCTTAAGCCGCGTCTCACGCGAGATGGCCGCGACGAGCTCGACCTCAGCACCGGCCAGTTCGATGTTGGCCGGCAGCACGTCGACGCCGAATTCCGTCTTGATGATGGCGTCCTGCACCGCCGTGCCGTTGATGATGACCTGATAGATTGTCGTCGCGAGCGCTGACTTGTCGATGCCATAGCCGCTCGACGCATTGCCCTGCGGGTCACAGTCGACGAGCAGGACCTTCTTCTCCTTTGCCGCCAGACATGCCACGAGGTTCACCGATGTCGTCGTCTTGCCGACGCCACCCTTCTGATTGGCTACTGCAATGATCTTTGCCTTTGCCACGAAATTCACCACTTTCTTTGATTTCCCATACCATTCTGTCCTGCAATCGTAAACAAGTGCACAGCTATCCTTGTAAAAGCTTGCTAGAATCAGTATAATTGTTACATTGTAACATCTGTAATGCTTGTGCGGCAGGAGCCTCTGCAATCCGTCACGGCTCCTCCGCGCTGTATACCCTATATCATAATATAGAAATCACGAAAATGCCATTGTTTCACGTGAAACATTTTAAAAAATTACGGGGAGGAATATCCATGCCTGTCTACAATGCCCCACTGCTGAAGATTGACCCGAAGGAGACGCGCCGCTATGCGGGGCTCATGCGCGCCAAGGATTTTGATGAACGCCTCATCGAGGATGCCTGCCAGGATGCCCGCCTGCTCGCCGAGCCGCGCGGCATCTGGCAGCTCTACGACTACGACTGCGAGAAGCAGATCGTGAAGGCCGATCCGCCCTTCCACATTGAGGGAACGAAGATCGGCAAGCACCTCTCTGGCTGCGACAAGGTCATCCTGCTCGCCGTCACAGTCGGCGATGCCATCGAGGACATGGTCACGAAGCGCTTTGCCGATGGCGAGTACGCGAGCAGCGTCCTGCTCGACGCCGCTGCGACCACGGCCGTCGAGCAGCTGGCCGACGGCATGGAAAAGGCCATCAAGCCGAAGATGGCCGCACAGAGCTACGGCATGCGCTGGCGCTTCAGCCCTGGCTACGGCGACTGGCCGCTCGACCAGCAGCCCGAGCTCATCCGCGTGACGAAATGCGAGACCATCGGCATCTCGCTTTCTGAGTCGAAGATGCTCGTGCCGCGCAAGAGCGTCACGGCCATCATCGGCCTATATAAGGAAGTCAAGGGCTCGGAAGAAGCAGCGCACTCCCCCAATGGCTGTGCCGCCTGCGACAAAGTCGACTGCCCCTCCCGCAAAGCGGTCAAGTGAGCGGGATACAAAAACATTGACATAGAATTCATACTGCATTACTATGTCAATAGAATCTTTGAGCAAGAATATCAGGAATCAAGTATCAGGAACAACTCTGGAGGAATTGGCTATGATCCACATCTTTGACGGTGCCATGGGCACGATGCTGCAGGCCGGCGGCCTCGAAGCAGGCGGCTGTCCCGAACTCATGAACATCGACCACCCGGAAGTCGTCCGGCACATCCACGAAGCCTATATCGAGGCCGGCGCGACCATCATCGAGACGAACACCTTCGGCGCCAGCCGCCTCAAGCTCGACCACTACGGCCTCGAGGACCGCGTCAAAGACCTCAACACGGCAGCCGTCCGGATTGCAAAAGAAGCTGCCGGCACGCGCGCCAAGGTCGCCGGCTCCATGGGTCCGACGGGCCGCTTCATCAGCCCGCTCGGTGACCTCGACTTCGAAGAAGCCTATGTGTGCTTCAAGGAGCAGGCCAGCGCGCTCGCCAAGGCCGGCGTCGACTACTTCATCATCGAGACCTGCATCGACATCCAGGAGATGCGCGCTGCCCTGCTCGCCTCCAAGGAGGTCGCGCCAGAGATCCCGGTCATCTGCCAGCTGACCTACAGCGACGACGGCCGCACAGTCACGGGCACCGACCCGCAGTCGGCCGCCATCATCCTCTCCCACATGGGTGCGGACATCATCGGCGTCAACTGCTCGCTCGGACCGGAGCAGCTCGTTCCCATCGTCAAGACGCTCGCCGCCAGCTGCGACTGCCCGATCAGCGTCCAGCCGAACGCCGGCATGCCGCAACTCGTCGACGGCGTGACGCATTTCCCGATGGGTCCTGCGGACTTCGGCAGCTGGGGCCCGAAGCTCCTCGCCGCCGGTGCCACCTACCTCGGCGGCTGCTGCGGCACGACGCCCGCTCACATCCGCGCGCTGCGCGCGGCGCTCGAAGGGCAGGCTGAGCCCGTGCGCGAGCCGCTGCCGAAGCGCCTCTGGCTCGCCAGCCGCAGCCGCTCGGTCTGCGTCGACAAGGACCTGCCGACCGTCCTGATCGGTGAGCGCATCAACCCGACGGGCCGCAAGAAGCTCGCCGCCGAGATCCGCGAGGGTTCCCTGCTCTCCGTCAAGAAAGAGGCCGTGAACCAGGTCAAGGCCGGCGCAAGGCTGCTCGACGTCAATATGGGCGTGGCCGGTATCGATGCCACCAAGGCCATGAAGCAGGCCGTGACGGAAATCGCCCAGCTCACAGACGCCCCACTCGCCATCGACACGAGCGATGCCGCCGCGCTCGAGGCCGGCCTGCGCGCCTATCCGGGCCGTGCCCTCATCAACTCGGTAACGGCAGAGGACGACCGCATCCGCGACTTCCTGCCGCTCGCCAAGAAGTACGGCGCCGCCATCCTCTGCCTGCCGATCACCGAAGACGGCGTGTCCAAGACGGCCGAGGACCGCCTCAAGGCCATCGAGTACATCGTCGGCAAGGCGAAGGAAAACGGCCTCGACGACGGCGACTTCCTGCTCGACGCCCTCGTCATGACCGTCTCCGCCGACAAGAACGCCTGCCGCGAGGTACTCAAAACCCTGCAGCTCTACCGCCAGCGCCTCGGCTATCCCTCGACGATGGGCCTCTCGAACATCTCGTTTGGCCTGCCGAACCGCCCGCTGATCAACAGCACCTTCTTCGCGATGTGCCTCGCCGCCGGCCTCGACGCCCCGATCATGAATCCGTACGACGAATCAATGCAGAAGGCCCTGAAGGCCAGCGCCGCCCTTTTAGGCGACGACCCGTGCGGCCTCGCCTTCAGCCAGGACGAAACAAACCTCGCCGTGCCGAAGAAGGCCGCCGTCATGAAGACGACCGACCTGCCGATCCTCGATGCCATCAAGCAGGCCGTCATCGAAGGCGAGAAGGACATCATCGTCGGCCTCGTCGTCCAGGCCCTGCAGGAGGGCAAGTCCAGCAACGAGATCACCGAAAAGGGCCTGACGGCCGCCATGACCGAGATTGGCGAGGACTTCGGCTCCGGCCGCATGTTCCTGCCGCAGGTCCTGCTGTCAGCCGAGACGATGCGCGCAGCGTTTGACAAGCTCAAGGAGCTCATCCCCGCGAGCGCCGAAGCCGATAAGGGCACGTTCGTCATCGCCACCGTCAAAGGCGACGTCCACGACCTCGGCAAGAACATCACGGGCGCGCTGCTCGCGAACTCCGGCTTCAAGGTCATCGACCTCGGCAAGGACGTCGAGGCCGACACCATCGTCGAGACCGCCCTCGAGCAGAATGCCGACGTCGTCGGCCTCGCCGCCCTGATGACGACGACCATGCCGCAGATCGACAAGGTCATCGATAAGCTCCACCGTGCCGGCGCACGCGCCAAAGTCATGATCGGCGGCGCCGCCGTCACCCAGGACTACGCCGACAGCTGCGGCGCCGATGCCTATGCAGCCGATGGCGTCAAGGCAGTGAAATTGGCTAAGCAGATTGTTGGCGTAGAGTAAAAAAGACATATATCCCCGACAGAGGGGGAAGACATTTCGGCTTCGTCGCTCCGTAAAAGGCGAAGATGCACCTGCGTGCGGACGGAGGGGGCTGTATTTCGGCTTCGTCGCTCCGCTAAATGAGCCCTATGATACGATATCCGCTTGATACCACCTCGCCGCCTGCCGCGGCGTTCTCACATCGCATCTCTATACCCAAGATTATCAGGGCTCAGCCCTGCGGGCTATCGCTGCGCTCCTGCAGGCGAAATACAGCCCCCTCCTGAAGTTACGTTCTACAGAAAGCATGACCCGCCTACGAGACGAGCCAAGTTCGCATGCTAAGCCCCCACTGCCCACGGCTGTGTCCTTGAGTGAGCAAGGTTGCATAGACAGTGCCTTCGGGCGAGGAGGGATGAGCAAAAGCGTAGCATTGGTATATTGCGTCAAGAATCAATTTTTTCTCCACTAAAATCCTGACGAAAGAGCGTCGTCCAAGCGAAGCGCGTTTAGCTCTTTCATCAGGCTGCCTTAAAAGAGAAAAAATTGATTCAGCAATATACCATAGCGAAGTGTTGCTCATCCCTCCTCGCCCATTTCTATACCAGCATCAAAAAGGAGCCCATTTCCCATCCGAGTGGATGAGGAAACGGGCTCCTTTGCCGTTATCCGAGTATCGTCAATCAGAACAGTACCTTTGCGAGGTGCAGGTAGTCCGGGTCGAGGATCTTCTTGTTGTTGACCGCATCGTGCAGGTCGATCGAGACAACTCGGCCCTTGCTGTAGCCGAAGACGATGTCCGACAGGCCCGAAATCAGTGCAAGCGCAGCCTGCTCACCGAGCTGGCTGGCGCGGACGCGGTCGATGACCGACGGCGAGCCGCCGCGCTGGATGTGGCCGAGGACCGAGACGCGCGTATCGAGCTGCGTCTTCTCCGCGATGTACTGGCCGATCTCCTGACCGCTGCCAGCACCCTCTGCCACGACGACGAGGATGTAGCGCTTGCCCCTCTTATAGGCTTCCGTCATGTTGTCGCAGATCTCATCGAGGTTGTACTCCTCCTCCGGCACGAGGATGTATTCAGCGCCGCCCGAGATGCCCGAGACGAGAGCCAGCCAGCCGCAGTTGCGTCCCATGACCTCGAGGACGATGACGCGGCGATGTGCCGAAGCCGTATCGCGCAGCTTGTTGATCGCATCGATGATTGTATTCGCAGCCGTATCGCAGCCAATCGTGTAGTCAGAGCCCCAGACATCGTTGTCGATCGTGCCCGGCAGGCCGACGATAGGGATGCCCGTCTCCTTCGAGAGCAGCGATGCGCCGCGCAGCGAGCCGTCGCCGCCGATAACGCAGAGGCCCTCGATGCCGCGGTCCGTCAGATGCTTATAGCCCATCATACGGCCTTCCGGCGTCTTCCAGCGTTTGCAGCGTGCCGTGCCGAGGAACGTACCACCGCGCTGGATGATATCACTGACATCCCTGGACTTCATCTCAAACATATCCTCTTCCAGCAGACCGTGATAGCCGCCGCGGATGCCCCATACCTTGACACCCTCGTACAGAGCCGTACGGACGACAGCGCGAGCTGCTGCGTTCATGCCTGGGCTGTCGCCGCCGCTCGTCAAGACTGCAATACTTTTCAACATAATGGAAGTCCCCCTTGAATTGAGAATTGCTAGCATATTGACTGAATCAAAACCATAGTATGACGTTTATCATCTTTAATCATACCATAAAAGCCCCGAAGAAAACAGGGATGACGATTATTTTTTCGGACCAGCACAGCCCTTGACAAAAGGGCATGAGGATGATAGATTTTAACTAGATGCTGTGCAACTGACGGAAGTGGATGACCACAGGGAGCACAGGGAAGAAGAGCCGACCGTCTGGGCACAGCCTGGATTTGTGTCGGCTTTTTTTGTATGTGAAAAAGGAGCAATAGGAAATGAAAGAACTGGAACTCAAATACGGATGCAACCCGAACCAGAAGCCAGCCCGCGTCTTCATGGAGCACGATGCTGAGCTGCCGTTCACCGTCCTCAACGGCCGTCCGGGCTACATCAACCTGCTCGACGCGATGAACAGCTGGCAGCTCGTCCGCGAGCTGCGCGAGGCCACCGGCCTTCCGGCTGCCGCTTCTTTCAAGCACGTCAGCCCGGCAGGCGCTGCCGTCGCCGTTCCCCTCTCCCCCGTCCTCGAGAAAGTCTACTTCGTCGAAGGCGTAGAGCTTTCCCCGATTGCCACGGCTTACATCCGCGCGCGCGGCGCGGACCGCATGAGCTCCTACGGCGATTTCGTCGCCCTGTCCGACGAGTGCGATGCCCAGACGGCCTCCTTCCTCAAGCGCGAGGTCTCCGACGGCATCATTGCGCCGTCGTATTCGCCGGAAGCCCTCGAGATCCTCAAGTCGAAGCGCAAGGGCACCTACCTGATCCTGCAGATGGATCCTGCCTATCAGCCGGCAGAGCTCGAGCGCAAGCAGGTCTTCGGCGTCACCTTCGAGCAGAAGCGCAACAACGTCGCCATCACGGAAGACTGCCTCAAAGACATCGCGACGAAGAACCACGATCTGCCGGAGAACGCCAAGCGCGACCTGCTGATTGCCCTGATCACGCTCAAGTACACGCAGTCCAACTCCGTCTGCTACACGAAGGACGGCCAGGCCATCGGCATCGGTGCCGGCCAGCAGAGCCGCGTCCACTGCACGCGCCTTGCCGGCACGAAGGCCGACAACTGGTTCCTGCGCCAGAGCCCGCAGGTCCTCAACCTGCCGTTCAAGCCAGAAGTCCGCCGCCCGGACCGCGACAACGCCATCGACGTCTACATCGGCGAAGAGTGGGAAGACCTCCTGGAGACCGATGACTGGAAGCGCGTCTTCACCGAGAAGCCGCCCGTCTTCACGCGTGAGGAGAAAAAGGCCTGGCTCAAGAAGGAGACAGGAGTCTCCCTCGGCTCCGATGCCTTCTTCCCGTTCGGCGACAACATCGAGCGCGCCCACAAGAGCGGCGTGACCTACGTCGCCCAGACCGGCGGCTCCATCCGCGACGACAATGTCATCGAGACGGCCGACAAATACAACATGACGATGGCCATGACGCACATCCGCCTGTTCCATCACTGATCCACCAAATATCGACAGCAAAATCCCGGCGCATTTCCGCCGGGATTTTTATTTTGCTTCATGATAAAGGATATCAATATGCTATACATTATAAATTTTTAGTATTTTATGTTTCTGAAAAATAAGTGTATAATATGCTTAATGGATAATAGATATTTAAACGAAGTGACTATAAAAATGTGACAAACTTCACACAGACATTTTCCATTCATCTTTT
>ERZ1023848.166-NODE-166-length-26828-cov-23.225040_pt1 | contig 26828 bp, 14 predicted proteins | sample MGYA00380385_ERZ1023848 | MGnify/ENA primary metagenome ERZ1023848 (study PRJEB33179, sample SAMN07449069) | human gut metagenome | biome: Human-gut; feature: Human associated habitat; material: Faeces | host: Homo sapiens | place: India:Kasaragod | collected...
CCCCCCACCGGACGCTTCCGGACGTGTAAGTGTAAAGGAGGAATTTTGTGAAAGTCCTGAATGCATATTCCAAGTTTTTGGATGTTCTGACCAAGATACTCAGAGCGATCCTGATCGTCTTGCTGGCATCTATGGTCATTATCATGATCTACAACGTGATCTGCCGCTATATTTTTTCGGACGCAAAGCCCTGGGCAGAGGAGCTGACGCTCTATATCTCTATTTTCAGCATCATGCTGGGCCTGGGCATTGCCAGCCGCAGCGACAGCCACCTGCAGGTGGACTTCCTGACCCGCCTGTATAAGCCGAAGGTGCGCTGCCTGATGGCGGCCATCTGGTCTGTCGTGACCATCGTGATCATGGCGATTTTCGCCTATTACTCCGTCAGTCTGATGGTCAACCACGCCACGGCTCGTTCCGTAACACTGCCCATCACCATGAGGGATATCTATATGGCGTTCCCCATCGGTTCCGCCATTCTGATACTGTACTCTATTGAGATCATCGCACGGAATCTGGTGGGCTTCGCCCACGGCGGCGAGCTGCCTGCGCTGCCCGGAAGAGAGAAGGGAGGAGACGCTGAATGAACGCTGGTCTGATCGTATTTATCGTCCTGATCGTGTTGGCTTTCCTTGGCCTCCCCATCTTTGAGGCTATCGCGGCCGGCACCATGCTGGCCATGTGGTTCGGCGGCTTCCCGCTGGAGACCATGGCGCAGAAGACCTTCCTCGGTCTGAACTCGTCCTCTCTGCTGAGTATCCCGTTCTTCATCCTGGCGGGCAACCTCATGGCCCGCGGCATCACCCAGAAGCTTATCGGCGTGGCAAATGTCCTGTTGGGCCGCGTCCGCGGCGCACTGGGCTCCGTGACCGTGCTGGCCTCCGCCCTGTTCGGCGCCATCTCCGGCTCTGCCGTGGCTACCGTGGCCGCCATCGGCGGCATGACCATCCCCGCCATGAAGGACGAGGGCTATGATCCCGACTACTCTGCGGCGCTGTCGTCCGCGGCGTCCCTGTTGGGCCCCATGATCCCGCCGTCTATCACGCTGATCGTGTACGCCGGACTGACGGAGGCTTCCGTCCAAAAGCTGTTTCTGGCTACGCTGACGCCGGCCATTCTCTGCACGGTGGCTTTCCTGGCCTACACCCTGTGGTACGGCAAGAAGAAGAACCTGCCCAAGCAGCCCAAGAAGACCGCCAAGGAAGCCGGCAAGATCATGCTGGACGCCATCTGGGCGCTGCTGCTGCCGGTCATCGTGCTGGGCCTGATCTTCTCCGGCGCCACCACCGTTACCGAAGCGGCCGCTGTCTCCTGCCTGTACTCCGCCGTCGTGTCCCTGTTTATCTACAAGACCATCACCTTCAAGGATCTGCTGAAGATCCTGGGCGACTCCGCCGTGTCCATCGCGGCCATCATGATCCTGGTGGGTATGTCCAAGGCGACGGCCTATGTGGTCATCTCCTCCCAGATGCCCCAGCTGTTCATGGATTTCATCACCTCCATCACCGACAGCCGCTTCGTGGTGCTGCTGATCATCAATGTGATCTTCCTGATCCTCGGCTGCCTGATGGAAGGCAACTGCATCATCGTGATGATGGTGCCGCTGCTGCTGACGCTGGTGAAGTCCTTCGGCATCGACCTGCTGCAGTTCGGCGTCATGTCCGCCATCAACATCTATATCGGCTGCATCACCCCGCCGGTGGGCGTGTCCCTGCTGCTGGGCTGTAAGCTGGGCAAGACGTCTGTTGGAGGTACATTTAAGGCGATCCTGCCATTCTTCGCCATCTCGATGGTGATACTGATTCTGGTGACCTATTGGCCGAGCTTTACCCTTTGGCTGATTCACTGAGCAAATTTCAGATGAAATGAGATGAAATTATCATGAAGATCGGATTTTTGGGCCTTGGCGTTATGGGTCTGCCCATGGCCAAGAATGTCGTAAAGAAGTGCGGCTGCCCCGTTCTGGGCTACGATGTGGCGGAGGCCCGTCTGGCGGAATTCAAGGATTTCGGCGGCGAAGTTACCTCCGATCCCGATGACATTTACCGCACCTGCGACGTGGTGATGCAGATCCTGCCCACGCACCCCATCATCATTCATTCGGTGGAGCGTGCGATCGAACTGGGCAAGCCCGGCAACATCATCATCGACCTCAGCTCCACCGCGCCGGATATCGTGCTGGATCTGCACAAGAAGGCGCTGGATGCCGGTATGTTCCTGCTGGACTGCCCCGTCTCCGGCGGCAACCCCATGGCCATCGCCGGTACGCTGGCCATGATGGCCGGCGGCGAGAAGGAGGCCTTTGACAAGGCGGAACCGCTGCTGTCCTGCATGGGGCACCCCATCTACACCGGCGGCAGCGGCAGCGGCAGCGTCACGAAGCTGGTCAACAACCTGATCGGCGGCGCGGAGCTGGTGGCCATGTGCGAGGGCTATGCCTTCGCCGCCAAGGCGGGCATCGACCTGCAGACCACCTTTGAAGCTACCCGCTGCGGCTTTGTGGGCGGCCCCATGTATGAAAACAAGGTTCCCAAGATCATCCACCGCGACTATGAGCCGGGCGCGCGTATCGCCGTCCACCGCAAGGACATCCTCAACGCCAAGCACTACGCGCACAAGCTGGGCATCGACCTGCCCATGACGGACGTGGTGCTCCATGTGATGGACTGGATGAACGACAACGGCCATATCGACGACGATCAGGCCGCTATGGTCAAGTACTACGAGGAAAAAATGGGCGTCACCGTGGGCTCCGCTCCCGACGGCGCCGAGACCCTGTGAGTCCGAAACGGCGTCTCTCCTGGGGCGCACGATGCAGACAGCGGAGTGCGCCCTTTTCTTTCCCTTATGCCGCCCTGTACGGTAGTACTACGGGCCGCAAATGTCCTGAATGTTGAGAAAGGAGCATGATCATTATGCCTAACAATGCAGTTTACACGAAAGAATTTGCCGTCAAGCTCTATGAGACGATGTGCACGATCCGCAAGTTTGAGGAGTGCGTCAAGCACGACTTCCTCGCCGGCGAGATCCCCGGCTTTACCCACTCCTATATCGGTGAGGAAGCCATCGCCACCGGCGTGTGCGCCGCTCTGCGTGATGACGATGTGATTGAATCCACCCACCGCGGCCATGGTCACTGCGTGGCCAAGGGCGCCGATGTCAACCGCATGATGGCGGAGATCTTCGGCAAGGAGACGGGCCTGTGCAAGGGCCGCGGCGGCTCCATGCACATCGCCGATTTCTCCATCGGTATGCTGGGCGCCAACGGCGTCGTGGGCGGCGGCTACAATCTGGCCACCGGCGCGGCTCTGGCCTTCAAGAATGTCCTGAAGACCGATCAGGTGGCCGTGGTGTTCTTCGGCGACGGCGCCAGCAACCGCGGCACGTTCCACGAGGCCATGAACGCCGCTTCCGCGTGGAAGCTGCCTGTCATCTTCGTCAACGAGATGAACTGCTGGGCCTCCACCACGCCCTACCGCACCACCTGCAACGTGGAGAACATCTCCGACCGCGCCGCCGGCTATCACATCCCCGGCGTCGTGGTGGACGGCCAGGATCCCTTTGCCGTCTATGAGGCCGCCAAGGCCGCTGTGGAGCGCGCCCGCGCCGGCGAAGGCCCCACGATGATCGAGTGCAAGACCTACCGTATCGAAGGTCACTTCGTGGGCGACCCCGAGCTGTACCGCAGCAAGGAGGAGACCATGAAGATCTTCCACGACACCGATCCTCTGAAGAAGTTCCGTGAGAAGATGGCCGAGTCCATGAACGATCTGGTGACCTCCGCCGAGTGCGACAAGATCGACGCCAAGGTGGACGCCAAGATTAAGGCTGCCAAGGAGTTTGCCATGGACAGCAAGCAGCCCGATGCGTCCGAGTACATGAAGTTTGTCTATGCTGACTGAAGGAGGTAGGAATCATGCGTAAATTGACGTTTGCACAGGCCACGCTGGAGGCGATGGCCGAGGAAATGAAGAAAGACGATAAGGTCTATGTCATCGGTGAGGATATCGCCCGTCAGGGCGGCGTGTTCGGCCAGTTCAAGGGCCTGAGCCAGGAGTTCCCCGGCCGTGTCATCGACAGCCCCATCTCCGAGACGTTCATTATCGGCGGCGGCGTCGGCGCGGCCATGGTGGGCGCCCGTCCCGTGGTGGATATGCACTTCGCGGATTTCGTCGGCGTCTGCATGGATGAGATCCTGAACCAGATGGCCAAGGCCCGCTACATGTTCGGCGGCCAGACCAAGGTGCCTCTGGTCATGCGTGCGCCCGACGGTATGACCTTCGGCGGCGCTGCCCAGCATTCCCAGTCTCTGGAGGCGTTCTTCATCCACATCCCCGGTGTTGTGGTGGTCACCCCCTCCAATCCCTATGATGCCAAGATGGTGCTGAAGGCCGCCATTGAGTCCGACGACCCCGTCCTGTACTTCGAGAACAAGATCCTCTACAAGGAAAAAGGCGAGATGCCCGAGCTGGCGGATGAGGAGCCCTACACCATCGGTAAGGCCAAGGTCGTCCGCCCCGGCAAGGACGTGACCATCGTTTCCTACTCCATCGGCATGAAGGCCGCCAAGGGCGCTGCCGAGCTGCTGGCCAAGGACGGCATCGAGGCCGAGGTCATCGACCTGATCACCCTGTCCCCGTGGGATCGTGAGACGGTGTTCGAGTCTGTGAAGAAGACCCATCGCCTGTGCATCTGCCACGAGGCCGTCAAGCAGGGCGGCGTCGGCGCCGAGATCGCCGCCGTGGCCGCGGAGGAGCTGCTGACGGAGCTGGATGCCCCCGTGCTGCGCTTCGGTGCGCCGTTCTGCCCGATCCCCTTCGCCAAGAGCCTGGAGGACATGGTGCGCATTACGCCGGAGAAGGTTGCTGAAGGTATCAAGGGCATGTTTTGAGCCCTGCCGGAGTAAGGAGTATACGATATGGCAACTGAAGTATTGATGCCCAAGATGGGCCTGACCATGACGGAAGGCACCATCGAGGAATGGAAGTTCAAAGAGGGTGACACGGTCAAGAAGGGCGATATCCTGTTCTCCGTGGCCACCGATAAGCTGACCAACGACGTGGAGTGCGACACCGACGGCGTGCTGCTGAAGATCCTCCTGCCGGAGGGTGAGACCGGCCCCTGCAAGAGCGTCATCGCCTACATCGGCGAGGCCGGCGAGGCCGTGCCTGGCGGCGCACCTGTGGCCGCCGCACCCGCTGCCGCTCCTGCCGCGGCTCCCGCTGCCGCCGCTTCCGCCGTCGCTGCGCCTGCCGCCAAGCCCAACCACGGCGCGTATGTGCTGGCGACGCCCCGCGCCAAGAAGCTGGCCAAGGACAAGGGCTACGATCTGCACGACATCCCCGGCACCGGCCCCAACGGCGTCGTGGTGGCCCGTGACGTGGAGAGCTTCGTGGCCGGGCCCAAGACCAGCCCCATGGCCGCCAAGCTGGCTGCCGAGCTGGGCGTGGACGTATCCAAGCTGGACGTGCAGGGCCGCGTGATGAAGGCCGACGTGCTGGCCGCCGCCGGTGTGGGCGCACCCGCCGCTGCGGAGGCCGCCGCCTGCGAGAGCTGCGAGAGCAACGATCTGCCGCCGGTGAAGGTGAACCCGCTGCGCCGCAGCATCGCCGCCAATATGTCCGCGTCGTGGACGACCTCCCCCCGCGTGACCTATACCCGTCCGGTGGACGCCAGCGCCATGAAGGAGCTGCGCAGCCGCCTGAAGGATACCCTGAAGGAGCAGGGGATCAAGCTGACCTTCAACCACATCCTGATGAAGGTGGCCGCCCAGACCCTGATGGAGTTCCCCGATGTGAACGCCAGCTTTGCCGACAACATGCTGACCCGTCACCGTCACGCCAACGTGGGTCTGGCGGTGGCCAAGGGAGACGGCCTGATCGTGCCCAACGTCAAGAGCTGCGACACCAAGAGCCTGGCGCAGATCGCCAAGGAGACGGAGGCACTGATCGAGGCCACCCGCTCCGGCAAGCTGAGCATGGAGGACATGACCGGCGGTACGTTTACCATCTCCAGTCTGGGGCCCTACGGCATCACCAGCTTTTCCCCCATCATCAACCAGCCTGAGCTGGCGATTCTGGGCGTGTGCGACATGGTGGATACCCCTGTTGTCCGCAACGGCGAGATCGTGATTCGCCCCATGATGAACCTGAGCCTGACGGCCGATCACCGCGTGATCGACGGCGTGATGGCCGCCAAGTTCCTGAAGCGCATGGCAGAGCTTCTGGAGAATCCCTATCTGCTTCTGATCTGATACAGGGCGGGCGGGGGCAGACGCTCCCCGCCCGCTTACGCATCCCCTTATACCGGACTGAAACTAAGGAAAGGAAGTATTCCTATGGCAACCGAAGTATTGATGCCCAAGATGGGCCTGACCATGACGGAAGGCACCATCGAGGAGTGGAAATTCAAAGAGGGCGATACCGTCAAAAAGGGCGATATTCTGTTCTCCGTGGCTACCGATAAGCTGACCAACGACGTGGAGTGCGACACCGACGGCGTGCTGCTGAAGATCCTCCTGCCGGAGGGCGAGACCGGCGCCTGCAAGAGCGTCATCGCCTACATCGGCGAGGCCGGTGAGGCCGTGCCCGGCGCAGCCCCTGCCGCCGCCGCACCCGCTGCCGCTCCTGCCGCGGCTCCCGCTGCCGCCGCAGCCCCCGCTGCCGCGCCTGCGGGCAAGAAGACCGTCATCGTCATCGGCGGCGGCCCCGGCGGCTATGTGGCCGCCATCCGTGCCGCGCAGCTGGGCGCGGAGGTCACAGTGGTGGAGAAGCAGCATCTGGGCGGCACCTGCCTGAACGTGGGCTGCATCCCCACCAAGTGCCTGCTCCACAGCGCTGAGCTGGTGGAGGATATCAAGAATCAGGGCAAGGAGATCGGTGTGGAGGTGGAGGGCGTCAAGGTCAACTTCCCGCAGGTCATCGCCCATAAGAACGCCATCAGCAAGCAGCTGACCAGCGGCGTCGCCGGCCTGCTGAAGCTGAACAAGGTGAAGAAGGTCGACGGCGAGGCCGCCTTTGTGGGTGAGAAGCGCATCCGCGTCACCAAGCCCGACGGCTCTGCCGAGGAAATGACCGCCGATGCCATCATCGTGGCCACCGGCTCCGTCAACGCCGTGCCCCCCATCCCCGGCATCCGCGAGAACCCCAACTGCATCGATTCCACCGGCGCCCTGAGTCTGGAGAAGCTGCCGGAGAGCATGGTGGTCATCGGCGGCGGCGTCATCGGCCTTGAGCTGGCCTGCGCCTATGCGGCCTTCGGTACCCGTATCACCGTGGTGGAGGCCATGGATCATATGCTGCCCATGCTGGACGGCGACCTGACGGCGGTGGGCGTGGCCCACATGAAGAAGATGGGCATCGCCTTCGCGCTGGAGTGCCCGGTGCAGGCCGTGGAGACTTCCCCTGTGGGCGCGAAGGTTGTCTGCACCACCAAGAGCGGCGATACCGTTACATTTGAAGCGGAGAAGGTGCTGGTGGCCATCGGCCGCAAGGCCAACACGGCGTCTCTGGATCTGGAGACCGGCGGCATCCGCAACGACCGCGGCCGTATTCTGGTCAACGACCGGATGCAGACCAACGTCCCCGGCGTCTACGCCATCGGCGACTGCGTGTTCGGCAAGGCACAGCTGGCCCACACCGCCTCCGCCATGGGCGAAGTGGCGGCGGAGAATATCATGGGTCACGACAGCACCTATGACGAGAGCACCAATCCCACCTGCGTATACATGGAGCCGGAGGCCGCTTCCGTCGGCCTGACGGAGGAGCAGTGCAAGGCCAAGGGCCTGGATTACAAGGTGGGCAAGTTCCCCATGAGCGCCAACGGCAAGGCCCTGATCATCAACGGCGGCGAGGGTCTGGTGAAGATCATCTCCGACGCCAAGTACGGCGAGGTGCTGGGCATGCACATCATCGGGCCGCGTGCCACCGACCTCATCTCCGAGGGCGCGCTGGCCATCCGTCTGGAGGCCACGGTGGACGAGCTGATCTCCACCATCCACTCCCATCCCACCGTCACCGAGACTATCCGTGAGGCTGCACTGAACGCCATGGGTCGTGCGATCCACACCAAGAACTGAACGGAGGCCGACTATGGAAGGTGTTATGCGCGGACTGGTCAAGGCCGTGGCCGCTCCCAGCAGTCTGGTCTACCACGATGATCTGCCCATCCCGCAGATCAAGGACGATGAAGTCCTCATCAAGGTACACTGCACCGCCATCTGCGGTTCGGATATCCATATCCTCGACTGGGACGAGTGGTCTAAAAAACGCATCAAGCCGCCGGTGACGCTGGGACATGAGACGTCCGGCGACATCGTGGCCGTGGGTAAGAACGTCACCGACCGCAAGGTGGGCGACCGCGTCTCCTGCGAGAGCCACATCCCCTGCGGCAGCTGCTACTTCTGCACCCACGGGATGCCCCACATCTGCAAGGACATCCAGCTGTTCGGCTGTACGCAGAACGGCGCCTTTGCCGAGTATGCCGCCATCCGCTCCGACTGCACGTTCCTGCTGCCGGACGATGTCTCCTATGAAGCCGCCTGCATGTTCGAGCCCATGGGCGCGGGCGTCCACGGCGTGGAGGCCGCGCAGGTGGAGGGCAAGACCGTGCTGGTCAGCGGCTGCGGGCCCATCGGCATGACGGCCATCAGCGCCTGCAAGACCTTCGGCGCCACGAAGGTGTTTGCCTGCGACCTGCTGGACAGCCGTCTGGCCATCGCCAAGGACATGGGCGCGGACTATGTGTTCAACAGTGCGCAGGTCGATCTGCCGGCGGAGATCCTCCGCCTGACGGACGGGCTGGGCGCGGATGCCGCCATCGACATCACCGGCGCGCAGGCGGCCATCAACGCCGACCTGAAGTGCCTGCGTGCCGCGGGCCGGATGGTCTGCGTGGGTCTGCCCAGCGGCCCTGTGACCCTGCAGGACATGACGGACGACCTGATCTACCGCGAGGTTACGCTTACCGGCGTGTCCGGGCGTCTGATCTGGGACACCTGGCAGGACTTTGCCAGGGTGATGAGCGGCCCGTATTATAAGCTGGACAAAATCATCGGCGGACGCTATACTCTAGAGCAATACGAGGACGCGCTGGCGGCGATCCGGCAGGGTGTGCCCGGCAAGATGCTCCTCTACCCCAACGCAAGCGATATGTAAGGGTCAACAGGACAGACTCTTTCATATAAAACAGTTGGCATTTATCTTTTTCATTCCACAAATACCCTCCTCAAATTATGGATACGCACCGATGCCGCCAACCATCGGTGCGTATTCTTGACTGGAAAGGCAAGGTCACGCATGGTCTATTATCTCGAAACAAAATCTACCGACCCCTACTACAATCTGGCGTTTGAAGAGTATGTGCTCACGCACCGCACAGAGGGCGACTATCTGCTGCTGTGGCAGAACGACAACACGGTGGTGGTGGGACGCAACCAGAACACAGCGGAGGAGATCAACGGCGACTTCGTGGAGAAGCACCGCATCAACGTGGTACGCCGCAGTACGGGCGGCGGCGCCGTGTACCACGACATGGGCAACCTGAACTACTCCTTCATCACCGACGCGGGGGAGAAGGAGGAGCTGTCCTTTGCCCGCTTCACCCAGCCGGTGGTCAAGGCGCTGTGCGATCTGGGGCTGCCCGCCTCCGCCAGCGGCCGCAACGACATTCTGGTGGGGGACTGCAAGGTGTCCGGCACGGCCCAGCGGCTGACCGGCGACCGCATCCTCCATCACGGCACGCTGCTGTTCGACTCCGACCCGTCCATGGTGGCCGGCGCGCTGGCCGTCCACCCGGAGAAGTTCCAGTCCAAGAGCGCCAAATCCGTCCGGGCCCGCATCGGCAACATCCGCAGCTTCCTGCGGGAGGACATGACCCTGCCAACGTTCTGGGACTACCTGCGCACGGCCCTTGCACAGGGCGCGTTTCAGGAGACGAGCCTGACGGAGGAGGAGCTGCGGGAGGTGCAGCGCCTGCGTGACGAGAAATACGCCACATGGGACTGGAATTACGGCAAGTCCCCGGCCTATGACATGGTGAACCACCGGCGCTTCGCCGGCGGTACGCTGGAGGTGCGCATGAATGTCCGCCACGCCGTCATTCAGGAGATCGGCTTCACCGGCGACTTCCTGTCCCGCCGCGAGCTGGCCCCGCTGACGGAGGCCCTGCGCGGCTGCGCCGTGGAGCCGGACGCGGTGGAGGAGGTGCTGCGGCAGTTCCCGCTGCCGGAGTATTTCGGCACCATCACGGCCGGAGAGGTGCGGGACACCATCTGCAACAAGGGGAACGGGGAATGAGCATCCGTGTGACTCTCAGCGCCAACGCCGGCGCGGCCATCGAGCTTGGCGGCGTCCGCATCTGGGTAGACGCCCTGCACGACACACAGGTGCCGGGGTTCTCTACCCTGCGCCGCCAGCAGCTTCAGCAGCTCTGGACGGCGGAGCCGTTTCAGGCGCCGGACGCCATCGTGTACACCCACTGCCACCCCGACCATTACGCCCGGCAGCTGACGGAGGAGGTGCACCGCCGCTGGCCGCAGGCGCGTCTGTTCCTGCCGCAGAAAGAGTTTGCGGAGCAGGAGCTGGTGTCCGGCGATGCATACACGGCGGCGGTGGGGGACGTGGGCCTGCACTTTTTCCGCCTGCCCCACGAGAGCCAGAGCTACACCGTGGATGTGCCCCACTACGGGCTGCTCATCACCCACGGCGCGGAGACGATCCTGCTGCCGGGGGACTGTGCCGTGGGGGCGCCGGCGCTGCTGCCGCTGACGGCGGGGCGGCATTTCCGCCTTGCACTGCTGAACTTCCCGTGGCTCACCCTCCGCAAGGGCCGGGATTTCATTGAGCAGCACATGGCCGCCGACCATATCATCGTCTATCACCTCCCCTTCGCGGAGGACGACACCGAGCATTTCCGCGCCGCAGCGGCATCCGGCGCGGTACGGATACAGTGCAGCAGCATGCACATTCTGGAGGACTTTCTGCAGACGGTCAAGCTCCCGTGAGGGAGGACTGCCGCCCCGCGCCGTGACCAATAAAAAAGGAGCCCCCGCTCAGCGAGCGGGGGCTCCTTTTTTTCATTACATGGCAGGTATTTCAGGAAAATTTCCGTGCGTCCACGCCGGTCTGGGGGTTGCCGTTGGCCTTCATAAAGATGACCTCGATGGTGTGTCCCTCCGTGATGCCGCGGAACGTGTAGGACGTCACCGCGCCCACGCTCTGGCCGTCGATCAGCACCTTGGCCACCGCGTAGCCCTTGTCCGGGGTGATGGTGAAGGTCTGGTCGCCGCCGATGGGGACATTGGCCCAGCCGGAGGGGGAGACGGAGCCGTTCCCGCGCACCGTGACCATGATGGTGCGGTAGTTGTGGCTGTTGTCGTGGCCGGTATCATCCTCCGCCGGACTGTACAGCACGATTTCACCGCTGATGGCGGTGTAGTTCCCGTCGGCAGGCGTGAACCGCCATTTGTAGGACTTGCCGGCTTCGATCACGGTGTCGTCCGGCAGCACATTGCCGTACTTATCGACCCACTCCAGCGTGCCGTCCTTCAGGGAGAGGGTGCTGTCCACCAGCGTCAGCGCCGCGTCCCTCAGGGTCTTGCCCCGGCCCGTGACCGGCGTGTAATTGGGTACACCGGTGGGCCTCGCCTTGTTGATGTTGACGGTCACGGCCGCGCTGGTGACGTCGTTGTAGGCATCGTCCCCGGCCTTGGTGGCCGTGACGGTGACGGCGCCCACCTGAACGGGCGTCAGCACGCCGTTGGCGTCGATGGTGGCCTTGCCGGTGCCGTCGGTGACGGCGTAGGTCACTGCGCCGGCGCCGCTTCCGCCGGAGGTGCCCAGCTGCAGCGTCTCGCCGTAGACCACGGTGGTGCCGCCGGTGACGCGCAGCGCCGCCTGATTATCCTTTTCCGTCAGGGTGATGCGCAGGGTGATGGTGAAGTCCTCGTAGTTGCCGCAGGACGCCTTGAGGGTGACGGTAATGACATCGCCCACGCTGCCCCCGGCGATGGCATAGGTCAGGCGGCTGCCGTCCGCCGCGAAGTCCTGTCTGGACAGGACGGTGCTTGCCTCGCTGCTGAACGTCCAGTTCTGTCCGGTGGGCAGCCCGCCCCAATCCGGGGTGTAGGTGTGGTCACCGGTGTTTGTGTGCTTCTGCGTCAGCGTCGTCTCGGCAAGGCTGCCGCCGTCCGCCCTGTATACCGTCACGGGAACGTCGATATTCGGCACCACCGCGTAGTTACCGGTATCGGCGGGGGTGAACCGCGCCTTGAAGGTGTCGGGCACAGCGGAGACATCGCCCACGGAGAGGGTGCCGTCCATCCAGCTCCAGCCATCGGGCAGCGTCACATCCGCCAGCGTCTGGCCGTAGGCCGCCTGCAGGTCGGAGGGAACGGTGTAGACCGGTGTGGCCTGCGTGATGTCTGCGCCGGTGATGGTCAGCACCTCGGTGGCTGCCAGCCGGTAATTGCCGGTGGCGATGGCCTCCGGGGTAAAGGTGATCGTATCCGCCTCGTTGACATTGGCGCTGTTGAATTGCAGCGTACCGGTGACCGCGAGGGTGTCGCTGCCCACCAGAGAAGCGGGCTTCACGAAAACGGCAAGATCGCTGGGCGCGCTGTCACTGCCGTCGTAAACCTTGGTGATCGACCCGGTGTAGGTCAGATCATCCCTGGTCAGCGTCTTCGGCTCCACCGTCAGCGTATAAGAGACATCCTTTTCGATGTAGTCCTGCGTCTCGGATGCCCTGGCGGTGATGGTGGCGGAACCGACCTTCAGGATGCGCACGGTGCCGTTTTCATCCACTGCGGCAACGTCCGGATCGCTGCTCCTGTAGGTCACGGTGCTGCCCGCCGCCGCGCCGACAGCGGCGACGGTGAAGTCAGGATCGCCGTAGCTTCTGGTCAGCGCGGAGGTGTTGTTCTCGAGCTTGAAGCCGGTCTGCTCCTCGCGGTCTATGATCGTCACCACCAGCCTGAACGTGGAATCCTTGTAGTTGGCCGACCGAACGGTGAATGTCCAGGTGATCTCCGCGCCGATCTGCCCGCTGATCTGATAGGTCAGCTTGCCGGTGGTTTCCTCCTTGCCGTTTATGCCGATAGTCGCCGTGCCCTTTGTGACCGCATAGCTTACGTCATACGTCAGCTTCCCGGCGTTGGCGGGCATGAGATTTTCGTAATCCGGCTGATACTCCTTCACTGCCGTGTCCGTATAGCGCTGCTCAACCTGCACTGTGCCAAGGTCGCGGCCGTCCGCCTGTACGATCAGACCATCCGCAGTAAAGGGTGCGGTGGTCGCGCCATTTGCGAAGCTGTAGTTCTTGACGCTGCCGAACAGCGCTACCGTGCCGGTGATCGTGCGGGCGCCGGTATCGGCGCTGTCAAAGGTGGTACCGTAAATGCCATAGTTGCCGTCGGTATCCGTGGTGTCAAATATGAACGTGTCGCCGGCCATGATCCCGATCAGTTCGATATTCGTGACATAGAAGGTCGCGTTGTCATAGCCGTCGAACTGCTTGGGCGTGGTGGTCACTGTGCCGACCGTGAGGACGCGCCGGGTGATCTCCACACCGTTGGTGACGGTCAGCGTCTGGCCGGCGGCCAGACGGTAATTGCCCGCCGTGATGGCATCGGGCGTGAAGGTGATCGTATCTGCCGCGGCAACATCCTTGCTGTTGTACTTGGCGCTGCCGGTGATGGGGAGCGTGTCACCGCCCACGAGAACGCCGTTCTTTACGCGGGCGCCGACATCGGGTGCGCTGTCCGTGCCGTCATAGACCTTCCTCAAGCTGCCGGTCACTTCCAGATCATTCGCCGTCAGCGTCTTCGGCTCCACCGTCAGGGTATAAGCCGCCGTGGCATTGGAATACTTGCCGTTCATAGCGGCGGCGGCTGCCGTAATGGTCACTGTGCCGACGCTTCTGGCGGTGACGGTGCCGCTTTCGTCCACCGTGGCGATGGCCTCGTCGCTGCTGGTGTATGTCACATCGCTGCCGCCCTGACCTGCGCGGTCATTCGCCGCCGGGTTGGTGAGCGTCCTGCCGTAGACCACCGTCTGGTCGCCGGCTCTTTCAAACGTCAGCGTCTGCCCCGCCGGGGCGATGAAATAGTTTTGCGTGAGATTCGTCGTGGGCAGCTTGTAGTTGCCTGCCTTGTCGCCGGTCAGCCCGTCGGCACGTGCGACCCACGAGCCGGCCATGTTCCAGCCGCCGTCGCGCACCGTGACCTGAACCTTGCCCGCGTCCGCTTCCAGCAGATTACCCGCCGTGGCGGTCACGGTCTTGCCGTCGCCGTAGGTGCGGTTCTCATAGTCGTGCCAGGTCAGCGTGACCTCGCGCTGCCCGACCGTCAGCGTACCGGGGACAAATGTGATCTCGTAATTGTCGGAGGTCACCCCTTGCGGCGCGATGATGTAGAGACCGGTGTCGCTGCCCGGGATGTAGCTGAAAATATAAGTCAGCGAGCCGCCGAGGACGCCTGCATCCTCGCCATCCACGAAGCCCTTGTATGTCACGCCCCTGTCAAACGCCGTGTCGCCGTAGGTGATGGTGTTGCCGTTGGCGGTGATGGTCAGATCCTTCTTGCCGATGGTGTAGGTCACGCTGGCGGTGACTGCACCCGTCCCCTCGCCCAGCGTGATGCTGGCGGTGTAGGTGCCCGCGTTCCGGGGATAGCTGCCTGCGAGAAGCTCGCCGGTCAGGCTCGCTCCCATGCGGTAGCCGATATCGGACGCGGAGACGGTCACGCCGGTGGTGAGCTGATCGTCCAGCGTGGCTTCCTTGTCGCCGCCGCTGTAGGTCAGCTCGGCGGGCGCCTTGATGGTCACGCTGCCGCCGCTGGCGTTGCAGCCGCTGCACACGGCGGTGATGGTATCGGTCGTGCCGGATTTGAGCGCATACGTCCAGACATGGGTGTGGGGCACCAGCTTCACGGTGGAGCCGTCCTCGCCTATGCGGATGGTGCCGTCCGCCCCATCGACCTTGAACGCGCCGTCCGGGACTGTCACTGTCCCGGAGACCCAGCCGCTCTTCTTCGCGATGGTCACCTCGGAGCCCTCGCTGGGCTTCGTCTCCGTGGTCACGCGGATATCGGCGGTGTCGTCCAGATCACCGCGGATGGTGACGCCCTCGCTGTAGCGGGGCAGATAGAGGTTGTTGTCCGCCTCACCCTTTTTGTTGCCGGTGATCTGGGCGCCGCCCTTGACATTCACCGTGCTCCTGAACTGGTAGTTGCCGTCAGCGGCATCCGCATAGACACCGCCGCCGTCCCCCACAGAGGTATTGCCGGTGATCTTGCCGCCATCCATGGTAAGCTGGCAGTAATTGCCGTTGCCCAGGTAGTTATATACATCCAGATAGACACCGCCGCCGCGGCCGCCGGCGTAGTTGTTGGAGATCTCGGCGCTTCCGGACAGATTGACATAGCTCCGGGCATCGCGGAACGCCTTGGTGCATACGCCGCCGCCATTCCCGCCGGCCCGGTTTCCGGTGACCTTTCCGCCGGACAGGGAGGCCGTTCCGGTAAATACATAGATGCCGCCGCCGCTTCCGGTGGCGCTGTTGTAGGAGACCTCGCCGCCGTCCATGGAGAAGTAATTCATGACGTACACGCCGCCGCCCTCGCTGCCGTGGTTGTCGGTGATCTTGCCGCCATGCAGATAAAACGAACCGTTAAAGCTTCCGCTTCCCTTGGTGCCGCCGGCCTGCACGCCGCGGCTGTTTCCGGAGATCTCACCGCCGTACATGTGCATCGTGCCGTTGTTCGCCGCCGCGCCTGTGCCGCTGCCGGTGATCTTGCCGCCGTAAATGGTCACATTGCCGTTTGCGGCATAGGGCCCGATATAAATACCGCTGCCGCTGCCGCCCCGGATCACACCGTTAAAGATGTTAGCCGCGCTGTAAACATCAATGGCCTGATCCTTCGCCGCGGTAACAGACCCCGGCTGCGCCGCGCAGTCCGTCAGGTTCAGCACGCCGGAGGATACCTCAACGGGGCAGCCGCCGTCCTTTGCGGAGATCGTGTACCCGTTCAGGCACAGCGTCCCCGTCAGCACGGTCATGCCGTTGAGCACCACGTTCTGCGTCAGGTAGTAATTGCCCGTAGTGGGCAGCGAATTGCCGCTTGTCCAGGGCTGGAACGTCACGTCCGCGTGGGTCGTGTGATCCCCGATATCCCCGGCGCCGTCCGCCGGATGGCCGCAGATGCAGTGGGTGTGCTCGCCGAGCGTCCGCATGACAAGGTCTTCGCCGTCCGCGAAAATGGCGTAGGCCGCCGCATCGTCCGCAAAGAAGCGGGTCGTGTAGGCCGCGCCGCCGCTGGTCAGACGGATAGAGCCGCCCGCCGTCAGCTCACTCTGCTTTTCCGCCGTGACGCCGATGTTGGCCGTGCTGTCCAGCGTCCCGACGGTGACGGTGATCCCCTCCGGCAGGAGCAGGTTTCCGTTGGTGTTTCCGGCGATCCTCACGTCGCCGGAAACGTCCATCGTACCGCTGTTTTCAACGCCCTTACCGCATCCGGTGACGGCGCCGCCGTTCATGGTCAGCGTCCCGTTGTTGACCACGCCGGTGCCGGCGGCGGTGATGGTGCCGCTGTTCATGGTGAATGTACCCTTATTTTCAACACCGATACCATCAGCGGCGGTAACGGTGCCGCCGGTGACGGTCAGCGTACCGCTGTTTTCAATTTTGCCGGAAAGTGCGCAGTCCTCCAGCGTAAAGCTGCCGCCCTCATTTACGGTCACATCGCCAGTAAGGGAGCCGCTGCCGCAGTCGGTCAGCGTGAAGCTGCCGCCTGTCACGGTCACATTTCCGGTGACGCTGTGTCCGTTCACGCAGAGGGTCACATCATTGCCCAGCGCCTGCCCGGAGGTGAGCGTCACGTTCCCGGTCAGGTAGTACATGCCGGAGGCATCCGGCAGAGAATCGGTCTGCTGCCACGCGGTCAGCTCCTCCCCTTCGTGCAGATGGGAGATCAGGCTATAATAGCTGCCGCTCTCGCTGTCATAATAGACCCGGCCGTGGGAGGCGTCCGCCACGGGGAGCCCGTCGGCGTCAACGCCGTCCTTGTTGCCGGGGAGGTTCTGCCGCCAGACGCTGTCCGTCTCCGTCCTTTCCCCGTTGAGCTTGTAGGCCACCTCGCCGGAGGCGAAGGCCGCTTCGTCTGTGACGGGCGTACCGGCAACGGCTGTCTCGCCGTCATACTGCAGATAGTAGCAGTTTTCCACCGTGCCGCTGTTGGTTCGGACGATGGCCGTGGCGGAGGAGAGGTCGCCTCTTGGCCCGCTGGATGTACTCTGGAGCCGGCCGGAGACATAGCAGTCCTGGATCAGACCGTCGTTGATAAAGGCGATGCCGCCCACCAGATTTTCGCGGCTCTTGCTCAGCGTCAGCGTGCCGGCACGGCAGTCCTTGACGACGCCCTCGCTCTCGTTGTGATAGACGATGCCGCCGATGTTCTTCTCACCGGTCCAGTCCAGCGCCTGGCAGCGCTGGATGGTGCCGTTGTTGGAGTACGCGATGGAGCCGGTCGCAGAGGATATGTTCACGCTCCAGTTATAGATCTGGATGGTCAGATCCTGCACGGTGCCGCCGCTGGCGATGCTGCCGAAGAGCGCGTTGTTCTCTCCTCTGCCGCCTACCCGAAGGGTGATCGTATGGCCGTTTCCGTCAAAGACGCCGGTGTAGCCCTTGATCGATTCCCACGAATAGTTCTTATTGCGTGAAACATCCTTCACCAGCACGGCGTTCAGGCTGCTTTCACCGCCGTTCACCCGCTTGCAGAAGGCTTCCAGATCGTCTGCATTGGAGATCCGATAGACCTCCCCGGTCGCCGCCGCGCGGGTTCTGGCCCGCACGGCGGTATCCTCGCCGACGGTGTAGTCCTCGCCGTTCTCGGTGCCGCCCCGTGCTTCCTGCGCCGCGAGGCTTGACGCCTCTGCCAGCGCCGCTGTGGGCAGCAGCGTCAGGCACAGGGCCAGCACAAGAAGCAGACTTGTGATGCGTTTCCTCATGTGTATATCCTCCTTAATTTTTTGCCGGTTTATTGTATGTTCTCTTTTTCGCCGCCGCGTGTTACAGCAGGCCGATGGCTTCGCCGCGGCTCACGGCCTGCTGCCGGTTTGGCACCCGGAGCTTTCGGAAAATACTGTTGCTGTGAAACTTTACCGTGCCCGTTTTCCGGCCCAGCTTTTCCGCGATCTCATCGTTGCTCATGCCCAGCGCCATCAGCCGCAGCACCTTTTGCTCTGTGGCGGTCAGCGGCTCGTAATATTCCGCCGGAGTTCTCAGATAATGGGGGAAGTATCTGCTCACGCTCCCCGCAAGCTCCATGATCTGGCCGGTAAAGGCATCCGCGCCTTTTTCTCTCTGGTAAACGGACAGCATCTGCACCATGCAGATACCCTCGTCCGCCAGCAGTCGTATATACCGGTATCGTTTTGCCAGCGTCAGGGCCGTTTCAAGCTCTTCGCACATACGTTCTCTATCGTCCGCCTTATGGCAGATGATGGCAAGAAGCATATGGCACTCGCACAGATCCATATAACGCTTTCCCGGCTCCAAAAGTGTAATAAGCTGCCTGACCAGAACATAGGCGGCCATATTTTTCCCTACCTGTAAATAGCATCGTACCTTTACCAGCCAGGCGAACATGTCCATCATATAGATGTCCCCGTTCTCATCGGGCGCGTCATGCTCCAGCCACTCAACGATGGCCTCCTGCTGCCCGTCGTAGCAGGCCGCAAGACACGCAAGGGCGTTTAAGCTGGAGGTCAGCTCCTCCCAGCCTGTCTCGTGAATGCGATTCCGGATTTTTTCAACCAGCGGCTTTGCCGTCCCCGCCTGTCCGTTCATGAGCAGGATCCTCATCTGCAGCGCCAGCGCCACGAACAGGCAGCGCATATCGCTCTCCTGCTCGATCAGCGGGATCGTCCCGGTCACAAGTATCAGCGATTTGAAGCAATCGTTATTCTGATAGCACCATTCCGCCAGCAGGATCTCGTATACGTTCTTGCCGACGCTGCCATACAGCTGATGCACCGTCTCGGATATCGTATCCTTATACCGCTCCAGATACGGGCCAAACCTTGTAAAGTCCCGGAATCCGTTTAATATGCTGGGACGGCTGGCAGACAGCGTAAGCGACCTCACCGGCACCATGCCTGTTTTTATCAGAAAGAACACGATTCGCAGGAACATCCCGTCGCTTGTGTAAGGCATGACCAGCTCCGCATAGATCCGATAATAGTCCTGTTCACGAAAGTCTTGTGGCTTCCAGCGCCTTGGAGTTTCCCCCAGCAGGCGCACATATTCCCGTGCCTGCTCCAGATCCCCCTCCATAGCCGAAAGCAGCGCGAGAAGCGGCGGCAGCGCCGGATGGCTCCTGCACGCCTCCGCGTCAAGCTGATGAAGATAGCTCCGGCAGGCCCACAGCGCGGGCATGTGAAAAGGGTGCGCCGCAAACTCATCCAAGATGGTTTCCAGCAGGCGTCCCTCTTTGCCGGCTTTTTCCATGATACAGACCAGCTCTTTTTGCGTGCGCGGATATGTCACATTTTCTTCCATGGCCATCATCCTATCTGTTTTCACTATACAGCTTCTAGTTATAATTCATTTTGCACCGCTTGCATAGCAAACTTTGGTAATATAAAAACCAAACTTTTTGCCAAACCATCCGCCGGCCAGCGCGTTGCATGATGACAGCCACACCCGCAAACGCATTACTACACCGCCGACATCCGCGAGGGCGTCGCCGTGGAGTATGTTTCCTGCGAGCCGCCGGACAGTCTGAAAGAGCTGTTCTCGGAGGGATACAACGCGGGTGATGATTCCTTTGAGAAAGCAAAACCGGAGCAGGCGTAAACCTGCTCCGGACATGATAATAAAAAAGTGGATGTAACTGAAATCAGTTACATCCACTCGATCTGGTTGCGGAGGGAGGACTTGAACCTCCGACCTCCGGGTTATGAGGCAGTCTCAAGGGCAAATCGGAGTCATTTCGGCTCCGATTTGTGCTTTTTACCACCGTTCGCTCGGCGGATTTTCCGTTGTTTCCATCCAGACCTGCCAGTTCCAATTCTATTCTGGGTCAAAACTGGGTCAAGGTCATAGATTTTAATTGCGCAGGCAATTAAGTGGCTGAACACATTCGTGGGAACATCAGCCTTAGAAAGCGGCGCATATCATAAAATGTAATTATTTCACTCTGCTGGGGACATTTTACCGTTCAATCACGCTGACCGGTGTATCCGCATACCGCTCCGTCAACGCAAAGTGATCCCGCAAGCCCTCCGTAATGTAAACCTCGCCGGATGCTGTCACAAACACAGCCTCAAAATCGCCGCTCTGCGCCCACAGATCAGCCGCCTTTTCAAGCCCCATGACAAACAATGCGGTGGAAAGTCCATCGCAGACCACGCCTTCATCTCCCACGATGGTGACGGAAATCAAGCCGCTGTCCGCTGGATGGCCGGTGAACGGGTCCATGATATGCCAGTAGGTCTGGCCATCCTGTTCAAAATAACGCTCATATCCGCCAGATGTTACCACCGCCTGATCCGCAATGGAAAGCACCATCATGGCGTCCTCTCCCTTTGGATCTTTTATGCCGATCTGCCATGGGGAACCGTCCGGCTTTGCGCCCACCGTCTGCACATTGCCGCCCAGATTCAGCAATGCGGACTCCACACCGCTGTTCCGCAGCATCTGCGCCGCCAGCTGACCGGCGTAGCCCTTGGCAACACTCCCGAGGTCGATCTCCATTCCCTCCGGCAGGGTGACGGTGCCGGTGGCTGCATCATACTGAATCTTCCGATAATCCACAAGAGGAAGCAAGGCTTGAATCTCCGCCTCGTCCGGCACCTGATAACTGCCGGTGGTGAAGCCCCACGCCCGGACAATGGGGTAGACGGAAATATCCAGCGCGCCGCCGGTACGGCGGCAAAGCTCCAACGCCTGCTCCATCAGCGAAGAAGCTTTCCCGGTCAGCGTACCGGAGCCGGTCTGGTTGATGGCATACAGTTCGCTGTTCGCATCCGTAACGGACACCAGAGATTCCAGAGAGGCAATCAGCGATTCTGACTGATCGATCAGCCCGGATTCCCCATAAATCGTAAAATCCATCACGGTATCCATGGCGAAGAAGGTGCCCTGGACTGGCTCCGGCGAAGATTCGGCGCTGCAGCCAGTCAGAAACAACAGGGCAGACAGCATTGCAGATATGAAGTGTTTTTTCATGGGATTCTCCTTAAAACAAATGAAATGGGCATTGACGAACTATTCAGAACGTGTTAAAATATGCACCGAATAGTTAGAGGACTCTAACAAAAACGTGTTGAACAAACTTTACAGGTACTGTCGTTCCTGTATTTTTTTGCAACAGTGGTTAGAGACGACTAACTAAGTAGGAGTATATCACAGAAGGGAGGCGCTTTCAAGATGCGGGCGGCAGGAGATGTTAAAATGCTGCCGCATTCAAATGGAAAATGAACTTCAAAAGAAAGGACGGGCGTGCCCGTCATGCATTCCATGGAATGCATGAAACTATTCTGAACAGGAGGAATTTATGAAAGGGATACAAAAGCGGCTGGGGTCGCTGCTGATGGCGGCGGTGATGCTGCTGTCCATGGCAGTGACCCCGGCCATGGCGGCAGATACGCAGAACCCGCCGACGGAAGTAACAAACTGTGAAGCAGGCGGCATATGGACGACAGTATTGGCGCTTGGGTTTAGCGATACTGCTTGGATGAACGCTATTAACGCTGTAAAGGTGAATGATGTTCCTTATAACAAGGAGAAAATCGATAGCGTTTCGAGCACCACGGGTATTTGGGAAGCAGGCAAATACCCTTTTAATGGCGGCGCACAAGGTGATTTGCCGGCGCTCAAATTCGCTCTGAATAGTGGCACTACTTTCCCAGTGACGATTGTGCTTTCCGCTGAGGGGTATAAGGATTTAACTGTCAAGGTGACGCAGGCAGATAAGTGGGGCAATACCTATACCGCAGAAGCTGTTGTGAATTCCGATTCCGGTAACGGCGGCTCTGGCAGCACGGAAAACCCGGACACCTCAGAAAATGGCACGATTGCTATATCGGATATGACGATTGCGAAGGATAATTGGAATTCGAATTGGGTTGTGTCTTTTTCCAATGCGGACGGATATGTTTCCCAGATTCAAACCGTGAAGGTAAATGGTACTGAATGGATGTCAACGTCTTACGGACCGTATTCCGGCGGTTCATATAAAAAGAATATCGACGAGAATACGCTGGCATTTGCGCAGAATGATAACTTGGTAAATCCGGCGATTTCCGCTCTTAAAAGCGGCGATGTCATCACCATCATGGCAACCGGCTACAAAGATTTGACCTTCAAGTTTGTGCTGGACGATAACGGCAATGCTTCCGCTGAGGCGGTCGGCGGTTCCGGCAGCGAACCGGAACCCCCCACCCCCCCGGAAAAGAGCACCATCAATGTATCTGAGGTGAAGTTTGAGAGCAATTCTGCCGGAGATGATTGGTATGTAACTTTCGGAACGGAAAGTGACAACTATATCAACGCAATTAATGGGGTATCTGTAAACGGCAATGCATGGACAAGTAGGTCCACACCGCCGTATACCGGTGGAAGTTATTGCAAATATAACCATTCAAACTATACGAACCATACCGAAACACTGGTTTTGGCATTTGCCAAAAAAAGTTACATCAGCTCCGGAACAGACGTTCTCAAAAGCGGCGATGTGATCACCATCACTGCCGATGGCTATGAGGCTCTGACCTTCAAGCTGGTCATCAACACAGACGGCAGCGCTTCTGTCGAAGAAAATGACGGCAAGGGCGATCCCTATAAGCTGCACGTCAAGCTCGTAGGCAGCTTCGAGGCGGCCATCGTCGGACAGAAGAATTACGACGGCGTATCCAGCGCCAGCACCGGCGGTGCCTCCAGCAACAAGAACAGTGCTGTCACCGTTTACGGCGCTTTGGTGAAAGCGGACACCGAGCCTGCCGACAGCGATTGGCAGAAGCTGGAGTCCTATTCCTCAAAGATCAAACTGGTTGGTAGCAAGTGCAAGGTCAACATCATGCCGGATACCTCCAAGGGTACGCCCGCGAATGCCGACAGCGGCATGGAAGGCGTTTATATGACCATCAGCAGCGACCTGACCCTGAGAGGCACCCCCAAGGACCCGGGCAGCTACCTGATCTCCATTCATGTGGAGGACGATCAGGGCCGCACGGCGGACAGCAAAACCCTACCGTTCCGCATCTATACCGGCGATGAAACGCTGGCAGACCAGCTGAAAATCAAAAATCTGAAGAAATACGAAAGCAGCGATCTCTACGCATGGGACATTATGGAGCCTTGGGCCATTAAAAACTTCGGCAGCAATGTGACTGGTGAAGAAAACAGCGTCCGTGTGCCAAAAGATCTGGAAGTCTGGTTCGGCTCCCGCACCAGCGGCACCTACGGCTTCCTTGGCCATGACATCCCCTGGAAACAGGTCGAGGCCGGCAACATTCCCCAGACCCTGTATATCCCAGATGGCTGCAATCTGACATTGATGAATATGAAGGTGCTCAGCAGCGTCCGCATCGTGGTGGAAAAGGGCGGCAAGCTGACCCTGCGGGATTCTTCGGTGCAGGGCATCATTGATGTGCAGAGCGGCGGCATCTTCTCCATGAACTACGATTCCTTCCATCAGAAATTTGAAACCGGTGCGTCCATCTGCGGACAGATCCGTCTGGCGGACGGCGCAATTCTGGAAAATGCGGCCATTTACTCCCACACCAACTACCTCGCCAACGGCAACTTGAAAGACCGTTCCAACGATAAGGCTGTGGTTGCCGCAAAGGGCAACGTGACCGTCAAGGGTCAGGTATTCATTCAGGGCGACGAGGCCGGCAGCACAGGTAAAGGCCAGACGGCGCTGGAAGTGAAAAACGGAACGCTGACGTTGGCAGACAATGCGGTTCTGGTGACTTACGGCGGCGGTGGAAACGTTACACTGTATTCCAACGGCGGCAGCGCTGTGGAGTTGGACAACGGCAGCATTGCCGGCAAGGGAAAACTGGTTGCTATCGGCGGTCCGGTGCTGTTTGGCTCCGGGGATGAGGCTGTAGCAGGTACCGGCTCCATTGACGTGTCCGAAGTGTTCCTGCAGGGCGCAACGGCTTATGAGCATAAAGAAGGCGCACAGCCGGGCAAAGCATACGCAAACAGTGTGACGGTGAAAGTAGGCAAGCAGCACATTGCAAACGGCACGTTGGTAGACGGCGCGGCCAATGACCCGTTGGCGGACCTCTACTGGAAAACCGGCACTCAGGCAACCCCGGATCTGAGCAAATACACCATTGCTCCAAGGTCCGGCTATGTGCTGATGAACATTCCCTATGCCGAGTTCTATGCGGCAGAAAAGGATGATAGTGGTACTGCGGCGAAGGTAGACGCGGTTTCCTCCGCAACCCTGCAAAAAACGAGAAGTACTTTGGCAGCCGGTTCCTATCACAAGAATCCCAATGGTTCTGACATCTCCGGCGTGATCTACCCGGTATATGTGCCCGACCTCTCCGCACTGCGCGGCTACAAGCAGGTGAAGGACGGTGATACGCTCACCATCACTGTAACGCTGAAGAGCAAAGAAATAACGACACCGTATACAGGCAAGGACACGCTGTTTGGCGCACCGGATTACGCATACTATGTGCTTTCCGCCGAGGAAACGCCGGCCTCCTTCAAGGTGCTGACCGTTGAGTCAGACGGCTCCTTCTCCTTCGGCAAGGCGACCGCAAAGGCCGTAGCGGCAGACGGCGTGACCGTCAGCCTGAAGACTGGTAGCCGCCACACCTATTATAAACTGAAGGTTTCCGCTAATCTGCCGGAAAATATCGCATCGAAGGTTTCCGCAGTGACGTTGCACACCAAGGAGGATAATAAGACCTACGGCTTGCGCCATGTGGCGGAGATCTGGCGCGGCACGGAACTGGGCTTTGAAGATACCGGCGTCTATGCGGGGCTGCAAGGTAAGACCATCGACAAGATCACCTATTATCTGAACGATGGCACGATTCAGACGATTGCGGCAAACATCAAGGTGCTGAAGAGCACGCGGTATGTGACCGCAACCGTGGAAAACGCACTGAACACCGCACGCGAAGCAGTGGTCACGGTAAAAAATCTGCCGGAAGACTTCGATGCGCGGTACGAAGTTGCAAGCGGCAGCACTGTCCTTAGCGCATACAACTTCACAGTTGCAAACAGAAAGCTGACTTGGACGGGTACGCCCGCATTCGGCGCATATACCCTGACGATTACGGACAAGAGCGGCGCTTATGCACCGGTTTCCACCTCCTTTGAGCTGAAAACGGCAGACGTTATCGCAAAATATGATGCTTCCAAGAAGGCGCTGGTCAAGGCATCGGATGCCAGTACCAAGGAGCAGTTTGCTGCCTATCTGGAAGCAATTTCTGCGGTATCGGTTGATGGCACCAGCTATGCAGCTTCCGGGAAAAACGTCGTAAAGATCATTCAGGACAACGGCGCTGTTGATATGACCGCAACGCCTTTCACCAAGGGTGATGGCGCAAGCTACAGCTTGGTTGTCAAGGCAACTGGCTATCAGGATCTGACCTTCACCGTGACTACCGCAAAGAAGTCTAACAGCGGTTCCGGTTCCAGTTCCTCCGGCTCTTCCGGCAGCAGCTACGCTGTATCCGCACCCAGCACCAAGAACGGCGATGTGACCGTCAGCCCCAAGAACGCCTCCAAGGGCGACCGGGTGACCGTCACCGTGACCCCTGATAAGGGCTACGAGTTGGACAAACTCACCGTCAAGGATGCCAGCGGCAATAAGCTCAAGCTCACCGATAAGGGCAACGGTAAGTACACCTTCACCATGCCCGGCAGCAAGGTCACTGTTTCCGCTGAGTTTGTCGAGGAACAGGCGGCTTCCATCTTTGTGGATGTTCCCGCCGACGCGTATTATGCCAAGGCTGTGGAATGGGCTGTGAAGAAGGGCATCACCAACGGCAAGGCCAACGGCCTGTTCGGCTCCAACGATCCCTGCACCCGTGGTCAGATCGCGACCTTCCTGTGGCGGGCCGCCGGCTCTCCCGCTCCCAAGGGCACGGTGAAAGTCCCCAGCGATGTGCTTCCCGGCAGCTACTGCTATGACGCGGTGGCTTGGGCGCTGGAAAACGGCATTACCAACGGCATGGCAGATGGTACGTTTGGTGTCAACAATACTTGCACCCGTGGCCAGAGTGTGACGCTGCTGTATCGTGCGCTGGGTAAAGCACCCACCACGGTGAACGGTTTCACCGATGTGGCGGCTGACGCTTTCTGTGCCGATGCTGTGGCGTGGGCCGTGGAGAGCGGCGTGACCAACGGCACGTCCGCTTCCGCCTTCAGCCCCAACGCAGGCTGCACCCGCGCCCAAATCGTTACGTTCCTCTATCGGGCCTATCAGGGCAAGTAAGGAGATGCGAACAAAAGTGAAAGGACCAGCGGGTATCCCGCTGGTCCTTTTGGCATCTGTAAAGAAAGGGGACAATATTTTGCGCTGCTGGAATCAAAGAAGAATCGGGCAAGGCAAGGAAACGGCGAGTTAGCCGCTTTGACAAGCGGGCATCGGGCGTTTCGACGACATGTAGAGCACGCCGAGAGTGGTGATACCACCCCCGCCTCGTACGTTCAGAAAGTACTGCGCACAGAGTGAAAGAACAGCAACATCACCAAGTTGCAAACAGAGCAGCGCAGCCCGGCAGGGCCGCGACGCCTGCGGAACAGCGACGCGCATAAGCGCATCGCTGTCCCGAAGGCTCTCTGCGTTCTTT
>ERZ1023848.175-NODE-175-length-25654-cov-14.934802_pt1 | contig 25654 bp, 25 predicted proteins | sample MGYA00380385_ERZ1023848 | MGnify/ENA primary metagenome ERZ1023848 (study PRJEB33179, sample SAMN07449069) | human gut metagenome | biome: Human-gut; feature: Human associated habitat; material: Faeces | host: Homo sapiens | place: India:Kasaragod | collected...
ATATCAATATGCTATACATTATAAATTTTTAGTATTTTATGTTTCTGAAAAATATGTGTATAATATGCTTAAAGGATAATAGATATTTAAACGAAGTGACTATAAAAATGTGACAAACGTCACACAGACATTTTCCCTTCATCTTTGAATAGAAAGGCGGGATCGGACATGAAAGAACGGCCGCGTGTCGTCATCCTCGGTGGAGGTATCGGCGGCATCAAAGCAGCGCAGCAGCTGGCCAATCAGCCGGTGGACGTGCTGATCATCGATCATAACAACTACCAAGTCTTCCAGCCGCTCCTTTATCAGGTAGCGACGTCGATGCTCTCGACGGATGAGGTCGTCTACCCCATTCGTGGTTTCTTCAAAAAAGCAGCTAACGTGGATTTCCTTTTAGCAGAAGTCCGCGGCATCCAGCCAAACGAAAAAATCGTCAAAACGAGTCACGGGGACGTTCCCTACGACTACCTCATCATCGCTCTTGGCTCGACGCCAAATTTCTTCGGCAATAAGGAAGTAGAACGAAACGCATTCCCATTGAAGACCCTGCAGGATGCCATCCGTATCCGCAGCCATCTCTTAAGTGTCTTTGAAGAAGCTTCTGCTGAACCAGACCCTGAAAAGCGCAAGACTCTGCTGGCCTTTGTCTTTGTCGGCGCTGGCCCGATTGGTGTTGAAGGGGCAGGCGGCGTATCCGAGCTCGTTTACGATGTCCTGCAGAAAGAGTTTCACCATATTGACTTTGATGAAGTCAGCATCCATCTGATTGGCGCTGATCCATGCGTGCTCAGCATGATGTCCGAAAAGCTCCGTATAGAGACACTCAAGGTCCTGCAGAAAAAACGCATTGATGTACAGTGCTCCATGCTCGTGACGGACTACGACGGAGAGACGCTTTCCTACCGTCCGATGAAGGCGCCCAAAGATGCGCCGTGCTCCACGATCAAGGCGAAAACGGGTGTCTGGTCGGCAGGTGTACGCCCTGTGGACTGTCTCAGCAGCTTTGCCTGTGAAAAAGACCGCGGCAAACGCCTGCTCATCGATGATACGATCCATGTTCCAGGCATGCAGGATATCTTTGCTATCGGGGACTGCTCAAGCTACACGCCGCCCGGTGAACAGCGTCCTCTGCCGACGCTTGCGCCCGTTGCGCTGGCGGAAGGAGAGCTCGCCGCCAAGAACATCCTGCATGATGTACGCGGGGAAGAGATGGAACATCTCCATTACAAGAGCAAAGGCGTCATGGCCATCATCGGCAACAGTGAAGCTGTCATGGAAGCAGGCCCGCTGCGTGGCCGCGGCTTTCTCGCCTGGTCGGCCTGGCTCTGGATCCATCTGCTCACGAAAGCAGGGTTCCATGCCAATATCACCGTCACTTTTAAATGGATTTTCAATTATCTCTCGGGGACACGCCTTGGCCACCTGATCACGCGTCCTGAATTGCAAGGCCTGCCTGAATCCATAAAAAATACGCCGGAAGTAAAAGATGTCGGAGCGGAGAAACAGGCGTCGTAATGCATGTAAAGCAAAAAGCTTTTACATAAAGAAACGTTACCTTTTAGTCCAGATATATAGGAGGGATTCACATGATTCCAGAAACGAAACTGAACAGCCAGTATGGCCTTTTCATCGACGGGGCCTGGCGTCCGTCAGCCGATGGCAAGACATTTGATTCTTTTTGCCCTGCGACTGGTGACAAACTCGCCAGTTGTGCAGAAGCCACATCGCAGGATGTCGATGCTGCCGTAGACGCAGCCTGGAGAGCCTTTGCCACGTGGAAGAAGACCACGGTCAAGGAGCGTGCTGCCCTTCTCAACAAGATTGCCGACATCATCGATGCACATACGGACGAGCTGGCTCTCATCGAGACCCTCGACAATGGCAAGCCCATCCGTGAGACAAAGAATATCGATGTGCCGCTTTCTGCTGCGCATTTCCGTTATTTTGCCGGCTGCATCCTCGCTGAGGAAGGCTCCGCCACGATGCTCGACAATACGACCATGAGTATCATCCTGCGTGAACCGATCGGCGTTGTCGGCCAGATCGTACCGTGGAACTTCCCCTTCCTCATGGCCGCGTGGAAACTTGCACCGGTGCTCGCCAGCGGCTGCTGCACGGTCCTGAAGCCGTCAAAGACGACCTCCCTTTCTGTGCTGTACTTCGCCGATCTCATCAAGGATGTCCTGCCGCCAGGTGTATTCAACGTCATCACGGGCGCAGGCTCAAAAGCCGGCCAGTACATGCTCGACCACAAGGGCTTCTGCAAACTGGCATTCACAGGTTCAACGGAAGTCGGTCTTTCCGTTGCCAAAGCTGCGGCCGAAAAACTCATTCCGGCCACGCTTGAGCTCGGCGGCAAATCCGCGAACATCTTCTTCGCGGACTGCAATCTCGAACAGGCTTATGATGGTGCCCAGCTCGGCATCCTCTTCAATCAGGGGCAGGTCTGCTGCGCTGGTTCGCGCATCTTCGTTCAGGAAGATATCTATGACGAATTTGTAGCAGAACTCGCCAAACGCTTCAACAAAGTCAAGATTGGCCTGCCGTGGAAGGAAGATACGCAGCTCGGTGCGACGATCTATAAAGCTCAGCTCGATAAGGTTCTCTCCTATGTTGAACTCGCTAAAGAAGAAGGTGCGACCATCGCCTGCGGCGGTGAACAGGCAACTGACGGTGCGCTCAAGAACGGCATCTTCATGAAGCCGACGCTCATCACAAATGCCACGAACGATATGCGCATTGCCCGTGAAGAGATTTTCGGACCTGTCGCCGTCGTCATCAAGTTCAAGACGGAAGAAGAAGTGATCAAGATGGCCAACGACAGCGATTACGGCCTCGGCGGCGCTGTCTGGACACAGGATATCAACCGTGCCTTCCGTGTTGCTAGCTCCATCGAGACGGGCCGCGTCTGGGTCAACACGTACAACCAGATTCCTGAAGGCTCGCCGTTCGGTGGCTACAAGCAGTCCGGTATCGGACGCGAGACGCACAAAGTCATCCTCGAGCACTACACGCAGATGAAGAACATCCTCATCAATCTCTCGGGACAGTCGTCCGGCTTCTACCCGCAGAAATAAAATACACCACTCCTTGGCTTACCACATTCCCATCCTGCTTTTCCTCACATACAGCAAAAGGCTGCCGCAAGTCCAGCAGCCTTTTTCATGTCCAGAAGCCACATGGAATCAAGATGCCTGTACCTTACAGATTAGATTATTACAAAATTCTTGCGTGTTTTCTCATTTGCGATACAATAAAAGAAAGACACAGATACACGTGAGATATGAGAAATGAGGCGATTTTGATGTTCCAGAAAATCGGTGTGCTGGCCATGGTGCCCGTGCTCGTCGCAGCAGCACCTGCCTATGCCGAATGGCACGGCAATGCCCATATCGAGAATGTCGAGGTGACGGGCAGCTATCTGACGGACGACACCTCCGAGGCTGGGCTCAAGAAGGCCCGCGAAGGAGCACACAAGGATGCCCTGCGCCTCGCTACGGAGAAGGCCGGCGTCTTTGTCCAGAGCTATTCCAAGACGCACAATCAGGTACTTACTGAGGATGAGATTCAGTCCATATCCGGCAACATCCTCGCCGTCCAGAACGAATCGTATGCAACGAGCAAGACGGATGACGGCTACACACTCGTCACCTGCCATCTGACGGCCTACATCCAGCTCGACCAGGTCGACCTCAACCAGGCCATCCAGCAAATCAACATCGAGGGAGAGAACCGAGAGCTCAAGGCCGTCATCGAGGGCCTCAAGCACAGCCAGGGCAAGGCAGGCGAGCTGCCATACGGCACGGCCTACTTCCAGAAATTCGCCCAAAACAGCGCCCTGCTCAAGAAAGTCTGCGAGGTCGGCTACGATGTCGACAGCGTGAGCTACGACAAAGCGACGGGCCTGATTCGCTACAACCGGTTCACAAGAGCCGTGGACGATGATCAACTCTATGCGTTCCACGTCGAGCTCTCCTATCCGGATAACACCGAGCGCATCTACAAGATCACAAAGATCACCGAGAAACCGTTCCAGGCCACCGAGTTGAAGTTCAAGAACGCGCGCGAGACCATGCTGCCGATTGCCACCTACTCCACTGACGACTACTACCGCCGCCTGGTCTGCAAGCAGCTGCAGCTTCCCGAGTACGCCCACCTCAAGCAGCCGGGCTGGGGCCCGATTCCTCTGCTCACCCCGCCGCTCTACACCGACAAGCTCAACATGAAGCGGATAAACGGCATGCTCTACTGCTCGCTGGCCGACACCGAGGATGGCCTCGCCAACCTGCTCTTCCCGAGTTTCGCCGTCCGCTACGACCCACAACGCAAAGTCCTCGAAGAGGCCGATATCCTCTACACCGACAGCTGGATTCCCGCGAGGACGGAGTATCTCGCTGCCATCCCCTACCTTGATTTCCTCTACCACGATGGCGACTTAGAGAACCCCTGATGCCACATCGGCAGCAAGTGCCGCGCATCTTCTACCAGTTCGATTCCATGCCGCGCCTGGCCACTGGCAAGATTGCCAAGAAAGCATTCAAGGACATGTACGCCGAAGCGCATAATCACTGAGGAGCCGTACCGATAAAAATAAACGAAAATAGGCGTCGATGTTTCACGTGAAACATCGACGCCTATTTTTGATTTCACTGCGCCGCGATGATCACGAGCCCAAATCCCGTGATGCCCTGCATGAACGCAGCCAGCCCGATGGCTAGCGCCGGTAAGAGATGCGCCTGCCAAACAGCAGTATCCAAAACAACCACAACCTTTCTGCAATCGATGCCGAATTGATTTCGGTAATCTTGCTGCAAAGATTATTTCGCTATTCTACCTCCCCTTTCCTCTATGAATGTTTCACGTGAAACAATATCAGAACCGATGAGATGGTGCATGTCTTCGGGAATGGGGGCCTCGATGCGGATCTCTTTGCCGGTATCGGGATGGAAGAAGTGGACGCGCCAAGCGTGCAGGGCTTGCCGCGGGATTGTATCGCGGGAGCCGTCGTAGGCTGTGTCGCCTAAAAGAGGATGGCCGAGGGCAGCGAAGTGGACGCGAATCTGGTGGGTGCGGCCGGTCAGCAGATGGATCTTGAGCAGGGAATATGATGGCCACGATGCGATGGTCTCGTACTCCGTCAGGGCGCGCCTGCCATCGGCGCGCACCTGCCAGTGATTCGCCTTGCTCGGGTCACGGCCGATGGGCATGTCGATTCGACCACTTAGACAGTCCAGATGACCTTGCGCCAGTGCCAAGTATTCGCGGTAAATCTGGCCGTGATGCTTTGTCATCGCGTGCTGGATGCGCGCGGATTTGGCGAGGATGACGATGCCCGTTGTGTCTCGGTCGAGCCGGTAGAGCGGATGGATGCCGGCTGCTTCTCCCCTGCGCTCGAAATAGCCCGCCACGGCATGGACGAGCGTATCGCGCGCCGCGCGATACGTCGGATGAACGATCATGCCCGCAGGCTTGTTGACGACGAGGAAGGTTTCGTCCTCATAGAGGATGTCGAGCGGCAGGTTGACGGGCACGACGGGCGAGGCTTCTTGCCAGAGCAGTGTCAGTTCATCCCCTGCCCTGACGCACAGACGGGCATTGCGGATAGCCTTCCCATTGACAAGGATCGTGCCGTTCCACTTGATGTGCTTCCAAAGCTTCGCCGAGAGCCCGAGCGGCGCGCGCACGAGTTGGCGCAGTTCCCTGCCGTCGTGGGCAGCATCTACGGTATAGGAAATCTTCAATGGGATTCTTCCTTTCTTCCAAAAGCAAAAGGGGATGTTTCACGTGAAACATCCCCTTTGTCTAAAACGCATTAAAGCGGATTCTTTGCCGGTGTGCCGGCCTTGCGCGGATAAGCTTTGGGCGTCGGCATAGTCTTCGTCACGGTGATGATGGCGCGCTTGTCATCAAGGCCGGGCAGGTGGACTTCGCGCACATCAGTGTGGCTGCCGCCCATGACTTTGATGGCTTTCACCGCTTCCTCGACTTCCTCAGCATACGCCCTGCCCTTGAGTGCGAGGAAGTGACCGCCGCGCTTGACGAACGGCAGACAGTACTCGCAGAGGATGGGCAGGCGGGCGACGGCGCGCGAGACGGCGAGATCATACTGCTCGCGGTACTTCTTCATGTGCGCCCCCTCCTCTGCTCTTGCATGGACGCAGTCCACATCTTCGAGGCCGAGCTCATCGACGACCGTCTGCAGGAAATTGACGCGCTTATTCAGCGAATCCATGAGCGTCAGGTGCACCTGTGGGCAGAAAATCTTGAGCGGCAGGCCGGGAAAGCCCGCACCAGTACCGACATCAATTATCGATATCTCGCTATCAAAGAGCACCGGGTCGTATGCGGAGAGCGAGTCGACCATGTGCTTGACGGCAACCTCATGCTCCTCTGTAATGGCAGTGAGATTCATTTTCTCATTCCACTCCACAAGCAGCTCGTAGTAGCGCGTAAACTGCACGAGCTGGTTCTCACTGAGCGTCAGGCCGAAGTCCTCCGCTGCTTTCTTCATCTCATCTCGAAACATCCATCTTCCCCCTCTCAATCTTCCTCGTTCTGTTTCGCTGTCTCATGGAGACGCTTCTGCTGCTCGAGCCAGACGAGCAGCACGGATACATCGGCCGGCGAGACACCGCTGATGCGCCCAGCCTGACCGACCGAGCGCGGGCGGATGGCCGCGAGTTTCTCACGCGCCTCATCGCGCAGGCTCGGCACATCCTGATAATCAATATCTTCCGGCAGGAGCTTCGCCTCGAGCTTCTCCATGTGCGCGACCTGCTCTAGCTGTTTCTTGATGTAGCCCTCGTAGAGAATCGAAGTCTCCACCTGCTGGCGAACTTCCTTCGCGAGCTCCGGCAGCTCGGGATACGCAAGGCGCAGCTTCTCATAGTCGACCTGCTGGCGGCGCAGCAGGTCCGCGAGCGGCTGGGCGCTCTTGATGGGCTCAATGCCCGCTTCTTGCAGGCGGGCGTTCGTCTCCTGGCTCGGGTTGATATTCGTCTCCTTGAGCAGCTTCATCGCCGCTTCGATGGCCTCTTTCTTTTTGGTAAAGCGCGCCCAACGATCGTCCTTGACGAGGCCGACGCGGCGGCCGTACGGCGTCAGGCGCAGGTCGGCATTGTCCTGGCGCAAAAGGAGACGATATTCTGCACGGCTTGTCATGATGCGGTATGGCTCATTCGTGCCCTTCGTCACGAGGTCATCGATGAGCACGCCGATGTAGGCCTCTGAACGTTTGAGAATGAGAGGCTCTTGCTTCTGGATGAACATAGCGGCATTGATGCCGGCGATGATGCCCTGCGCTGCCGCCTCTTCGTAGCCCGACGTGCCGTTGGCCTGCCCTGCCGAGAAGAAGCCCTTGATATCCTTGAACTCCAGCGTCGGCTTGAGCTGCGTCGGATCGATGCAGTCATACTCGATCGCATAGCCCGCGCGCATGACGTGCGCGTGCTCGAGGCCCGGGATCGTCTTGAGGAAGGCGAGCTGCACGTCCATCGGCATGCTCGTGCTCATGCCCTGCACATAGACTTCATTCGTGTGCAGGCCCTCCGGCTCGAGGAACAGCTGATGGCGGTCCTTGTCCGGGAAGCGCAGGATCTTCGTCTCGATGGACGGGCAGTAGCGCGGGCCGATGCCCTCGATGATGCCGTTTGCCATCGGCGCGCGGTCCATGTTGTCGCGCAGGATCTTGTGCGTCGCTTCGTTTGTGTAGGTCAGCCAGCATGGCACCTGCTCGCGCGTCCGCTCGTCGCTCATGAACGAGAAGTTGCGCGCCTCCTCGTCACCAGGCTGGATCTGCATCTTCGCGTAATCGAGCGTGCGGGCATCGACGCGGGCCGGCGTGCCCGTCTTGAAGCGCATGAGCCGGATGCCCGCCGCCTTGAGCGAGTCCGAGAACTTCATGGCCGGGCGCTGCCCGTTCGGACCGCCGCTGTAGGTATGCTCTCCGACGATGATGCGGCCCTTGAGATACGTGCCCGTCGCCATGATGATGGCCGGCGCGAGGTAGACCTCCCCCGTCTCGACGAGGACGCCGCGCACGGCCTTCTTGTCCTCGGTCAGCAGCAGGTCCGTGATGAGGATCTGCTTGACGTCGAGGTTCTCCGTCTTCTCACAGGTCTCCTTCATCGTGAACTGGTAGAGCTTCTTGTCCGCCTGTGCGCGCAATGCGTGGACAGCCGGCCCCTTGCCCGTGTTGAGCATGCGGAACTGGATGCAGGTCTTGTCCGCATTGACGCCCATCTCGCCGCCGAGCGCATCGAGCTCGCGCACGAGATGGCCTTTGCCCGGGCCGCCGACCGACGGGTTGCAGGGCATCAGGGCAGTATTATCCATCGAGAGCGTCGCCAAAAGCGTCCGGCAGCCGATGCGCGCAGCGGCCAGCGCCGCCTCCACGCCGGCATGGCCAGCGCCAATGACGATGACATCGTATGATCCAGCGGTAAACACGAAAGTTCCTCCTTATTTTATATTATATCCTTATCTATATCATGATATGCAATCGACTCACTTGCCGATGCAGAACTTGCTGAAGATCTCATTGATGATATCCTCGCCGACCGTCTCGCCTGTGAGCTCGCCGAGTTTCTCCCAAGCAGAGCGCAGGTCGATGGAGATGAAGTCGAGGCCCATATCTGCCTCGATCGTGCGGATGGCCGCCGCAAGGTGCTCATCCGCTTGGCGCAGCACTTCGGCCTGGCGCGCATCGGTGACGAAGGTGCCTTCCTGTCCGGCCTGCGTGCCCGCATAAACCTTCGCAGTGATGGCCTTCGTGAGCGCCGCAAGGCCGTCCTGCGTGCGCGTCGAGATCGTGATGACGGGCACCTCTTTCTTGACATACTTTTGCAGCATCTCGGCCGTGACGACGGGTGTCAGGTCGTCCTTGTTGAGCAGCAGGATGGCATCGCGGCCGCGCACCAGCTTGAGGATCTCTTCATCCTCGCTGTCGAGCGGGCGCGATGTGTCGAAGAGCGCGAGGATCAGAGCAGCTTCCTTGACATAGGAGCGCGCCTTCTCAACGCCAATGCGCTCGATGACGTCATCCGTTGCGCGGATGCCCGCCGTGTCGATGATGCGCAGCGGGATGCCGCCGACGTCGGCGTACTCCTCGATGGAATCGCGCGTCGTGCCCGGCACGTCCGTGACGATGGCCCGCTCCTCGCGGAGTAAGGAATTGAGCAGGCTCGACTTGCCGACATTCGGCTTGCCGATGATGGCCGTCAGCAGTCCATCGCGAAGGATCCGCCCGGCATATGCCGTCTGCAAGAGGCCAGCAATTTTGTTGCGTATCTCAACCACATTTTTCTGGATATTGTACGTCAACACATCGTCGACCTCATCCTCGGGGAAGTCAATGGCCGCTTCGATATGGGCAATCATGCCGAGAATCTCATGGCGCATCGCATGGATGCCCTTCGAGAAGTGCCCCGTCAGATGGCCCGCCGCCATCGTCAGCGACGCCTCCGTCCGCGCCTGGATGATGTCCATGACGGCCTGTGCCTCCGAGAGGTCGAGCCGCCCGTTGAGGAAGGCACGCTTCGTGAACTCGCCGCGCTCCGCCGGCCTTGCCCCCGCCTTCCACGTGAGTTCCAGCGTCTTGCGCAGCGTCATGAGTCCGCCGTGGCACTGCAGCTCCACGACATCCTCCACCGTATACGAATGCGGCGCGAGCATGACGAGGGCCAGCGCCTCATCGACGACCTGGCCCGCCTCATCCACAATATGGCCGTAGACGGCATGATGGCTGCCCGCCTGGACGAGCGGCTTGCCGTTCTTCGCCTCGAAGACCTTGCCGGCCGTCTTCAGCGCATGCTCTCCGCTGATGCGGATGACGCCGATGCCGCCCTCGCCCTGCGGCGTCGCGATGGCACTGATCGTATCTCCCTGCTGCATACTGTCTTCCCTTCCTTTCGCTCTCGAGTCGCCTCGAGTCGTTCTAAGCAAATTCATTCTCAATCATTCTAGTACATGGATCCCGGCAGGTAAAGCAAAAAGGGCCTGCTCCCAGAAGGAGAAAGCCCTTTCACAGCTCTCTGTATCTTGCTGTCTGGCCGGGAGAACGAGGACAGGATCAATTGTCCTCGTTCTCCCGGCTGCGCCGGCTGTTCTCCGCCCGACGACGGTGGCGCGGCACGATGACGACATAGCGGCGCGGCTCATCGCCGGCGCTGTACGTCGAGACCTTGCGGCTGTCCTGCAGCGCCATGTGGATGATCTTGCGCTCATGGCGGTTCATCGGCTCGAGGTGGATTTCCTGACCGATGCGGCAGGCCTTCTCAGCCAGATGGCCCGCGAGACGCGTAAGCGTCTCCTCGCGGCGGGCACGATAGCCCTCGATGTCGAGCTGGACATGCAGGCGCTCACCTGCGACACCGCGGTTGGCCGCGAGATTCGTCAGGTACTGCAGCGCATCGAGCGTCTGCCCGTGCTTGCCGATGAGGATGCCGAGGCTCTCGCCCTCAATCTGAAAGAGGATGCCCTCCTCCGTCTCCGAGCGCTGCAGTTCGACCTCGATCTTCATCGCGGCGAACACGTCCTCGAGGAACTTGCGCGCGCGCTGCTCCTGTTCGAGCAACGATACCGCATCTTTCGCCTTGACGGCTTTGCCCGGCTCATCATCCGGATTCTCTTCGACCGCTTTCTCGAGGCGCGTCTCCAGCTCTGCCATGTCAGCAGACGGGTCAGATACCTTCGTCTCAGCCGCTGCGGTACCATCGATATCGCGAACGCGGATGCGCGCATCCTTGCGGCCGATCAGGCCGAGGAAGCCGCGGGAAGGCTGCTCGAGCACCGTGTACTCCAGGCTCGCGGGCGCACAGCCGAGGTCAGCGGCGGCCGCCTCAAGCGCCGCCTCGACCGTCCGGCCGGTCCATTCCATGGTCTCTGCCATATCAGGCAGCCTCCTTTTTCTTGTCGTCGTGGCGATACATCCACCACTGCTGCGTGATCTGGACGATGTTCATCGTGACCCAGTACAGCACGAGGCCGGATGGGAAGTTCAAGCTGATCCAGCCGATGAAGAGCGGCATGACCGTCATCATGATCTTCATCTGCTGATTCATCTCCGTCGTCGTCTGCTTCTGCTGCAGGAACGTCGTCAGAGCCGAGAGGACCGGCAGGATGTAGTACGGATCCGGGGCCGACATGTTCGGCAGCCAGAGGAAGGCAGCCGACTCCGGCGTCGGATACGTGAAATTGTAGAGCGCGTAGTACATGCCCATGAGGATTGGCATCTGGATGAGCAGCGGCAGACAGCCAGCCAGCGGGTTGACGCCGGCCTCCTTGTAGAGCGCGCCGACCTTCTGCTGCATGACTTGCGGATTGTCCTTGTACTTCTCCTGGATCTTCTTCATCTTCGGAGAGAGCTCCTGCATGGCCTTCATCGACTTGACCTGCTTGACCGTCAGCGGGTAGAGCAACATCTTGATGAGGATCGTCAGCAGGATGATGGCAACACCGTAACTGCCGATGCCAGCAGCATCCGTCACATTATAGAGCGCCTGCAGGACAACGTGCAGGAGATTCTCGATCGGTTCGAATATCGTTCCAAAGAAACCCAATATATCACATCCTAATCTTCACAAAAATAACAGTAATACAGAAAAACATCCCCTATGCCTCACGGCACGGGATCATAGCCACCCTTGTGGAACGGGTGGCAGCGCAGGATGCGCTTGAGGGCCAGCCAGCCCCCACGCCGGGCTCCATAACGCTCGATTGCTTCGAGCGCGTATTCAGAACACGTCGGGACATAGCGGCAGGAAGGCGGGAACATCGGCGAGATGAATCCGCGATAGAACCGCACCAATAGAAGCAACAGTTTCTTCAAGCTCAGGACCTCTTTTGCCTTGCAGTAGATTTCCCATGCTTCGGGCGGACCCCATGAAAGACATGGAGGTCCTTCTTCGAGCCCTTAAAGATGCCAGCTTGCTGGCCAAGCTGCAGGAAAGCCTGCTCCACGGCCTGGCACTTGACATCGACGATGGGCTTGCGGCCGACGAGCAGGAGCGCCGCATCCTCGCGGACGCGGTCCTGGTTCAGCCGATAGGTCTCGCGCAGCAGGCGCTTGACTCGGTTGCGCGTGACCGCACAGCCGAGCTTCTTGCCCGCGGCGAAGCCAACACGGCCGCGCACGGTCTCCGCTGGGAAGACATACAGCACGAAGTAGCGGTTCGCATAGGAGCGGCCGCTCCGGTAGACGCGCTGGAAATCACTGCGGCGCTTGATGATCCGTCTCCTCGGTAAGGTAAGCATTCGCATTTCCCCAAAATCCAATTGAACGAGTAAGTAAAACGGAAAAAGATAAGCAAAAAAGGCCACCGAAGTGACCTCATCCGATTTATGCCGAAAGCTTCTTTCTACCGCGCTGGCGTCTTCTCTTCAGAACGAGACGGCCGCCCTTCGTCTTCATGCGCTCACGGAAGCCATGGGTCTTCTTTCTCCAATGGTTGTTCGGCTGGAAAGTCTGTTTCATGTGTGTAACACCTCCTTCTGGATTTGTCTCTGAGACTAATTGGCTGTATAGAAGCATAGTATCAGATTTTAACTATGTCAAATTATAGACTACCGACTCGCGGCCTGTCAAGGATTTTCCCTTGTCTTTTTGCAGGCAGGCTGTGGATATTTTCAGGCTTATGGCCACTTGCCCACAGAAAAACTGTTGATAAGTCCCGTCACTTTTGATAAGATATTGTTGATTATTGTGCGGAAAACCCCATTGGTGCCCTGCGAGGCAAGGCTCGTAAACGTAAGATATCATCCACTTTTCCCGCCACTATACCCAAGGAACGACTATACTTATCCACAGCTGTGGATAAAAATGTGGATAACATTATGCACCTGTGGAAAAAGTTTCTACATATTCTAATAGCAGGAAAGGATTTTTTTCATGGAGCAGACACAGCTGCAGGCTGTCTGGGAGCAGATCCTCACCAAGATGAAGGAAACGCTCGCCGAGTCAGCCTTCAAGTGGTTCAACTCGGTCAAGCCCATCTCCCTGACCGAGGCTGGACTAGTCCTCAGCGTGCAGAACGACCTCGTCAAGGACTGGATCACCAGCCATTACCTCACGATCGTCGAGGATGCGGTCAGCGCCGTGCTCGGCAGCAAGCACAAAGTGAGCTTCCAGATTATGCCCGAAGCACAGCCAGAGCCAGAGCCCGCACCGCCAGAGAAAGCCGCGGCAAGCACAGGCGATGCCAAGGACACGTCATCGTCCAGCCACAGCAACCGCAAGAAGGAAGACCCCAATCAGGGGACGCTCTTCCATGAGCAGCCGCCCGCCCCCGTCGACAACGGCGACATGCACATCGTCGCGCCGGGCGACCGCTCGTCACTGAACCCGAAGTACACCTTCGAGACCTTCGTGACCGGCAGCTCGAACCGCTTTGCCCATGCGGCGGCCATGGCCGTCGCCGAATCGCCGGGCAAAGTCTACAACCCGTTCTTCATGTACGGCGGCGTCGGCCTCGGCAAGACCCACCTCATGCACGCCATCGGCAACCGCGTGCTGCAGAACCACCCCGAGATGCGCGTGCTCTATGTCTCGAGTGAGCAGTTCACCAACGAGATCATCCGCGCCATCCAGGAAGGCAAAGCCGAGCTCTTCCGCCAGAAGTACCGGACCATCGACGTCCTGATGGTCGACGATATCCAGTTCCTCTCCGGCAAGCAGAGCACGCAGGAAGAATTCTTCAACACCTTCAACGCCCTGCACGTCGCCGACAAGCAGATCATCCTGTCGTCCGACCGCCCGCCGCGCGAAGTCCAAAAGCTCGAAGACCGCCTGCGCTCGCGCTTCGAGGGCGGTCTGATCACCGACATCCAGGCACCGGACCTCGAGACGCGCATCGCGATCCTCAAGAACAAGGCGCTGCTCGACCACGTCGACGTGCCGAACGACGTCCTGATGTTCATCGCCAACCGCATCGACAGCAACATCCGTGAGCTCGAGGGAGCCCTGACGCGCGTCGTCGCCTACGCCTCCCTAATCAACAAGCCCGTCACGACCGACGTCGTCGCCGAGGCCCTCAAAGACGTCTTCCCGAACAATCATAAGAAAGAAGTCACGCTCGAGGTCATCCAGGAGATTGTCGCCGCCTACTTCAAGATCCGCATCGAGGACCTCCATTCCAAGAAACGCACGCGCAGCATCGCATTCCCGCGGCAGATTGCCATGTACCTCTGCCGCGAGCTCACCGACACCTCGCTGCCGCAAATCGGCAACTTCTTCGGCGGCCGCGACCATACGACCGTCCTGCACGCCTACGACAAGATCGCCAAAGAGCGCGAGGAGAACGCCAAGCTTCATAAGATCATCAAAGATCTCATCGAGAGCATCCAGAAGATGTAAATACCCCACAGACCACCGTGGATAACCCTGTGGAGAAGCCTCTGGATTTCCTGTCGATGGATTGTGGATAACCGATAGGGGAGATTATCACCGTGGATACTGTGGATAACCTCCCCTATTGTTATGAACAAGTTACCCACAGCAAACTGTGATGAAGTACAATGCCTCAGGCGACTTATCCACTTTTCCACACGGCCTACTACTACGTCGGCTATTTATATAAATATTTTAGTTATCATAAAAAAAAGAGAGAAGGCCCCAAAGTATGAAAATCACATGCAATAAGAACGAGCTCACCAATGCCCTGCAGATCGTCGCACGCGCGGTAGCCACCAAACCACAGACCCCCATCCTTTCCGGTATTTATCTGAGAGCCGAAGGCACGACCTTGGAGCTTCAGGCAACAAATTATGAAATTGGCCTCGTCGCTCGCATTGAAGCAGATATCGAGGAACCGGGTGAACTGACCGTAGGTGGTCGTTATTTCCAGGAAGTTGTCCGCAAGCTACCTGGAGAAAACGTCAAACTTGCCTGCACAGCAGATGAGAAGATCGTCCACATCGAATCGGCCATGGCCAAGTTCACCCTACTCTCCATGAACGCAGCCGAGTTCCCGACCATCCAGCCACTCGAAGGTAATCTCGACTTCGCTATCAAGGACAATATCCTGCGCGACCTTATCAAGAAAACCGTCTTTGCCTGCAGCACTGATGAAGCGAGACCTGTCTTTACAGGCTGTTCCTTAGAGGTCACTGAGAACAAGGTCACGATGGCCGCGACAAACACACACCGCCTTTCCGTCAAGTCGGAGACCTTTGACCAAAGCATCGGCAACATCAAAGTCATCATCCCCTCGCGCATCCTGCAGGAACTCCTCCACAACATGTCTTCAGATATCCCGACGGATGTCAAGATCTCCTGCAGCTACAACCAGATCAGCTTCTCCTTCGACAATCTCTACATGACCTCGCGCCTCATCGAGGGACAGTTCCCAAACTACCGCGGCGTCATCCCACCAGAATTCGCGACGCATGTCAAGACGGACACCGCTGCTTTTACGGCTGCCGTCGACCGCATCTCCCTGATTGCCAGGGCTGGCGTCTACAATACCATAAAGCTCGAGTTCGCAGACAACCAGATCCACATCACCTCGAACAACCCGGAGATCGGCAACGCCGAGGAGTACATCCCCGTTGAGATCGACGGCCCGGACATCGCCATTGCCTTCAATGCGCAGTACATCATCGACGTGCTTAAGAACATCGACAGCAAGACCTGCCGCATCGGCCTCAATCAGCCACTCTCCCCGGCCTCCATCCAGGAAGAGGATGATGACAGCTTTGTCTACATTGTCACACCGGTACGCACGAATCATTGAGACACATTTTTACGCAGAAAGCAGAAAGAGGATTTACCATGAACATCGAAGAAGTCAAGATCGACACGGAAACGATCCAGCTTGACCAGTTCCTCAAGTGGGCTGGCGTGCTCGGCTCCTGTGGCGAGACGAAGGCACTGATTGCCGAGCGCCGCATCAAGCGCAATGGCGAGACCGAGTCGGCACGCCGCCGCCAGCTCCACGATGGAGACGTCATCGAAGTCGAGGGACTCGGCGCCTGGAAAGTCGTCCATGACGAGGTCCACGAGAAAGGCTGATATAAGAATGTATGTTCGTTCTTTAAAGCTGAGAAATTATCGGAACTATTCTGAGCTCGAGCTCGCACTGCAGCCGGGCATCAACATCTTCCTCGGCCCGAATGCCCAGGGCAAGACGAATATCGTCGAGGCCGTCTACTACGCCTCACTCGGCCATTCGCACCGGACACATCTCGACACCGAGCTCATCCGCTGGGACGCCGGCGAGGGCTGCATCATCCTCGACTTCGACCGTCGCGGCGTCATGAATCACCTCGAGTTCCAGTTCAGCCGGGCCAAGAGACGCCGCATCCTCTTGAACGGCCACCCGATCCGCCTCAAAGAGCTCATCGGCAGCATCAACACTGTACTGTTCTCACCAGAGGACCTGTTCCTCATCAAGGGAGCGCCGGCCGGACGCCGGCGCTTTTTAGACGGCGAGATCTCGCAGGCTAGCCCTGCCTACTACCACGAGCTCGTCGAGTTCAACCGCATCATCAGCCAGCGCAATTCGCTATTGAAGCGCATCCGCGAGCGGCGCGCCGACAAGTCGATGCTCGCGCTCTGGGACGAGCAGCTCATAGCGAGCGCCGAGAAGATCATCCGCAAGCGCATCGAGGCCGTGCGCAAGCTCAACATGCTCGCCAACCTCATGCAGCGGCGCATCTCGAGCGACCAGGAGAACCTGACCGTCAGCTACGAGGTACATGGCGGCGAGGACATGACAAAGGGCTTTGCTTCATGGTATAATGAAATGCTGAGGAAATCGCAGGAGACCGATATCCTGCGCGGTTCGACGAGCTATGGCCCGCATCACGACGATCTCGTGCTGACGGTCAACGGCATCAACCTGCGCACCTTCGGCTCGCAGGGACAGCAGCGTACCGGCGTGCTCTCACTGAAGCTCGCCGAGCTCGAGTTCCTGCGCTCCGAGACGGGCGAGTACCCCATCCTCTTGCTCGACGACGTCATGAGCGAGCTCGATGTCAAGAGGCGCCAGCAGCTCCTGCAGTTCATCCGCCGCGAGCGCATCCAGACGCTCATCACCGCGACGGATGCCGCCTATTTCCCAGCAGAGGGCATGGGGCGGTACTACCATGTCCAGAGCGGCCAGATCACGACTTGAGGGTTTGACCGTCGGTACAGGCTGTCCGGAATGGAGGTGGCAGTATGGCAAAGCGCACACCGGGTCTCGAGAAGGTGGTCAGCATCATCCCGAAGGCCATCCACGAGCTCGGTCCCAAGCAGGAGCGCGAGTTCTACCAGCACTGGGTGCTCTGGCACTGGGAGGATATCGTCGGCAAGGCCTACGCACAGAACGTCAAGGCTGTGCGCATCGAGCGCGAGGTGCTCTACGTCTGCTGCCGCAACCCCGCCTGGAGCAATGAGACGCGCTACCAGATGCCCCGCATCATCCAGAAGGTCAACAACTACGCGGGCGGCGAGATGATCAAGGACATCCGGTTCAGCCGCTCCTGGAGCATAGCGGACTGGGATGCGCATGACGCCGCCGCTGATACGGCAGCGAAGGCATCGGAAGCGCCCAGCGTTCCCGAGGTCAACGTCGGGCGCGAGCGGGCTAAGATGCCGCTCGACGCCGCGGACATCAAGGCTGCCGAGACGGTCAGCGAAGGGCTCGAGGACGAAGACCTCGCCTGCAAATTGCGGCAGCTCTACCGCAACGGGCGCCAGCTCGACAAGCTGCGCCGCGCGCGCGGCTGGAAGCCCTGCCCCACCTGCGGCCATCTCTGCCCGCCACAGGCCGCCTCCTGCAGCAGCTGCCGCAAGAAGCGGGAGGAGGACGTCCGCGCCAGGATACGCGCCGTCCTGCGGGACATCCCGTGGGCGCGCTGCAAGGAGGTCTGCGAGTACGTGCCGGAGTGCACGCCGCAGCTGCTCAACGAGCAGCGCGCGGCACTCGTACAGCTCATGGCAGCGAAGGTTGCCGTCAACGACCGCACGAGCATGGAGGCCAAGATGCTCGTCATGCTCTACCGCTGCCTGCCGCCGGATAAGCTGACCGAGGACGCCATCAGGCGGGCGCTCTACGAGCTGCGCTTCAACATGTACTGGCCGCCCGACTACAAGATGCCGAAGCGCTACGAGGCCATCCCGCTGCGCCACGCGCAGAAGCGTCAGTACGGCAAGCGGGCAGCTCAGGCAAAGAGCCAGCAGGCAGGCGCTGAGAAAGCAGAGAAAGGATGATGTGGCATGTTCCTGCATCTGGGCAATGATGTCTCCGTGCGCACGCGCGACATCATCGCGATCTATGACTACGTGGGCTTTTTCGTCAAGGAAAATCAAGACAACATGCGCTACTTCGCACGGTGCAAGGCCGAGGGCAAAGTGTGGCGGACGACGGCTTCGATGGATCTCGTCAAGTCGATCGTCATCACGGCGGACAGGGTCTACCTGTCCGGCATCTCCACCATGACGCTCAAGGACCGCACGCGCGCGATTTACGATATGGACATTGGTGTAAGTAACGATAAAAAGTGAGGAAAGAGTTTTTATGGCAAACGATAACGACAAGAAATCCATCGATCTGACTCTGACGCCGGACGACCAGCCAGAGGCTGCTCCGGCACCGCAGAAAGAGGTCGAGGACCTCACCGACAAGGACCTCGACACGACGGGCGTCGAGATCCACACGGATGAGTCGAGCGCCGAGGTCACGGCTGTCGAGGCCGACTACGGCGCCGAGCAGATCCAGATCCTCGAGGGCCTCGAGGCCGTCCGCATGCGCCCAGGCATGTACATCGGCAGCACGAGCGAGCGCGGCCTGCACCACCTCGTCTACGAGGTCGTCGACAACTCCATCGATGAGGCCCTCGCCGGCTACTGCGACCACATCGACGTGACGATCCACAAGGACAACAGCATCACGGTCGTCGACAACGGCCGCGGCATCCCGGTCGACATGCACGAGAGCGGCAAGCCAGCCGTCGAAGTCGTCCTGACTGTCCTGCACGCGGGCGGCAAGTTCGGCGGCGACGGCTACAAGGTCTCGGGCGGCCTGCACGGCGTCGGCGTCTCCGTCGTCAACGCCCTGTCGACGAGCATGGAAGTCCAGGTCAAGCGCGACGGCAAGATCTACGAGATTGCCTTCGAGCGCGGCGTGACGACGAAGCCGCTGACTGTCGTCGGCACGACGACGGAGACGGGCACGCGCGTCCACTTCGTGCCGGACCCGGAAATCTTCTCCGTCACGACGTACAGCTACGAGACGCTGCGCCATCGCCTGCGCGAGCTCTCCTTCCTCAACCACGGCATTACGATCGGCCTGCATGACGAGCGCGTCGAGCCCGTCCGCAGCGAGCAGTTCCACTTCGATGGCGGCATCAGCTCGTTTGTCGAGCACCTCAACCGCAAGAAAGAAGTGCTCAATCCGGAGCCAATCTACTTCAACGGCGTCAAGGACGATACGGTCGTCGAGATCGCCATGCAGTACAACGACAGCTATCAGGAGAACATCTACTCCTTCGTCAACAACATCAACACCGAGGAGGGCGGCACGCACCTCGCCGGCTTCAAGCTCGCGCTGACGCGCGCAGCCAACGACTTTGCGCGCAAGCAGGGCATCCTCAAGGATAAGGATTCCAACCTCTCGGGCGACGATGTGCGCGAGGGCCTGACCTGCGTCATCAGCCTCAAGATCCGCGAACCGCAGTTCGAGGGCCAGACGAAGACGAAGCTCGGCAACTCCGAAGTCCGCGGCATCGTCGACTCCATCGTCACGGAAGGCCTCTCCGAGTACTTCGACGAGAATCCGGCCATCACGAAGCGCATCATCGACAAGGCCATCATGGCCGCCCGCGCCCGTGAAGCCGCTCGCAAGGCACGCGAGCTCACGCGCCGCAAGAACGCCCTCGAGGTGTCGAGCCTGCCGGGCAAGCTCGCCGACTGCTCCGTCAAGGACCCGGAGCAGGCTGAGATCTACCTCGTCGAGGGTGATTCTGCAGGCGGCTCGGCCAAGCAGGGCCGCGACCGCCGCTTTCAGGCCATCCTGCCGCTGCGCGGCAAGATCCTCAACGTCGAGAAGGCACGCCTCGACAAGATCTTCGCCAACGCCGAGATCCGTACGATGATCACGGCCTTTGGCACGGGCATCAGCGAGGACTTCGACCTCTCGAAGCGCCGCTACGGCAAGATCATCATCATGACCGATGCCGATGTCGACGGCGCGCACATCCGCACGCTGCTGCTGACCTTCCTCTACCGCTACATGAAGCCGCTGATTGAGCACGGCCACGTCTACATCGCCCAGCCGCCGCTCTACCAGATCCGCAAGGGCAAGAAGCACTGGTACACCTACAGCGACGACGAGCTCTCCAAGAAGCTCGACGAAGTCGGCCGCGATGGCGTGACTGTCCAGCGCTACAAAGGCCTCGGCGAGATGAACCCAGAGCAGCTCTGGGAGACGACGATGGACCCGGAGGGCCGCACGATGCTGCGCGTCGAGATGGAAGACGCCGAAGAAGCCGACGAGCTCTTCACCATCCTCATGGGCGACAAGGTCGAGCCGCGCCGCCAGTTCATCGAAGAGAACGCCAAGCTCGTGCGCAACCTCGATATCTGATTTTTTGACTTTTCTCTTGCCAGAAGCACAGGATTGTGCTATATTGGACATACACGATATACGATACTTCCAACAGGGGGAGTAGCTGAACGGCCACCATCGTCAGGACGGAGCAATCCCGGTGCGGCCGGCGCTAGCAAGCAAGACCCTGCCCTATTACCACCATTTTCGGCGGCATATAGGGCAGGGTTTTTCGTATACGCTGTAGAAATCCTACCAAAGAGCCCCTAAAAGAAATGCAGGGGCATGGGAAAAATCTTAGGGAGTGAATCGATTGGAACAATTCTTTGCGGGGATGTTCTCGCCGGAATGGCTCGCAGCGCTCTCGGGCATCTTGCTGCTCGACCTGTTGCTCTCCGGCGACAACGCCATCCTCATCGCCCTGGCCTGCAAGAACCTGCCGCATGAGATGCGCCGCAAGGCCATCATCGTCGGCGGCCTCGGCGCCGTCTTCGTGCGCATCGTCTGCACGCTCTTCGCGACCGGTCTGCTCGCCTCGCCGTACATCGAGTTCATCGGCGGCGCCGCGCTCGTCTTCATCGCCATCAAGCTCGTCACCGACCACAGCGACGGGCGCGTTGACGACAGCGGCAATCATCCGACCACCTTCGGCCAGGCCGTGCGCACGATCCTTATCGCCGACTTCATCATGAGCATCGACAACATCCTCTCGCTCGCTGGCGTCGCCAACACCGTGCCAGAGGGCAAGTGGAGTCTCATTATTTGCGGACTCATGATCTCTATCCCCATCGTCCTGTTCGGCGCCCAGATCTTCCTGATGATCATGCTCAAGGTCCCCGCCCTCATCTACCTCGGCGCCGGCATCCTTGGCATGACCGCTGCCGAGCTCATGACCGAGGACAAGGCCCTTGGCGTCTACTTCGCCCCCTACTCACTCGAGCTCAAAGTCCTCTTCGTCGCCGCCGTCCTGCTCATCGGCTACACCATCAACCGCCGCCGCGAACGGCAGCACGAAGGCTGAAGTATATACAAGATAAATGAGATATATCCTAGGAGGAATAATCATGAACATGAATAATATCAAGACCGTGATGCTCATGGTCCTCATGGCCGTCATCATGATGCTTATCGGCGGACTCGTCGGCGGGCGGACCGGCCTGACCGTCATGCTCTTCTTCTCGATCGCCATGAACCTCTACGGCTACTGGTGCAGCGACTCCCTCGTCCTGCGCTGGAGCGGTGCCCAGGAAGTCACGCGCGAAGAAGCCCCTCAGCTCTACGCCCTCGTCGAGAACCTCGCAAACCGCGCCGGCCTGCCGATGCCCAAAGTCTGCATCATCGACGCCGACGAGCCCAACGCCTTCGCCACCGGCCGCAACCCCAACCACGCAGCCGTCGCCGTCACCACCGGTATCATGCGCGTCCTCGACTACAACGAGATCTCCGGCGTCCTCGCCCACGAGCTCGCCCATGTCAAGAACCGCGACATCCTGACCTCCACCATCGCCTCCATGATGGCCACCGTCATCTCCTACGCCGCCCAGTTCTTCATGTTCTTCGGCGGTTCCAGCGACGACGACGACGGCGTCAACCCGATTGCCGCCATCGCCATGATGATCCTCGCCCCGATCGCCGCCATGCTCATCCAGATGGCCATCTCCCGCTCCCGCGAGTACGAAGCCGACCACGACGGCGGCGAGATCTGCGGCAACCCCAACTACCTCGCCGACGGCCTCGAGAAAATCGAGTACTACGTCACCCACTCTCAGGAGACCCTGCCGAGCGCCAAGCCCGCCACCGCCAACATGTACATCGTCAACCCCTTCGAAGGCACCGGCAAAGCCCTGACCAAACTCTTCAGCACCCACCCCGATACAGCCGAACGCATCGCCCGCCTGCGCGAACAGGCCAGAGAGATGCGCGTCCGCTAATCGAATAACGAGCAAACAAAAACGAGGTACCGACTTGGTACCTCGTTTTTGTTATAACAGAGTGAATAGCAGCGCACTGATCGTGAAGTAAGGCCCATAGGCGAAGTAATCGCCCTTCTTGCGCTTCCCCGTCGCGAGCATGATCAGCGCTGCCATCCCGCCGAGCACGATGCCCGCAATCACGACGGTCATGAGCATATCCGACCCGAGCCAGAGCCCGAGCGCCGCCACGAGCTTGATGTCCCCGCCGCCGATGCCGCCCTTCGTCAGCACCGCCAGCGCGAGGAACACGACACCGCCCACAGCCGCTGCCATCAGGTGGTCCGTCAGTACGCGGTCGAGCAGCGGAATCGAGATGAGCCCGATCACCGCGAACGGGATCAGCATGCGGTCAAAGATCACGCGTTGCTCCAAGTCCGTCCACGTGTAGAGTGCCATGAAGTACTGGAAGATCATCAAGAACACCAGCTTCGTCAGATGCACGTATGGAAGCTCCAGCATCGTGAAGCAGAACAAGAACCCGATGCAGACCGCAAAGAGGCCCGGCCGCTTCTGCTCCTGCTCCTCGATGCGCTCCGGGAAACTCAGCAGCCCCTCCGTGCCCTTCGCCCTGCGGTAGCTCGTCGCAATCCACCGGCTGCCGAGCAGCCCGCCGCCCACCGCCAGCAGTACCGATAGCAGGCATTTCATTATGGTAAATATCATTCCAAACACCCCTTTTGAAAAAAAGAGTTATATGCTGACCTTATCCTAACAAAAACGTAGCGATACGTCAAAATTTCTAAGAACAAAATGCGTTAGATATGGTATATTTATTGGCATAAGATAAAGATTGCAGAACGCCTTGCTGTAAAAAGCAGGGCAGGTCGCAGCAGCCGTTGCAGTTGAACCCCATATTAGGGATTCATGAGAAGATAAGTAAGGGAATGGCAGTATGGCAAATTAGCTGAAACCCATGGAGCGCATCCGTGAGTTCCTCGACAAAATCACATATCGTCAATGGGGGGTGGCGGCAGGCGTCGTCAGCATCCTGCTCGGCCTCATGGTCTACCTCGCGATGTCCGGTGACGACGAGAAGGTGGCCGAGAAGCCGCAGACCAACCTCGTGCAGGTCGTCGCCGCCAAGCAGGACATCCCCGAGCGCACCGTCGTCAAGGAAGACATGCTCAAGGTCGTCGAAGTCCCGAGTGAGCTCGTGCCCGAGGGCGCCTTTCACGACGTCGCCGACGCCGTCGATCATCCGACGAGCACCGCGATACAGCAGGGGGACATCATGACCTCGCGCAAGGTCTACGTCGACATCCGCATGGCGGGCTTCACGGGCATCATCCCGCCCGATTGCCGCGCCGTGACCATTCCCATAAACGACGTCACCGGCGTCTCGGGCTTCGCGCATCCGGGCGACTACGTCGACATCATGATTATCACCGGCACGAAGGAGAACGGCGTCAACGGCCGCATCATCCTGCAGGACGTCCTCTTGCTCGGCATCAACCGCACGGCGGACCTGCCGAATACGCCGATCGGCGACAGCAGCAAGAAAGACGGTGATAAGAAGGATGACGCGAGCGCTGCTAACGTCGGCAGCATCAACACCAAGGCCTCGAGCGAGGGGATGGCCACTGCCACCGTCGCCTTGAAGCCGGCTGACGCGCTCAAGCTCGCCGCCGAGTCGCAGGAAGGCACGTTGTACCTCGTCCTGCGCCCGTTCAAGCCGCGCGACATGTACACGTTCGACACCGACTACGCCGGCGTGCCACAGGGCAATGGTCAGGCCGCCTCGAGCTCGAGCACACCGAGTGCGCCGCAGCCTGCACCGGCACCGTCTTACAGCGCCCCGCAGCCTGCTCCGGGTTCGGGCGGCTACAGCGCGCCGAGCAGCTCTAGCTCTGGCGATTCGGCCAGCTTGATGCCCGTCCTCGGGCGGACCATCGAGGTCATCCGCGGTGTGACATCGACGAGGGAGGGAGTCCAATGAAAAACGCCATCTACGGCCTGACCGCCATTGCCATTGCAGCAGCAGCCATCCTCTCCCCGGCCCCCGCTTACGCGCAGTTCACGCCGCTCTCCATCGACCTCAACCAGTCGTACTACCTCAATACGGGCCGCAACATCACGCGCGTCGCCATCGCCAATCCGAAGATCGCCGACGTGAGCCTCTTGGACGGCACGTCACTAAACGTCATCGGCATCTCACCGGGCACGACGACGCTCAACGTCTGGGCGTCGAACGGCTACCGCTACGAGTACCGCATCACCGTCTCCAACCAGGACTCCGGCCTCGCCAAGATCGTCCAGGACGCCATCGGCCTGCCCGACGTGCGAGTCCAGATGATCGGCGGCAAGTTCCTGTTGCGCGGTACGGTCAAGAATCAGTATGAGCGCGACCTTGCCTATAAGATTGCGAAGCTCTATGTGGGAACAGTTGCTGGAAACTCTTCGGGTAGCACAACGCCCCCAAAAGGTGAAACGAAGCAAGGAAGTACAGATATTTCAGCATGGCAATCGCTCGGCTCTAGCCTTGGCTCTTCGGAGGATACACGAGGTGACATTGATGATACCGTCGTCAATATGCTTGAGATGACGAATCCGGATCAGATCAATATCGAAGCCATGTTTGTCGAGATCAGCGCCAATGATGCTAAGAGCTTAGGTGCAACATATGCATCAGAGGATGAAACAAACACGGATGGCGGTATTAAATTGAACACGGCGGGGACTTTCTTTGCAGGTGAGTCCTATGGTAATCAGCGCAATAGTGGTAACCATTGGTATAATAACTCAAACTTCGCAGTTGCTAAACCGCTGATTTATCTTTAGCAGCAATCTGCAAATAAAAATAGCATAAGCTATCTCCATTTTGTATAATGAAAGTGACCAAAAATCCACAACAAAACCGGAGGGCTTATGCTATGAATATTGTACCACATCATCATCACTCCTGTGAAGCTGCTTCTTCCAAGATTCAACAATTCTTTGCTGAGTTCCACGTCGGCCAGATCCTGCGGAGCTGCAATGCCTACAAGCTGCGCGGCTTTGCGGTCATGGCCATCTTCCTCGTCGCGTTCGAAGCGGTGTTCCAGCGGCGCTCCTTCTACCAGAGGAAGAAGGACGCGCCGTATTCCATCCCATTCGAGAGGGATACGTTCTACCGCTTCCTGAACTCTTGCGCCATCCATTGGCGCAAGTTCACGCTGC
>ERZ1023848.183-NODE-183-length-25037-cov-13.963334_pt1 | contig 25037 bp, 17 predicted proteins | sample MGYA00380385_ERZ1023848 | MGnify/ENA primary metagenome ERZ1023848 (study PRJEB33179, sample SAMN07449069) | human gut metagenome | biome: Human-gut; feature: Human associated habitat; material: Faeces | host: Homo sapiens | place: India:Kasaragod | collected...
AACCTACGACCTGCTCATTACGAATGAGCTGCTCTACCAACTGAGCTAAATCAGCGAAATATGGAGCTGATTATAGGACTTGAACCTACGACCTGCTCATTACGAATGAGCTGCTCTACCAACTGAGCTAAATCAGCATCTGTCGCTTGTCGCAACTGACAAGATATAGTATATCGATTCCGGGCGGTTGTGTCAATCTTTTTTTTGCGATTCCGCAAAATTTTTTTAGAGAGGGCAATCCGAGGGAAATTCATGCTTTTTTAATTGGCAGGTTTGAGCGACGACCGTATAATAGTAGTTAGCAAAGTACACTATTTTAGATGAGGATGGTGTTGGATATGAAGAGGTTGTGGCGAGCCTGCCTCGTGCTGATGGCAGCCGTCTGTATCGGACTGAGCGGGCACGGGCCTGCCGAAGCGGCGCCGCAGGTCATCGAGGCGACGGGCGTCTACATCATGGGGGACAACGACTCCCCGAAGATCGCGCGCGATGCGGCGCGGCAGGAGGCCATGCGCGCCGCCGTCGAGAAGGCCGGCGTCTACGTCGAGAGCTATTCGCGCACGAAGAACATGCAGCTGACCGAGGACGATGTCAAGATGATTTCCGGCGCTGTGCTCAAGGTCATCAAGGAGGACCCCGTGCCGGAGCTCTCGGGCACGACCATGAAGTACACGGTCCATCTGACGGCGGAGGTCGACACGGACAACATCGACTTCAAGGCCCTGATGGCCAAGAAGGATGAGGTCGAGAAGCTGCAGCAGGAGCGCGATGCCCTCAAGAAGCAGAATGAGGAGCTCTTGCAGCAGTACCAGAAGGCCAACGGCCAGGAGAAGAAAAAGCTCGGCACGCGCCTCGAGACGAGCTACGACTACGGCAAGATCTTCGACCGCAGTATGGGCAACATCCAGCGCAGCGAGTACACGAAAGCTATCGACGAGCTCACGACGCTCATCGAGGACCGCCGCGTGACGGGCAACCCGCGCGCCTATGCCTACTACCTGCGCGGGCGCGCCTACTACGGCCTCAACCGGCCTCGCGAAGCACTCGAGGACTTCAGTGCAGCCAACACGACAACGCACGATAACACGACGTATCCCATCTGGCGCTGCCACCAGTACGAAGGCCTCATCTACTGTGACGAGGGCCGCTACGACGACGCCGTGCGCGAGCTCGAGATTGCTTGGAACTACTCCGACAAGCAGGATCAGGCGCTCGCCAACGACCTGCGCACTGCGCGCCAGGCCGCTGAGCGCGCCAAGAACCCGCCGCCAGAGCCTGAACCGCAGCCCGAAGAACAGCGTTCCGGCGGTGCAGGCGGCCGCGTCGACTGGACAAAGATCATCACCGACATCATCATCCACTCGATGGACAAAGGCTGACACCATCGGATTCCCGCCATCTGGCGGGAATTTTTTTGCTTGACAGATACCCCCTTATGGTATAGCATAAGATACCGTTAGGGGGTATATTTTATGTGTGCATGTGAAAAGACAAAGAACGTGGCTGCAGCAGGTACGGAAGGTACAGAAGAAAAGTCCTGCTGCGGCTGCGTCAAGCATAAATACCGTGACAAGGACAGCAAGGAGTACAAATGCCTTGTCTCGCGCCTGCGGCGCATTGAGGGCCAGGTCCGCGGCGTCTGCAAGATGGTCGAAGAGGACCGCTACTGCGTCGATATCCTCACGCAGGTCAGCGCCATCCAGTCGGCACTCAATGCCTTCAACAAGGAACTGCTCGCGCAGCACATCAAGTCCTGCGTGGTCGACGACATCCGCGCCGGTCACGATGAGGTCGTCGATGAGCTCGTCGCGACATTGCAGAAAGTTATGAAGTGACCCATCGTTTTCCCAATAGCCACCAAGGAGGCTGAAATCCAAGATGAAGAAAGAACAATTCACGATCACGGGCATGACATGTTCGGCTTGCTCGGCCCGTGTGGAGAAGGCTGTCGCGAAGGTCGACGGCACGAAAGACGTCAGCGTCAACTTGCTGACGAACAGCATGCAGCTCGAGTACGATGAGGCGAAGACGAGTGTGCCCGCCATCATCAAGGCGGTCGTCGACGCTGGCTACGGCGCTTCGGTCAAGGGGCAGCGGGCGGCTCAAACAACCCCGCAGGAGGACCCCGTCAAGAAGAGCATCGCGGAGATGAAGCACCGTTTCATCTGGTCCATCATCTTCCTGCTGCCGACGATGTACATCTCGATGCACGGCCTCTTTGAGCGGCTCTTCGGGCTGCCGGTGCCGGCTCTCGTCAGCACGATCTTCGATGGGCCGGAGAACGCCATCACGTTCGCGTTCTCGCAGTTCCTGCTCGTGCTGCCGATCATGTACCTCAACCGCCGCTACTACATCGCGGGCTTCCGCAATCTCTTCCGCGGCGCGCCGAACATGGACAGCCTCGTCGGCATGGGCTCGATGGCGGCAGCGCTCTTCGGCGCCTTCGCGATCTTCCGCATGGGCTGGGGCTTTGGTCACGGCGACATGGCGCTCGTACAGGAGTACAGCACGAATCTCTACTTCGAGTCGGCCGGCATGATCGTCACGCTGATCACCGTCGGCAAGTACCTCGAGGCACGCGCGAAGGGGCAGACGAGCAAGGCGCTCGAGAAGCTCATGGACCTCGCGCCGAAGCAGGCCTGTGTTGTGCGCGGCGGCGTGGAGCAGACCATCCCCGCCGAAGAACTCGTCGCGGGCGATGAGATCATCGTGCGCCCGGGCGAGCGCATCCCCGCAGATGGCACGGTGCTCTCCGGCACGACGAGCATCGATGAGTCGGCCATCACAGGCGAGCCAATCCCTGTGGAGAAGCAGGCGGGCGACAAGGTCACCTCGGCTACGATCAACAAGCAGGGTTCCATCCACTTCCGCGCGGAGTGCGTCGGCGAGGACACGACGATCAGCCAGATCATTCGCCTCGTCGATGAGGCGAGTGCCTCGAAGGCGCCAATCGCGCGCACGGCCGACAAGATCGCGGGCGTCTTCGTGCCGGCGGTCATCACGATTGCCGTCATCGCGGGCGGCATCTGGCTCGCGATGGGCGCGAGCGTCGAGTTCGCGTTCTCGATTGCCATCTGCATCCTCGTCATCTCGTGCCCGTGCGCACTCGGACTCGCGACGCCGGTCGCCATCATGGTCGGCACGGGCAAGGGTGCGGAGAACGGCATCCTCATAAAGTCGGGCGAGGCCCTCGAGGTCGCGCAGTCCGTCGACACGGTCGTCATGGATAAGACTGGCACGATCACGGAAGGTCGTCCAGAAGTCACCGGCATCGTGACGGCAGACGGCGTCACGGAGCAGCAGTTCCTTGCAATCGCGGCCGGCCTCGAGCAGGGCAGCGAGCATCCGCTCGCGGAAGCCGTGATGGCGGCGGCCAAGGCGAAGGGCATCGCGCCCAGAGTGATGACAGGCTTCCGCGCACTCTTCGGCCGCGGCGTCGAGGCGAAAGCCGACGGACATGCCTATGCGGCCGGCAATGCAAAGCTCATGGAGGAGAAGGGCATCGACCTCAAGGCCTACGGAGCTCAGCTCGCAGCCTTCTCTGACGACGGCTGCACGCCGCTGATCTTCGCGCAGGATGACCGCGTCATCGGCATCCTCGCCGCCGCCGATGTGGAAAAGGCGACGAGCCGCAAGGCCATCGCGCGCTTCCACGAGATGGGCATCGACGTCGTCATGCTGACGGGCGACAACGCGCGCACGGCTGAGGCCATCCGCCGCCGCATGGGCATCGAGAAGGTCATCGCCGGCGTGCTGCCGGAGAACAAGGCCGAGCACATCAAGGCGCTGCAGGCGGCAGGCCACCGCGTCGCGATGATTGGTGACGGCATCAACGATGCGCCGGCACTCGCACAGGCCGACCTCGGTATCGCCATCGGCGCCGGCACGGATGTCGCCATCGAGAGCGCCGATGCTGTGCTCATGAAGAGCGACCTTCTCGATGCCGTCAGTGCGATACGCCTTTCCAAGGCCGTGCTGAAAAACATCAAGGAGAACCTCTTCTGGGCGCTTATCTACAACGTCATCTGCATCCCGCTCGCGGCAGGCATCCTCTATCCGGCCTTCGGCATCAAGCTCTCGCCGGTCATCAGCGCCGCGGCCATGAGCATGTCGAGCGTCTGCGTCGTCATGAACGCCTTGCGCCTGCGCTTCTTCAAGCCAGACCACGGCATGAGCGCGAACCTTGAAGCAGTAGAGATGGCAACCGCCGTCTCTACTGATAGACATGAAGAAAAAGCTGCCATCCCGGTAGCCGAAACACAACCTGTACAGGAGAAAGAAGCGATAAGAATGGAAAAGACACTGAAGATCGAGGGCATGATGTGTGCCCACTGCCAGAAGCATGTTCACGATGTACTCGCCAAGATGGACGGCGTCACGGATGTCACCGTCGACCTCGAAGGCGGCAAGGCAGATGTCAAGGCAACCCACGACATCTCCGAGGCGGATTTCCGCAAGGTCATCGAAGAGGCCGGCTACGAGCTCGTAGGCTGAGCCGGCAGACAGCTATTCTGGATTTTCAAAGGGCAGCGCAGATGCGCTGCCCTTTTTGCTTCGCGTGATGACGCCTGCTATAATAGAAGATATATCGTGTTGATGCATGGAGGGGAACCAGAATGAAGCGAGGGGAACGCATCTACGCATACATCCAGCAGGAGTCGGCGGCCTGGCCGGGGGACCAGGTCAAGGGGCGCATCGGGTTCGATGCGCAGCAGATCGCAAACGCGCTGGATATCTTGCGCAACAATGTCTCGAAGGAGCTCAATGCGCTGCACCGCCAGGGGAAGATCATGAAGTTCTCGGGCCGTCCGGTCCTGTACTTCGACAAGGCCTGCCTGGAGTCGATGCTCGGCGTGGAGCTCGGCGAGGGAGCCTGCCAGTTCGATGACGTCGAGGCCATCAGCCAGTCGAAGGCGCCGCCGGAGCCGGAGAACCCCTTTGCGCGGCTCATCGGCGCGGACAGGAGCCTCAAGCGTCAGGTCGAGCAGGCCAAGGCGGCGATACTCTATCCGCCCGACGGCCTGCACACGCTGATCGTCGGCCAGACGGGTGTCGGCAAGACGCTCTTTGCCCATATGATGTTCGAGTACGGCAAGGCCATGCAGCGCTTTGCGGAGGACGCGCCGTTCGTGACGTTCAACTGCGCGGATTACTACAACAATCCGCAGCTCCTGATCTCGCATGTCTTCGGCTACGTCAAGGGCGCGTTCACAGGTGCCGAGCAGTCGAAGGCGGGCCTCGTCGAAGAGGCGGACGGCGGCGTGCTGTTCCTCGATGAGATCCACCGCCTGCCGCCTGAGGGGCAGGAGATGATCATCTACTTCATGGATACGGGCACGTTCAACCGTCTCGGCGAGACGCGGCGCAGCCGCAAGGCCAAGGTCCTGATCATCGGGGCGACGACGGAAGATCCCGACTCGGTGCTGACGAAGACCTTCGTGCGGCGCATCCCGAACATCATGAAGATCCCGCCGCTCGCGGAGCGCAGTTCAGGCGAGAAGCTCGACATCATCAAGCGGATGTTCCAGGACGAAGCGCAGCGCGTCAAGAAGCCGATCCGCGTGGGCGTGGAGACCATCAAGGCGCTCGTCGGCAGCATCGGCAATGGCAATGTCGGCCAGCTCGAGTCGAACATCAAGCTGCTCTGCGCGCAGGCTTTCCTCAGCGGTATCGACAGCCCCGAGGGTATCGAAGTCGACTTCAAGATGCTGCCGCAGCAGATCCGCAACGGCCTCTTGACGCTCTCGGCCAATCGTCAGGCGCTGACCGAGGTCACGAAGACACTTGGCGGCGACTCATTCATCATCGTGCCGCCGGGGCCTGACTTCCCGCTGGCAGATGCGGATAGTGGCGCGGAGCCCTTCAACCTCTACCAGGTCGTCGAGGCAAAGGTCGATCTCCTGAAGGGCGAGGGCATCAGCAGCGACCTCATCAAGCAGATCCTCGCGACGGACGTCAATGTCTATGTGCGCAATCTCTACAACAAGAAGAACTCCGTCAACATGACGACGCGGGAGCGCCTGCTCAAGATTGTCGACGCCTCACTCGTCGACTTTGCGGAGCAGGTGGCACTCTACGTGCAGAAGCGCATGAATTCGAGCTATCACGATCGCTTCCTCTACGCCTTTAGTCTGCATCTCTCGGCCTTCCTCAAGCGGGTCAAGTCAAAGGATGTGCCGCATAAAGAACTCGAGGGGGCTGTGCCGCAGGATTCGCTCTTCCTCGAAGTGGCGAAGGAGATTGGCCGGCTCATCGAAGCGCACTACCGCATCGAGGTGCCGCGCGTCGAGATCGAGTACATCGCCCTGCTGCTCGAGTCGTCTCAGGAGGATGACCTCGACGACCGCGTCGTCATCGTCGTCGCGACGCACGGCCAGAGCACGGCGTCTTCGATGGTCGAAGTTGCACAGCGCCTGTTCGGCACGACGGACGTCAGCGTACTGGCCGTCGACATGCCGCTCGAAGTCCGGCCGCAGGCCGTGCTCGACAAGATGACCGCCATGCTGAAATCCATGCACTGCCGCAAGGGTGTCCTGATTCTCGCGGACATGGGCTCGCTCTGCAATCTCGGCTCGAGCCTGGAGAAGAACATCGGGGTTCCCGTCCGCACAATCGACATGGTCTCGACACCGCTGATCCTCGAGGCCATGCGCAAGGCAGAGCTCGCGGGCATGGACCTCGATGGCCTCTACGACTCCCTCGCGAGCTTCCACGGCTACGAGGCGTGCGATGTCACGAAGGATGAGGAGCTCGCGAAGGTGACGGATGACGGCCGCGTCGTCGTGACCATCTGCTCGACGGGACAGGGAACGGCGCTCAAGCTTAAATCCCTCGTCGAGGACATCCTGCGCAGCGCGGGCCAGGCCCTGCCGGTCATCCCCGTCGGCCTCGTGAAGCTCGAGGACCGGCTGCGGGAGATCGCGGAGGGCCATCGCATCGTGGCAGCCGTCGGCGTCAAGAAGCCGGCGATGCGCATCCCCTTTATCTCTCTGGATGCCATCCTCGATGGGACGGGCGAGGCGGCGCTCCTGGAACTCGTTGCAGGCAGAGATGTCAGCGTGCCGCGCAGGCAGGGCAGCCGCGTCGTCCAGAATCTCTGCGCCGAGTCGCTCCAGACGTTCCTGACGTATCTCAATCCCGAGAAGGTCCTGCCGCTCTTGATGGAGTTCGACCGGCGGCTCGAGGCAGGGCGCAAAGAGCCTTTGGCCAATCCGTTGCGCGTCCGCCTGATCGTCCACTGCGGTTGCGCGCTCGAGCGCTGCGTCATGCGCAAGCCGCTGCACTACGGCGGCGATCTCGCTGCGCTCGACCGCGGGAAACTCGAAGCCTTGCACCGGGCGGCAGAGATTTTTTCCGAGCGGTTGCAGCTCACGCTGGCCGAGGACGAATACGATTTCATGGCCGAGATGATCTGATACACTGGCGATTGTATCAATCGCCTCGTCCATAGTGTATCATTCTTAAAAGATGAACGGCATTACTGTATCAGAATAGGCGCATATTGGAGGAAAATAGTATTGCTCGTACACGATACCGTATTGCTTTATCGTCATGAACGGCGAAAATGCGCGGGAATCCATTGGCGTACACCGGCACAGAGCTGTGCAGATCCTGATACACAAAGTTGGCACGTATCTTGCATTATAATTATATTAGGGCAGAGTTATGAGAGATCCGTCGTATGACAAGGAGGAATAGCTGATGTTTGCTATCATAGTTGGTACACATGGTCTGTTTGCAAAGGAGCTCGTTCGTTCGTGCGAGATGATCTGCGGCGAGCAGAAGAATGTCCGCGCGGTGACGCTCGTGCCGGGCGAGGGCCCAGACGATGTCGTCAAGAAGTATGAGGAAGCCATCAAAGAGCTCGACTGCTCGGGCGGCGTGCTCTTCCTCAACGACCTCTTCGGCGGCAGCCCGTATAATGCTGCCTGCCGTCTCGTCATCGCCAATGAGGCGTACGGCATCGTGACGGGCGTCAACCTGCCGATGCTCATCGAGATGTGCAGTGCGCAGATGATGGACGAAGGCCTGAGCATCCAGGAACTCATGGAGAAAGCGGCAGAAGCCGGCAAGACGGGCATGCAGTTCTTCCATGCCAGCCAGATTGCCGACGACGATGACGATGAGGATGATGATCTTGCATGAAGATTGTACTGGCGCGCATTGACGACCGCCTGCTCCACGGGCAGGTCGCCACGGTCTGGTCGAAAGCGACGTCGTGCCAGCGCATCATTGTCTGCGACGACGAAGTCGCCGCGGACAAGATCCGCTCGACGCTCTTGAAGCAGCTCGCACCGGCGGGCATTAAGAGCCATGTCGTCGACCTCGCGAAGGCCGTGCGCATCTACAACAACCCGAAGTATGAGAACGACCGCTGCTTGCTGCTCTTCACGAATCCGACGAACGTCTTATACCTCGTCGAGCACGGCGTACCAATCAAGAGCGTCAACATTGGCGGCATGAGCTTCCGTGAGGGTAAGCATCAGATCACGAGTTCCGTCTCGGTCGACGACGAGGACATCGCGGCCTTCAAGAAGCTCAGCGAGATGGGCATCGAGCTGGAGGTTAGCAAGGTCGATACCGATGCGAAAAAAGATCTCATGGCCGTCTTGGAATGACCAATCTTTCCGCGTATCCCACGAGCTTCTACTTGGAACAAAATCCGCAATCTGCAACGCCTTTTCTGTAAGGAGAAGGCGTTGTTTTGCATGAAACCCTTTACATTTTTAGATGAATTCCGTAAAATAAAGAAGGATAAAAGTACATGACCAAGCCATTTTGTTATCCTGCCGCATGAGGCGTCGGGATGATTGGGATAGTATGGAATCGATGGAATAGGAGAGATGTTCCCATGATCAAAAAAGCGATTGCTGTAATGACATCTGGTGGCGACAGCCCGGGCATGAATGCTGCGGCACGTGCCGTTGTCCGTACGGCACTTTACGAAGGTGTAAAAGTCTATGGCATCAACAACGGCTACCAGGGCATGCTCGATGACGATATCGAGGAGCTCACGAGCCGCAGCGTCAGCGACCTCATCCAGCGCGGTGGCACGTTCCTCGGAACGGCTCGCTGCCCGGAGTTCAAGACGCCGGAAGGCCGTCGCAAGGGCTATGAGAACCTCGTGAAGCGTGGGATTGAAGGCCTCGTCATCATCGGTGGCGACGGCAGCCTGACGGGCGGCTCGCTGCTCTCGAAGGAGACGGGCCTGCCGATTGTCGGCCTGCCGGGCACGATTGACAACGATGTCTGGGGCATGGACTACACGATCGGCTGCGACACGGCGGCCAACACGATCGTCGATGCCATCAATAAGCTTCGCGATACGGCTTCGGCACATCGCCGCATCATGCTCGTCGAGGTCATGGGACGCAACTCCGGCTGGCTGGCCATGATGTCCGGCATCGCGGGCGGCGCTGAGTTCGTCCTCGTCCCGGAGGTCAAGTTCAACATCGACACGATGTGCGAAGAGATTAAAGAGATGTACGATGCAGGCAAGCGCTACAGCATCATCGTCGTAGCGGAAGGTGCTGGCTCGGCCATCGAGATCGGCAAGGCCGTCGAGGAGAAGACGGGCATCGATACGCGCGTATCGGTCCTCGGCCACATCCAGCGCGGCGGTTCGCCGACGGTCGAAGACCGCATGAAGGCCTCGATGCTCGGCGAGAAGGCCGCTCTGGCCATCATCTCGGGCGCATCGGACGTCGTCTTCGGCTTCAACGAAGGCAAGGTCGTGGCGGTCAACCTCTTCGAGGCCGTCAACAACACGAAGACTCTGAACCCAGAGCTCGTACGCCTCGCACGCGTGCTGGCCTGATTGGAATCAGTAATTCAAGACAGAATAAAAGAGCTGCTACCCAAGCGAGTTGGGTAGCAGCTCTTTTTTGATTGACGTATATCCTTATTTTTACATCTTATCATTGATGGCGGGGAGACATGTATTTCGGCTTACATCGGAGCATGCAAGACGTGGATGACCGGGCAACGCTCCGCTTTTGCCCGGTCATCCCCTCTTTGCTCTGCGTGACGAGCAGCTCTGCCGCTCAGTTTGCATAGCCCTGAGCGGGGAGGCATGTGTTTCGCCTGCAGAAGCGAAGCGATTGCCCGCAGGGATGGGCCCCAAGATAAGCGTGGCAAAGCATGCGATGTCGGAACGCCGTGGCAGGCGGCGAAGTGGCCTCGGGGAGCAATCTGGTCATGGGGCCCATTCAGCAGAGCACCGAAGCCGAAATACATGCCTCCACGCCTTGCTATCCGGATGTGCGTATAATCCCCGGCCTTACTATCTACGATGTGCGATGTGCGTTCTTATTTAATCACGCTACCCGGATACTTGAGGGTGGCGAAGTAATCGTCGAGGGTCTCGGCGCGGCGGATGAGCTCGACGCTGCCGTCTTCGTGGAGCAGCAGCTCGGCGCACCAGAGTTTGCCGTTGTAATTGAAGCCCATCGCACTGCCGTGCGCACCCGTGTCGTGGATGATGACGCGGTCGCCGATGTCGATTTTCGGCAGCTTGCGATCGATGGCAAACTTATCGTTGTTCTCGCAGAGCGAGCCCGTGACGTCGTAGACGTGGTCGCACGGCTCGTTCTCCTTGCCCGCAATCGTGATGTGGTGGTAAGCGCCGTACATGGCCGGGCGCATGAGGTTGGCCATGCAGGAGTCGAGGCCGATGTAGTCCTTGTAGGTCTTCTTCTCGTGGATAGCCGTCGAGACGAGCCAGCCAGCCGGGCCCGTGATGGCGCGGCCGCTCTCCGTCATCATGGCGACATCGCCGAGACCTTCCTGCACCATCATCTCGTCGTAGAGCTTGTGGATGCCCTCGCCGACGGCTTCGAGGTCGACCGGCTCTTCCTCCGGGCGGTAGGGGATGCCGATGCCGCCGCCGATGTTGACGAACTCGACGTGGATGCCGAGGCGGTTCTTGAGCTCGACGGCCAGCTCGAACATGAGCTTGGCCGTGAAGACGAAGGCCTCCGTGCGGCGCTCGTTCGAGGCGACCATCGTGTGCAGGCCGAAGCGCTTGACGCCCTTCTCCTTGGCCATCTTGTAGGCCTCGAAGAGCTGATCGCGCGTCAGGCCGTACTTCGCCTCCGTCGGCTTGCCGATGATGTCATTGCCCTCAATGAGATCGCCCGGGTTGTAGCGGAAGCAGATGATTTCCGGCAGGCCGGCGTTCTTCTCGAGGTAGTCGAGGTGGCTGATGTCATCGAGGTTGATGATGGCACCGAGTTCGATGGCCTTCTGGAACTCGTCGGCCGGCGTGTCGTTGGACGTCAGCAGGATCTCCTCACCCTTGTAGCCCGCGACGTCCGAGAGCACGAGCTCGGCGAGGCTGCTGTTGTCCGTGCCAGCGCCCTCCTCGTGCAGGACCTGCAGGATGCGCGGGTTCGGCAGTGCCTTGACGGCGAACTGCTCGCGGAAGCGCGGCGCCCAAGCGAACGCCTTCTGGAGCTTGCGGATGTTCTCGCGGATGGCGTGCTCGTCGTAGATGTGGAACGGAGTCGGATACTTCTTGATGATTTTCTCAAGCTCATCCTTGGAGAGCGGGAAGGTCTTCTTGCTCATATGTTGTCCTCCTGTAAAAACAAACCCTACTAAAGAGAATTATTATCTGTCAAAATGTTAATTTATTATACCAAATGGGAATAGTGCTGTCAATTCCTATGTTATAATTGTATAAGAAGATTGTTCAACTTTAGCAAATTCAGGACCTTTCCAGACAGCACGACGCGTTGTGTGGTAGAATAAGGATATATTATTTCGAATCTAGGAGTTTATAGAAATGGGACGATTACTCGGCGTACTGCGCCTTTTCCGCCATGACATCCTCGTCATGCTGCTCTCGCTCAAGAGCCGCCAGACCCCGCGGAAGGTCAAGGGCATGATGCTCCTGGCCATCCTCTACCTCTTGAGCCCGATTGACCTCATCCCCGATGCCATCCCCGTGCTCGGCATGGTCGACGATGTCGTGATCGTGCCGGCAGCCATTGCCGCGCTCATGCGGCTGCTGCCGTACGGCGTGCGGTCGGACTGCGAGCGTCAGGCCGACTACATCCTCAAGCATGCCAAGCTCGCCGGTGTCCTTGTGACGCTCTTCCTGCTGGCCTGGGTCGGCGTCGTCGTCTGGGGCATCTACAAGCTCGTCTCGTGATGTTTTGATTCTTGAAAGGAGGCCGCAAGACTCTTGCGTCTGTATATTGCCGAGAAACCGAGTGTGGGGCGTGAGCTCGCCAAATGCCTGACGGGCCCCGTCACGCGCCGCGATGGCTACCTCGTGACGAAGGACGGCGTCGTGACCTGGCTCTTTGGCCACATCCTGCGCCAGGCGGAGCCAGAGGAGTACGACCCGAAGTACAAGCGCTGGCGCGCCGATGACCTGCCCATCATACCGGAGCATTGGAAGCTCTTCGTCGATAAGGACTGCGAGAAGCAGTTCGCCATCGTCAAGTCCTTGATCGAGAAGGCCGACGAGATCGTGCACGGCGGCGACCCGGACCGCGAGGGACAGCTGCTCGTCGACGAGGTGCTCGACTACCTCGGGAACAAGAAGCCCGTGCGCCGCATTCTCTTGAACGCACTCGACGAGAAGAGCATCAAGAAGGCCAATGCGAGCCTGCGCGACAACCGTGATTTCTTCAACCTCAAGCAGTCGGCGCTCGCGCGTGCGCGGGCTGACTGGCTCATCGGCATGAACCTCTCGCGCGCCTATACCCTGGCTGCGCGGCGCGCCGGCCACGAGCGCCTCGTGCTGCCAATCGGCCGCGTCAAGACGCCGACGCTCTCGCTCGTCGTGCGCCGCGAGCGCGAGATCGAGAACTTCAAGCCCGTGACCTACTACCTCATCCGCGGCACCTTCCAGCATGCAAACGGCAGCTTCGAGGCGCAGTGGAAGCCGCAGGACACGATGGCGGGGCTCGACAGCGAGAATCGCCTCGTCGACAAGAAGATCGCGGACGAGAAGCTCGCCTTTTTCGAGGCGATGCCGCATGACGCCGTGATCTCATCGTACCAGAAGGTGAAGAAGCAGGAGCCGCAGCCATTGCCGTTCTCGCTCTCGACACTGCAGGTGCTCGCGGGCAAGCGCTTCGGCTACGCGCCGCAGTTCGTCCTCGACACGGCGCAGAAGCTCTACGAGAAGAAGCTCACGACGTACCCGCGCTCGGACTGCGAGTACCTGCCGACAAACCAGCTCGGCGAGGCCGCAACCATCCTTTCGCACCTCGCGAAGGCTGGCGATGCACAGGTTGCCGCGTGGGTGAAGGCGGCCAATCCCAAGCAGAAGAGCCGCGCTTGGAACGACAAGAAGATCTCGGCGCACCATGCGATCATCCCGACGACGGTGCAGGCCGACGTCACGAAGATGACGCAGGAGGAGCGCAATCTTTACCACCTCATCGCGCGTGCCTATCTCGCGCAGTTCTACCCCGTCCACACCTACGACCAGACGAAGGTCGAGGTACAATATAAGGATGAGACGTTCACGGCCAGCGGCCGCACGGAGCGCGACCTCGGCTGGAAAGTCATGTACCAGTCACAGAAGAAGAAACAGGAGTCGGACGAGGAAGACGATAAGGAAGACAAAGAGGAGAGCGCCAAGATGCTGCCGGCCATGAAGAAGAAGGACGCCGTGGCATGGCAGCGCGGCCGCATGCTCGAGAAGATGACGAAGCCGCCGACGCGCTTCACAGCCTCGACACTGTTGGCCGGCATGAAGGAAATCCACAAGTACGTCAAGAATCCCGAGGCCAAGAAACAGCTCAAGGATGTCTACGGCATCGGCACCGAGGCGACGCGTGCGACGATCATCGACGACCTCATCCGCCGCAAGTTCATGAAGGCAGAGGGCAAGAAGAAGTACCTCGTACCGACGCCCGCGGCCTATCTGCTCGTCGACGCGCTGCCCGACGAGCTCACGTACCCCGACTCGACGGCCATCTGGGAGGACAAGCTCCACTCGATGTCGGAGGGTGAGGGCAGCCTCGCGGACTTCCTGCAGGGCCAGATCGCCTTCACGCGCAAGCTCTGCGCGAAGGCGACGGACGTCCACATGGAGGTCAAGGGCGAGAACGTCTGTCCGCGCTGCCATCAGGGGGTGCTGACGAAGCGTAAGGGCAAGAACGGCGTCTTCTGGGGCTGTTCGAATTACCCGAAATGCCGCATGACTTGCAACGACAAGGAGGGCAAGCCGGACCTCGAGGACGCGAAAGCGCGCCTCGCGCGCAGGCCGCGCGCCACGGCACCTGCGGCCGTCTCAGCCTCGGCGCTCGCCTGGCAGGCGCATCCGTCATCTGCTCAAGCAGCGGGGGGCTACAGCTCGGCGGAGTCGGCCGACGACATCGCCGCGCTCAACGCGCTGTTCTCGCCTGCCGACTACGCGGCCCGCATGGAGGCCGACGCGAAGAGCTATGCAGCACAGCAGAAAAAGGCATCTTCCTCTTGGCAGTCCTGGGCCGACAAGCCCAAGTACTCGGCCAGCCCGATGGAACACATGGCGAAAGATGCGGCATCTTCCGATTACCTCTGCCCGCGCTGCCGCGAGGGTCATCTGCGCAGCATCCACGGCCGCAACGGCGTCTTCTGGGGCTGCTCGAATTACCCGCGGTGCACGGCCACGTTTGATGACGACCACGGCAAGCCACTCTTGAAGTGATGCCTGTTTGATATAAGGAGAAGATATGAAAACGTTCCGAGACTTAGGAGTCAGCGAGGCCCTCATAGAAGTCCTCGCCGACAAGAACATCAAAGCGCCGACGCCCATCCAGCAGCAGGCCATCCCGAAGATTCTCGCTGGCACGGACATCCTCGGCGTGGCGCCGACGGGCACGGGCAAGACGCTCGCCTACCTGCTGCCCATCCTCATGCAGCTCGACAAGGAGCGCCGCGAGGCGCAGGCTGTCGTGCTCGCGCCGACGTACGAGCTGGCGATGCAGATCACAGCCGAGGCGCGGGACCTGAGCCAGAAGGCAGGGCTCGGCATCCGCGTGCAAGGCCTCATCGGCGGGGCGAACATTGCGCGCCAGATCGACAAGCTCAAGGAAAAGCCGCAGCTCGTCGTCGGCTCGGCCGGCCGCATCCTCGAGCTCGCGCGCAAGGGAAAGCTCAAGCTGACAGGCGTCCGCTTCCTCGTGCTCGACGAGTTCGACCGCCTGCTCGATGACCAGAACGACATGACGACGGCCGATGTCGTCAAGCTCCTGCCGCAGGACCGCCAGGCGCTGATGTTCTCGGCGACGGACCCGAAGAAGGCGCGCGATCGCGCTTCGTTCCTCGGCCATCCTGAGCGCATCGAGATTGAGCAGTCGGCTGAAGAGATCGCCGCCTGCCATCATTACTTCGTCACCGTGCCGTTCCGCGAGAAGATCGATCGCGTGCGCAAGCTCACGCGCTCACTGCCAATCGAGCGCGGCCTCGTCTTCATCAACAGGACGTTCGCGGCGGAGCAGACGCTCGCGAAGCTCCGCTACGAGGGCATCCGCGCGGAGTCGTTGCTCGGCAAGGACGCCAAGCAGTCGCGCCAGTCGGCTATCGCCGCCATCAAGGGCGGCCGCGTGCAGCTGCTGCTGTCGACGGACCTTGCGGCGCGCGGGCTCGACATTCCCGCCGTCGACTACGTCATCAACCTCGACTTCCCGGAGAGCGCGCAGGTCTACCAGCACCGCGCTGGCCGCACGGCGCGCGCCGGCCGCAAGGGTGCCGTCATCACCTTGATTGACTTCAAGGAGGCCGTCAAGCTCTCCGAGCTCGGCAAGAAGCTCGGCATCGAGTTCGAGCGGCTGCCACATGCCAAGGCGGCTGTTCCAGCAAAAAAAGGGAAGCAGACCCGTCAGCATGGCCCGCGCGCGGCAAGACCGGCCAGGAAACACAATAAGTAAAGCATCAAGAAAGCATCAAGAAAAGAAGCGTGACTGTCACGCGGTGTTTTTGCGTTTTATGTTTTTCGATTTTTTAGGACTTAGGAGGTTCCTCTGATTTGGACATTGTGCCCATATTATTCCAGTTATTGCTCGTTTTCTTCCTCATCGCGATGAACGGCTTCTTTGTCGCGGCAGAGTTTGCCTGCGTCAAGATACGCCCCTCGCGTCTCGAGACGCTCATCCGGGAGGGCAGCCGTCAGGCGAAGTACGCCAAGAAGCTGATCGACCACCTTGACGCATCTCTTTCCGTGACACAGCTCGGCATCACGCTCGCCTCGCTCGGCCTCGGCTGGGTCGGCGAACCGGCCGTCGCGACGCTGATCCTGCCGATCACGCACGCCATCGGACTCGATGATGTCATCGGCCACACGATTGCACTGGCGCTCGCCTTCTCCATCATCACGGGCCTGCACATCGTGCTCGGCGAATTGACGCCGAAGACGATGGCCATCCAGAACGTCGAGAAGATCATGCTGAGCGTGGCCCTGCCGATGCTCGTCTTCCACCGCGTCATGTACCCGTTCGTCTGGCTGCTCAACCACGTAGCCAACTGGGTGGCACACCGCATGGGCTTCCACACGGCTTCGGAGGGCGACGACGCCCACACCGAGGAAGAGATACGCCTGCTCATGGAGGAGAGCCACCGCCAGGGCCTCATCGACGACACGGAGGTCGACTTTGTCGACAACGTCTTCGACTTCACGGACCTCAACGTCCGCGAGATCATGACGCCGCGCACGGACATGGTCTGCCTCTACCTCGAGGACACTATGGACGAGAATCTCCACATCATTCTCGAAGAGCAGCTCACGCGCTACCCAATCTGCCATGAGGACAAGGACCATATCGTCGGCTTCCTGCACGTCAAGGACCTCATGCGTGTCATGGCGGAGGGGCGCAAGCCCAACCTGCGCCGCTTGGCGCGCAAGGCGCTGATCGTGCCGGAGAGCATGGATGTCAGCGTGCTCCTCAAGACGATGCAGAAGCAGCGCTCGCAGATGGCCATCGTCGTCGACGAATACGGCGGCACAGCCGGTATGGTGACCATCGAGGACATCGTCGAGGAGATTGTCGGCGACATCCAGGATGAGTTCGACGAGGAGCGCCCGACGGCCGAGCGCCGCGGCAAGCGCATCTTCTCGGTCGACGCCAAGATGCTGCTCGAAGAACTCGAGGATATCTTGGAGATCGACATCGAGGACGAGGACGTCGACACTGTCGGCGGCTGGCTCTACGACCAGATCGGCCAGGCGCCGCGCGTCGGCCAGATGGCGGCGTCCGGCGGCAATCTCTTTTACGTCGAGGAAGTGGACGGCGTGCGCATTACGCGCGTGCTCATCCACTGCGCCGAGGACCTCGTGAAGGAGCACGATGAGATCGTCGATATGCCGTAAGAATCTCATTCCATTTCCTGTACTAGGATTTTCGGGAGAAAGACAGTATAATAAGACGTATCAGGTGGAAACAGGAAGATAACAGATGATCATTACACTTGAAAATTTCACGAAGAGTTACGGCGAGAAGCAGCTGTTCGCCGGGGTCAACCTAAGTATGGACGCGGGGGACAAGGTCGGCATCGTCGGTGTCAACGGCACGGGCAAGTCGACGTTCCTCAAGGCCATCGCGGGGCTCGTGACCGTCGATGACGGCACGATGGTCACGATGCGCGGCCTGCGCATCGAGTACCTCGCGCAGGACAGGGTCTTCGACCCGGAGCACACGGTGCTCATGGAGGTTTTCCGCGGCATGACGCCCTTGATGGACGCCCTGCGCGGCTACGAGCTCGCGCTGGCCGATGCGGCCAAGGACCCGGAGAGCCCCGCCATCCAGAAGCGCATCATGCAGTATGCCGAGAAGATCGACGAGCTCGACGGCTGGCAGGTCGAGAGCACGGCCAAGACCGTGCTGCAGAAGCTCGGCATTGCGGACTACACGGCCAAGGCCGGCACGCTCTCGGGCGGTCAGCAGAAGCGCCTGGCCCTCGCGACGGCCCTGATACAGCCGTGCGACCTCTTGCTCCTCGATGAGCCGACGAACCATCTCGACAGCGAGACGATCGCTTGGCTCGAGGAGTATCTCCGAGGCCAGAAGGGCGCCCTGCTGATGGTCACGCACGACCGCTACTTCCTCGACAACACGGCGACGAAGATCCTCGAGCTCGACAAGGGCAGTGCCTACACCTACACGGGCAACTACTCTTCGTTCCTCGAGCAGAAGGAAGCGCGCATCGAGCGCGAGGAGGCCAGCGAGCAGAAGCGCCAGAACTTCCTGCGCAACGAGCTCAAGTGGCTGCGCCGCGGCGCACAGGCCCGCTCGACGAAGCAGCGGGCCCGCATCGAGCGCTATGAAGAGGTCAAGAACAAGAAGGTCGACCTCGACCGCAGCACGGTCGAGATCGGTCTCGCGGGCAGCCGTCTCGGCCGGACGGTCATCGAGCTCGACCACGTGAATTACGAGGTCGGCGGCCGGACCATCGTCCGCGACTTTTCTTACACCGTCCTGCGCAACGACCGCGTGGCCATCCTCGGCCGCAACGGCACGGGCAAGTCGACGCTGCTCAACATCTTCGCAGGCCGGCTCAAGCCGACGAGCGGCACGGTGACGATCGGTCAGACCGTCAAGATCGGCTACTTCACGCAGCGCGCCGTCAGCATGGACGAGCGCCTGCGCGCCATCGAGTACATCCAGGAGGCCGCGCGCGCCATCACGCTTGCGGACGGTTCACGCATCTCGGCCAAGGAGCTCATGGAACGCTTCCTGTTCCCGGGCGAGCTCCAGTGGACGCTGATTGCGCGGCTGTCGGGCGGCGAGAAGCGCCGCCTCTTCCTGTTGCGCATCCTCATGGAGGAGCCGAACGTCCTGCTCTTAGATGAGCCGACGAACGACCTCGACCTCGAGACGATGGCCGTGCTCGAGTCGTTCATCGACGACTTCCGCGGCGCCATCCTCTTCGTCTCGCACGACCGCTTCTTCGTCGACCGCCTGGCCGACAAAGTCTTCGTCTACCAGCCCGACGGCAGCCTGCGCCTCTACGCGGGCGGCTACTCCTACTACAAGGAGAAAGAGCGCGAGGAAGAGGCCGAAAAGGCTCAGCTTGCACCATCTGCCGGCGAGGCGAAGAAGGATCGCGAGACAAAGAAGGCACAGGAGCGTCCCACGCGTGAAGCGAAGCGCCGCCTGAGCTTTGGCGAGCAGAAGGAATACGCGGAGATTGAGGGCGTCATCGCGAGCAAGGAGGGCGAGCTAAAGGTCGTCCGGCTCGAGATGCAGCAGAATGCGTCCGACTACACGCGGCTCGCAGAGCTCGGCCGCGAGGAGACGCGCCTTGCTGCGGAGATCGACCACCTCATGGAGCGCTGGGCGTATCTTGAGGAGATCGCCGAGCAGCAGGACTCCTGAACCACTGTTCAAGACGCTAATCATTTATCTCTATTCAACTATAAAGGGGAAGGTAATCATGGCATTTGACAAGAACCAGTTTGCTGAGATCATCGAGGAATTCAAGGTCGACGGGCCGCGCCTCCACGAAGTCGCGGCCGACTTCCGCTATGACCTGCGCCAGGGCCTCGATGACCCGTCCGCCTCGTCACTGCGCATGCTCAAGTCGTACGTCGGCCTGCCGACGGGCGAGGAGACGGGCGAGTACCTCGCACTCGACTTCGGCGGCACGAATGTCCGCGTCCTGCGCATCCGCCTCGACGGTCACGGCAAGTTCGAAGTCCTGAAGAAAGTCGCCAAGCCGCTGCGCGTCGAGGGCGTCTACGACTTCGTCGGCGAGGGCTCGACGGCCGAGCAGCAGTTCGATTTCATCGCAGAACTCGTCGATGAGGCCATCGAGGGCGACCACACGACGAAGTATCTGCTTGGCCACACCTTCTCCTTCCCATCTGAGCAGACGGACCTCTACAACGCAAAGCTCATCATCTGGACGAAGGAATTCGCTACGGCAGGCGTCGAGGGCAAGGTCGTCAATGACCTGCTCAAGGAAGCGCTGCACCGCCAGGGCATCGACAATGTCGAGCCGACGGCTGTCATCAACGACACGGTCGCCGTTCTGCTCGCCGCTGCCTACAAGCAGGCCGACACCTACATCGGCTCCATCTATGCGACAGGCCACAACACCTGCTACTTCGAGCCGTTCAAGGGCAAGGCAGAGCGCCCGATGATCCTGAACCTCGAGTCCGGCGGATTCATGAAGCTCGCGCCGAACCGCTTTGACGCAGAATTTGATGCTCAGTCCGAGAAGCCGGGCGAGCAGCGCCTCGAGAAGATGGTTTCCGGCCGTTACATGGGCGAGCTCTTCGGCATGGCTATCGCTGAGCTGCTCGGTGAGAAGGGCAAGAAGTACGGCTTCACGAGCATTGACATGAGCAACATCATCCTCGATGAGACGGCGGGCCTCTCGGAAGTCGGCCGCATCGTCAGCGCCAAGACGGGCCACGACCTTGAAGAAGTCGACCGCCAGCGTCTGCAGGAGCTCGCATCGGCACTCGTCGTCCGCTCGGCACGCCTCGTGACGGCTACTTATGTCGGCATCATCTGGCAGCTGGCTGGCGATGAAGCCATCAAGAAGCAGCACATCGCCATCGACGGCTCCGTCTACGAGAAGATGCCGCTGGCGAAAGAGAACATCATGCGCGCCCTCTCCGAGCTGCTCGGTGAGTCGGCACCGCTTGTCGACACCGTACTCGAGAACGGCGGTTCGGGTCTCGGCGCCGCCATCGCCGCTGCCATGTCGCAGCAGCAGGCATAAGGCGGTCCGCCCCACCTAGATAAGACTGTCACACACGCAATCCACTGCACCGGCGCCATTGGTGCAGTGGATTTTTTATGCTATAATGAAAGTCAATGAAAGGGTACGAGAAGGGGGTGAAGACCATCGAGCAGTCACTTGGTATGAATCTCTCGCAGCATCTGGCGATGACGATGCAGCTGCAGCAGGCCATCGAGATCCTGCAGCTTTCCTCGCAGGACCTCTGCGCGGTCATCGAGAAAGAATACCTCGAGAATCCCGTGCTCGAGATGGAGTATCCGACAGGGCGGCGGGAGCTCTACGAGCAGGACGGCAGTATGAACGTCCGGGCGCTCGCCGACTACCTCGACGGCGGCAGCAAGCAGCCTGCCTACTTCACCGACGAAGACGACCATCAGTTCGATGCAGCTGCGCCGCTTCACATGACGCTCGAGGAGGAGCTGCTCGAGCAGGTCAACTTTACCTTCAAAGAGAGTGAAAACGAGCGAGCCGTCGCAACCTTCCTCGTCGGCTCGCTCGACAGCCGCGGCTACCTGACGCTGCCGACGGCGGAGGCGGCCCGCACGATGGGCTGCAGCGAGGCGGAGGTCCTGCGCATCCTCGCCATCATCCAGGGCTTCGAGCCCACTGGCGTCGGCGCGCGCAGCCTCGCCGAATGCCTGCGCCTGCAGGCCGAGCGCCAGGGCATCTACGAAGGGCTCGTCGCCGCTGTCATCGACCGCCATCTCGACGAAGTCGCCGCACACCGCCTCAAGGAGATTGCGGCGGCCGAGCATGTCGAGCCCGCCGCCGTGCAGATGGCCGTCGACATCGTGCGCCGCCTCAATCCGAAGCCCGGTGCCGCGTACGGCGCGGCGGACTCCACCTACATCACGCCGGATGTCATCATCCGGAAGGGCGAGAAGGGCTATGAGGTCGAAGTCGAAGAGGCCGGCGTGCCGAAGCTCCACATCTCCGCGCTCTACCGCCAGTCCGACACCTTTGACAAGAAGACGCAGAAGTACATCGCGAGCCGCCTGCGCGCGGCCGCCTGGCTCATCAACAGCATCGAGCAGCGCCGCACGACGATTCGCCGCGTCGTCGAGGAGATCGTGCGCCGCCAGCCCGCCTACTTCGAGAAGGGGCCAGCCTTCCTACAGCCGATGACGATGAAGGACGTGGCCGACGCCATCGGCGTGCACGAATCGACCGTCAGCCGCGCCGCCGCCAACAAGTACGTCGAGCTGCCGACGGGCGTCTGCTCCCTGCGCAGCTTCTTCACGGCCCGCAGCGCGCGCGGCGAGGCAGGGGAGGAAGTCGCCGCGGCTCAGGCCAAGTCGGTCATCGAGAGTTTCATCAAGGGTGAGGACCCCAAGAAGCCGCTCTCCGATCAGAAGCTCTGCACGCTGCTGAAAGAGAGGGGCATCGCGCTCTCGCGCCGCACCGTCATGAAGTACCGCGAGCAGCTCGGCTACGACTCGTCCGTCAAGCGCAAGCGCTATTGAATTGAGATCACGAGGGACTGTCTCCACGCACATTGCGCGCCGGAGCCAGTCCTTTTTTACATTCCTGCTATGCATGATGAATCATAGCCATGACGCATGGTGACGAAATAAAGGCAAAATTGACTGAAAAATAGAACGGAACAATAAGTTTGTGAAAAAATGCGCGAAATGACTTGCAATGGGTGTGAATCGTGCTATGATAGAAATCGTGAAGAGGAACCGAGCAGGGTCAGGTGCTATCCGATAAGTTAAAAAAAGCACGTTCTCTGCGAGCACAAGGCACGGTCATCGTCACGCATGTGAAAAAAAATTACGTGAGCGTATTTTTTTACCGCATCAAGTTAATTTTTTCACTTTCACTACAATTATGTAATCATTTTATTCTTTCGTTTTATGTGAGTGTCTTAGGGGAGGACTTACCATGGCAGATCAGCAGAATCAGAAGAGACCACGTATTGTCATTGTCGGTGCAGGCTTCGGCGGCGTCAAGCTCGCCAAGCTCTTTGCGAAGGAAGACGTCGACGTCATGCTCGTCGACCGCCACAACTTCCAGCTCTTCCAGCCATTGCTGTATCAGGTGTCGACGGCTGTCCTCTCGACGGACGAGATCGCCTATCCGGTCCGCACGTTCTTCCGCAAGTGCAAGAACGTGGAGTTCTTCATGGCTAAGGCCGAGGGTGTCGACCAGGCGCGCAAGGTCCTGCTGACGAATCACGGTGAGCTCTCGTACGACTACCTGATCCTCGCTGCCGGCGCGACGACGAACTATTTCGGCATGCAGGAAGTCGAGGCACACTCCTACGGCATGAAGACGCTGCAGGAAGCCCTGCACATCCGCAACCACGTGCTGCACATGTTCGAGCGCGCCAACAAGGAGACGGACCCGGAGGTTCGCCGCCGCATGCTGACGTTCGTCGTCGTTGGCGGCGGCCCGACGGGCATCGAGGAGTCCGGCGCCCTGACGGAGCTCTTCGCCATCCAGAAGAAAGAGTTCCACAACCTCGACTTCAGCGAAGTCAGCGTCAAGCTCATCGAGGCCACGGCCAACGTCCTGCCGATGGTCGCACCGAACCTGCGCGAGCACGCCGTCAAGGTCCTGCGCAAGAAAGGCGTCGATGTCATGCTCAATACCCAGGTCGTCGGCTATGACGGCAAGGACCTCAAGCTCAAGGATGGCACGACGATCCCGACCGAGACGGTCATCTGGGCGGCCGGCGTCAAGGCTGTGCCGTTCATCAAGGACTGCGGCGGCGAAGTCGACCGCGGCGGCCGCATCATCGTCAACGAGAAGCTGCAGGTCGAGGGCAGCGACTGCGTCTTCGCCATCGGCGACTGCGCGCACTACCAGCACGGCACGGAGCGCCCGCTGCCGACCGTCGCACCGGTCGCTATGCAGCAGGCACAGACGGCTCATGACAACATCATGAAGCTCATCCACGGCCAGCAGGACCTCGCTTCGTTCCACTACAAGGACCTCGGCGCCATGGCCACGATCGGCCGCGGCGAGGCCGTCGTCGACAAGACGAAGATGAACCCGCAGATGACGGGCTTCCTCGCATGGTGCGCATGGATGTTCGTCCACCTCCTGCGCCTCGCCGGTGCTCATGCCAACTTCACGGTCGCCATCAAGTGGACCTGGAACCTCTTTTCTGGCACGCGCCTCGGCCGCATCATCACGAACATCAAGGACTGATTCCAGATTATACACGGCTCGCTTTCAGGCAGTCTCCATCAGGAGACTGCCTGTTTTTTATGGCTGTACATATTGATGCGGAATGTCCATTTGTGTATTCTTGGTGGTAGTTAGAAATAATTTTTCTTATCAAGCAGGAATTGGCGTCCGAAGAGCGAAATGTATTACTTGAATATAGGCAAACTCTGCTTCTGAGCACTTCTGGGAGCACAACAAACACGACAATAGAAATGGAAAGAAGAACTCGTGAAGAAAAGAGGAGTGGTTTTACAATGAAACATAGGAGACATGGCAGACACGCGGTCAAGAGCACGGGCGGCTGCATGGGCATGCTGGCCGCTGCCGTGGCCTTTGGATTGCTGAATATGGGTTCGGCATCGGCAGCACCAACGGTGCCGGATCGCGCTGCGATTGAAGCGAACCGCGACCGACTGGTCAACGCCGGCCAGCTGACGGAAGAACAGCAGAACAAGAAGGATTACGGTCAGGGCGGCGTCTCGTTCGGTGGCGCCGACATCCAGGTCGAGCAGGAGCAGCGCCCGAGCCTCGACTTGCCGGATACGTTGAAGGTACAGGTCAATGACTTCAAGATCACGGGCCAGGACATCTACAGCGAGGTATTCCCGAGCAGGCTGTATGGATTCATGCAGCCTGTTTTCTATTATCTATCGGGGAAGGTTGGCTCTGCAGGTAAAGCATATCGCTCTTGCCGGCAGTAGGAGAATGAGGTGAGAGTATGGGCAGAATGATAGTCCGGACAGGAGTGTTCATCGCGGCTTTTCTCGCCATAGCGATGCTCGTTCCATCTGGAGGTCAGTATGGCTGCGCTCATGCACAGAGTGCTGCTTCACTGACTGAGCTCAGCTCTGGCGCAGGCACGGCCATTGTACACGACCTTGAGCGTCGCGGCACACCGCGCGGCAACTACAAGATCTCCGAGGCTGATGACGATGTCGTCATCGACGCTGAGGCTTACACGGAAGGTCCGTCGACGTGAGCTTTGCACCCGTCTTGTAGGTAAGATGCAGTCGGACCCACATGTCAAATCAGGTAAAATGGATGCCGGGATCCCGCATTCACCGTTGAGCCGTGAGGCTCGACGGTGGTGCGGGATTTTTTGTGATTTTTTTCGGAAAAGCTGTTGACAAATGGGCGCAACTCCTGTAATATAATACAAGTCGCCGCGAGAT
>ERZ1023848.187-NODE-187-length-24429-cov-48.646468_pt1 | contig 24429 bp, 20 predicted proteins | sample MGYA00380385_ERZ1023848 | MGnify/ENA primary metagenome ERZ1023848 (study PRJEB33179, sample SAMN07449069) | human gut metagenome | biome: Human-gut; feature: Human associated habitat; material: Faeces | host: Homo sapiens | place: India:Kasaragod | collected...
AGAACCCTCACACCGAAGGTGTGTCCAAGGGCGATACCACAACCCTCAGCCCGAAGGGCTGTCAAACCTTAGAACCCTCCGGCCACAGGCCGGTCGAACTTAAGAACCCTCAGCGCCGAAGGCGCTGTCACTTATATCCGTAGGGATGTTCCTTATGCCATTTCCAGGCGGAGGCGATGATTTCTTCTGTGGTGGAATGGGTGGGGTGCCAGCCCAGGGTTTCTCTGCATTTTTTAGAGGAAGCGATGAGGATGGCAGGGTCGCCGCTGCGGCGGGCTTCTTCGGTGACTTTGAAGTCGATGCCTGTTACTTTTTTAGCGGTTTCAATAATCTCACGGACGCTGAATCCCTTTTCGCTGCCCAGGTTGAAGTAGGTGCTCTTTCCGCCTTCTGCCAGGTATTTCATGGCCAGCACATGGGCGTCGGCCAGGTCCAGTACATGGATGTAGTCCCTGATGCAGGTACCGTCGGGGGTGGGGTAGTCGGTGCCGTAGATGGCAATGTGGTCGCGGACACCCTGGGCTGTCTTCAGGATGAGAGGAATGAGATGGGACTCAGGATTGTGGTCTTCTCCGATGGATCCGTCCAGAGCGGCGCCGGCGGCATTGAAGTAGCGCAGGGCCACATAGTGAAGGCCGTAGGCATTGGTGAAGTCCCTCATCATGTTTTCAATGACCAGTTTCGTGCGGCCGTATACGTTGGTGGGGTTATGGGGGAAATCTTCCTCTATGGGTGTTTTTTCCGGTTCCCCGTACACGGCAGCCGTGGAGGAGAAGACGATTTTGTCTACTCCTGCCTTCTTCATGCCAAGAAGGAGATGAAGGGTGCCTTCCACGTTGTTGGTGTAGTACTTGGCGGGATCCACCATGGATTCTCCCACCAGGGAATAGGCAGCGAAATGGATGACTCCTTCAATGTTATATTTCTTCAGGGTATCCGCAACAAAATCTATATCATGAATGTTTCCCTTCACCAGTACCGTTCCTTCCGGAACAGATTCTGCATGACCGGTGGACAGATTGTCAAAAACAACAGGTGTGAAGCGGCGGGAAGACAGAAGGGCTCTCACGGTGTGGGATCCGATGTATCCGGCACCGCCGGTGACTAAAATGTTCATGGTTTGCCTCCTTATAAAATAAGTTACTAACAGTATATCATAAGTAAAGGTGAAATGGGCCTCAGAGCTGGCGTCTTTTCTTTCTTTCGGGATCCGGTCTTTCGCGCCCTTCTATGAAATATGATAAAATGAATAAAAACAGGAATGGGGTGATTCCCATTTTTTCATACAGGAGGAACCGGATGAAAAAGGTGATTTTTGATGTGGATGGGGTGCTCCTTTCGGAGGAAAGGTATTTTGATGTATCCGCCCTCACGGTGTGGGAGCTGCTTTACAGCAAGGATTATATGGGCCTTCCCCTGGAGGGGGAGGATTTTGATGCCCGCCATGTGACAGAAGGACAGATTGCTTCCTGCCGGAGCCGGGTGTGGGGAAAGGACCGGCTTCTTGCATTCCTGAAGGCCCATGGCATCAATTCCAACTGGGACATGGTGCACTGCTGGCTTATTACGGCGCTCTGGCTGATGGCGCTGACCTATGAGAAACGGTCCGGCGGGGAGAAGGTATGCCTTACGCTGGAAAAGCCTTCGGACGTGAAGGAAGCGGGCCTTGCCCTTATGGGACTTCCGGTGCCTGAAGCGGAAGAAATCCTGGCAAAATGGGAGGCTGTGATTCCACCGGACCTGGAAGGGGAGGACGTGGTGACCTGCCTTTATAAGGCCATGGCCGGTGATTTTGGAAATGGCGCGGACTGGGCACTTCTTCGTTCTCCTTTCTGGACCATCCACACCGAAGCCTTTCAGGCCTGGTATCTGGGAGACGATACTTTTATTTCCCTTCTTCACCATGTGCCCTACAGCGGCGGCAAAGAGGGGTTCCTGTCCCGGGAGGTGCCTCTGGCGCCGGCGGAGGCTATCCGCTCCCTTTTCATCAGGCTCAAGGAAAAAGGATTTGCCATTGCAGTGGCCACAGGAAGGGCCCGGGAGGAAATGGAAATTCCTTTCAGGCTTTTCCACTGGTATGAGGAATTTGATCCCCTGTACCTGGCTACTGCCTCGGACGCTGTGGAGGCAGCAGGCCTGTTCCACTGCCCTGTGCCCGACAAGCCGGCGCCCTTCATTTTCAGCTGCGCCCTCTTCGGCAGGAAAAAAGAAAATTATGAAGCCTATCTGAAGGAAGAAATGAAACCGGCTGCGGGCGATGAAGTCTACGTCTGCGGCGATTCCTACTCCGACGTGCTGGGAAGCCGGAGAGCGGGCACGAAATTCATCGGCATTCTGACCGGACTGGAAGGGAAAAAGGAAGCCGCCCTCTTTGAAAGGGAAAAAGTGCCCTATGTGGATCGGATTACGGAAATTGAGAAGGTCATTGACACGCCTTCGGTGTAAAGGTTGATGGGCCTTCGGGCGTGAGGGTTGACGGCTCTTTGGGCCGAAGGTTCTAAAGGGGCTTAAGTTTGACACGGCCTCTGGCCGCGAGGGTTGTGGTGGGCGCCTTTATGGACACGCCCTTTCGGGCGTGCGGGTCTTAGGTTTGACGGGGCTTCCGCCCCCGAGGGTTCTAAAGTTTGACACGGCCTCTGGCCGTGAGGGTTGTGGTGGGCGCCTTTTAAATAATTGAAGGCGCCAGTTTGGATAAAACCATACAACCGGGCTTCGCCCGTGGGAAAACCATACAACCGCCCTGCGGGCGTCGGAAATGCATTCCCCCTTTGGTGCCGTAAGGCACCAAGGTAGGAAAAAGCCACCGGAGGTGGCTGATTACCGTAATGCTTTTCATGTCATATGACACTGAAAGTAAATCCCGTAACGCTGACTTTATACTCATCGCCCTGCGGGCGATACCACAACCCTCGGGGCCAAAGGCCCCGTCAAACCTAAGAACCCTCCGGCCGCAGGCCGGTCAATCTTAAGAACCCTCACACCGAAGGTGTGTCCAAGGGCGATACCACAACCCTCAGCCCGAAAGGGCTGTCAAACCTAAGAACCTTCGGGGCGAAAGCCCCGTCAAACTTAAGAACCTTCCCCCCCGAACCTTCCGGCCACAGGCCGGTTAAACTTCAGAACCCTCTGCAAAGGGGCGCGGAAAGCCGTGCCCCTTTTGCAGTCTTAAGGCAGTCATGGTAGAATAATCATAAGTCCGGTAAGATCCGGCAGGGAGGCATGTATGGCAGGATTCTTTCCCCATGTGGAGGGGCAGGAGAAGGTACAGAAAGAGATTAAACGGCTTTTGGAAGAAGACCGGCTGCCCCATACCCTGATTTTCTATGGAGATGAGGGACTGGGGAAGACTACGGCGGCCCTGGATCTTTCAGGAATCCTGACGGGGAAGGCAGAGAAGCTCATGAATGAGCTGGCTGAGCTTTCCGAAGAAGAGCGGCAGAAGACGCCTGTTCTCACCCTGGCCGATGAACAGGTATGGTACCTCCATCCCGTGGGTATGGAGCTTAAAATCGAGCAGTTCAGGACCTTCCTTTCCGCCATGGCTTCTTTTGACGAGAAACCCCATGTGTGCATCATCGATGAGGCCCAGACCATGATGGATCCTGTGGCCAATGCCCTGCTGAAAACGCTGGAGGAACCGGAAGGAAATGTTCATTTCATCCTGATCACCCATGACCTGGATGCCCTTCTCCCTACCATTATTTCCAGAGGAGAGCGATTCGGATTTCTGCCTTTGTCGGAAACCGACTATGATTCCTTTATCCATCGCAGGAAAGACATCCATTTTCCCAGAGGCATGGATGAAAAGATACTCTTTCAGCTGTCCGAAGGCAATCCGGGCATTACGCTGGAAGTCTGCGATGAGGGCGGCAGCGCCCAGCCCGAAAGCGCCATGGATTTTTGGGAAACGGTGACAGGAAGCGACAGGCCCTTTTCCACCCTCTCATCCATGGAGTTTAAGGAACGGAAGGATTTTCTGAAAATGCTCCGCTGGATTCTGCTGGTGGGCCGGGATATCTATGTGCTGGCGGAAACGGGAAATCCTGCATCCCTTCGCTGCGTCACTGTGGCGGCAAGGGAGAAGCGGATAGCTTCCTTCTGGCAGGGCGAAAAAGGAGAAGAGGCACTGCTGGCGCTGAAGACGGCGGAAACGGCAGTGGCTCGTTATATTAATATAAAGAATATTTGGGACATGATTCTCATTACATTGGAACATATACAGAAAGGCGAAAAAGAATGGATCAGGTAATCGGCGTCCGTTTTAAGCCGGCAGGTAAAATTTATTATTTTGATTCCAATCATCTCGATATCCATCTGGATGACGGGGTGATTGTGGAAACGTCCCGGGGACTGGAGTACGGCAGCGTGGTGATCATACCCAGGCACCCGGTGCTTGATGAAGATGCTCCTTTAAAGCCGGCCATCCGCAAGGCCACCATGAAAGATATGGCCCAGCTGGAACGGAACAGGGAAAGGGAGAAGTCGGCCTTTGATATCTGTCTGAAGAAGATTGAAAAGTTCAAAGTGCCTATGAAGCTTCTCCGGGCAGAATATACTTTTGACAGAAATAAAATCGTTTTCTTTTTTACCTCCGATGGCAGGGTGGATTTCCGGGAACTGGTGAAGGAATTAGCTGCTGTTTTCCATACCCGCATCGAACTGCGGCAGGTAGGGGTGAGGGATGAAGCCAAGCAGGTGTCCGGCATCGGTTCCTGCGGAAGGCCTCTCTGCTGCGCCACCTTCCTTGGCGATTTCGCCCCCGTTTCCATTAAAATGGCCAAGAACCAGGGGCTGTCCCTGAACCCCACCAAGATTTCCGGCGTCTGCGGCAGACTCATGTGCTGCCTGCGCTTTGAAAATGACATGTACGAGGGAGACAACCGGAAGAGACGATGCTGCGCCATGCAGGGGAAAGGACCCCGCTTCCGGGTAGGCATGAAGGTCATGACCGACGAAGGCAGCGGCCAGGTGCTCTATGTGAACAGCCAGAAACATACGGTAAAAGTACAGCTGGACGGGCAGAAGACAAAAACTCTGTCCTGGGACGCTGTGGAACAGGAAGAAAATGAGTGATTGGAAATTAAAAGAAGGGGAGAGGCTGGACGACCTGGTGCGGGATGGCATGAAGCTCATCCAGCGGCCGGACCAGTTCTGCTTCTCCATCGATTCCGTGCTTCTGGCCCATTATCCCGCTATTAAAGGAAAAGATAAAATCTGTGACCTGGGCACCGGCACCGGCGTCATCGCCCTTCTCATGTCTGCCCTGGGCGGCAGGGACATTACGGCCCTGGAAGTGAATCCCATCATGGCGGATCTGGCAGAACGAAACGTGAAAGGCAACGGGAAGGAATCGGTGATTCACGTGGTGCCCTGCGACTACCGGAAGGTGAAGGACTATTTCCCCTCCGGTTCTTTTTCTCTGGTGGTGGTGAACCCGCCCTATCGGGAAGTGGGAAGCGGCAAAATGAGCGAAAGCCGGGGAGTGGCCAGCGCCAGCTACGAACTGAATGCCACGTTGGAAGAAGTATTTTATACAAGCCGCTACCTTTTGAAATACGGCGGCCGTCTGGCCATGGTGCATCGGGCAGACCGCACGGCGGATCTCATTTCCCTGGGACGGAAGTACGGCATGGAGCCCAAGCGCCTCCGTTTTATCTATGCAAGAAAAGGCCATCATGCGGTGCGGGTACTTCTGGAATGGAAGTACGGAGGCCATCCGGAAATGGCAGTGGAACCGCCGCTTCTCATCCATAACAGCGACGGATCCTATACAAAGGAAATACTGGAAATATACGGGAAGGAAGACATATGAACGAAGTGAAACCGGGCACCCTCTACCTGGTGCCCACACCCATAGGAAATCTGGCAGACATTACGGAGAGGGCGGTGGACGTGCTGAAGGAGGCGGATATTATCGCCTGCGAAGACACCCGCCATACCCGGATCCTCCTGGATCACCTCTCCATAGGGGGCCACGTGGTGTCCTACCATGAACATAACAAAAAAGAAGCGGGCCCAAAAATCATAGACCTGCTGAAGGAAGGAAAATCGGTGGCTCAGGTCAGCGATGCCGGCATGCCTGTCATTTCCGACCCTGGTGCGGACCTGGTGCGCCTGGCCATCGAAGCGGGCATCCCCATCGCTCCCCTTCCCGGTCCCAACGCTGCCTTAACCGCCCTCGTGGCCTCCGGCCTCGACGCCCGGCAGTTTGCCTTCATCGGCTTTTTGCCGAAAATCACGGCTAAGAGAAAGAAACTCCTCCAGGATATGAGCCGCGTCCCGGTGACTCTCATATTCTATGAAGCGCCTCACCGCATCAAAGAAACCCTGGACACCCTGATGAAAGCTCTGGGTGACAGAAAAGCCGTCACCGCCAGGGAACTGACAAAGAAATTTGAAACCTTCGAAAGAGGCACACTCTCTTCCATTCGGAGCCACATGGACGAAGAAGACCCCAGAGGAGAATACGTCATTCTCGTAGAAGGCTGGAACCAGGATATGGAAGAAAAAGAAGGAGAAGAAACCTCCTGGCAGGACGAAGCACTGGAACTGGCCAAAACACTGCCCTTAAAAGAAGCAGCCCGGCAGGCCGCAGGGAAATACCACCTCTCCAGGAGAGAAGTGTATCAATTTCTCCTCTCCTCCCGCTCCTGAGTGCCTTTCCGCTCGGGCTTGAGGGTTCTAAAGTTTGACGGGGCTATCGCCCCGAGGGTTCTAAAGTTTGACAGCAGCTATGCCGCTGAGGGTTGTGGTGGGCGCCTTTAAATTATAGAAGGCGCCCTCTTATGATAAAACCTTTACAACCGCCCTGCGGGCGAGGAAATGCATTCCCCCTTTGGTGGCTGGCGCCTTATGGACAAGCCCCTTTGGGGCTTGAGGGTTGACGGCCCGCTGGGCCGAAGGTTCTTAAGGGGCTTAAGTTTGACGCGCCTCTGGCGTGCACAGCGAACATGATTTGAAGGAGCAAAGCGACGCACAAATCATAGTGAGTCGTTTCCCCTTTAGGGGCGAGGGTTGCTGTAGGGCGCCTATGAATTGATAGAAGGCGCCAGTTTGTATAAAACCATATAACCGCCCTGGCGGGCGTTGGAAATGCACCCCTTTTGGTGGCTGGCGCCACCACCTTCCCCCCGGCGGGGGGACTTTATTCTTCGCTATGCGTTAGCTTTATTCTGCCCCTGTGCACATCCTGCATAGGATGTGCAAGTCGGTCAAAGTAGGCCCTTAGCCTGCCCATAAAAGGGCCTTCCTTTCGATTGACTGACCGAACTGCGGGGGAAGTCCGGTGCAGCCCGGATAGGGGGTGTATCTGCCGAAGGCAGATAATTCAGCAGAATGTCAATCAAGCCCTATGACACCGAAAAGCCAATCCCGTAACGCTGACTTCATAAGCATTGCCCGAAGGGCAATCCACAACCCTCGGCCCGAAGGGCCGTCAAACTTAAGAACCCTTGGGCCCGAAAGGGCCCATCCATCTTAAGAACCTTTCCTTACACAACCCTTCTACACAACCTGCCGCCGGCAGGCGGCCACAACCCTCGGCCCGAAGGGCCGTCAACCCTCACGCCCGCAGGGCGTGTCCATATTTTTCCCGTCATTATCTGTTTATTCTGCTGTTCTGTGTTATAATTAAGAATATTGCAGTCTAAAGAGGAATATTCTTTTTAAATACAATGCAGGAGGCCTTTTTTATGAGTGAAAAACCAGCATATTATATTACCACCCCCATTTACTATCCCAGTGCGAAGCTGCACATCGGACATACCTACTGTACGTCCATTGCCGACAGCATGGCCCGTTTCAAACGGCTTGACGGCTATGATGTATTCTTCCTGACCGGCAGCGACGAACATGGCCAGAAAATCGAGCAGAAAGCGGAGGAAGCAGGGGTTACGCCGATCCAGTATGTGGATAAGATTGTAGCCCTTTTCAAGCAGCTCTGGAAAGAACTGAATATTTCCAACGACGATTTCATCCGTACCACTGAAGAACGTCATAAGAAAGTGGTACAGATGCTTTTCCAGCGGGCCTATGACAAGGGAGACATTTACCTTGGCAAGTACGAAGGCTGGTACTGCATTCCTGATGAAACCTTCTGGCCGGAAAACAAACTGACACCGGACCATGTATGCCCGGACTGCGGCCGTCCTCTGCAGCGCGTCAGCGAGGATGCCTATTTCTTCAAAATGTCCAAGTATGCAGACCGTTGGATGAAATATATCGAAGAACATCCCGATTTCATTCAGCCCGAGTCCCGCAGAAACGAAATGATCCAGTTCGTGAAGAGCGGCCTGGAGGACCTCTGCGTGTCCCGCACCAGCTTCACCTGGGGCATTCCGGTGCCTTTCGACCCCAAACACGTGGTATACGTATGGTTCGATGCCCTGGTCAACTACCTGACCGCTGCCGGCATTGTGGACAATCCGGAAAAATTCAAGAAATTCTGGCCTGCCGATGTTCATCTGGTGGGGAAGGAAATCGTCCGTTTCCATACCATTATCTGGCCCATTATGCTCATGAGCCTGGGCATTGAACTGCCGAAGAAGGTTTATGGCCACGGCTGGCTCATTGTGGACGGCGAAAAAATGTCCAAGTCCCGGGGCAACGTGATCGATCCCATTCCGCTGCTTCGCGAATTCGGCTCCGATGCCATCCGCTACTACCTCTTAAACGATATCCAGCTGGGACAGGACGGCAACTTCAGCCGGGACCGTCTCATTGCCCGCATTAACTCCGACCTTTCCAACGACCTGGGCAACCTGCTCTACCGCACCCTGTCCATGGTGGACAAGTACAACGGCGGCGTTCTCCATAAAGGCGATGCCTCTTCAGATCCCGTCATCGATAAAGCTTCCAGAGAAGTGGAAGCCAATGCAGCAGCAGCCCTTTCCGCTTTCAGAAACGGCATGGACAACTGGAAAATCAATGATGCCATCAAGGCCGTATGGACCTATATCCGCTCCCTGAACAAGTATATCGACGTTACCATGCCCTGGGCTCTGGGCAAAGATCCCGCAAAGAAGGATCTCCTGAATGCGGTGCTCTACCACCTCTGCGAAGGCCTGCGCTTTGTATCCCTCCTTTCCGAACCGGTGATTCCTATTGCCGCTGAAAAAATCTGGAACCAGCTGGGGCTTGCCGATTTCAAGGATGCCTGCTACAAAGACCTGGTATGGGGCGGTATTCCCGACGGCACCATGACCCATAAGGGAGACCAGATTTTCCCGCGCATTGAAATCGAAGAGGAAGAAGAAAAGAAGCCGGCTGCCAAAGAAAAGAAGGCAGAAGTTGAAAACCCGATTTCCATTGACGATTTCTTCAAAACAGACCTTCGGGTAGCTGAAATCCTGACGGCAGAAAAAGTTAAGAAATCCAAGAAACTCATCAAAATGACCGTCAGCCTGGGCGGCGATGATGTGAGAACCGTGGTGAGCGGTATTTCCGAATACTACAAGCCCGAAGACCTCATCGGCAAACATGTCATCTTCGTTTCCAATCTGAAACCGGCCAAACTGATGGGCATCGAATCCCAGGGCATGATCCTGGCAGCCTCCAAAGATGGAGCGCTCAAGGTACCCTTCGTGGATATGCCTGCCGGCAGCAAGGTCAAATAATGAAACCCTTCGACACCCATGCCCACCTCTATGACAAAGCCTTCGACCGGGACCGGGATGAAGTCCTTTCCCGCACCCTGGAAGCGGTGAGCTTCGTGGTGATTCCCTCTGAAAACTACGAAACCGGCCTGAAAGCCCTTCATCTGGCAGAAACCTATGGCCCTGTCTATGCAGCCCTGGGCATTCATCCTCATGAAACAAAGAATGCCGACGAAGAAACACTGAAGAAAATAGGGGACCTGGCTGAATCATCGCCTAAAGTCAAAGCCATCGGCGAAATCGGACTGGACTACCACTTCTTCTACAGCGATAAGGAAACTCAGAAAAAATGGTTTGGCCGTCAGATAGAACTGGCTAAAGACCTGGACCTTCCCTTCCTGATCCATGACAGGGAAGCCCACGGCGACACCCTTTCCATACTGAAAGAGCACAGAAACAGCCGCATGAGAGGCATTATGCACTGCTTCTCCGGCAGCCTGGAAACGGCGGAAGAAATGATGAAACTGGGATTTTACATCTCCTTCGCCGGTCCTCTGGTTTTCCCGAAGAGCCGTCGTCTCAAAGAAGCGGCTCGGGACATCCCCCTGGACCACCTCCTTATAGAAACGGACAGCCCCTACCTGACACCTCCTCCCCATAGAGGAGAACGCAACGAACCGGCCAATGTCATTTTCGTGGCCCGGGAAATCGCAAGACTCAAGGGACTGACTGTGGAAAAAGTAGTGGAAGAAACAAGAAAAAACGGACTTCGCATCTATGGGATAGAATAAAAAACGGCCATTCGGCCGTTTTTTATTGACACGCTCTGGCGGGCCCATCAATCTTAAGAACCCTTACGCCAAAGGCGTATCCATATGGTATAGTATAACCATAGAGAATCACCGAAAGGAGATATACCATGACATTTATACCCATCGACAGGAGCCGCTGGGACAGGGAGGAATATTTCTCCTACTTTTCTCATGAAGTGCCCTGCCTCTACAGCATGACCCTGAATCTGGACGTAACGCCTGTGATGAAGCGCAAAGAGAGACCCTATCCCGCCATGCTCTATTTCCTTTCGGTGGTGGAAAACCGTCATAAACGCTACCGCATCAGCTTTAACGAAAAAGGGGAGCTGGGGTACTATGATGTGGTACACCCAAGCTACACCATTTTCCACAAGGATGACCACACCTTCTCCAGCCTGTGGACTGAGTACAGTGAAACCTATGATGATTTCCTTGCCGCCTACGAGGCCGACGAGGCCCGTTACGGAAAAGTGAAAGGCCTCTTCGGGAAACCTGACCGGCCGGCCAACCTTTTCCCCGTGTCTGTCATTCCCTGGGTGCCCTTCCAGTCCCTCCATCTCAGCTTTCCCAAAGCTCCCGGAAACTTCTTCCCCATGTACACCATGGGCCGGCTCCACCGGAAGAGAAGCCATTACTACATGCCCCTGGCCCTGGAAGTGAATCATGCCGTATGTGACGGCTACCATGCCGGCCGTATTTTCAAAGAAGTACAATCCCTCATCAACGGGTGGAGGTAGGAAAATGGAAAGACAAGAACTGATAGAACTTCTGGAAGACAAAGGACTCCTCTCCGGAGAAGACAGCTTCACCATAGTCAGCGGCAGGGAAGCCGCTTCCATTCCCCTTCATATGGACCATCTGCTCATCCTTCGGGACTGCCGCCCGGAAGAGGGAAAAATCCTTGTCAAAAGGCTTCTTGCGGCCTATGAAGAAGATGCTCCCCTCATTATCCTTGGAGAGGGAAATATCCTTCGTGTAACCGTCAGGGAAATGGAAACCCGCCAGCCTCCCTGCCCGGAGACCATCCTCTTCGACAGCCGCAAAGCCAAAGTTCGGGATGCATCTCCCTATGACCTCACCGCCCTGGACAATACGGTGCACCGCCTTCTGGCTCCCGGAGGCTGCCCCTGGGACCGCTCCCAGACCCATGAGACCCTGCGAACCTATTTCATCCAGGAAGTCTATGAAGTTATCGATGCCATCGACCGGAAAGACATGGACAACCTGAAAGAAGAACTGGGGGACGTGCTCTTTCAGATCCTCTTCCACGCGGCCCTGGCGGAAAAAGAAGGCTTCTTCACCATGCAGGACGTGGCAGACGGCGTGAAGGACAAAATGGTGCGACGCCATCCCTTCGTCTTTGATAAAACAGGCAAAGACAGCACTCTTTCGGCACCCCGGGAGTGGGAAAAACGTAAAAGAATTGAAAAAAACAGGAAATATCTGCTTTCCGGCGTGCCCAAAGGCTTGCCAAGTCTGCTTTTAACGTGTATAATTCAAAAGAAAGTTAGTTCCAACGGGCTTCAGAACCTCTTATTCCCTGAAGACCTTCCGGCGGACATGAAACAAAAGATTTCCCAATTTCTGGAAGATGACCGTGAAATGGACAGGGAAAAGAAAGCAGGCGCTTTCCTCTTCTACCTGGTCCATTATCTGCAGGAAAAAGGAATCGAGCCGGAACTGGCTTTGCACCGCTCTGATACAGCATTCATGAGCCGGCTTCATTCGTTTGAAGACTTCGTCATGCAGGAGGGAAAGAACCTTTCTGACATGAGCCCGGAAGAAATCCTGCAGCGGTGGAAAGACTTCATGGCACAAAAACCTTCCCATTGGAACTAAAGGCGGTTCAACCGTCAATTATTAAAGGAGGATGTTTAGTTATGAACAAAACAGAACTCATCGCAGCAGTAGCCCAGGAAGCAGAAATGACAAAGAAAGATGCTGAAAAGGCTGTCAAAGCAGTCCTTGACGTAGTATCCAATGCCCTCGTAAAGGGAGACAAAGTACAGCTCATCGGCTTCGGTACCTTCGAAGTCCGTCAGCGCAAAGCCCGTGTAGGCCACAACCCCTCCACCCAGGCTGAAATCAAGATCCCCGCATCCAAGACCCCGGCATTCCGCGTTTCCAAACAGCTGAAAGAAAAAGTCAACGTCAAGAAAGCAAAAGCTAAAAAAGCAAAGAAATAATCGGTATACCAAATAAAAACCTCCCTTCGGGGAGGCTTTTTATTTGCTGAAATAGGGAAAGCATGATTGAAAAGAATAGCACTTCCGCTATCCATATGTTTTTATGATACATTCCTTAAACTCATTGACGGATAGCTTCGTTTGCTTTTACAATAGGGGGGAATAGGAATTGGCAGATAACTATCAATGTTTATTTCACAGCTTATGTCCGGTACTTAACTAACCGGAATTAATCAGAATGCTATTTATTACCTTTTCTTTTATTTTCTGAATATTGTTTTAAACGAATGGGAGCACCTTATGGAGAAGACATCATTCGGTCGTGTTGGAGAAAGATTGGCCAGACAGTATTTAGAACAAAAAGGATATCATTTTTTGGATAGCAATTTCAGAACAGCCCATAGTGAAATTGACCTGATTATGAATGATGGTGGTACACTGGTCTTCGTAGAAGTGAAAAGCCGTCATAATCGCAGATATGGAGAACCGGTGGAGGCGGTGAATCCTGCAAAGCAGAGGCATATTCGCCTGGGAGCCAGAGCATATGTATTGAAACGGAGGATAGAGGACACACATATTCGTTTTGATGTTGTAGAGGTTATGGTATCTCGGGAAGGGGAAACCAAATTCCGCCATACAAGAAATGCATTTTAATAGTTTATTTTCTTGGAGGGATTCATATGTATGCTAAGGTACTGGGAACAACGACCTTTGGCCTGAATGGTCATGTCATCGGCGTGGAAGTAGATATTAATAAAGCCTTTCCTGCTTTCGATATTGTGGGTCTTCCGGCAGCTTCTATCAAGGAGTCTAAAGAACGAGTTCATTCGGCCATACGTAATTCGGGATATCATTTTCCGGTAGATAAGGTGACTGTGAATTTAGCACCGGCAGATTTAAAGAAAGACGGGTCTGGTTTGGATCTGCCTATTGCCATGGGTCTTCTGGCCGCCAGCGGTGAAGTACCGCTTGAATGTTTTCAAAATACTATTTTCATTGGGGAATTATCGCTGAAGGGTGAAATCCGTCCAGTACCGGGGATTCTATCCATGGTTTTAGCAGGAAAGGAAGCAGGAGTATCCCGTTTCTTTATGGCGCCTTCGGTGACGAATGAAGCTCTTCTCTGTGAGAATATTGAGGTGTATGGGCCAGGGACTTTACGAGAACTGATTGAGTTTTTGACTGGTCACCATCCCATGGCTCCGGCAGTACGTCATGAATCGGAGCACCTTCCTGTCAGTGATGTGGATTTTGCGGAAGTGCAGGGACAGGTTATGGCTAAGAGGGCCATGGAAATAGCAGCTGCCGGTGCCCATAATGTGCTTATGACAGGGCCGCCCGGATCAGGCAAGACTATGCTTGCCCGACGCATAACGACCATTCTCCCGCCAATGACCAGGGAAGAAGCGCTGGAAGTGACGAAGATATACAGTGTGGCTGGGCTCTTTAAAGCGCAAGATATTATGAGAGAGAGACCTTTCAGAAGCCCTCATCATACGATTTCCATGGCAGGACTCATTGGCGGCGGAACCATTCCCCGCCCTGGCGAAGTGACTTTGTCTCACAGGGGTGTACTTTTCCTGGATGAACTTCCTGAATTTCCACGTTCTGTGTTGGAGGTGCTTCGGCAGCCTTTGGAGGACAGGGAAGTTCATATTTCCAGGGTTAATGCATCCTTTACCTATCCTGCTGATTTTATTCTTATTGCCGCCATGAATCCCTGCCCCTGCGGTTATCTGGGAGATCCGGATCATCCCTGCACCTGCACTGATGGCGAAATCAGAAGTTATGGGAGAAAAATATCCGGTCCTCTTTTGGATCGTATTGATCTTCATGTTTCCGTGCAGCGGCCCAAGTACAGCGAATTAACTGCTACGATTAAAGGGGAAGCTTCAGCGGATATTGCAAAAAGGGTGGAAGAAGCCCGTCGCGTGCAGGCAGAAAGACTTGCTCCCTGGCACATGCAGAACAATGCGCAAATGGGACATCGACAGTTGAAAGAAACCTGTCACCTGGATAAGGATGGCACGGAAATGCTTCGGGAAGTATTTGAAAAGCTCCATCTTTCTGCCAGAAGTTATGACAGGATTATCAAAGTAGCCCGAACAGTGGCTGACCTGGATGGAAAATCCGGCATTGAAGCTTCTCATGTGGCAGAAGCTATCAGCTATAGAAATATGATCCCTCGGAGGTGACCATGGACAAATACGCAGCGGCTCTGCCAGGATGTCCCCGGCTGGGAGCTAAACGTATGCGGGGACTCATTGAATTCTTTCATACGGCAGAAGATGTATGGAAAGCGTCGGATGAAGATATTCGTAAATCCCATGTGCTTCATGGTAATGGAGAAGCGGCTTTTCTTGCATGGCGTCACGAAACAAACCCGGATGCGGTTATGGAAAAATTGATTCAAAACCATATCCGATGCTGTACGTGGGAAGAAGAGGATTACCCGGCTCTTCTTAGAACTACCGCTAATCCACCGGCAGTTCTTTTTTACAGAGGGAAACTTCCGGATCATGAAAAGCTTATAGCCATCGTAGGTTCCAGAAAGGCTACTGCCTATGGTGTGCAGACAGCCGGACGGTTTGCCAGAGGGCTGGCAGAAGAGGGAATTACTGTTGTTTCCGGCGGTGCCAGAGGAATAGACAGCGCATCCCATGAAGGGGCGCTGGCAGGCAGGGCACCTACTATTGTAGTGGCGGCCTTCGGACTGGACAGGGTATATCCACCGGAAAACAGGAATCTCTTCCATCAAATCGTGGAAGAGGGAGGCGCCATTATTTCTGAATATCCTCTTGGTACTCCTCCCCTGGGAAGACAGTTTCCTGCCCGGAATCGAATCATAGCCGGTATGTGTCGTGGTGTGATTGTTGTAGAAGCGGCTGAACGAAGTGGATCTCTCATTACTTCTGACTTTGCTCTGGAAGAAGGAAGGGACGTTTTTTCTGTTCCCGGCAGCATTTATATTCCATCCTGCAAAGGGACAAATCAACTGATTCGTAATGGCGCCATCTGCTGCACTTCTTTCAAAGATGTTCTTTCTGAATATGGATGGGAAAAGCAGGAAGAGAAGCCAGAAAAACCGGGTAAAGAGTCTTTGACTCTTGAAGAAGAAATGGTATACAAATTCTGCTGTACAGAAAATGAAGTACAGGCAGAGGATATTCTCCAGCAGTCCGGCCTTTCCGTAGTCAGGCTGACTATGCTGCTTTTACGTCTCCAGCTGAAGGGTTACATCAAAGAGACCGGTCCCGGGAGGTATGTGGTCATAGGGCAGTAATCTGGTGATCTGGCAGGCTGGAAGAGACCGCTCGCCCCAGTCTCCATTCCCCAGTCTCCAGTCCCGAGCCCCCAGTACCCAGTTCACTAAATTTCCCTTTGCCATTTTCTTTTTTTCTTATATAATTACATATGACTTATGAAGATGAAGATGAAGCTTCCGGCCAGGCCGGGAGTGTTATATGAGCCGGTGCTTCCTGCTTGAAGGCAGGGATTCCGGTTTTCATATTTTTTCCTTGAAGTGACAGAGGAGGAAATAGATTTGCCTATTACAAGAACGATTACGCTGGAAAAGAAGAAACGGGGCCGAAAGGCGAAGGCTGTGGCGCCGGTGCTGTTTAAGAGGAAGCCGAATCCCAAAGGGAAGACGCTGGTGGTGGTGGAATCACCGGCGAAGGCGAAAACCATAGAGAGGATCCTGGGGCCTGACTACAAGGTCATGGCATCGAAGGGCCATCTCCGGGATCTGCCGCAGAAGACGCTGGGGGTAGATATCGAGAATGGCTTCAAGCCGGAGTATGTGGATTCCGCTGAGCGGGAGTCTATTATCAAGGATCTGCAGAAGGAAGCGAACCGCTCAAAGACTGTCCTTCTGGCAACGGACCCTGATCGTGAGGGAGAAGCGATTTCCTGGCATTTGTCCAAGCTTCTGGATGTGAATCCCGAAGATCATGTGCGCATTGCTTTCCATGAAATCACGCCGCCTGCCATCAAGGAGGCCATCAAACATCCCGGCCCCATCGATATGAACCGGGTAGATGCCCAGCAGGCCCGGCGGGTGCTGGACAGGCTGGTGGGCTATAAGCTGTCTCCCTGGCTGTGGAAGCTGATTTACCGTGGCCTTTCGGCAGGGCGGGTGCAGTCCGTGGCTACCCGTCTCATCTGTGAAAGGGAAGAGGAAATCAGGGCTTTCAAGCCGGAAGAGTACTGGACCGTAGAGGGACTGTACAAGAAGGCGGATTCGGAATCCTTCAAGGCGAAGCTGGTGCAGATCGATGGGAAGGAAGCCTCTATCCGCAGCAAAGAGGAAGCGGACGCTGCGGTGGCGGATATGGAAGGGAAGGAAGCAGAAGTCCTTTCTGTGACCCGTTCCCGGAAGCAGAGAAAGGCCAAGCCGCCCTATACTACGTCCACCATGCAGCAGGATGCGGTGAACCGTCTCAATTTCAATTCCAGGAAAACCATGATGCTGGCCCAGAATCTTTATGAAGGTATCGAAATCCCCGGCCATGGTCATGTAGGGCTCATTACGTATATGCGTACTGACTCCACCCGTATTTCCGATGAAATGATCGCCCAGGTGCGGCCTTACATTGAAACGGTGTACGGTGAGGAGTATCTGCCTCCCAAGCCCAATGTGTTCGCAAAATCGAAGAAGGCCCAGGATGCCCATGAAGCCATCCGGCCTACCAGTCTGGAATTTCCGCCGGATGCTCTGACATCCGTGCTTTCAAGGGACCAGCTCAGGCTTTATACCCTCATCTGGAACCGTTTCATCGCCAGCCAGATGGCTCCCCAGATCCAGATGACCATCACTGCCCTTCTGGGAAGCGGCCGCTGCACCCTTCGTGCCAGTGGGAGCCATGTCCTCTTTAACGGCTTCACCATTATGCAGCCGGCAAAGGAAAAGAAGGGGGAGGGTGAGGAAAACTCTTCTCTGCCGCCTCTGAAAAAAGGGGAAAAGGTGACCCATGTGAAAACGGAAGCGGAGCAGCATTTCACCACGCCGCCGCCAAGGTACACCGAAGCCAGCCTTATCAAGACCATGGAAGAAAAGGGCATCGGCCGTCCTTCCACCTATGCCCCCATTCTGGATACCATCCAGAAGAGGAAGTATGTGGTGAAGGAAGGAAAGCAGTTTGTGCCTACGGAAATCGGGTTTAAAGTGACAAACCTGCTGAAGAAATATTTCGAAGGCATTATCAATGTGGACTTCACGGCCAATCTGGAAAACTGGCTGGATAAAATCGCCGACGGCCATGCTACGTATAAAAAGGTGATGACCGATTTCTACAAGGTCTTCGATAAGGAACTGGAAGCAGCCAACAGTCAGGCGGATAAGGAAAAGCAGGAAAGCCAGGAAGTAACCGATGTGAAATGTGAAAAGTGCGGCGCCAACATGATTGTAAAAATGGGCCGCTACGGCAAGTACCTGGCTTGCCCCAACTATCCCAGCTGCCGGAATATCAAACCCTACAGTGTCCTTCAGGGACCGGAAGAAGTGTCCGACGTGAAATGCGATCATTGCGGCACTCTCATGGTGTATCGGGAAGGTCCCTACGGAAGATACCTGAAATGTCCGAAATGCAATGCCAATAAAGCCATCGTGGTAGATACCGGCATTACCTGTCCCAAGTGCCATGAAGGCCATATGGTGCAGAGAAAAACAAGAAGAGGCCGTACCTTCTACGGCTGCAGCCGCTATCCCCAGTGCGATATGGCTCTGTGGAACGAACCGGTGGACCAGTTCTGCCCCACCTGCGGCTCTATTATGGTGAAAAAAACCTATAAAAACGGCAAAGAGCTCATTTTCTGCTCAAATCCCGACTGCCCAACGAATCCGAAAAAGAAAAAGGGAAAAGAAAAGGAAACGAAAGAGTGAGATAGTGTGTTGGACAAGCCCCTGTGGGGCTTGAGGGTTCTAAAGTTTGACGGGGCTATCGCCCCGAGGGTTCTTAAGTTTGACAGCGGCTTTGCCGCTGAGGGTTGTGGTGGGCGCTTCTAAATTATAGAAGGCGCCCTCTTATGAAAAAAACCTTTACAACCGCCCTGACGGGCGAGGAAATGCAATCCCCCCCTTTGGTGGCTGACGCCACCACCTCTCCCGTGGAGAAGTCCGGCGCAACCGGATAGGGGGGGCGAGCGCAGCGAGCCAGTCAGCAGAATGGTTATCATGTCATATGACACTGAAAGTAAATCCCGTAACGCTGGCTTTATACTCATCGCCCGCAAGGGCGATACCACAACCCTCGGGGCCGAAGGCCCCGTCAAACTTTAGAACCCTCCGGCCTTCAGGCCGGTCAATCCTAAGAACCCTCACGCCCGAAAGGGCGTGTCCACAGGCGTGTCATATAGGAGAAGAAAAGTGAATGATCATATAACAGTCATCGGCGCCGGTCTGGCAGGCAGTGAAGCTGCCTATCAACTGGCGGAAATGGGGATTCCTGTAACTCTTGTAGAGATGAGACCCCAAAAACAGACCCCTGCCCACCATACTCCCTATTTTGCGGAGCTGGTATGCAGCAATTCCTTAAGAGCTGCTGCCCTCACCAATGCAGTGGGGCTTTTAAAAGAAGAAATGCGCCGCCTTCATTCAGTCATCATGAAGGCGGCCGACAGCCACCAGGTGCCTGCCGGGGGTGCCCTGGCAGTAGATCGCATGGGATATGCCAGAGAAGTGACCCGTCTGGTGAAGGACCATCCTCTGGTAACCTTTGTGGAAAAGGAAGTGACTGCCATCCCCCGGGAGGGCATCGTCATTATTGCCACAGGACCTTTGACCGAAGGGGCTCTGGCAGAAGATATTGAAAATTTCTGCGGCGGCGAAGGATTTCATTTCTACGATGCCGCTGCTCCCATTGTGACGAAAGACTCCCTGGATATGGACGTGGTGTACCGCATGTCCCGCTACAATAAAGGGGAAGCGGCTTACCTGAACTGCCCCATGAATGAGGAAGAATACAAGGCTTTCCGGGAAGCTCTCTGCCAGGCGGAAATGGCACCGGTCCATGGCTTTGAGAATAAAAAAGTTTTCGAAGGCTGCATGCCCATCGAAGTCATGGCTGCCAGGGGAGAAGATACCATGCGCTTCGGGCCCATGAAACCGGTGGGTCTGCCGGATCCCAGAACCGGCAGAGACCCCTATGCCGTGGTGCAGCTGCGCCAGGATAATGAAGACGATACCATGTATAATCTGGTAGGCTTCCAGACCCATTTGAAATGGGGCGAACAGAAGCGGGTGTTCGGCATGATTCCAGGCCTTGCCCACGCTGAATTCATCCGCTACGGTGTCATGCACCGGAATACCTATATGGACTCTCCGGACCTTTTGAATGCCACCATGGAAACAAGAAAAAGAGAAGGCCTCTTTTTCGCCGGTCAGATGACCGGTGTGGAAGGCTACGTAGAATCCGCAGCCTCCGGCATTGTGGCCGCCTGGAGCGCCGCTTCCCGTTTCCTTGGAAAACCGCCGACACCTTTCCCCAGAGAAACGGCCATCGGTGCCCTCTGCCACTACATTTCCCACTTTGAGGGCAAAAATTTCCAGCCCATGAACGTCAACTTCGGCCTTATTCCGCCTCTGGAAAAAAGGGTGCCGAAAAAAGAAAAAAACCAGAAACTGGCAGAAAGGGCCCTCTCGGCACTGGATGAATTTATGGCAGAGAGACGGTAGGAGGGCGTAAGTCTGACGCCATATGGACAAGCCCTGACGGGCTTGAGGGTTCTAAAGTTTGACGGGGCTATCGCCCCGAGGGTTCTTAAGTTTGACAGCGGCTATGCCGCTGAGGGTTGTGGTGGGCGCTTCTAAATTATAGAAGGCGCCCTCTTATGATAAAACGGCTTTCGCCCGAGGGAAAACAGGCTGACCTCGCTCCGTAGGCGCGGTTGTATGGTTTTCCACTGCAGAATGCTTATCATGCCATATGGTACAGCAGGGTCATCCCGTAACGCTGACTTTATGCTCATCGCCCGTAAGGGCGATACCACAACCCTCGGCCCGAAGGGCCGTCAAACTTAAGAACCCTTGGGCCCGAAAGGGCCCATCAATCCTAAGAACCTTTTTCCGCAACCCTTCTACACAACCTGCCGCCGTCAGGCGGCCACAACCCTCGGGACGAAGTCCCGTCAACCCTCACGTCCTTACGGGCGTATCAATTATAAAAAGGAACTAAAACATATGGGATATAAAGAAACGTATAAAGACTGGCTCTCCTGGGCCGATGATGAAACGAAGAAGGAGCTTTCTGCCCTTCATGATGAAAAAGAAATAGAAGACCGGTTCTACAGGGATCTGGAATTCGGGACCGCCGGCCTTCGGGGAATCATGGGCGCCGGCACGAACCGCATGAACCGCTATACGGTGGCCCGGGCCACGAAGGGGCTTTCGGAGTATCTGAAGGCTCTGTATCCCGGGGAACTTTCCCGGGGCCTGGTGATTGCTTATGATTCCAGGAACCATTCCAGGGAGTTTGCAGTGGAAGCGGCTGCTGTCCTTACGGCTTCCGGCATTCCTGTGAAGATTTTTAAGGAACTGGAGCCTATTCCGGTGCTTTCCTTCTCAGTCCGTCATTTCCACGCCCTGGGCGGCATTGTCATCACGGCCAGTCACAATCCGCCGGAGTACAATGGCTACAAGGTCTATGGGGAAGACGGCGGCCAGCTGGTGCCGAAAAAGGCCGATGTGCTTACGGAGTATGTGGAGAAGGTGAAAGACCTGTCCGCCATCGATCACAGGACCCGGGAGGATCTCATCACCTGGCTGGGAGAGGACGTGGTGGATCTCTTTATTGATACTATATTCAAAGAATCCCGTTACCATGGAAATCCGCCGCCTCTGAAGGTGGTGTATACGCCCCTCCACGGCAGCGGCCGTGTGCCGGTTGAGAAAATTCTTGGGAAAGCCGGTTTCAAGGATCTTCTTATCGTGAAGGAGCAGGAAATGCCGGATGGCGATTTCCCCACTGTATCTTCTCCAAATCCGGAAAATGAAGACGCCCTGTCCCTGGGTATCAGGCTTGGAAAGGAAGAAGGGGCGGATATCGTGATTGGCACGGATCCCGACAGCGACCGCATCGGTGCTGCTGTAAGGAAGGACAGTCAATTCACCCTGATTTCCGGAAACCAGATGGGAGCCCTTCTGACCTATTTCTTACTTTCCACAGGGAAAGACCGTCTCACTCCGGCGTCTACCCTGGTGAAAACGGTGGTGACCGGCGAACTGGCCGCTGATATTGCCGAAAGTTTCCATGTACAGGTGGTAGAGACGCTGACAGGCTTCAAGTATATCGGAGAGAAAATCACGGAGTGGGAGAGGAACCCGGCCCATGATTTCGTCTTCGGCTTTGAAGAAAGCTACGGATACCTGGCAGGCACCCACGCCAGAGACAAGGACGCCGTGGTGACAGCCATGCTGATCTGCGAAATGGCAGCTTATTTCAAATCCCTTGGAAAGACGCTCTCTGATGTGCTGGCAGAGCTCTATGAAACCTACGGCTATTACTACGACAAGAGTCTTTCCTACACCCTGAAGGGGTTGGAAGGGGGAAAGCGCATTGCATCCATTATGGAGGAAGCCCGGTCCATGGATATGAAATCGGTCATTCCGGAAACGGTGGAGACCCTGGACTTTGAAAAGGGCATCGGCGGCCTTCCCAAAGAAAATGTGCTGAAGTACCGTCTTGCCGGGGGCGGCTGGTTTGCTATCCGTCCCAGCGGCACAGAGCCGAAGATTAAATTCTACTACTCTTTGAGGGGAAAGAATGAGGAGGAAGCGCTTCGTCTCTTTGGGGCTTACAGAAGCCGCCTGGAGAAACAGTTCGGCCTTTGAGGCATGTATAAATATACTGTATATACCGATCGTATGCAGTCAATACAGCCGGATCCTTCTTCTATGAACCTGTTCTTTTATCGATGAAATAAAGGGAATTCCAATTTTCATATGCATTCTCTCCTTCTCTGGAAAGAATGCATTTTTTATGCAGTTTATGCAGAATCTTGTTGACTTGATTGTATATTTATGCTAGAATCTTCATAAATAGAAGGGCGTGAGTCAAATGGAAAACAGTAAAAAAGTCATTTATGAAATAAAGCACCTCCGGAAATCATTCGGAAAGGTGGAAGTGCTGAAAGATATCAGCATGAAAATTGAGAACGGTGAAGTGTGCACCATTATCGGGCCTTCTGGTTCCGGGAAGAGTACCTTTCTCCGCTGCCTGAACCTTCTGGAGAAACCCACCGGCGGGGAGCTGTGGTTTGAAGGGAAAAGGGTCAACGAAAAGACGGATGTGAAAATGCTCCGCCGGGACGTGGGCATGGTGTTCCAGTCCTTTAACCTGTTCCCCATGTTCACTGCTGTGGAAAACGTCATGTACGCTCCTATCCACATTAAGAAGATTCCCAGAAACCAGGCCAGAGAAGAGGCCATGGAGCTTCTTGCCCGGGTAGGGCTGGCAGAAAGGGCCGACTACTATCCCGGCGAACTTTCCGGCGGTCAGCAGCAGCGCGTGGCCATTGCCAGAGCTTTGGCCATGAAGCCGAAAATGCTTCTCTTCGATGAACCGACCTCGGCTCTTGATCCCGAGCTGGTAGGCGATGTATTAACGGTCATGAAAGAAGTGGCCCTGGCCGGCATGACCATGGCTGTGGTTACCCACGAAATGCAGTTTGCCAGAAGCGTCTCCAATCATGTAGTGTTCATGGATAAAGGGTATATTGTGGAAGAAGGAAATCCGGAAGATATCTTTACCCATCCAAAAGAAGAAAGAACACAGACATTCCTGAAGCGTCTGCTTCATGCTGATATTTAAGGAGATGAACATCTATGGAAATGGTCATAGACACGGCAGTCAAATATAATGACATATTCATGTCAGGCGTTAAAATCACAATTATCATATCTATTCTGTCCTGCTTTTTCGGACTTCTGCTGGGTATTGTTCTTGCTTTCATGAAGATTTCCGGCATTAAAATCCTGCAGGCCATTGCGGCAGTATACGTGGAAATCATCCGCGGCACCCCGGTGCTGGTGCAGATTTCCCTGGTCTTCTTCGGACTGCCTTTCCTGGGCATCCATTTTCCCAGCTTCCAGATCATGGGAGTAGACTTTGAAAGACTCTCCGCCGGCGTTCTGGCCCTCATCATCAATTCCGGTGCCTACGAATGTGAAATCGTCCGCTCCGGCATCCAGTCCATATCGAAAGGCCAGCTGGAAGGCGCCATGTCCCTGGGATTCTCCAAATGGGAATCCATGGTCCGTATCATCATACCTCAGGCCATCAGGAACATCCTTCCCGTTATCGGCAACGAATTCGTTACATTGATCAAGGAATCCTCCCAGGTCTCCGTCATCGGCATGGCAGACCTCATGTACACTGCCACTACCATTCAGGGCATCAGCTTCCAGCCATTCCCACCGCTGGTCATTGTAGCCCTCTACTACTTCATTATGACCTTCTTCGTCTCCATGTGCCTCAGAGTTCTCGAAAGACACTTGAAAGTCAAAAGCGTAAGATAAGGAAATCTGAAAGCACCGGCAAAACCGGTGCTTTTTCATTTTTCTCTCATGGAATGTTGTATAATAAAAAGAAACACTTCGACCGACGGGCATTGTCACATATGACACTGAAGGGTCAATGCGTAACGCAGGCTTCTTCCCCGGGAAGGAGCCTGCGAAGCGGTGAGGAAGGTATATATACTCATCGCCCCCCCTAAAGGGGAAACGACTCACTGGATTTTCAGGTCGCTGATGCTCCCTTACAAATCCAGTTCGCATAGTGCATCCACTGCTGTCACTGACTCACTGGATTTTCGGGTCGCTGATGCTCCCTTACAAATCCA
>ERZ1023848.192-NODE-192-length-23750-cov-13.078751_pt1 | contig 23750 bp, 21 predicted proteins | sample MGYA00380385_ERZ1023848 | MGnify/ENA primary metagenome ERZ1023848 (study PRJEB33179, sample SAMN07449069) | human gut metagenome | biome: Human-gut; feature: Human associated habitat; material: Faeces | host: Homo sapiens | place: India:Kasaragod | collected...
CGAGCCGCCCCCCACCGACATCTACACCTATTAAGTCGTCGCCAGCCGCAGCTGTGTATAACAGACAGGTCTTCCGGCATGTTGGAGTAGTTCAGGCGGAAGTGGTTGGCATGGCCGCCGTTCGGGTAGAAAGCACCGCCCGGTACGTAAGCGACTTTCTTTTCGATGACTTCCGGCATCATTGCCTTGGCATCGAGGCCTTCCGGCAAGGTAACCCACGTGAACAGGCCGCCTTCCGGATAGGTGAAGGAAACGCCTTCAGGGAAGTATTTCTTCATGGAATCGTACATGAGGGTACGACGTTTGCCATAGAGGGCGCGGATCTGTTTGACATGGGCGTCGAGGTCGTACATGTCGATGTAGTACGAAGCCTGGCGCTGTGCGAAGGACGACGTCTGTAAGTCGACGGTCTGTTTGAGCATGACAGCCTTTTCCAGGATATCATGAGCGGCGACCATCCAGCCGATACGCAGGCCCGGCATAAAGATTTTGGAGAAGGAGCCGAGGAAGATGACGTTGCCCTGAGTATCCATGGATTTCAAAGTCGGCATCGATTCGCCTTCATAACGGAGTTCGCCATACGGGTCGTCTTCAATGATGGGGATGTCGTGTTTGTTCATGATGTCCATGATGGCTTTGCGGCGTTCCAGGGGCCAGGTGATGCCCGTCGGGTTCTGGAATTCCGGGATGACGTACATCAGGCGGACGCGGTCCCCGTATTTTTCGAGAGCTGCTTCCAGGGCTTCCGGAACCATGCCCTTGTCATCCGTTTCAACTTCGACGAAATTCGGGAAGTTAACGGCAAAAGCCGTCGTAGCACCCATGTAGGTCGGGCTTTCAACGAGGACGATGTCGCCTTCGTTGAGGAAGAGCTGGCCCAGGAGCGAAAGGCCCTGCTGGGAGCCAGCGGTGATGATGATATCTTCATAAGTGCAGTCTGTATGGAAAGATGTTTTCATGCGTTTAGCAATCTGTTTACGCAAGGGCACATAACCTTCCGTCGTGCTGTACTGCACGGCCTGACGACCTTCTTTTTTCAAGATTTCCACGTCGACCTTCATCATTTCGTCAATCGGGAAAAGTTCCGGTGCAGGAAGGCCACCGGCGAAGGAAATAATTTCCGGATTTTCTGTTACTTTCAAAATTTCACGGATATCCGATGCGTGTAAACTCTTTGCTTCTTCAGAAAACTTTACCATAAAACTTCACTCCAATCTATTCTCTTTCTTTTATGGCTTTAGCTACGGCAGGCAAATGTGCGTCGTAACGATACTTATTATACCACGATATGGGCTATTAATCTACAAATTTTACGGAAAATGCCAAAAATTTCAAACTAATTAAATCAATAGTCAGCCCTGCCTTTCTTTTAATGTTAGGGCCTGACGGTCGGAGAAAAGCCGTTCGTCGTAGGTCGTTCATCGTTCATCGAGTTTAGGGCCTGACGGCCCGCCGGCCGCCTCCGTAGGGGACGCCCAAAGCCTTTCTGGTCCGTAAGGCGCCGACCAACGGAAGGCGCAAGACGGTTGCCAGAACGGACAGCCGTAGCGGGCGTCCCGCGTGAATCCTGTGTACATCCCCAATGACATACGCGGCAATAAACTCAGAATAACGACATCGCCTCGAGTGACCCTCGGCTCGCGAAAAAATAGTGGCTCGTTGTTCGTGGTTCGTGGCTCGTAAAAGCCTGACATTATACTCGGATAGGTTGTGGTCGCATCTCGCAACGGGCCGCACAAGGCTCTCTTTATAGGGGAGCTGGCCGCCAAAGGCGGTCTGAGAGGTTAAAGGTCGACCCCTACGCACAGGGCCGCTGGCCGTGTATTTATTTTGCAACCTGTATTCTCTTTCATCAAATAATTAGACCGCAAAAAAATAAGCCGTCACAGGAAGCAAAAATCACTTCCTGTGACGGCTTATTTTTTACGGTTGTGGATAATTTCCTGGCAAGCTGGCTAGAAAATCGCACATATCCTGACGGGCTCGCCACGTGCGAGCCCCTACAGTATACGACCACAAACTCCGTACTACAAATTATCTTTGAAAGAACTGGCGCACTGCGGCTTCGTCTTTTTTCATCTGGGCGACGAGGTCGTCGGCAGTGGCGAAGGTTTCTTCGCCGCGGAGGCGCTTGCGGAAGCGCAGGCTCACTTCTTTGCCGTAGAGGTCAGCGTCCCAGTCGAGGACGTGAGTCTCGATGCGGCGGTACTGGTTCTCGAAGGTCGGGTTGTCGCCGATGTTGGTCATGGCCGGATGGCCCTTGCCGTCCCACCACAGTTCGGTGATGTAGACGCCGTCTGGTGGGATGGCCATGTTGATGGGGATGAGCATGTTGGCCGTAGCGAAACCGATGGTCCTCCCCCGCCGGTCGCCGGGCACGATGGTGCCGGTCAGGGCAAAGGGACGGCCCAGGAGATTCTCGGCCGTTTCCATGTGGCCCATCTGGATGAGACGGCGGATGACGGTGCTGCTGATCGGTGTCGTCCGGCCCGGCCGTTCGAGGAGGGTCAGGGCGACAACGGGGATGCCGTACTGGCTCATGAAGAATTTCATGGTCTCCGTATTGCCTGCCGCCTTGGCACCATAGGTAAAGTTCGAGCCGACGACGATGGCCGACGGATGGATGTAGGTCAGGAGGTTCTGGCAGAACTCTTCCGGCGATTCCTGCAAGAGGGTCTGGCTCATGGGCAGGAGGACCAGGCCGTCGATGCCGACGGCTTCGATATATTCCGCTTTCTGGCCGATTGTGGCCAGGCGCAGCGGTTCTTTTTCCGGACACAACACGGACAGCGGATGGGCCGTAAAGGTGACGACCATGGTTTTCACACCGCCGGCAGCGGCCCGTTTGATGGCCGTCTTCATGACCATCTGGTGGCCCCGGTGGACGCCGTCAAAGGTCCCAAGGGCCACGACGGCTCCGGTAAAGCCGGTTATTTCCTGAAAGGAGTGGAATATTTCCATCGTTAGTTACCTCACAATCCCTCTGCGAACATCTTATGAGGCCGCAGGATATGGTGTTCCCCGTCGTAGTGGGCAATGCCCATGAGCCGCTGGTCCGGCCCGTACACGCGGATGACGTCGCCATCGGCCAGGTACGGCCCGGCGAAGGGCACGGGACGGCCCTGGAGCAGGAAGGCACACTGTTTGGCGGAGCAATTCGCCTTTTTAAGGTCCTGGATAGCCATATCGGCCGGCCGGACATAGGCCATGGGATCCCGTTCCAGCTCTTCCAGCGTCGCCGCGTCGTCGATGGTGAACAGCCCGGCCCGGGTGCGGACCAGATAGGTCATGCAGGCGCAGGTCCCCAGGACCTGACCCAGGTCGCGGATGAGGGAACGCACGTAGGTCCCTTTGGAACAGGTCACGGCAAAGGTGCCGCGCCGGCCGTCAAAGGACAGCAGGCGCAGGTCGTGGATGGTCACGTGGCGCACGGGCAGGGTGAAATCGACGTCCTGCCGGGCCAGTTTATAGGCCTTGACGCCGTTGACGTTGATGGCGGAATATTTGGACGGTGCCTGTTCGATGTCGCCCACAAAGGACGCCAGGGCGCGGCGCACGTCGTCAGCCGACAGATCCGGTACGGCCGCCGTTTCGACGACGGTCCCCGTACTGTCTTCCGTATCCGTCGCCAACCCTAAGGCGAATTCGGCATGGTATGATTTGACGTCGCTGTCACCGTATTCGATGAGGCGCGTCGCCTGACCGGCATAGACCGGCAGGACACCGGCCGCCAAAGGGTCCAGGGTGCCGGCGTGGCCCATCTTCTTCATGCCATAGATACGGCGCAGGCAGCCGATGACGTCGTGACTGGACATGCCCGTCGGTTTCAGTACATTGATGATTCCGTGTATCATAGGCGCTTTTCGATTTCCTTTACGATGAGTTTCTTCGCTTCATCCAAAGGCTTATCCAAGGTGCAGCCGGCTGCGCGGACGTGGCCGCCGCCACCGAAGACAGCGGCTACGGCGTTGACGTCCATGCCCTTCGAGCGCAGGCTGACCCGCGTTTCCTTATCGCTGACGTATTTGACCGTAAAAGCCACTTCCGACCCTTTGACGTTGCGGGCGTAATCCATGTACATCCCCGTGTGTTCGCCAGTGATCTTGAGGACTTCCGGCGTGTAGGACAGGCAGGAAATGCGGCCGTCATCAAAGAGCTCCAGGTGTTCCAGCACCTTGGACAGGGCCTTCAGTTTTTCCAGGGACCGGGCGTCGAGGTGTTCCGAAATGAAATCGGGCCGGGCGCCGTGGTCGACGAGGAGGGCTGCCATGCGCAGCGTATGGCCTGTCGTGTTGTTGAACTTGAAGAAGCCGCAGTCCGTGGCGATAGCCGTATAGAGGGCATCGGCCATGGCCGTGTTCCAGCCCCGCTGCCAGAGGTCGAAGAGATAGGTCAGGATTTCGCCTGTCGCCGCGCAGTCGGGCCGGACGTATTCCCACTGGGCGAAATGCTCGTTGGAAATATGGTGGTCGATGTTGAGGACCTTGCCGCGGACCAGCTTTTCAGCCTGGCCGATGCGGCCGAGGCCCGTCGCATCGAGGACGACGGTCAGCCAGGAATCATCCGTTTCGACCTGCTCCGGCTTGTTGATGTACTGCAGGCCGTCGAGGAAGTCATTGCGGTCGTCGATATCGTCGTCGATGACCATGACGGCCTTCTTCCCCTGCAGCTGCAGCCAGTGCCACAAGGCCAGGAGGCTGCCGATGGCGTCGCCATCGGGACTGACATGGGCTGTCAGCAGGATCTTATCGTAATGGCGCAGTAAGGTATAGATTTCCTGAGCCGAACAATTCATGGGTATCAGTCCTTCTTTTCAATGTCGCGAAGAATCTTATCGATCTTCATCCCGTAATCGAGGGATGTATCTTCTTTAAACACAATGGTCGGCGAATAGCGGATACCCAGGCGCTTGCCGACTTCCGTGCGGATATAGCCGGTCGCGCTCTTCAGGGCTTTCAGCATTTCCTGCTTGGCTTCGTCGCTGCCGAAAAGGCTGACGTAGACTGTCGCATCGCGCAGGTCGCCGGTGATGCGGGCATCGGTGACGGTGACGAAACCGATGCGCGGATCTTTCAGTTCATTCAGGAGCATCTTCGATACTTCCTGTTTGATAAATTCCTGTATCTTGCGTACTCGTAATTCTCCCATAGTACGTACCTCCCTTTATTCGGGTTCGACTTCGACCATTTCGTAGGCTTCGATTTCGTCGCCTTCCTTGATGTCGCGGTATTTTTCCAGGGTAATGCCGCATTCGTAGCCGGCTGCGACTTCCTTGACATCATCTTTGAAACGGCGCAGGCCGTCGATTTCGCCTTCGTGGATGACGATGCCGTTGCGGATGAGGCGTATCTTGGACGTGCTGGTGATCTTGCCTTCCTTGACATAGGAACCGCCGACGATGACTTTCGGCGTCGTAATGACTTTACGGACTTCAGCACGGCCGACGATCTTTTCTTCGTATTTCTTTTCCAGCATCCCTTTGATAGCCGCTTCGACGTCGTTGATGGCGTCGTAAATGACGCGGTACATGCGCATGTCGACTTTTTCATGTTCTGCCATCTTGCGGGCTGCCGCATCGGGGCGGACGTTGAAGCCGATGATCAGGGCGTTCGATGCCGAAGCCAGCATGATATCCGATTCGTTAATGGCGCCGACGCCGGCATGGACGATGGAGATGCGGACTTCGTCGCTCTTGATGCCCATGAGGGACTGGCTCACGGCTTCGACGGAACCCTGGACGTCGCCTTTGATGATGAGGGGCAGTTCCTTCAGTTCGCCCTGCTGGATCTGGTTGAACAGGTCATCCAGGGTGACTTTGGCATTGACGTGGAGTGCGGACGAACGTTTCTTTTCCAGGCGTTTTTCGGCAACGGAACGGGCCGTCTTTTCGTCGGTGACGTTGAGGATGTCGCCGGCTTCCGGTACGTCGTTGAGGCCGAGGATTTCGACTGGGATGGACGGTTCCGCTTTCTTGACGCGTTCGCCCCGTTCGTTGTTCATGGCGCGGACCTTGCCGAAGCAGGTGCCGACGATGATCGTATCGCCGACGCGGAGGGTCCCTTTCTGGATGAGGACGGAAGCGACCGGGCCGCGGCCTTTATCCAGCTTGGCTTCGATGACGACACCCTGAGCCGGACGGTTCGGGTTGGCCTTGAGATCCTGTACTTCTGCCAGGACGAGGATATTTTCCAAGAGATCGTCGAGGCCGATTTTCTTATGTGCCGAAACGGGGACCATGATGGTGTCGCCGCCCCAGTCTTCACTGACCAGGCCGTATTCCGTCAGCTGCTGCATGACGTGTTCCGGATTGGCGCTTTCCTTATCGATCTTGTTGATAGCGACGATGATGGGGACGCCAGCCGATTTGGCATGGTTGATGGATTCGACAGTCTGCGGCATGACACCGTCATCAGCTGCGACGACGAGGACGGCGATATCCGTGACCTGGGCACCGCGGGCACGCATAGCCGTGAAAGCTTCGTGGCCCGGCGTATCCATGAAGGTGATTTTCTTGCCCTGGTAGCGGACCTGATAAGCCCCGATGTGCTGAGTAATGCCGCCGGCTTCGTGGCTGGTGACATTGGTCTGACGGATGGCGTCGAGGAGGCTCGTCTTGCCGTGGTCGACGTGGCCCATGATGGTGACGACAGGCGGACGGGTCTTGAGGGTTTCCGGCGGGTCGATGATTTCTTCGATTTCCGTCGGGTCTTCCGGCGGTGCTTCCTTGGTAACGGTGACGCCGAATTCATCGGCAACGAGGGAGGCCGTATCGAAATCCAGTTCCTGGTTGATTGTCGCCATGATGCCGCCCATGAGGAGCTTCTTCATGACTTCGCCGACATCGCGGCCCAGGCGTTCGGCAAAATCCTTGACGATGATTGTTTCCGGCAGTTCGATAGCCGTCGGATAATTCTTCTTCTTCTTCGGAGCTTCCTGCGCTACCGGTGCCTGATGCTTCTGGTTGCGCTTGTTCTGGTTGCGCTTGTTCTTGTTGTGCTTGCCTTTGTTCAGGACATTGGACAACAGCGTATGGGGACGGTTGCCGCCGTTATTCTTGTTGTTATTGCGGTTATTCTGGCCGCCGCGCTTGTTCTTGTTGCCACTGCGGTTGTCATTGCCGCCCTGGGAATGACCAAAATACTTGGTGCGCTTGTTGTCGCCCTGCTGGCCCTGGCTGCTCTGGCCGCCGTTATTGCCGCCTTTATGGTTCTGCGGACGGCTGCCCTGGTTCTGGCCCTGAGCGGCTTTGGCACCGCGGTTCGGCTGGTTCTGCCCATTGCCCTGGTTCTGGCGTTTCTTGTCCTGATTCTGGTTATTCTGTTTCGGCGTATTGCCCTGTTTTTTGTTTTTGTTCTGTCGGCTCGTTTCGTTCACTTTTCGGCTAGTTCCTTCCCCTGTCTGTTTATTTTCCTGTTTATGTCCACGCTGTGCTTCCCCTTTGGCACCCTTCTTGAAGGATGCGTCGAGGATGGATTTCATATTGGCGTCAATGCCGGTGAAATTGCCGGCTTTGATGTGATGATCTTCCAGCGTCTTGATTACTGTCTTTGCGGGAACGCCGTATTCTTTTGCGGCTTCGTATACTCGTTTCGTCATCTAGTTACCCCCTTCTATTCATCACGCTTCACTTTCTCTATGGCCCCGGCGAACCCCTTGTCATCAATGAGGATGATGACGCTCTGGGCTTTGCCGACGGCACTGCCTAATTCATCTTTCGTATATGTATCAACGACGGTGATTCCTTTCCGCTCCGCCAGGCGGCGATATTTCTCGACGTTATCGCTGCCGCCGTCGGAGGCCAGGAATAAGAGCGGGACGCGCCGGCGCTTCAATGTTTTCTGTGCGGCTCCATCACCGCAGACGGTCTTGCCAGCCCGGCAGGCAAGGCCGAGGAGATTCAGGACCTTGTCGCTCACAGCAGTTCCTTTCTCAGCTGTTCATAGATTTCGCTGGACACTTTGGTCTTCAGGGACCGTTCCAGGCGATGTTCCTTATAAGCTTTTTCCAGGCATTCGCTGTTCGGGCAGAGATAGACGCCGCGGCCGGACTTCTTGCCGGTCTTGTCGATCTCGACAGCGCCTTCCGGCGTGCGGACGACGCGGATCATTTCCTTCTTGCTCTTCTGTTCCTGACAGCCGGCACAGACGCGCATGGGAGTCTTTCGGGTCTTCATGGCTTATTCTCCTTCCGTATCGGCTGCAACATCGTCAGCTGCCGGCATGGCCAGGTCGCTGAGGATGTCGATGTCATCGGCCGGTTCACTGTCCTGCGGAGCTTCTGCCTGGGCAGCCAGTTCGGCAGCCTGGCTTTCGCTCTTGATGTCGATCTTCCAGTTGGTCAGTTTCGCAGCCAGGCGGGCGTTCTGGCCGGCCTTGCCGATGGCCAGGGACAGCTGGTAATCCGGTACGACGACGCTCGACGATTTTTCGTCTTCATCGACCGTGACCGAAATGACCTGAGCCGGGCTGAGGGCGTTGGCGATGTAGACCGCCGGGTCTTCATCCCATTTGACGATGTCGATCTTTTCATTCTGCAATTCCGAGACGATGTTCTGGACGCGCGAGCCTTTCGGGCCGACGCAGGCACCGACGGAATCGACATTGGCATCGCGGGAATAGACGGCGATCTTAGAACGGCGGCCCGGTTCGCGGGCGACGGATTTCAGTTCGACGACGCCTTCGTAGATTTCCGGTACTTCCAGTTCAAAGAGGCGCTTCAAGAGGCCCGGATGGGTCCGGGATACGAGAATCTGGGCGCCTTTCGTCGTCTTGCGGACTTCGACGACATAGCACTTGATGCGCTGGCCGACGCTGTACGTTTCCGACGGGATCTGTTCCGATGCCGGCAGGATGGCTTCAGCCTTGCCCAGGTCGACGTAGACGTTGCGGTTCTCGATGCGCTGGATGATGCCCGTGATGATGTCGTCCGTGCGGTCCGAGAATTCATCATAGACGATGTTGCGTTCCGCTTCGCGCAGGCGCTGAATCATGACCTGTTTGGCAGCCTGGGCGGCGATGCGGCCGAAATTGTCCGGCGTGACATCGACGTTGACGACGTCGCCGACTTCGTAATTGACATCAATGAGGCGAGCCTTATCGAGAGAGATTTCCGTATGCGGGTCTTCGACTTCATCGACGACGGTCTTGGCAGCCTTGATGGCATAGTCACCGGTCGAGCGGTTCAGTTCGACTTCGGCTGTCGGGTTGGCATCGGGTTCCTTCTTGTAGGCCGTGATCAGGACGGCTTCCAGGGAATCACAGATGACATCCGCAGATACGCCTTTCTCTTTAGATAAGTAAGCAATAGCATTGAGCAATTCTTTATTCACGTTAATAACCTCCACTAAAAATCAATATGCAAACGGACTTGCGATATTTCTTTCATGTCTATCTTATCTTCACGGTCATCGACCTGGACGATGAGATGTCCGTCATCAGTCTTTTTGACAAGGTCTGCCGTCAGGTCCTTGACGCCGTTGCGGGCCTTAAAGAAATGGATATCGACGGACCGGCCAGCGTAGCGGACGAAGTCCTTGTCCTTCTTGAGGATGCGGTCCAGTCCCGGCGACGATACTTCCAGGAGATAGTTGTCGCTGATCGGGTCTTTTTCATCGAGTACCTTGCTCAGCTTCTCGCTGACAGCCTGGCAGTCTTCCAGGTCGACACCACCTTCTTTATCAATGAATACGCGCAGGTACCAGTTCCGTTCGCGCACGTATTCGACGTCGACCAGCTCCAGATTAGTCCCTTCAATAATCTGTTCTACTTCTTTGGCAATCAAATCTTCAATGTGTTCACGTCTCATCGTATTCACCAGCTTATCTTCAAAATTTCCTACAGGTAAAAGTTAAGAGTGGGCTTTCACCCACTCTTCGCATCTAAACATCTAAATTACTTTTAGTATACCACTGTCTGCTCATTCTGACAACGATTTGTCCCGATCAGCGGCGATTTCGTCGAGGACGGGCAGGAGCCGTTTCTGCAAGGCTTTCTCCAGCTCTTTCAGGGATGACGTATCGAAGTCATGGACCAGGTTGGGGAAGTTCTGCACGCGCCGTTCGGCAAAGAAGTCATCGCGCAGGAGATTGTACATCAGCGACAGGCCGCTGCGCGTCGCCGCGTCATAGTAGGCCAGGATCATATAGGAGCCATTAATGATGCGCACAGCATCATTAGGCTTGACGATCCGCCGGAAGCCCTGATGCTGCTCCGGCAGGAACGCATCCCATTGGACGCCGGGAACGCCCTTGTTCTGGAGGATGACGCTGAAGTTACGACTCCGTTCGACATAATCGTCGTAAATGATCCGGGCCAGCCGTTCTTCGACCATGGACCGGAAGAGCTCGAAGGAATCGGTGATGAATTCGATGAGGGCGAATTCCAGCATGCCGATGTCCGTCCGGATAGAGAATTCTTCCGATTCGGGATTGAAGATAGCCCGCACGGTCCAGCCGTTCTCCTTGTTCTCATATGTGAACAGGCGATACTCGACGGGCTTGCCGTCTTTCTCAATCATGCGATATTCTTCCAATAACTGAAAATCTCCCACTGAAAGTGGGAGAACAGTCGTGATATTCCATTGTTTGAGTGTTTCAATCAATGTAGCATCCATAGTAAAAATGGTGCGGTTGGCGGGAGTTGAACCCGCACGATCGAAGATCACTGCCGCCTGAAGACAGCGCGTCTGCCATTCCGCCACAACCGCATAACTCAGAAATCGTAAAGCTGTTTGTAATGCTTTTCGTTCAGCAAGACTATTCTAACATATTCTCGCGTTTCTGAAAAGGGGATTTTTTCAATTTCTTGAAAATTTTTCGTCCAGCCATATTTCTGGATCCACGAGTCGACATGTCCCCGGCCGGCATTATACGCAGCCAAGGCCAGTACTTGATTCCCGTCGTATTCCTTCAATAAGTAGGCCAGATACCAGGTTCCCAACCTGATGTTTGTACGGACGTCATTGAGTTTTTCAGGCGTGTAGTCGGTCATCCCCATCTCATCGGCAATCCATTGTGCCGTGTCGGGCATGACCTGCATGAGGCCATGGGCACCGGGCTGGGAAGCAGCTCGTTCGTCAAACTTGCTTTCCACTAAGATGACGGACGCCACCAGGGCGGGGTCGACTTTGTCTTCGTAGGCATACTGCCGAACCAGGTAATCGTACTGGAGAGGGTATACGAACTTCCGCATGACATCATCTTTCCAAGAATAAAAGTACGATGCGGACAGACATATCAATAATGCCGCTATGATGATTTTCCCTTTGGTGCTTGCTCTTTTTCTCAACGTCTTCTCCCTACCCTTTGATGCGGTCCATCAAGGCCTGCCATGCGACGAGTACCTGTTTCTGCGTCTCTTCCGGAGAGCCGGTATTGTCGATGATGACCTGTGCCAAAGACCGTTTGTCGTCGATAGGAAGCTGTGCATGAATCCGTGCCAGTGCTTCACTTTCGGAATAGCCGTTCCGCTTCATCAGCCGTGTAAGCTGCGTTACCGGATCGACGTACACCAGCCACGTTTCGTCAACGTACGAATCGTATTTTACCTCATAAAGCAGGGGCATGTCAAGGAAAATGACCGATTTTTTTTGATTTTCTTCAATTTTTTTGATTTCCTCGTCGATACCGGCATGGATGAGGGGGAAAAGAATGGCTTCAAGCTGCGCTTTCTTCGCCTTATCGCCAAAAACGACACTGCCGATGTAAGCCCGGTCCATGGAGCCGTCGGCTAAGAGCGTCTTCGGCCCAAAAGCCGCAGCGACGGCCGCAAGTCCTTCCGAACCGGGTTCGACGACGTCGTGGGCGATGACGTCGCAGTCGACAATACCTGCCCCCAATTCGCGCAGCATGGTGACGACAGTGCTCTTGCCGGAGGCAATACCGCCGGTCAGGCCAATATGTAACATAAGAATCGCTCCTCCTGTAAATCTTTTCTTCCATTATAGCCGTTCCCGGCCTGTCTGTCCATGCCCTGCCGGACGGGCCGCTGCCTTGATTTCTCCTCTCCCGTCCGATAAAATAAGGTTGCTAACCAATTTCTAAAAAAAGAAGGTGTTTTCCTATGATGCGCGCTCTATTTCTATTATATGCCATCTGGGGTTTCAACTGGGTCGTCATGAAGACGGCCAATGCTTATTTTCCGCCCGTCCTGTTCGTGGCCTTCCGCTTCCTCATCGGCGCCGCCGTCATGCTCTCGGTCTGCGCCTGGCGCCGTATTCCCGTCCCGGAACGGAAGTACTGGAAGTGGATCACCGCTACGGGCATCTTGCAGATTGCCGTCAACAATGTCTGCATGCAGATCGGCATGTATTCGCTGACAGCCGGCGTCGTCTCCGTGTTGAACTACACCATGCCCGTGTGGATGGCCATTCTGGCCCAGCTCTTCCTCAAAGAAAGGCTGACGCTCCGGAAAATAGCCGGCATAGCCATCTGCATCGCCGGCCTCTTCGTCCTCATGGACATCCATGACCTGGGCAATATGACAGCCGTCTCCATCGTCCTCGCCGGGGCCGCCGCCTGGGCCGCATCGGGCATCATCCTGAAACGGCACCTCCAGGACAGTCCGCCCCTGCAGTACTCGGCCTGGCAGATGGTCGTCGGCTCGCTCCTGCTCTTCATCGTCGCCCTGATTGTCCCACAGCCTTCCATCCACTGGACAACAACAGCTGCCGCCTGTCTGCTCTATAACGGTATCCTGGCTGCAGCTGTCGGCTTCTTCTTATGGAATTATATCCTCGCCCACATGGAAGCCGGCAAGGCCGGCGTCGCCATACTGGTCGTCCCCGTCGTCGGCGTCGTCAGCGGTATCCTCGTCCTGGGCGAAGCCTTCACCTGGCATACAGCCCTGGGCATTCTCCTGGTCCTGGGCGGCGTCCTGCTCATCGTCAAACCCAGACGGCCGCGCCTGTCCCTGACGCATTAAGGTAAAAATGACATATGTCACAGAAATATGAAAACACAGGAAATTGTCATTTCTTTTATGATTTATTTATAATCTTCCTGTATACTATATAGTAACGCACATATATAGGAGGTATTTTATGACTGACGCACTTCGCCGCCACCGGCGCTTTCTGATGGGCCTGCTCATCGCCGCCGCGGCTTTTTTGTACCTGGCCCATATCGGGTCGTATCATCTCATCGAGCTCGATGAAGGGCGCTATCACCGGGTCGCCATGGAAATGGCCCTTTCCGGCGACTACATCACGCCCCACTTCGATTACATGCCCTATTTCGAGAAACCCATTTTCCAGTACTGGGTCACGGCCCTGTCCATGGAACTCTTTGGTTTCCGTGAATTCACGGGCCGCATCCTGCCGGCCCTGACGGGCCTTGGAAACGTCTTCCTGGCCTTCTGGCTGGCCAAGACGATGTACAATCGGCGCACGGGTATCCTTGCCGCCGTCATCCTGGCCACGTCGGCGCTGCAGCTCATCGTCGCCTCTATCGGCGTCATGGACATGGCCCTGACCTTTTTTATCGACGCCTGCCTGGTTTCGTTCTACGTCTTCGAACGGACGGAGAATAAGAAGTACCTGCTCGTCTTCTACGCCGCCATGGGCTTCGGCATGCTCACGAAAGGCCTTATCGCCATCGTCTTTCCCTTTGGCATCCTCTTCTGGTACGCCCTGCTCAGCAAGCGGCCGCGCCTCTTCCTGAAGCTCTTCTACCTGCCGGGCATCATCCTCTTCCTGGTCATCGCCGTGCCCTGGTACTACCTGGTCTGCCAGAAGAATCCGGACTTCTTCTATTTCTTCTTCATCCGCGAACACTTTCTGCGCTTCGCCACCAAGATGCACGAACGCTTCCATCCCTGGTACTACTTCGTCCCGGTCCTCATCGCCGGCCTCATGCCCTGGACGGGCTTCGTGGCGACGTTCTTCAGCAAAGACGGGATTTTCCGCAAGCCCGGTTCCCTGCGGCATAAGAGGGACCTGCTGCTGCTCGCCCTCTGGGCCGGCCTGATTTACGTCTTCTACAGTATTTCCGACTCGAAACTGCCGACGTACATCCTGCCCTGCTGGCTGCCCTTGTCGGTCCTCCTGGCCGCGTCCATCGAACGGTGCCGTCAGGAAGGGCGCTGGCTCGGCCACAGTTTTCTCATAAATGCCATCCTCTGCCTGCTGTTCACGGCAGCGGGCATCGCCTACCTCATGCACACCGATTTCCTGACCGTCGCCGACTTCCTGACCCACGGCGGCCTGCTCATCGCCTCGCTCTTCGTCGGCACCCTGGCAGCGGCCTGGGTCTGGCATCGCAAGAAGGACTTCCTCTCGGTCCTGGTCATCCTCAGCTGCATGGCCTATGGCTTCGGCCTCGGCGCCCATCAGATCCAGGGCCAGATTCACGACCATCAGACGGCCTATACAGTCAGCCAGGACATCCGGTCCCTGAACGTCCCGGACAGCACGCCGATCATCATGTATGGCTCGTTCATGCCAGGCCTGGTCTACTATCTGGATCGTCCCATCGCCGCCGGCAACTTCATGGGCGAGCTGGAATTCGGCATCCATCATACGGACCAGACGAACATGTACTACGGCAGCCAGGACTTGTATGACCTCTGGAACAGCGACCAGCCGGCTATCGTCGTCGTCCAGCCGAAATACCGCGACGAAGCCCTGCGCGTTTTGGGAACGGTTCCGGCCCAGCGCCTCGACGTCGAAGACTATACGGTCCTCCTGAACCGGGCCGCCGCCGGAGGTGACAAACGATGAAGCAAATCGACATCCTCGTCCCCTGTTATAACGAAGAAGCCGTCCTGCCCCAGTTCTATCAGCGGACGTGCGCCGTCATCGACGCCCTGCCAGACTACGCCTTTACCTTCATCTTCGTCAACGACGGCAGCCGCGACCAGACCCTGCCCATCCTGCGCCAGCTCCACGAAAAAGATAAGCGCGTGGCCTACGTATCCCTGTCGCGCAACTTCGGCAAGGAAGCAGCCATGCTGGCCGGCATGGACTACGCCGAAGGCGACGCCCTGGTCATCATGGACGCCGACCTCCAGGACCCGCCGGAACTCCTGCCGGACATGATCGCCTGGTGGGAAAAAGGCTACCGCGACGTCTCGGCCCGCCGCCGGCGCCGCGAAGGGGAAACGTTTTTCAAGAAGTGGTCGAGCCATGTCTATTACCGCCTGCTCAAGAAATTGTCCCCCGTCCCGGTCCAGGAAGACGTCGGCGACTTCCGCCTGCTCGACAGGCGCTGCGTCAAGGCCCTGCGCAGCCTGCGCGAATGTCAGCGCTATACCAAGGGCCTGTTCAGCTGGATTGGCTTCGAGAAGAAAGAAATCCTCTTTGACCGGCCGCCCCGGGCTGCGGGCAAGACCAAGTGGAACTACTGGAAGCTCTTCAACCTGGCCATCGACGGCATTACCAGCTTCACGACGGCGCCTTTGCGCATCGCCGCCTTTACCGGCTGTTTCCTGGCCATCGTCGCCGCCATCTATCTCGTCTTCATCGTCCTGCGCACCCTACTCTTCGGCGAAGACGTCCCAGGCTATCCGTCCCTCATCTCCCTCATCCTCTTCATCGGCGGCGTCCAGTTCACCTTCATGGGCATCCTCGGCGAATACGTCGGCCGCATCTATAACGAAAGCAAAGGCCGCCCGCCGTACATCGTCGGCGAAAGCACACGGGAAAAGAAATAAATCAATCAAAAATGACCGCTCCGTCGGCAGACAGATGGCGGTCATTTTTAGGTTCCATCACAGCCATTCATCACTGTGGCAGCAGATGGATATGAGGTCCTGCATGGGCTGTATCAGGTATTTGTTTTTGTGATGTACTAGGCGGAAATGGCGCTTGAATTCGAGGCCCGGCAAAGGGAGTTCGACGAGGCGGCCCGTTTCGATTTCGTTTTGAACCAGGCGGCGGGACAGGACGGATACGCCTAAGTTGGCCATGACGGCTTTCTTGATGGCTTCGGAGTTATTGTAGACGCCGATGATGCGGCAGGTCAGGTGGTGGTCTTCCAGGACGCGCTCAAAGAGGTCCCGCGTGCCGCTTCCCTGTTCGCGGACGAAGACGGGCAGGTCGTCCAGGTCCTGCGGCGCTGTAATGGCCTTACGGCTCCATTCGCTGTTCGGCGAAGCGATGAGGGTCAGATAATCCGTAAGGATGGGCCGGGATACGAGGTATGGCGAATGGACTCGTCCTTCGACAAGGGCCAGGTCCAGTTTATCTTCCATCAGGAGCTGTTCCAGTTCCTCCGTATTGTGGATAGCCGACAGGATGTCCCATTCAGGATGTATCTGACGGCAATGCGTCAGGAGTTCGACCAGGAAGATGTCGCCAATGGTGATGCTGACGCCCAGGCGGATTGGCAGCTGATGCTGCATGGCCGTCAGGCTGTCTTCAGCCTGCTGGCAGAGCGATAAAATCTGATAGGCATACTGTTTCAAGTTCTCGCCGGCAGCGGTCAGGTAAATATGACGACCCAGGCGTTCGAATAACAATATGCCGTAATGGTTTTCCATTTCATGGATGGCCTGGGTGACTGACGGCTGGCTGATGTGGAGCTGGCGGGCCGCTTCGGTCATGCTCAGCCGCTCGCAGACAGCCAGGAAAATGCGGAAATGGCGCAAGGTCATGGACTTCTCCTCCTCATTTCATAGGTAAATACTTATGATTTATATTATATCCTAGTATTTTACTTATTGAAAGAGACAGATTATACTGGAGTCATCTCAAATATCAGTATAGGAGTGACTTCATCATGCATTTATCCACTATGATCGACTGGCGCCACGCCCTGCTCGGTGTCGTCCTGACCCTGGCCTGTTCCCTGGCCGGCCAATCCCTGGCAGCCCTGCCGGGCTTTTCCCTCATCGGCCATCTCGTCCTGGCCCTGCTATTGGGCATGGTCATCCAGGTCTGCCGTCCCGTCACCCTGGCAGCCCGGGAAAGTACGGGCTTCATTGCCAACAAATTCCTCCGGGCCGGCATCATCTTCCTGGGGTTCAAGCTGAATCTCATCGTCCTGGTCAGCGCCGGTCTGCAAAGTCTGGAAGCGGCAGTCTTTGTCGTCGCCATCATGATTCCCCTCAATTACGCCGCCGCCCGTTTCCTGCGCGTCGATCACACCCTGGCCCTGCTCACGGCCTGTGGCTGCAGCATCTGCGGCGCCGCCGCCGTCATGGGCGTGTCCGGCGCCCTCAAGGCCAAGGCCGACCAGTCCGTCCTGGCCGTCGCCATCGTAGCCATCCTGGGCACGGTCTTTACACTCATCGAAGTCTTCGCCCAGCCCATCCTGGGCTTTACGGACAGCCAGTTCGGCGTCATGGCCGGCCTGAGTCTCCATGAAATCGCCCACGCCGTCGCCGCCGGCGGCAGTGCCGGCCCGGTCGGGACAGACAGCGCCATCATCGCCAAATTATCCCGCGTCCTGCTCCTGGCTCCGGTTGCCATCATCCTGGGCATCGTCGAAGCCTGGCGCCAGCGCCGTCAGTCCCAGGATAGGGATCAGAAATTCAAAGTCCCCATCCCCTGGTTCATGGGCGGCTTCATCGCAGCCAGTGCCATCGGCTCCTATATCCCCGCCATCGGATTGGCCGTCCCCATGCTGGTCAAGATAGCTTACCTCATCCTGGGCATGGCCATGGCCGCCCTGGGCCTGAACGTCAACTTCTCAGTCATCGCCAAAGAAGGCGTCCGCCCCATGGTCAGCGCCATCACCTGCTCCTTCGTCATCCTGGCCCTGTCCTGGTTCATCGTACGCACGTGGTTCTAGGAAGTGCCAAAAGAGGCTGTCGCATGAAGACAGCCTCTTTTTTCTGCAAACTACAAACTCTGTACTATAAACGATTATTTTCCCGTATACGTCCTGCGGGCGGCGACGACTTGGCGGATGTGGTCGGCTACGGTCGTACAGCAGCCGCCGACGGCGACGGCACCTGCTTTCATGTAATCCAGGGCATAATCGCCGAAACGGCGGTCCGTCCCGACGCCGTGCCAGGTCTTGGTCTGCGGGTCGTATTCTTCGCCACTGTTCGGGTAGACGATGATCGGCAGGTCCGATGCCCTTTTCAATTCGCCGATGAGGCTGGCAATGTATTCCGGCTTCGTGCAGTTGACACCGATGGCCTGCCGGTGCGGATAGTTACGGGCCAGCTGGCGGGCACAATCGGCCAGGAGCTGGCCTTCGCAGTTGTGGCGGCCGTCGCAGCAGGAAAAGCTGATCCAATAGGGGGCGCCCAGTTCTTCGGCGATCTGCGCTTCGACTTCCGCTTCCATCAGGGACGGTTCCGTTTCAAAGAGCAGGACGTCGGCACCGGCCTGCCACAGGAGTTCCGCCCGGCGGCGATGGAAGTCCCGCAGCGTATCGGCACTGACGCCGTAATGGCCCTTATATTCGGACCCATCGGCCAAATAAGCCCCGTACGGGCCGGCACTGGCCAGACAGAGCGGCCAGGACGCGGGCCGTCCACAGTTTGTTGTTCAAATCGGCCCCGAGATTTTCCAAAGCTGTCCCCATGGAGCCGTCGAGGACCAGGATGCCCTCGCGGTCCAAAATCTGTTTCAATGTACTTTTCATTTTCTTTCCCCTTTCACAGGCACCGTCCCATAAGCGACGACAGGCGGATTTTCCCCTCGTTCCTGCGCCGGCAGGAAACGGAACCAGAAATCATTGACGGACGATCAATTCCAGCGTCTCCGGTACCTGCGGCAGATGCTGGACGAGGATGGCCAGGCCGCCGAGGATGTAGAGCAGGGCCATGATGGGCACGACCCCCGTTCCATGACGGCCGAAATGCGCCGCAAGCCGCCGAAGATGGTGACGAAACAGGTGAGGCCCAGAAAAGCGGCTGACCAGAGCGGGTCGATGCCGAAGGCTTCCCGCAGGGCGCCTACGACGGATTCCGTCTGGACGCTGCACGTCCAGGGACCCAGGGTAAAACAGGCAATGGCCAACAGGAAAGCCCCTTTCCGCCAGCCCAGGGCGTTGCGCATGACAAAGGACCGGTCGCACATGTATTCATCCATGGATTCAGAATACTTGACGCGGAAGCGCTGGCCCAAAATGATTTCGCAGGCCTTCGTCGACATGCCGAGACAGCCCGAGACCCACATCCAGAAGACGGCGCCGGGGCCGCCGGAAACGATGGCCGTCGCCACGCCGCCGATATTGCCGACGCCTATCGTATTGGCCATGGCCGTACAAGCTGCGGCGAACCCCGATACCGACCCCTGGCCGCTGCCATGGTGCTGGAACATCTTGCCAAAAGTATTGCGGAAATGAAACCCGATGTGCCGGAAATTATAGTAAAAATGAAAACGGATACTCAAATACAAGCCCATACTGACCAGCACGACAATCATCGGCGTCCCCCACAAAGCATCGGAGACCGCCATCAATCCATTCAAAATCATAGTTTTCCCCCAATCAATACATAGTCTGACTTACTAAGAATGACATAAGCCATGGAAAAAGTCAATGATTCCTTCCATTTGTCACGTACTTCTCGATATGATACAATTTATATAATACAATTAATTTGTTCATATCTTTCATTTTTATTTTGGAAAGGTGGTTTTTCTTTGAAAATTCCAAAAAACAACTTGCAGGCAAGTATTGTCCTGCCCAGTATCTTATTCATTGGGATCGTCATCATAAGCTGTATCTTCTTTCCCGACCGGACAGATACAATTTTAAGTATTGTAAAAGAATATATATTCAGTTCATTCAGCTGGGTATACATTCTTTGTGTCGCCTTCTTTTTCCTCTTCCTGGTCATCTTATGCCTGGGAAAACTCGGTGACATCCGCTTGGGAAACGAAGATGAAAAACCAGAATTTTCCTTTTTTTCCTGGCTGTGCATGCTGTTTTCAGCCGGTATGGGCATTGGCCTGATGTTCTTTGGTGTAGCCGAACCGATTTCCCACTTATCGGCCCCCTTGCACGGGTCGGCTTCATCACTGGTCCAAACGAAGGAAGCCATGCTGAACACCCTGTTCCATTGGGGAATCCATGCCTGGGCGATTTACGGTATCATCGGCCTGGCCCTGGCCTATTTCGGATTCCGCTATCAGCTTCCCGTAACCCTGCGTTCCGGTTTTTATCCCCTCCTGAAGCATAGACTGAACGGTTTCTGGGGCAACCTGATCGATATCGTCGCCCTCTGTGCGACGATTTTCGGTCTGACGACGACACTGGGCTTCGGAGCCATGCAGCTCAACGCCGGCCTGAGTGCTGTCGGCATTTTTTCGACAGCCTCTTTTTCCCACATCGTCCTCTTGATTGTCATCACCGTCGGCCTGGCCATCTTGTCGGCCATTTCCGGCGTAAGTAAGGGGATCCGTTACATGAGCCAGGGAAATCTGATCCTGGCCATCGCCCTGCTCCTGTTCATCCTCTTCGCCGGCCCGACGGTATATCTCTTGTCGGCCTTCACAGAAAACGTAGGCTACTATCTGACACACATCATCGAACTGTCTTTCCGCACTTTCGCCTACGAAAGCACCAAAGAAGAATGGTTCACGAACTGGACCATCACCTATTGGGCCTGGTGGATTTCCTGGGCGCCCTTCGTCGGTCTCTTCATCGCTAAGATTTCCAAAGGCCGCACGATACGCGAATTTGTCGTCTGCGTCCTCCTGGTCCCTACCCTGTTCAATATCTTCTGGATGACCGTGTTCGGCAACGGGGCCATCTGGGTCGACGGCCAGACCGGTGGCATCCTGACCCAGGCCGCCGCGGAAACGGAAAAGCTCTTATTCCTGTTCCTGGACCAATTCCCCCTGGCCCTGGTCACCTCACTGATTGCCCTGCTGGTCATCGTCATTTTCTTTATCACTTCGGCTGACTCGGGGATTTTCGTCATCAACAGCATCGCCTCGCAAGGGAAGAATACGTTTCCCAAGTGGCAGACTGTCTTATGGGGAACCCTGCTTGCCCTGCTGTCCATCGCCCTGCTCTATTCCGGCGGCCTCCAAGCCCTGCAGACGATGACCGTCATCATCGCCCTGCCCTTTGCCGTCATCATGATCCTGATGGTGTTCTGCCTGCTCCGGGGCTTGACGATCGATAACGCCTATTTCAGCAGAAAATTGTCAGAAAGTACCGTCTACTGGGATGGCTCCCATTGGCAGGACCGGCTGAAAAAAATCGTATCCGTCGGGACCTTGGACGATTTCCAGCAGTTCCTCAAACAGACCGTCGACCCGGCTTTCCAGGAACTGCGCCAGGAATTTCTGCGGAATGGAATTTCCGTCCACATCCAGGGCAGTGATGATAGTCAGACGGCCTGCCGGGAATTGATTGTCGAAAGAGGGAGCCTCCGCAATTTCATTTATGGCATCCGCTACCGGGCCAATGACGTATCCGATACTGTCGTCGGCTCCCTGTCCTTCCCGACCATTACGGAAGAGGAAAATTATGAACCCATTTGTTATTTTGCCGACGGCCGACGCGGATACAGCATCAAATATATGCAGAAAGATGAATTGATCACCGACGTCCTCCGTCAATATGAACGATATGTCAAGATGCTGGCAGCCGGCAAACACGACTTATACCTGACAGATAAAGTACATCCCGGACAAGGAGGAAAATCATGAACCGCTGGAATAACTTAATCGATTTGAAAGGCGACTCGGCCCCGATGGAAGTCATCAATCAGCGCATCTTATCCGACGCCACCATCGAAGGCACGAACTTGATCGTCTTAGTCATGGCCATCATGATCGCCTGCATCGGCCTGAACTTGAACAGCGTCGCCGTCATCATCGGCGCCATGCTCATTTCCCCGCTGATGGGCGGTATCGTAGCGACGGGCTACGGAATGGCCACATATGACGTCCCTTTTATCCGCAAATCCCTCATCAAATTATCCTTCCAGGTCGGCCTGGCCGTGCTGACAGCTTCGATTTATTTTCTCCTTTCGCCGTTTACCTCGCCGACAGATGAAATCCTGGCCCGGACTACCCCGACAATCTGGGATGTCCTCGTCGCCTTATGCGGCGGGATTGCCGGTGCGGTCGGGAACACGCGGAAAGAAAAGAGCAATGTCATCCCCGGCGTCGCCATCGCCACGGCACTGATGCCGCCCCTCTGTACGGCCGGCTATGGGCTGGCCTCCGGGAACCACACGTTTTTCCTGGGTGCCTTGTACCTGTTCTTCATCAATGCCTTTTTCATTGCCTTGTCTTCGTTCTTGGTATTTAAGATTCTGAAAGTCCCGCCTCACGGCAATGTCGCTGAAGCTCATTTTCGCAAACAGCGTCTCATTTTAGTTATCCTCGGCCTATTAATTACGATTCCAAGCATCTATATGGCTCATCTAACGGTAAAAGATGCGCTCCAGGAAGTCCAGGTCAAATCTTTTATAGAAACAAACATGAATTTTGAAAAAACTAGTGTCGTTTCTTACACACTAAAAGATAAGACCTTGACAATTGATCTTGTCGGGGCTGTCCTGACGGAAGAACAAATAGACCAGCTTAAATCGAACATAAATAACTATCCACGTCTTCAAGGCATATCTCTTTCTATTATCCAGGGAAACAGGAATCTGAACACTGAGGAAGTGCAGCGATTAATCAATTCACGTATAGAAAAACAAGGCAAAGCCGAAAAAGAAGCTTCGTACAAGATGCTGACCAGTAAATATTACCCAGCTTACGAACGTGCTGCAGCAGACCAGCAGGTCATCCAGATTCTAAACAGCCAGGCTCCTTTATTATTCCCGGAAATCCAGTCTGTCCGGGGTGGCACGCTAACAGCCTTGCATCGAGATAACGATACGAAAGACGGTACATTTGGCTACGACCGTTTCATGGCCGAAGTTACCGTCAGAACTCCCCTTAGTGCCGATGACGCGCTGCGTCTGCATGATTGGATCAAAGGTCAGGTAAACATGCCTGTCATTCTGAATGTCCAGACCAGCAATGCTCCCAGCGAATACTATGGCAACGGGATTCAATGGTAAAATCAAAACTGCTTTAAGCAGCTGAAAAGTATACCGACCCCCAATGGTTAGACCAAAACTCTAACGATTAGGGGGTCGTTTTGTTATTTATTTAATTTACTCTGGCTTGATAGCAGATGAATCTATCTTTAACTTTTCTGTAATCGCTTGAAAAAACTCAGTACTTCAAAGAGCTATGTGTTTGCCAAAAAAGGAGCGACATCTCTTTTTGCAGCATCAAAATCCAGTTCGGCAAAACTTTTTTTACATATCTTTTGTATCTTGCTACAAATACCATAATGCAACCTGGCGACATTGTATGGATTGTTATTGCATTGGCACATTTCCCAGAGTATGGTATACTATTTTTTAGACAAAAGTCATGTTTGAAGATCCAGGATAAAATTCATATCCCATGAATCAAAAAAGGGAGGAACCTGTCATGGATGTCACTCATCACAAATTATCCTCGCAAGAACTCGCAAACTATCTCCAACGGATCCATCTGGTATCTCCACCGAAGGCAACCGATATAGACGGCTTGAAGGAACTCCAAATCCATCATCTTTTATCCATTCCTTATGAAAATCTGGACCCTATGAATGGCATTTCAACATCCATGGATTCAGAAGACCTCTATAAAAAAATGATTCTTCATCGACGGGGCGGATATTGCGTTGAACTGCAAGGGCTGTTTCTTCTACTGCTCACGACACTTGGCTATCACGTTGAACAGCGGGCAGGCCGTTTTATGGACGAGCCCGGTATTGTCCAGATGCGGCGTCACAGGGTCCTGATAGTTACCATAGACAGTATCCCATGGCTAACGGGTGTTGGCGGCTATAG
>ERZ1023848.194-NODE-194-length-23686-cov-50.251873_pt1 | contig 23686 bp, 19 predicted proteins | sample MGYA00380385_ERZ1023848 | MGnify/ENA primary metagenome ERZ1023848 (study PRJEB33179, sample SAMN07449069) | human gut metagenome | biome: Human-gut; feature: Human associated habitat; material: Faeces | host: Homo sapiens | place: India:Kasaragod | collected...
CGGCTGACTTGGAGACTCTATGCAGAGTCTCCACAGAGTGGAGAAATCTCCTTCCCCTAATGGTACAGGAAGCGTTACAGCGGGAGATTTCTCGACTCAGAGTATCATGGGAGCGGTTTCCATCTGCCCCATACCGGCACGCAGCCCCGCTCGAGATGACCATGGGGCGGCCACTGACGGTCATGGAACCTAAATAAAGGCATAAAAAAAGAAGCCCTCTTTCGAGAGCTTCTTTTTTGTATGAAACTAGATTCTTTTTTCTTTTCAGAAATTAGAATTTGTAGTTCAGGGAAACGGTCCAAGCGTCGTCCGGATCTTCGCCCTTGTCAGCGTCAGCTGCGAATGCATATTCAGCATGGAGCTGTACGTTCTTAGCCAGGGTTACATCGCCCATAGCGTTCCAGAATTTCAGCTTGCCAGCTGCGTAAACGGCATCAAGGATGTTGGTCTGCCAGCCGGAGTCGCCGAAGTATACTGCATTGCCTACGTTGTTGTATGCAACGGAGAGATCCCAGGTGCCCGGTTTCTTCCAGTTAGCTGCGCCATAGGAGAGGCCAGCGTTCCAAGCGGTATCTTCCAGAGCACTCGGAGCAGTGGTGTTCTTCCAGTATTCACCGAATACATTGAACTGCTGAACAGGAATGTTCAGGTTAACACCGAAGAGTTCCGGTTTGGTTCCCTTGAAGTCAACCTTGTTTGGGGTTGTATCTCCATCGCCATTGATGTAGGAAGCACCATGCTTATCCTGGTATGCAATGTAGTCTACGCCCAGTTTAGCGAAGTCGAAGTCATAAGCACCGCGTGCAAAGTAGAAATCAGCATCGTTGTCATCTGCAATAGCAGCTTTATCTTTAACAACTTTATAATGCGGTTCAGCGAAATCACCATACTGGCTGTTGAACTGGCCATAGCCGGTGGTCAGAGACAGTTTGCCATTGTTGTAAGCAGCCTGTGCACCATCATAGCCGTCATGACCATTGCTCAGCCAGCCTGCCTGATCGCCAAAGGAAATAGGCTGACGGCCAAGACGTACGGAGAAGTCTTTGCCAAAGTTATGGTTTACATACAACTGATCCATGGAGGTGTCGCTGGATGCAGAATCTTTGAAGTTCATTTCATTCAGGAAACGGCCCTGTACGTAGGTGGAGTCATTAACCTGGCCACGTACGTTAATACGAATACGGCCATTCCAGCTATCTGCCTTATCAAGAGTCTTATCCTGATAACGCATACGAGCATCGCCGGACCAGTAGAGGTTGCCGACTTTCTTTTCCAGGTTGGAAACGCGAACGCCCAGGTTAGCCAGTTCGTCAGCGTATTCGCCAGCCAGTTTGTCAAGGGTGGCACGCTGTTCAGCGTTCAGCTGGTCTTCTTTTGCCATGAGGCGGGCAATGATCTGAGCCAGTTCATAACGGGTAATGTTTCTTTCACCTTTGAAGGTGCCGTCCGGATAGCCTTCTACAACGCCCTGGTCGGAGAGGTCGGATACTGCCTGATAAGCCCAGTCATCAGTGGAAACATCGGAGAATGGATTTGCTGCGAAAGCGGAAACGCCAGCAGTCAGTGCAGCAGCAGCTGCGATTGCGAGAATCTTTTTCATAGTTCTTCGCTCCTTTGAAAAAAAATAAGAGAAATGGACCCTCTATTTTTTCTACCGGGAGTTCCGCTGAAAGCCTTTGCGCGAGTGACCGTGTTTCCTCTGCCTGCTTCTTCACGTACTATCCCTGACTACCGTCCCGAGGGTGGGACCTTGGTCTAGGTACAGGGTACCATAAACATTCAGTAAAATCAAGAGTTGCGCATATCAGTGCATGGTCAGATTCCGCCCTGCTCCCTTCTTCCCGAAGCGAAACAGGAAGGCCGCCTTTCCTGTGAAATCTCCCATGATTACGAGCTTTTCATCTCTTTTGCTTCCGCCTTGGGCAGAGAAAAGAGTGACTGATATTCGATTTTATTTTGTAGTACTTATAGATATTTTTTATTATGGACGCGGCTTCGGTGTGAGGGTTGACGGTACTTCGTCCCGAAGGTTCTTAAGGTTCTTAAGTTTGACGGCCTTTCAGGCCGAGGGTTGTGGTATCGCCCTTACGGGCGATGAGTATAAAGTCAGCGTTACGGGATTGGCTTTCTGCGTCATATGGCATGAAAAACAATTCTGCGGATTGGCTCGCTGCGCTCGCCTCCCCCTATCCGGCTTCGCCGGACTTCCACCTAAAGGTGAAACGACTCACTATGATTTGTGCGTCGCTGGCGCTCCTTCATCCACTGCTGTCACTGACTCACTGGATTTTCGGGTCGCTGATGCTCCCTTACAAATCCAGTTCGCTAGTGCATCCACTGCTGTCACTGACTCACTGGATTTTCAGGTCGCTGATGCTCCCTTACAAATCCAGTTCGCGTAGTGCAAAATATGTTCGCTGGTGTGACTCGTGTTCTCTTGCCACCCCTATGCAGAGGGCAGAATTAAACACCGCGAGACAATCTTCTCATAAATCCCCCGCTCGAGATGACGGTGCCGGCGGACCCCCTATCGTCATTTCGACCGAAGCGAAGCGAAGTGGAGTGGAGAAATCTCCCCCTCTGATGGTACGGGCGGCATTACTGTGGGAGATCTCTCGACTCAGAGTATCATGGGAGCGGTTCCCGTCTGTCTCCCATACCGGCACGTACCTCCGCTCGAGATGACGATGTTGGCGAGCGCCCCTCCCGTCATTTCGACGAAAGCCGGTCAGCCGCCAATAGGAAAGCCTCTTATTGTGCAGGCTAGAGGCCAACTTCGGCTGACTTGGAGACTCTATGCAGAGTCTCCACAGAGTGGAGAAATCTCACTTCCCAATGGTACATGAAGCATTGAGGCAGGAGATCTTCAGGCTCAGAGTATCATCGGAGCGATTCCCGTCTGCCCCTATACCGGCACACAGCCCCGCTCGAGATGACGGTGGCGGCGGCCGCATAGTGGCGGAAGATTTCCGGGCTCAGAGCGTCATCGGAGCGGTTCCTCTCTGCCCCTATACCGGCACGTTCCTCCGCTCGGGATGGCCATGAGGGAAGCTGCTTACTGTTATTGACCCGAATAAAGACACACAAAAAAGACCGGCCCTGGCCGGTCTTTTTTGTTCCTGTTTATCGGAGTTCGTAGTTGTAGTCTTCTTTGAGAATGTGGATGGCGCCCATGTCGCCTTTCATGGCGGCTTTGATAAGCCAGCTCATGGCGGCTTTTTCATCTTTTTCTATGCCTTCCCCGTTGGCCAGGGCATAGCCGTAGTGGGCCATGGCGAAGGGGTCGCCTTTTTCGGCGGCTTTTTTGTAGAGTTTCACTGCTTCCTCAATGTCCTCCTCTACGCCGATGCCTGCTTCGTAGCAGAGGCCCAGGGCGGCCCAGGCAGCAGGGATGCTGTTCCTGGCAGCCCGCTTGTAGCATTCGAAGGCTTTCACGGCATGATCCTTGGTACCGCTGTGCGTGAAGGCAAGGCCCAGGCGGAGGAAGGCTTCTTTATCGCCCAGAGCTTCTGCCTCTTCTGCCATGTGCCAGGCTTTGGCAGGGTCCACGCTGCCGGCGGCGCCGGTAATGTATTCGCCGCAGGCTACGGAAAGGAAGCCCCGGAGGGTCATGTCTCCGTCAGGATTTCCTTCGTCCCGGCCTTTCCGTATCCACATTTCAGCCGCAGCCAGGTCTTTCTGGGTGCTGCTGCCCTGGGCATAGAACATGCCGGTCATGAGCATGGCGCTGGTATCGCCTCTTTCTGCTGCCAGAAGGTAGTAGCGGAAGGCTCTGTCCTGGTTGACTTTGCCCATAATGCCTTCGTCGTAGATTTTGCCCAGAAGGGAGGCGGCTTCAGCGCTGCCTTCGTCGGAGCAGTGCTCCAGCATTCTTCTGGCCTTCCGGGGATTCGGTTTGTTGCCGTTAATGCCGCGGAGGTAGAGTTTGCCCAGCGCCAGGCCTGCTTCTTCGATGCCGTAGTCCACGCTGATTTTGTAGCAGTTTTCTGCTTTGCTTTCGTCTTTGTCCAGGCCGTCGCCTTTTTCCCATTGGCGGCCCAGGACGAAGATTTCATAGGCTGCTTCCCTGGCACCCATATTGGCTGCTTTCCTGAAGTATGTGACTGCCTCATCCATATCCCCCATATGAAGGCAGTCCTGCCCCATGGAGTAGTAATATTCCATCATTCGATCAGATGCCATAATAGTCCTGCTCCTTTTTGGCGGCCCAGCCGCCGTTGAAATGTCTCCAGAAAGGCTTGGCCCGGGGCCAGGCAATGGAGATTATCTGAATTCTTTGCAGAGGTCTTCGAAGAGTGCTTCGGAAGGCTTTTCTACGTGGTCGATGAGCCGTACGTCTTTGGAGGGAACGATGTCTCCGAAGGGGACGCCTTCTTTTTCTTCATAAATGACGCCGGTGACCAGGCTGTCTGTTTCCGCCAGAAGGTGGAAGGCTTCGGCTTTACTGGAGGGGTCGTAGGTTTCACGGACATCGGAAATCTTTTTCAGGTGTTCGTTGTACCACTGGACGGTATTCATGTGGTTGAAGGTGACGCAGGGGGTGAAGATGTTCACATAGGAGAATCCTTTGTGGTCCACTGCTTTTTCGATGATGTCCACCAGGTTTCTGCCGTCAATGGCATAGGCCTGGGCGACGAAGGTGGCGCCGGCGGCAATGGCCATGGCCGGTACGGCCAGCGGGGTCAGGGGGTTTCCGTCCGGCGTGGTTTTGGTAACGAAGCCTTTGGAGGAAGCCGGTGATGTCTGGCCTTTGGTGAGTCCGTAGACCTGGTTGTCGAAGACCAGGTAGGTAATGTCCATATTTCTTTTCATGGCATGCATGGCATGGCCGAGGCCGATGGCGTAGGAGTCGCCGTCGCCGGAGCATACGATGAGGTGGGTGTCCTTGTTGGCGCATTTGATGCCCTGGGCGAAGGGAAGGGCCCTGCCGTGGGTGGTGTGGGCGCCGTAGCAGTACTGGTAGCCGCCGATACGGGAGGAGCAGCCGATGCCGGAAATCAGGGTGATTTCTTCATTGGCCCAGCCTTTTTTAGCGCACACGGCGGAAATGGCATTCTGGATGCCGTAGTCGCCGCAGCCGGGGCACCAGTTTGGTACGATGGTATTTTTATAGTCTCTCGGTGAAGCCATAATCAGAAAACCTCCTTGGCTTTGTTCACAATGGTAGAAGTGGTAAAGGGTGTGCCGTCGTACTGGAGAAGGGACAGCAGTTTGTCATGACAGTCGAAGTGAATGGCAAAGAGTTCACGGAGCTGGGCTGTCAGGTCTTCTTCTACGATGAGAACTTTCTTTGCACCTTCCACATAGGGACGGAGGGCTTCGGTGGGGAAGGGAGAAAGGAGACGGAGCTGGAGGTGGTTCACTTTCTTTCCTTCTGCTTCCAGTTCTTCCACTGCTTCTTCCAGGGCTCCATTGGTGGAGGTAATGCCGATGAGGAGAAGGTCGGTGTCTGTGTCTTCATGGGTCACATAGAAGGGTTTCACTGCCTGGGGAACGGCTGCAAATTTCCGGTGCCGTTTTTCCATTTCCATGACGCGGTCGGCCTGGCCTTCGGCAGGCTTGCCGAATACGTTGTGTTCGAGACCGGTGGAAAGGAACATGCCGTTCTTCACGCCGGGAATGGTTCTTGGGGAAATGCCGTCTTCGCTGTCTTCAAAACGGTGGAAGTAGGCTTTCTTCTTTGTATCCAGTTCCGGCAGCCCTTCGGTGAGAAGTTTGCCGCGGTTGATTCCTACGCGGTTCAGGTCAAAGGCCGGTACGGACTGTTTGCACATACCGAACTGCAGGTCCGAGAGTACGATGACCGGGGTCTGGAATTCTTCGGCCAGGTTGAAGGCTTCCTGGGTAATGTAGTAGCAGTCTTCAATGGAGGAAGCAGCCAGCACGATTTTTTCCGCATCGCCGTGGCCCGAGGCAATGGCATAGCGGATGTCGCTCTGTTCTACCTTGGTGGCCATGCCGGTGGAAGGACCGGCACGCATGACGTCGATGATGACAACTGGGATTTCTGCCATGGCTGCCATGGAAATGGATTCCGCCATGAGGGAGAGCCCGGGGCCGGAGGTGGCTGTGAAGGCACGGACACCGGCATAGCCGGCACCCATGGCCATCATGCAGGAGGACAGTTCATCTTCTGTCTGCACCACGGTGCCATGGATTTTATGAACCACTTTAATCATGTATTCCATGATTTCAGACGCGGGGGTAATGGGGTAGGATGCCATGAAACGGGATCCGGCGGAAATGGCGCCCAGCGCAGCGGCTTCGTTGCCCAGAAGGTAGAGCTGGTCTTTCTTCGGCGGTGTAGCCAGCTTGCCCAGTTCTACGCCGTGCATGGCAGCAATGGCGGTATCATAGCCTTCCTTGAAAATTTCCTTGTTCTTTGTAATGATGTCTTCGCCCTTCTTGGCAAAGCGGTCTGCAATGAAACCGTAGAAGGGGTTTTCCGGGAATCCCAGCACACCGGCGCTCATGCCCAGGGCTGCAATATTCTTCATCTGCAGGCTGCCGTACTTTTTGGCCAGTTCCGTAATGGGAAGAGCCAGCACGATGCGGCCGCTGTGGGCTTCAAATTTCGGATGGAAAGCATCGTCGGCAATGATGACGCCCCCTTCCGGCACTTCTCTGCCGTGGAGATCGATAGTCTCCTGGTCCAGGGCTACCAGACAGTCTACATGCTCGCCAATGGTAGCCACTTCCTTTGTGGCAATGCGAAGAGCAATGGTTGTATGACCGCCTTTAATACGGGATGCAAAAAGACGCTGGCTGAAAAGGGAATAGCCTTCCTGTGCCAGCACACGGCCCAGGATTTCGCCGCAGGACTCTACGCCCTGCCCCTGCTGGCCGCCCATTTTCCAAATAAAATCACGTTTCGTTTCCACTCCATCTGCCTCCTTGGTGATGAATCATGGGAAATGTTAAGAAATCTATATAGGTGAATCGTTTTTACACATACTCACACATTTTTATTATACCACTTAAGGCCCGGGAAATCTTGAAAAAAAATAAATGGAAATCGAGAGCGCAAAAAGAATGGAAGGCACCATAAAAAAGAGCGCCCTTTGAAGGGCGTCCTCTTTTTCTTTGCTGTATTCTCCCATCACTGTCTTTTCCCGGGGCAGTTCCGCTTAGCCTGGAATTCGTCGGCCTCCAGGCGGTACACTTCACAGCCCTTCAGCATACCGTCGGTGATGGTCCAGTCTTTTCCTGAAATCTGCTTCATGAAGGATGTGAGGATTTCTTTCTTTTCTTCCTCCCCTTGGATGATGGAAATCCGGCCGCTGCCGATGATGCTCATGTAGGCATTGGTATAGAGGGCGGGGTTGGTATCATGGGGAATGACCTTTTCTCCCGTATCCATTTCAAAACCGGCGCGGCCGTCCTTTTCTATGAGTTCCCTTTTCAGTCCGGCCGTGGCGCCGTGGAAGAAGAGGGACAGTTTCCCTCCCTCATAGGTATAGGAATAATTTACCGGCACCACGTAAATCCGTCCTTCGTCATAAAGTCCCAGGTGCACAATGCCGCAGGCATCCAGAATGCGTCGTATCTCTCCTTCTTCTGTCACCAGTCTGTCTTTCCTTCGCATAGGTCGATGTTCCATTTCCATAGCAGTATCCTCCTTTTTATGTATTATACCCTATGAAGGCAGGGAGGGTCTCTATATTTCTATTTTCCTATCTTCTGCCATGTAGAGTTTCCTGTAGTAGAAAAGGACAGCTCCCATGCCCAGGTCCGTGAGCAGCCAGCTTAAGGGGTAGACGGCCATGAGGGTATGGAAGGTGGGGCTCCACTGGAAGAAGGTGGCTACATAGAGAATGCGGGAGCCGCAGATAATGATGGTCACCATGATGGCAGGCCCCAGGGATTTGCCAAAGCCCCGAAGGAAGCCGGATACCATTTCTATGATAAGGTCCAGCACTTCGGCGCCCAGAATATAGGCCAGCCGGATATAGCCCAAGTCAATGACGCCCCTGTCGGTGCTGAAAATGGAAAGGAGGGGCCTGCCCAGGAAAAGGATGAGGCCGCACACTGCCGCCATGGCACAAAAGCCCTGAAGGAAGGTGATGCGAAAGATTTTCCGGCAGCGGGAGAGAAGCCCGGCGCCGTAGTTCTGGCCGGTGAAGGTGGTACAGGCCTGTCCGAAGGCATTGATGACGTAGTAGGCAATGATTTCCAGATTGAAGGCTGCTGCCGAGGCGGCCATCACTTCTGTGCCCAGGCTGTTGATGGCAGACTGGATGACAATGTTGGAAAGGCTGAAAACGGCGCCCTGGACGCCGGCAGGCATGCCTACGGAGAGGATTTTCTTCAGCATGGACCAGTCGAAAGTCGCTTCCTTCAGGGACAGGTGGACAGAGAGGGAGGTATGGGACAGAAGGGCAAGGAGCATGAAACTGCTCAGAAGGGTGGAGCACACGGTGGAGGCCGCTGCGCCGTCTGCATCCATGCCCATGCCCAGGACGAAGAACAGGCTGGATGCCACCTTCACCATACCGGAAATGAAAAGGCACAGGAGGGGAGTCCTGGTATCTCCCTGGCTCCTGAAAATGGCGGAGGTGAAGTTGTACATCAGTATGCCCGGCAGGGCCAGGAATATGATGCGCAGGTAACGGAGAGACAGGGGCCGCACTTCTTCCGGTACGGAAAGAAGGGCCATCAGGGGCGATGCGGCCATTTCCCCCACTGCCATCATGATAAGGCCGCCGATGAGGGAAGAAAGAATGGCGGTGTGTACGGCCCTGGTCACGCCCTGCCGGTCCTTTCGGCCGGTGAGCTGGGAAATCACCACATTAGCGCCAAGGGAGATGCCGATGAAGAGGGTCACAATGATGCCTACCACGGGCCCATTGCTCCCCACGGCGGCCATGGCGCTTTTTCCTACAAAGCGGCCCATAATGAGGATGTCCGCTGCATTAAAAAGCTGCTGGCAGATGCCTGTCATAGCCAGCAGCAGCGCAAAGGACCAGGTCTTGTCTGCGATGGAGCCATGGAGCATATCCATTTTCTTCATTGTCCTTCCCCCTTTGCCATCATATACGTAAGGCGCCGGCTCTTCGCCGACGCCTTTATTATATCATCACAATCACGACAGTCCATGAAGGAGTAAGAAACTGTCCTCTTTTTGCAAATCATGATTTGACGCCTGCCCCGGCGCCCGGGAATCATGGTTTATGGCACTTCATAGACTTCCTTCACCAGTCGAAAAGCAGCCCAGGCTTTGGGCCAGCCGGCGTAGAAGGCCACCTGGGTCAGGGTGTCCGCCATTTCTTTCAGGGTGACGCCATTGTTTTTGGCATTCTGGATGTGGTACTTCAGGGAAGAATCGGTGATGCCCTGGCTCACCAGGGATATGACCGTAATCAGGCAGCGCTGCTTCACAGACAGTGCGTCCTGCTTGTTCCATACTTCCCCGAAGAGAATGTCATCATTGTAGCGGGCAAAGTCGGGAGCCGTCTGTCCCAGCACGTCCCTGCCTGCGGTCTGTACGATTTTCTTTGTCATAGGTTCTCCTTTCGTCGCTTCTGCAGAAACTTCCATGCCGGCCATGACCATGATGACAGCAATGAAAGCAGAAAGTACCTTTTTCCTATTCCATTTCATAATTTCTCAAATCCTTTTTCGTCCACCGGCTCAAGCCATTCATTGGATACCCCTTCTCCTTCTCTGGAAAGGGAAATGTGCTGGAAATGGCATCCCGGAGCGGCGCCGTGCCAGTGTTTGACTTCCGGCGGGATGGTCACCACGTCTCCGGGATGAAGTTCCCGGGGCGCCTGCCCTTCATACTGCAGGTACCCCTTCCCCGATACCACAATCAGCACCTGGCTGGTACCGTGATGGATGTGCCAGTGGGTGTGGGCGCCGTTTTCAAAGGTCACGTTGTACACGGGAATATCTTTGTCTTCAGACAGGCTGGCCAGCCAGCTTCTGCCGGTGAAAAAGCGGGCATACCCGTCGTTGGGGCTTCCTATTTCCATGACGGCGCCTTTTCCTTCCAGTGCTTTTCTGATTTCTTCCTTGTTCATGGGGTGCGTCTTTCTTATTTCTTCAACGAATGAATCCAAGCAAGCACATCATCCGTTTTCCCGCCGCCGGTGAAGCATTCGCCGGGAAGCCAGGTACCCGTTTTGGCAGCCCGGGCCAGGTTTTCCCCGCTGTCTCCCAGGGGACTGCTGTAGGAGGTAGCAAAGGGGATCACTGTTTTGCCTTCAAAGCTGTGATGTTCCGTGAAGGTATATACAATGGCCGGCGCTTCGCCCCACCAGATGGGATATCCCAGGTACACCACCCGGTAATCGTCCCAGTTGGCTGCATCCCCCGTATATTCCGGACGGATGGAGCTGTCTTTATGTTCCATGGACACCCGGCTGCTGCTGTTATTGTAATCCAAGTCCGCTTCCGTATAAGGCACCTTCGGCGTAATGGCAAAGAGATCACTGCCTGTCTCTCTGGCAATGGTTTCCGCCGCCTGCTTCGTATGGCCGGTGGCGGAATAGTACACCACAATAGACTTGCCCTGGGGCACGGCCTCTCCTGATGAGCTGCTTCCCTGAGAGGCGCCGCCGCAGGCACTCATTGTCAGGGCCGCTGCTGCCACTGCCACTCCCATGACTGCTTTTTTCCACATAGTAAACCTCCTGTTTCAATTCACAACCCTTTTATTCCAGAGTAGTACTTTTATCCTTTCTCCTTATTATAGGGAAAGGCCTTCTTCCTATCCAATACCTTGTTTTTACAGAAATTTATGCCCCAAAGGCATGAATGTGACGGGATGGGCAGGAAACTTCCAGGGTGTGCCATCACTTCGCAGCCCCATGGAATTTTTCCCACGAAAAAAGACCGTGAAGACATGCAAATCATTTCTTCACAGCCTTTTTTCCATAACGATTTTCTGATGGCAAGATGCAGGTCCATTGGTCATCTCGAGCGGAGAAACCTGCCGGTATGGGGGAAAGATCCGGGCTCTCGAGACTTTGAGCCGAGAGACCTCCTGCCGCTATGCTCCCTGTACCATGGGGCGTGAGATTTCTCCACTCCCCTCCGCTTCGGTCGAAATGACCGGCCCGGGGCATCATTTTATCATTGGAGGAGTAAAGTATCTCCGCTCCCGCCGTCGAAATGACGGGCGGAGTCGTATCTGTGTCATTCATGTATTTCTTCACAGCCCCATCAACCGCTTAGGAGCCCCCTATTTTTTCCCCGTGATTTTCAGCCGGTCCTGTCTGGCGTAAAGGTATACATAGTAGAGGTCTCCATAGAAAGGATTCCTGAACTTTCTGGCCGCATCATCCACTTCGATGATATGGCCTTTTTTCGTCACCATGCGGAAGGAAAGGAAGTCAATCTGTCCCGGATTATCCGTCCTGGCGAGCTGGCGGTGGAATTCTTTTTTCATGGGATCTCTGTCATCGGGATGGACCACAGAGAAGAAGGTGCCGCCGGTGTATTTCGTGAAGTCTTCGTAGTCGTCACATTCCAGAAGGTCCACCATCACCTTGTTGGCAAAGAGGATTTCTCCTTTTTTCGTGGCCTTCATCACCAGAATACCGCCGGGGAGATGGTCGGCCACATCGGTAAGGTTGAAGCTGAACTGGGACCGTTTGTCAGTAACCGTAATGGAGCTGTCAAACTGGCGCCAGCCGGCCTTGCCATTGAGCTTGGCGCCGTAAAGGGCATAGTCGGCGCGAATGCAGAGATTACCGTAGGAATCGCCCTGTTCCGGATAGGCAGCGCAGCCCAGGGAGGCATAAAATTTCACTTCCCTCTTCCCGGCCATGAAGGTATGGGGAGTCTGGGTAAAATCATCCATGGCTCTGGTAATGGAGCTGAAGTCCTCGTAGGGGCGGAAAAGAATGAATTCATCGCCGCCATTTCGGGTGATGATGGATTCTTCGCCGAAGGTTTCCCTCATATCCCGAACCAGCGTTTTCAGGGCTTCGTCGCCTACGCTGTGTCCGTACACATCGTTCACCAGCTTGAAGTTATCGATATCCAGAGCCAGCACCATCGCTTTCTGGCCGGCATGGGCCTTCATATAGTCCGCCACCGCCTCGTCGCCGCCTTTGCGGTTAAACACGCCGGTCAAAGGATCCCTGCCGCCGCTCCGCTTCAGGTCACCATTGGCCTTTTTCAGCACCCCATTTTTCCTGAGAAGGAAGGCAATGAGGGTGGTCAGGGAAAAGCCTGATATGGTGGCGAAGAAGAGAAGCAGCCAGTTAATGCTGCCTCCCTGGGGCCGCAGCACAATGGACCACAGATCTCCGGCAATGATTCTTTCCGCATGGGGATTCCCCTGTTCCGTCATGCCCCGCTCCTTTACCAGATGCGGAGTATCTTCCCAGCCATAGCGGTGATAGAGGCTGAAGTCCAGCTTCTGGGCGCCCAGATTGGAAATATTGGCAGTGCTCATGACCCGGCGCTGCTCTACGGCCAGTATAATATAGCCCCAGAAGGATTCGTTGCCATTCTCGTCATGACGGTACACAGGGCGCAGAAAGGCCATCATTTTATGAGGAAGTCCCAGGTCCAGAGAGTCCACCAGCACCAGCCGGTGTTCCGTGCGCGCCGTGTCCGCAGCCTTCTTCAAGGAACCTTCCAGGAAGCGGGGAAAATCCACTTTTCTCGTATCTTCCGCCGTAAACACCACCGGTTCTCCCTTTTCCGGCAGAATCTGGATGCTCCGGATCATGGGATTCATGGCCATCACCATGGCCGGTTCCCGGGGATTGACCAGGTAGCCTGCCGGATCGGCCTCCAGCTTGGAGGCCATAATCTTGGTTACCACATCCCACCATTTCACCATGCCGTCTATGCCCTCCAGTCGATGGATGGCATAGGGCGTATAGATTTCCCCTTCCTTCTGCTGGTGATTGATATAGAGGAAGCCGTCCAGGCAGAGAGTCAGCAAAAGGCCGGCTATCATAACGGGTAAACTCAGTGATTTTATCATCCACCTGATTCTACACATCATCATACCGGCCTTTCATTAAAAACCAGGATACCTTCCTATTACGGTTCCATTATACACTTTTAAAAAAAGGGAAACAAGCCGCAGAAACTGCGAAAAAATGCCGGACCCAGGTCCGGCATTTTCTCAGTCAGGGTTTTAAAATCACGGAAAAAATCATTTACCAGCGTTCTTCAGGGCAATTCTCCAATCTCTGCCCTGCTGGTGCACGTCATTTAGATCGGCTTTCTGCACAGCATCCTTATTGGATTCCACATCTGCCTTCTGCTGGGCCGAGAGGTGGATATCCTGGTTCTGATCCGGCTGGCCTTTCTTTTCAGCGTTATAAAGGGCAATGCGCCAGTCTCTTCCCGGATCTCCGGCGGCAGTGCCGTCAGCGGCCTGTACGCCCATGGAAATGCAGGACAATGCGATTCCTGCGGCTGCGAGAGCCATGGTTATTTTTTTCATTTCTATCTACTCCTTTCCTGCAGCCAATCAATTGGCTGTTTATGCCATTATATTACTTGAAGTAATTATTGTAAATAGAATTTCAAAGTTTTCTTCATCATACCTCTTTCCAGGAAGGAATGCCGTCCTTTAGAACAAAAAAAGACTGTGAAGAATGGATCGCCCTTTCTTCACAGTTCCCTTATCTTCTGGAGCGGATGAAGGGAGTCGAACCCTCCTGTCCAGCTTGGGAAGCTGGCGTTCTACCGATGAACTACACCCGCATACTAATATGCATAGATGATACCATACTTTCTCTGAATTTTCCAGTTTTTCTGATAACTTCCTCTAAAGAAAATGTTTCTCATGATTTGCCATCATTTCATGTTATTTTTTGAAAACAAGGTGTGATAAGGTGTGAAAACAGTTTCACACCTTACTTTTTTGGAAAAGCAACACCTTATTTAATAGTTGGTCATTCATCCGCCTTCACTGAAAAAGTGCGTAGTGAGGAGTAATGGAAGGGGCGCACAAAATTTAGAAGCGCCCCAATCTCCTCTTTTTTATAAAAAATAAAATCGATGCAAGGCTATTTGACGAACCTCGTATGAACCTGTACACTATTGATTTACACATTTACATAATATTACCGCTAGGGAAACGCTGATTTAATCTTAGTTGCTTGGGCCTAACAACTAACAACAGACAACAAGCAACCAATTACCACTTATCAATCCATTTTTCCAACTCATCCAAGGAATCAATGATAGAATCACAAGCCTTTTCCGTGACCGTATAGGCTTTATCTATGGTATCCACCAGCGCATCTGCCGTTTCCATCAATCGCATCTCAGCCGCTTCCTGCTCCTCTACTGGCAGATTCTCTATTTTCTGATCCACATACTCTCCCACCTTGTCTAATAATTGATCCAACATGGATGGCTCTTCCTCTGCCTGTTTCTCTTCCACCAGCTTGGCATAATACCGTTCTGCCCACTGTTGTAACGCTTGACTCGCCATCACATTCGCGTCATCCCTATTTCCAAATGGAATTTCAGGAAAATTGTTTCCATTGTCACTCATCTTATCTCCTCCTTATAAAATACTTTTCAGTTGCCTTGTCATCAGCTTTTCTTCTAGTATATCCAGAAAGTTGGACAAAGAATGGGTATGGGAAATATTTCTTTGCATAGTTTTATTGAAATAAAAAATGTTGGTTGTTAGCCGCGAGGTGCTAACAACCAACATTCCATCTACAAACACAACCTACGGCTATAGAAACTGCGGTCAAAATATATTCTCACAAGACAAGTTTTCCTATTGTTATCCTTCTTCTATTTCTTTCAGCAGGGCCTGTAAATGCTCTTTGGCCTCCTCTTCTTCATCACCATGGCAATCAACCACCTTCTGATACCATTCGATAGCTTTTTCACGATTTGCCTGAACGCCTGCGCCATATTCATAAGACTGAGCCAAGAAATACATCGCATTTTCATTTCTTTCTTCGGCCCCTTTGCTATACCATTCAAAAGCCTTTTCCTCCTGGTCTTTTCTTTCATAGATCATAGCAATGAGTATTGCTGCATCTCCTGCCACGCTTCCATGCTGTGCATAAGCCTTCTGGTACCATTCCATAGCTTGATCCAAATCCTCAGATAATTCATCATCCCCATCATAGCGCAAACCAATATCCAACATAGCTTCATCGTACCCTTCCTGGGCACTCTTCTCCGTCCATTCCCACTTTTTTACAACATTTTCTTCGTCAGAATAAATTCCTGCCAACTGATAGGCTGCAAATCCCGCATCATCTCCATGAAGTTCATAGGCCTTTTGATACCATTCTATGGCTTTATCTAAATTTTTCTTGACTCCATGTCCTCTCCGATACATTCCACCTAAATTGGACATAGCCGCATCAAAACCTTCTTCTGCTCCTTTTAGGGCCCAATCAAAGGCTTTTTCCGCATCATCTTGCTCGTCGCAATATATCATACCAATCATATTAGCTGCCAAGCCTGCCATTTCCCCATGTAAACGATATACCTTTTCATACCATTCGATGGCTTTATCATAATCTTTGCCGACTCCCTCGCCATCTCGATACAAGCCAGCCAAATTGTACATAGCATCCATGCAACCCTCTTCGACACCTTTGCACTGCCATCCAAAAGCCTCTTCATAATTCCCATCCAAATAGTACAATCGGCCAATCTGATTAGCAGCATCTCCCGCTACTGTTCCATGACAGTCATAAGTCTTCTGATACCATTCCATTGCTTTTTCTAAGTCTTGAGATACACCTTCTCCATCGCGATAGCAATTAGCCAAAGAACACATACACCAATCTAATCCCTCTGCAGCCCCTTTACTATACCAAGCAAAAGCCTTCTCCATATTCCCTTGGTTACCATACATGCATCCTAAAACAAAAGCAGCAGGTCCAGCCACTTCTCCATGACATTCATAGGCTTTCTGGTACCATTCTATGGCCTTATCTTGATTTTCAGTGACACCTTTTCCATCCTGATAGCACTCAGCTACATAATACATAGGCCAGCCATATCCTTCTGCTGCCCACTTAGCACTCTGCTGGAATTTTTTATCATAATCTCCCAGCGCCTCATAAAGCAGCCCAAGACTTTCTACAGCATCCGATACATGATCCCCTTGCATTTGGGCCAGAACCTTATTCCACTGAACGGCTTTATTCAGATTTTTTTCAATATTTCGCTCACCCCAATACGAATTTGCCAAATCATCCATTGCCCGCCAATACCCAGCTTTCGCAGCTTTTTCAAGCCAATACTCTGCCTCTTTAGCTACATCCAAATGACACAAAGAAACATCGTTGAGATGCTCCAAATTGGTCAAAGCATCACCCAGTTCATGCTGTGCCACCACATCTCCGGCCTGTGCCAAAGGAAATACCTTGGGAATGACAGCCTGCACTATATCTTCCTGAATGTTTTCTTCCTCATAAGCCAAATTCAGCTGACACAGCACTTCTCCTTTTTCTGCGCCTTCATGATGATACTGGAAGCCTAATGTTTCATTCACCGGTAGGCCAGCCCATCCTTGACGATGATATTCCCCCAAGAAATATAAAGCTCTGGGATTTCCTGTCTTTGCCAATTCCTGAAATAGCGGATAAGCCTCCGTAACATGGTCTCGTACAAAGAGAGATACCGCGGTGTTTAATTTTTCATCTCCCGTTAAAGATATTGACATACTATTTTTTTGGGTGCTCATGATATTCTCCTCCTTCGAAAATACATTTTCAGCTGCCTAGTCATCAGCTTTTCTTTAGTATACGCAGCCGGTTGGACAAGAAATGGGTATGAGAAATATCCTAGAAAAATTTTAATGACATAGAACAAAAGAAAAAAGCGTTACATGCTTAGTTTTTCTAAACATGCAACGCTTTTTATTCAGATGTATTTCGCAATAAGGTCATTTACAAGCATTGAGCAACTTCAAATCGTTTTCTTCCATATATTCATGTAAAACCCTCAAATTGTATACCAAATCCATGACTAAATCAAAAAATGACACTTCCGTATTCACATCGCATTGATCTTTTCGTCGGATATACGCTGTAACCAACTGATTGCAAGCCTTCTCCGGTGTTATATCATTTCTAATACCACAAAAGATTTTTATTTTAGGATTATTCGCCTGCTGAAGTTCACAAATTTTTCCTATGGTATGAAAAGAAATTACATTATCTACACTGTCATAAATTTGCCAATTTACCTTTCCCAATAATTTCTTCCTAGCCAAATCATCCACAGCAATCGACTTCAATGTGTCATAATAAGGAATCATTTCATCTAGATCTATTTTAAGATCATCAATAGCCTGCTTTAGTGTAGCAATGTCATTTTCATATATCACATTGCCTTTCTGGAAAAAATCCCGTGCCAGGCAAGCAAGTTTTTGATGCTGGTTCAGTTCTTTATAGTCTTTTCCATCTAAATTTAGATACTGAATATGATGTCCCCATTCTAACAAGTCAACACTTTTTTCTGCTTTTTTTAGCCGCCTTTCATGATTAATTAAAATTTTATCTTGTCGCTTCTCTGTATCATTGACCCGGTCTACAAAATTTTCTTGGTAAATACCATATTGACCGACCTGCATTTGTAAACCATTCAGTTTCGTATTCACTGCACAAATTAAATCCAAAGTCATCACATTTTGTTTTTGCAGTTGCATCAAAGTTTCTCGCAAAGCATACTGTGCCAAAGTTTGATTTTGATTGATTTTATCCTGCAATGTACGATTACTTCCCGTAATGCTTCCAACAAATCTAGCCAAAAAGCCCTTACTCGATAATTCTGCCTTTGCGTTGTCAACTTCTGCTAAAGCAGAAATACATTGGAATGTCAACTCATCAATCTTTTTGGTATCATTTCTATATGCAGTAATTTTTTGCTCAATACATACGGCTAATTCTGTTTTATACTCTTCTAGGTCATTAGATTTTTGTATCAAAGAACTTTGTCGCTTCATACGCCCCTCCTTATAACTGTCACAGCTTTTCTCCTATACGCTGCAGTGAGTCATTGATTAGTTTTTCTCTTTTAGCATAGGTTACTTCTTCATTGTTCATTTGTACCAAGCATGATTCACCTTGTACACCAATGATATGAGATTGCCGCTTAGCATATAAGGCTTTCAATCGAGAATATAACTGCCTTGTTTCTTCATTAGATAGTTTCTCCCCTTTTCCATTTGCCATATCCGAAAGTTGTTTTGTAATCCGCCCTTCTTCCGAATCATCTGGGATAGCCTTTTTTGTTTCTTCTAATGATGTACTTCCAAACACTCTTGCAAGCCCATTAGTAAACTCATCACACTTTGGCACAGAAATAGGTGCTCTGCAGCAAATCACTCGATGTATTGCTTCTTCTACAAGAGTGTCGGCAAAAAGTTTTTGATCTTTACTAGCAAACATACAAAGCAAGACTTCTGCATTGAGTAATTTCCGCAATTCTTCCACCACCAGCAGCCCTTCTTCTTGGTTCAACAAGTATCCAGGTGCCAGTTGCTGCAAACTATCCTGAAGAATTTTAATCATCTTTTCTGCATCGGATTCATGAAATTCAGCAATCAATTTTTGCGCTGCACTACTACTTAATGAACCAACAATCATCCCACCAGCAATAGCACCAAGAGGACCAAAAAGCGCCCCTAAAAAGGCACCCCCAATATATCCTCCAACAATTCCTGTTGCCAATACCGAAACTTCTGCCATAAGTTGAGCAGCAGAAATGCGTCCTCTGAAATAATTTATAATATTCCCAGAAGATAAGACAACAATCGTAACTGTACTAGCAATGACATTGCTTCGCATGAGTTTGGCTAAATTGCGTGTGGCAGCTTCTCCATAAATAGGCGCCCCAGTGCGAAGGAAATTCACAAGAGCCTGTCTCACCGGAGGCGGTAACACCTTAACCAATGCAATAGAAGGAGTCATCAACACTTGATTCACTCCGGTTCTTGCCATTTGCGCCGTTCCTACTGCAATGAGAAACCCTGCGCCCCCAGCCTGAAGTCCCGCAATCAAAGCCTGGTCGACAGCTTTTTCTACGCTTTCTCCATTCCATATAGCCTGTGCAAATGTAATCGTAGCAGAAATCCCCAGTGCACTGGCCCCGATAACTACCCCATGGGCCGCATCAAAGGTCAAGGATTCAATAGTTCCTGCTTTCGCAATCGCTTTTGCCTGGGCATAGGTCACGTGCCCCTTCCGAATCAAATCTTTGGCTCTCTTTGGATCACTAACCCCAGGAACCTTTCCTTCTTTGATTTTTTGTTCCATGCACCGCACCGCTTCATCATATTGATCGCTCGGTACTTCTAGCTGCATAGGATTTCCATTCTTATCTAAATAGCGATAGGAGCCTTGGCCTCCATTTTCAAAGCCTGCATTGACAGAAGTCCTAGCATCTTGGCAATACTTGGTTTGGATAAACTGTCCGTCAACCATCCGGTCCGCACCATTCTTGGCGTTGTCATTGCCTACGATTCTGGCGTCTCTACCAAATAGGGTATCGATCCCATCATTCACCTGTTCAGCAGCATAGCCATGCCCCTGCCTTGCATGACATCGATTCAATTGGTCCGCATGGGCTGCGCTTTCCAATGAACTATCCAGCCCTGACATGGTTTGTCCCAGTGGTACTTTATCGTTTATTCCATCAACCTTCAATGATTCGGTATCGGCTTTTGGCTTATTATACTTGGGATTTTTTAATGCATTACCCCAATAAACTGTGTTTTTAGACATTGATTTCACCAAATCCTTCCAGCATCAAATGTCTTTGTTATTGGTATACAAAGATTGTACCTGTTTGTGGTAATAGTTTTCTATGTCTGTAAGCCAATCTATCACTTCCCTTTCCAAATTAGCCAAGAAAGCATCTATGGCATTCAGATAAGCCTCTCGATTCTCACGAGTTTTCATTTGATAGGTGCCAACTCCAGAGAGCAAAGAAGCAGCCACAACAAGCCATACCGGAATCGTCACCATGCCAGCAAGGGCATATTTTAAAATGCCCCCTACAGCCATGGTTCCCGCTGCTGTGCCTAAGCTCATATAGATGGTATTTGCTTTTTGGGGATCCATTTTAAGTTCATTTGCATTGACTTCAAAATGGTATTTCTCATTGATTTTTTCTTCTAAGTCTAAATGATAAAAAGCATTTAAATGATTGGGATCTTGAAAAAAATCTTCCTTTTCTACTTGTTCGGCTAAATCATAACATAGGTCATTGACATAGCCTTCACAAGCCACTGCCACTTTGCTTCCAACCATCGATGCAATTTGCTCATTAGCCATTTGCAAAGTCGGAACTTGGGCTATTATTTCATGTACCTCTTCTTTCAGTTTGTGAAAAAAATCATGTACATCCTGCTGTACCAATTTATCTTGCATAATAACCTATTCCCCTTTCACCTGATTTTGACTAGATTTCAATACATCATCAAGCATGACTCCGTAATCCTGTAAAGTATTTTTATTTTTATCTATCTGCGTAAGTAATTGTTCTTTCCCCTGCACCAATTTTATAATTTCATCATTTTCTCTCTGATCCTTTTTTATTGCATCAAGTTCCGCTGTTTTACTTGCGATATTTTTGTTCAATTGTTCCTTATAGGAAGCAATAACACCTGTTGCAAACAAACGCATCTCCTTTACCGCATCATTTCGAGTTTTCTCTATTTCTTGCATGATATAAGCTTTCACTGAATCATAAAATTTAGCATCTGAAAAACGAGATCTCCAATGACCTTTAGAAAAGCAACCACCATCTACCCACTCTTTTTCAGTTGCTTTTTCTTTTAGTTGTTCTTTTACTTTTGCAAGAGAAGCCGGTGTAAAATCAGGTTGTAAAGAGGCAACTGACAATGCCCCACTTTGCATGATGACTCCCAATTCCTGATTACATTCTTGTAATAACTCATTTTTCAATCGTTTCTGATAGTCGCGAAAAATATCTACTTGACGAAAAGATAATTTTTCAAGCCGCTCCAAGCTGTAACTATTTTTCCCATTAATTTTCGCTACGTCTTCTTTGTATTTCTGCACGACTTCGTTCGCATCTTTCTCAATTTTTCCGCCCCTACTTCCAGAAGCCTGATATCCGTTATTTATTATTCGTAATCCTTTATTCATTCGATTGTCGATATCTTTAAGTTCCTTTTTTAATTTTTCTATTTTTTCAAAAAATTTCTTAGGATCTTTGACTTTTACGCGGTAAAGCTCTGTCTGATCTTTTATATCGGCTTCGTATTTTTCATACACCCTATTCATATGTTGCAAAAAATCAGCTAAAGCGATATATTTTGCCTTTCTGCCAAATACATTTAATGCATGATCAATAGCCTCAAAGTTTGACTGCTTTCCCAGCGTTTGTAAAAATAGTTCTTTGGAAAACTTGATATTTCCTAAATCATCTTCTTCGAACGCATCCGCTTTAGCTGCTTTTAAGAAATTTTCTATCTCCCCTTTTTGTGCTAACTCTTTCATCTCCGCTAGAATTTCTTTCGTAGTCATCGTTTGAAATTTATTAAGATATAATTCCGCTTTACTATCTACAGGTATAATCTGATCCCTACTGATACCATGTCGATTTTCCTTTGTCTGTGCCCCAAACATCTTGACAAATTCATCACATGCCCGCTGAATATTAGCAGAAGATTCTGCAGTCGCCCTTGTCAAAACCAGAAACATAGCATTTTGATTTCGATCTACACTTTTAGACTCCAAAAAATCTTTAAAGCTGCTAGCTTCTACGGCTACTCCCGTAATAGGCCGTAAAAACATAATGGCATCGGCGTCCTCTAAATATTTTGCTGTTACATCCCCTACTCGACCTGCTGCATTCACCCCTGGAGAGTCAATCACACTGATTCCCCGCATAGATTCTTCTTCAAAGGGATAGGTAATGATTATCTCTGTGACAATCTTCCCCCATTGTTTTTGCATTGTTTTGATGTATTCCTTTATTCTCATTGTATATATATGAGAAGATAAGTGATGGATATTTTCCTTTTCTACCCCTTTAATCAAATCATCAATTATTTTCTGAGCAATTGGTTTATCTTTATACTTGAGAATCAATTCATTATTAATTGTATTCACTGGAATATCTCTGTAATCATCATCCAATGCAGCATGTTCATGAAGAAATTCTTGTATAGCTTTTTTACCTTCTATGCATTTAGTATTCCCATTGGCATAAAAAGCTTTGAGTGCTAATTTTTCCCCATATTTAATTTCAACAACAGAACTACTGCATTGCAATACATCCATGGGTAAAATTTCCTGTCCCAGATAAGCATTAATAAAAGTAGATTTCCCACTTTTAGCTTCTCCAGCTACCATCAATTTAAATTGATCCGCTTTAATCTTCTTTGCCTGATTTTTTAATTCATCAAATGAATCTCCTTCCTGTGGAATCTGTGCCTTCGTGAAAAAATCAGAAAAAACATCATAACACCTCAAGACTTCCTTTTTTAACTTTTGATACCCATCGTTCTTTTTCATTGTCAAAACCCCTTTCTATTTACATATAATTTTTAACCCAAAACAAACTTAATCAGTATATTAATAGGTTAGCAGTAAACAACAAGCAATAGACTGCCCACTGCCAACCGTTAGCCACCTACTTTTAAGAATCTCCTGCCGCTTCTTTATTTGATGCGGCGGCGCCACCATTCCTCATTCCTAATTTTTAAGTACCTTCACCTTATCCCCTTGGCTCCCCAGCCACATATCGATGCCAATCCCGTAGGCTTCGGCTACAATGGTGTAGACACCCTCTTTTTCCGTCAGAATCTTTGCGGTAGGCAGGCGGTCAAGAACGGCTTCTACGGAAGGACCGCTGTAGGTGAATTTCACGCGGCGCAGAGGCCCTGGGTACATGAATTGCACCCGCTTGCGAAATTCCCCATCTTTGAAGCGATCTGCATAGGGGATGTGAAATGTCTTTCCTGTATGTTCCATCTCCTCGATACGGTCCACCCGGAAGATGGTGGGAAATTCGGTTTCTTCTTCTTTGAAGGCCACCAGGTAGAAATAAAACTCCGAGAACAAAATAGCCACGGGCTTCACATCATGCTGCCGCTCCACTCCATCTTGCCGGATATAGCGGATGTGAAGGATTTCTTGTTTCTGAATGGCCAGTGACAGATCCCATAACGGGTCCAGCAGTTTCTTTTTGTGATGAAGCGGCACGTAGTAGAAAGTTTCATTTTTGATGATGTCTTCTACGGTGGTCCGATCTTTTTCTATACAGGCAGCGGTGAGCTTGTCCAGAATGGTATGCAGTTCTCCCGGTTCCAGTGCGCGGCTTTCCAGAAGGATTTTGGCTAATGCCAATATTTCTTTGTGATTCAAATGTTCATAGGTAGAGCGAATCAGTCGGTATCCTTTCTTGGCAGGGCTGTACTCGATGGTTCCACGGTCCCCTTGGAGTGATTTCTCTGCCAAATAGGCACGGAGTTCATCGATGTCTCGCTGGATAGTCTTGACCGTGACACCATAAATTTCCGCCAGTTCTTTTTTGGAAATTACTTCGCCATGGTTCAGCCGTTCATACATATCCAGCAGCCTGGCACCTTTGTTTTCTGTATCGATCATATCTATCTCCTTTAGCTCCTCTGTAATGAAAAGGCGGATGCTCTATATTTTATTATCCTCACCCCCATGGACATATGATGAGAAAGGTAAGCGCAAAATAAAATGATGGATTTTATCTATCCATTGGAAATGAGATAATA
>ERZ1023848.195-NODE-195-length-23619-cov-64.061450_pt1 | contig 23619 bp, 21 predicted proteins | sample MGYA00380385_ERZ1023848 | MGnify/ENA primary metagenome ERZ1023848 (study PRJEB33179, sample SAMN07449069) | human gut metagenome | biome: Human-gut; feature: Human associated habitat; material: Faeces | host: Homo sapiens | place: India:Kasaragod | collected...
GTCTTTTCGGGGGATGGGATCTCCGTGGGGGCAGTGGGTGGGGTGGTTCAGGTAGGCTTCCAGTTTTTCAGAAAGAATATCATTGGTCTGGTGTTCCAGTCCTTCCGCCATTTCATGTGCCTGGCTCCAGGAGAAGTGGAGGTAGTTGACAAGGAATACTTCCCACAGGGCATGATAGCGGAGCAGGCGGCCTGCTTCTTTCCGGCCCTTTCTCGTCATCTTGCTTCCCTTATAGGCTGTATAGTCCACATATCCCTGTTTCTGCAGTTTTGTGATCATCTCACTCACCGAAGGAGGGGAGACCTGGAGGGTCTGCGAAAGTTCCTTATTTGTGACAATATCATGGTTTTCGCTGAGCAGATATATTGCCTTTAAATAATCTTCCTTGCCCGATGTCATGATAGTACCTTCTTTCTCCTAAAGAAAAACAGAGTTGAAAATATGTGAAAAGTAGACTTGCCTCCTATTCATTTTTTATTATAGGCGCTATTCATAACAAGCACAAGAGAAAAAATAAATTTTTGTAGTATATGAGAGCAGGGCACGCTATGGACACACCTTCGGTGTGAAGGTTCTTAAGATTGACCGGCCCTATGGGCCGGAGGGTTCGTAAGTTTGACGGGGCCTTTGGCCCCGAGGGTTGCGGATTGCCCTCTCGGGCAATGCTTATAAAGTCAGCGTTACGGGATTGGCTTTCAGTATCATACGTTATGATAAGCACTACGGTAATCAGCCACCTCCGGTGGCATTCCCTCTTTGGTGCCTTACGGCACCAAAGAGGGAATGCATTTCCAACGCCCGCAGAGCGGTTGTATGGTTTTCCCATGGGCGAAAGCCCGATTGTGAAGATTTTATACAAACTGGCGCCTTCTATAAATGTAAGGCGCCCACCACAACCCTCAGCGGCAGAGCCGCTGTCAAACTTAAGAACCCTCGGGGTGATAGCCCCGTCAAACTTTAGAACCTTCAAGCCCACAGGGCTTGTCCATAAGCCGCGAGCTATCTATGGTCTTTGGCTTCTTCTTTGGCCAGGCGGTCGCAGAGTTCGTTATACCTGGTACCCACATGGCCTTTGACCCACTGGAAGAGGATGCGGTGTCTTTCCATGAAGCCGTCGATGGCTGTCCACAGGTCCCGGTTCAGCACCGGTGTGCCCTGCACGGTTTTCCAGCCGTTTTTCTTCCATTTTTCCACCCACCCTTTGGTGAAGGCCTGCTGGAGGTACTTGCTGTCGGTGTGGAAGGAAATGGTGTGGACTGTGCCGTCGTCTGCCAGTTTCAAGGCTTCATAGGCCGCCCGAAGTTCCATGCGGTTATTGGTGGAGGAGGGCTCGCCGCCGGTTAATGTGAGCAGTTCTTTTCCTTCGCGGCTCAGGAAGACCGCCGCAAATCCTCCGGGACCGTCGGGGTTCACCAGGCAGGAGCCGTCGGTGTAGATGGTGAGCTCTTCGGGCAGGGAAAGGGCCATGGAAACGCCATTATAGGAAAGGATGCTGTCATCCAGGGGGTGAATGTGAGGCGGGTAGAGGACTTCCTGTTTCCTGATGTCGGGGATTTCTTTTTTGGGAGCCACGGCAGGAGCATGGGAGGCTTCCTTCACCGGTTTTCCGTACCAGGCTTCCGCTTCTTCCCTAGTCACAAATCCTTTGTACACAGCGCCAGGAAATCCCTGCACCTGTTTCTGGCAGTCCGGCCAGTTGTAGTAAACCCCCGGATTTTTACCTTTTTTGACAATATAATATTTCTTTTTGGCTGATGTTTTGAAATTTTTACGCTGCATATCTATTTCCTGCTTTGAAAAAAGAAGCGCGGATTCCTGAAAGAATCCGTGCTTGTTTACAATATGACCGTTCCGTCTTCCACCATTTTCCAGAAACAGAAGAGGGTGGCCCTGGTATCTTCCAGGCTGTCATGCCAGGTGCTGCCTTCATAGCCGTAGTAGCCGGCGCAGGTGATGAGCTTCTGGTACCGGTAGTGGCCATACTGATTCAGGGGAAGATTCTTTTCTTTTCCGTAGCGGTCGGAGAAGGGGCCCATGAGGTCGATGGCCCGAAGCTGCCTGCGGCCGGGGACGAAGACTCCGTTCTGGCGGAGCATTTTCAGGTCGAAGAAAATGTTGTATCCCACCACTATCCGGGCATGGCGGAGAAGATGGGAAATGGCTTCCTTCCGCTCCCCTATGGAGGGCTTGTCCGCCACCATGGCCGGCGTGATGTGGTTCACTGCCATGGCACCGGGCCAGCTTACCGTGTGGTCTGGTTTGAAATATTCATTCATGAGCACCTGGCCCTGGCCATCAAGGATGGACACCTGCAGAAGCTCTGCGTCTCCCAGAAAGCCGGTGGTTTCCGTATCCAGTACAAGAATGTCGCTTTTATTCATTCTGGTCACTTCCTATTAAAAAAGCGCAGCCTTCCCTGCGCCCTGACTACTCTTCTTCCCAGGCTGTTTCCCGGCGGTAAGCAGCTCCATTGGGAAGGTCTTTATTTTTCATGGAATGGCGGAGTCTCCTGTTCAGCAGGGTCCGTATTTTCTTCTTCGTTCCGTTCCTGCTGGGCTGTATCTTTTCCATGTCTTCATCTTCCATGATTTTTTCCGTCTTTTCTTTGCCGTACATCTTTCGGGCATACTGATTGGGCCTGGTCTCCCGGGTCACTTTCTGCGGTCTTTTCATGGCGTGATTCCTTTCTAGTAATAATCGTTTTCATTGTATCACACTTGGTCAGGGAAGTCATTGAGAAAATACAGAGGGCGGCTGACGCCTTTGGACACGCCTGCGGCGTGAGGGTTCAGAGGGGAAGGGTTCTTAAGATTGACCGGCCCTTGGCCGGAGGGTTCTTAAGTTTGACGGGGCCTTTGGCCCCGAGGGTTGTGGTATCGCCCTTACGGGCGATGAACATAAAGTCAGCGTTACGGGAATGGCTTTTTATGTCATATGGTATAATAAGCATTCTGCTGATTGGCTCACTGCACTCGCCTTCCCCTATCCGGCTTCGCCGGACTGCCCCCTGTTCAGGGGGCAGAATAAAACACCTCGAGGCCTCTCTTCGTAAGCGGCTCTGCAGTAAGCACGGGTTATTGTGCCCCCGCTTGCGGAGGAAAGGTGGTGGCACCAGCCACCAAAGGGGGATTGCATTTCCTCGCCCGTCAGGGCGGTTGTTAAGGTTTTATACAAACTGGCGCCTTCTATAATTTAGAGGCGCCCTACAACAACCCTCGCGCCAAAGGCGCGTCAAACTTAAGCCCCTTAAGAACCTTCGGCCCAGCGGGCCGTCAACCCTCAAGCCCGTCAGGGCTTGTCCATAAGGCGTGTCAACCTTCGGGAATACTGGAAAGCACCGCCTTTTGAACCCTGTGAATTCCTGTGAACAGTGATTTCTACTACCCCTAGTAGGTTCAAAAGGATTTTCTCCCATTATCTTGTGAATGTACAGAAGGGGAAAGAGATGGTAAAATTAAGTTATTCACAAGATTCTTCACTTATGAACAGCTTTATTCAAAAGCTGAACTTTCCGTATTTATCGGATTTTGCAGAATTTTCTGCGAAAAACTTTTTCACAGAAATTCACAGGTATTCACATGTTATCCAAAGGAGATATTATGGATTTTTTTCTGCTTTGGGAACAGGTGCTGGATTACATTAATAAAAATGACAGCCAGTACTATCAGATGTTCTCATACAATGTATTTCCCACATCCATCACCGACACCACCCTGGTCATTACGCCCAATAAGCCTTATCTGGTGCGGTGGATCAACGGGGTGTACAGGGAAAAGCTGGAGCAGATTGTAAGCCGGATTGCGGGAAAATCGATGAAGGTGGAAGTGGCCCCGCCTCCTGATTCCACGGCTCCCTCACCGCAGATGCCGGTGCCTCCGGCACAAAAGGAAGCAGCGGCTTCCTCTCCGGCGCCTGCCGTTCCTCTGCCGGAGGATGAAGAGCCTCTTCCGACACCGGTTCCGCAGCCCCTTCCGGAAACACCGGCACCGGCAGCGGACCCCTTCCCGAAGGAAGTGGCGCCGCCCGATTTCTCCAGCCTCAAACCGAAAACAGCGGACCAGGTGACTCTGCCGGATATCCGGAATTATGAAGGACTTCACGAGCCTTCTCTTTTCGATACGCTGGGGACTACGGTGGAGACGAAGAAAAATTTCCAGCCCAATCCAGTGAACGAGGAATACACCTTTGAAACCTTCGTCCACGGCAACTGCAACGAAATCGCCTACCAGGCCGCCTATGCGGTGGCCCAGACCGCCACCAATCCGAACCAGGCGGACCAGAAGATGAATCCTCTTTTCATCTACGGCCCGTCAGGACTGGGGAAGACCCATCTGCTTCATGCCATCTGCAACTATATCCATACTTATAAGCCCAGCCTGTCGGTGCTCTTCGTTTCCAGCGAGACCTTCACCAACGAGCTCATCGATGCCATCCAGAACCACACCATGCCCAAGTTCCGGGCCAAGTACCGGAATCTGGATTTCCTCCTCATCGACGATGTGCAGTTCTTCGGCTCCAAGGATTCCACCAAGATGGAAATTTTCAATACCTTCAACGAGCTTTTTGATAAGAAGAAATACATCATCATGACCAGTGATCGCACGCCATCGGACATTGACAAGCTGGAGGACCGTCTGCAGAGCCGCTTTTCCAGCGGCCTGGTGGCTCCCATTTCACCGCCGGACTATGAAATCTGCTGTATCATCCTGCAGAAACGGGCGGAAAAAATGGGCATCACTCTGCCTAAGGATGTGGTGGACTACATTGCCAGCCACATCAATACCAATGTCCGTGAGCTGGAAGGGGCCTTCAACAAGCTGGTCACCTTCTCTCATATTAAAAAGGAACCTATTACCCTGTCCTTTGCCCGGGAAGCGCTGAAGGACCAGATTCCCATTGAAAGCGGACAGGAGCTCACCGTAGATTTCATTATCGACACGGTATGCAAGTACTACGGCGTGAAGAAGGAAAAGCTTCTGGGAAACGGCCGTCCCAAGAGGATCGTCATTCCCCGGCAGATTGCCATGTACCTCTGCCGCAACGAGCTTCATGAATCCTATCCCACCCTCCGGGACTGCTTCAAGCGCAAGGATCATTCCACCGTCCTCTATGCCTGCGAAAGGGTAGAAAACGATATGGCCAAAGACCCCCAGACCCGGGCCGCCGTGGAAGCCATAAGGAAACTGCTTCGGAACAGGTAAGCCATGGTGTGGCCTGTATATATGAAGCACCATCAACCCTAAGTACAGCAGGAAACGTTCCTCCTGCCCCTTCTCAAATGACTGTGAATAATGGGACCAGGGGCAGGGGATATTCCTGTTAACACACTGTGAATAAAGGGGATTTCCCAAAAAGCTGTGAATTCTGTGAATAGCGAAAAAAGTTATTCACTCCTTTCTGACAAACCGGGAAATTCGAGAAAATCTGGATTTTCACAAAGTTATTCACTTTTTCACAGCGTACTACTACGACTACTACTATCTTTTATATATTCCCGTCGTTTTTTAAAGGAGCTGCCATGAAAGTCATCTTCAACAAATCGGATCTCGTCAGTGCCCTGGATCGTGTCCAGCGGGCTGCCCAGACCAAAGTCACATCCAATACAAATAATGGATTTTTCATTTCTGCTGCCGGAGGGAACATTCTCATCCAGACCAATGATTACACCATCGGTATCAAAACCTCCTGTCCTGCCAACATAGAAGAAGAAGGGGTTACCGTCATTGCAGCACCACAGCTGCAGAGCACCATCCGCATGATGCCGGCAGGAGACATTACTATGGAAAAAGGAGACCATGAAAATCTGGTTTCCTTCCAGAGTGGATCCTATGTATCCAAATTTCCTACCCGGGATCAGGTAGAATTTCCGGATGTACAGGAAATGGACCATCGGAACCACTGCCTGGTGAAATGCAGGGATTTTGCAGACATGGTATCCCTCGTTTCCTTTGCTGCTGCCAATGACAAACAGAAACCCATTTTTTCCGGTATTCTTTTTGAAGTCACAAAGAACACCTTCACCATGGCTGCTACCAATACCCATCGCTTGGCAGCCAAGGAAATCACCCTGGATGAAGAGGCGGCAGCAGAGGGCCGTTTCATCGTCCCGGCAGGAATCCTTTCCGACGTGAGCCGTATCCTTCCACTGGATGACGACAAAGCCCAGGTAGAAATTTCTTGGTCCAAGAACCATGTGGCCTTCACCTTCGGAGACACCTACTTCATTGCCAGCCTGGTGAACGGGGAATATCCGGACTACCACCGCATTATCCCCACCCATTTCGATGCCCGGGCAGAAGTAAACCTGAAGGACTTTGAAGAAGCAGTCCGTTTCGTGAGCCCCATTTCCAGAGACATGAGCTACCAGACCATTAATTTCCATTTCGAAGGAGACACCCTGGAAATCTTCGAAGAAGATCCGGACATCGGCAAGGCGGACACCTCCATTCCCGTGAAACTGGAAGGAGACAATATCAGCCTCACCTTCAACTGCAACTACATTGAAGACATTCTGAAACATTCCAAAGGGGACGTGATCATTCTGAATCTGCAGAAAGCAGGCCCCATTGTGATTGAACAGGAAGAGGACAAGAGCTACAGCTACATGCTCACCCCTATGAGAGGAAGGAAATACTGATGAAAGATATCCCGATTTACGGAGACTACATCCAGCTTGACCAGTTTCTGAAAAAATTAGACTATATTTCCTCCGGCGGAGAAACCGGCGCCTTTCTGGAAGGACATACCATCACCCTGAATGGAAACAAAGTCCATGAAAAAAGAAAGAAAATCAGAAAGGATGATATCCTTTCCATTGACGGCGAAGAATTCCACATGACCGGGGCCTAGCCATGAAATGCAAATCCCTCCGCCTCATCCAGGTGAGAAGCTTTCAGGACTACAAGGTGGAGCCCTCCCCGGGACTCACCCTTTTCACCGGTCCCAACGGCAGCGGCAAAACGAACCTCATCGAAGCCCTGTCCTATGCCTCCACCGGAAAATCCTTCCGCACCGGAAGCGATGGGGAAATCATTGGTCTGGGGGAAGAGGAGGGCACCATACTGGTGGACTTTGAAGCAGAAAAAACGGTGCAGACCATTAAAATCAAACTCACCAGAAGCCAGGGGAAGAAAATCTTCCTGAACGACACGGCCATCCGTAAAAAGGAACTGCTGGGCCTGTTCCGCACCGTCCTCTTCACCCCTGATGAACTGCAGCTCATCAAAGGCGCTCCCCAGCTGCGCCGCCGTTTCCTGGACATGGAAATTTCCCAGGTATCCCCCCGGTACTACGAAGAATTTCTCCGCTGCACCAGGGCGGTGCAGCAGCGGAACAGCGCACTGAAAAACGCCCAGCTCACCGGCCGGAAACCGGACCTGGACATATGGGACATGCAGATCGCTGCCTCCGCCTCCTACCTGGTCAGGAAAAGACTGGAAACCATAGACCAGATGAACCGCATGGTGCCGGCCATGGAAGAAAGACTGACAGGAAACAAAGAAAGCCTCTCTATCTGCTACATCCAGCAGGGCAGCGACAGCCCCCGCTATGACATGGAATGGTTCTTAGAGCAGCTCTCCCGGAGAAGAGAAGAAGACGCCCGCTTCTGCCACACCTCCCTGGGACCCCACCGGGACGACCTCCGGTTCCTCTTGAACGGACTGGACATATCCGCCTACGGCTCCCAGGGCCAGCAGCGCACCGCCATCCTGTCCATGAAACTGTCGGAAATGGAATTCATCAGAAAGGAAACAGGGGAATACCCGGTGCTCCTTCTGGACGACATAGGAAGCGAACTGGACAGAAGCCGGCGGGCCGCCCTCCTTTCCTTCCTTACAGAACAGGACATTCAGACCCTGGTCACAGGGACAGAGAAAATGTTTGAAGGAGAAGGAAAAGTGGTGGAATTGGGATAGATGGCAGTGGACCGCTGACTGCTGAACCCTCAAGCCCCTTTGGAGCTAGAGGGTTCAGGCGCCTTTCGGCGCCCGGGTTCAAAGGGTTCATAGGGTTCAAAGGGTGGTGGTGGCGCCTTTAAATTATAGAAGGCGCCAGTTTTGTATAAAACCTTCACAACCGGGCTTTCGCCCGTCGGAAAACCATACAACCGCCCTGGCGGGCGAGGGAGATTCCCCCTTTGGTGGCTAACGCCACCACCTTTCCCCCGCAAGCGGGGGCACAACAACCCGTGCTTACTGTAGAGATGCTTATGAAGAGAATGTTTCGCGGTGTTTTATTCTGCCCCCTGAACAGGGGGAAGTCCGGCGAAGCCGGATAGGGGGAGGCGAGCGCAGCGAGCCAATCAGCAGAATGCCTATCATGCCATATGACACAGAAAGGTGAATCCGTAACGCTGACTTTATAAGCATTGCCCCCTAAAGGGGAAACGACTCACTACATTTTGCGCGTCGCTAGCGCTCCTTCAAAATGTGTTCGCTGTGCACCGCAGGGCAATCCACAACCCTCGGCCCGAAGGGCCGTCAAACTTAAGAACCCTTGGGCCGAAGGCCCATCCATCTTAAGAACCCTTATCCCCTTTTGAATCCTCTGAATCCTCTGAACCCTCTGAACCCTTTGAACCCGGGCCGCAGAGCGGCCCCATCCCAAACCATTGAGACATCCCTTTTCTCAAAAGGACTATGTACACAGAGAGAGCTGAGGGAGCTCCGAAGGGCCCTCCTTTTCCTTCCGGCAGGCGCCTATCCTTGAGGAACCGGCGGGAGGGGAGGAAACTTCTCATGACTCAGCCTCTCTTCGGTACCGACAACTGAAAAACTTCTGAAAAAACTCCTGAGGAAAAACCTGTCAGACATCACGGTGGCAATATGGCTTCGGCCGATCTTCTCTGACGACACAGATATTCCGCTTCGGCGGCTGCTCCTGGCCGATTCACTGAAGACGGTGTTCCTGAGTCCTACCATGCATCGGCATGGGACGAATCAGGAGTTTTTTACTGCAAAAAAACAGGCCCGGCGCTTTTTGGCGCCGGGCCTGTTTCACGTGAAACAATTTTTGGGTGAGTGAGAAGAAAGGATGGTGTGATAGTTTCCCAAAATTCTCCCGCTCTCTAAGAAAATGGAATCCTTATAAATTTATCTTTTCCATTTCCTGTGGTATAATGGGCATAGAAAGAGACAGCTGGCATCCTCGGCAGGAAAACAGCTCTCTCAGATGATTAGTATTTGAAAGGAGCCTTCCCAGCCATGGGAGGCTTTTTTCAATTGCTACTTTTTAACAAGTGCAATGATGGCGACCACCAGGGCCGCGAAGTTAATCATGACCATAAAGGCCTGATATAAGTCTTGGCTCATAGTGAATCACCCCCTCTTACCAAAAGTAAGAGAAAGCCATGCCAGCTGTCTTATGTCAATATTATCATGTACTTTAAAGTTTTGGTAAATATTTTTCCTCAAAACGGTTATAAACGATTCAATCATCACATCCACAACAACCGTTCTAAATAGGGGCTTTACAAAGCTGAAGTGGGTCCATAAAAGGGCTTGGTTTTTAGTTAGTCGAATGATCATTTTTCGCCTGCGCCCCAGTATAACGGTGCAAGAAATCCCGTAACGCTGTCTTTATATTCATCGCCGCCTTTGGCGGCGATACCACAACCCTCAGCGGCCAATGGCCGCTGTCAAACTTTAGAACCTTAAGAACCCTCGGCCCAAAGGGCCGTCAACCGTCCTCTTTGAACCTGCGGCGGCGAAGCCGCCACATTAGTCCCATTTCTTCTGGGGCATGTGCTTCAGCATGTCTTCTGCTTCTTTTACCGTAATATCAGACAGAGGCCGGTGGAGGAGGAGGGAAAGAAGTTTTCTCTTTTCTTCATCTGCCGCCTCTTTGCGAAAGATTTTTTCTTTGGCCCGATGAATGAGGATATCCCTTGCTTCTTCATAGAGGCTGTATTCGCAGGGGAGGATGGCGCGGACCTGCTGATAGGTGTAGTGGGGATTTTCTTTCAGAATGAGGATGACCTTGTTTTTCTTCGTTTTAGCCAATTTCCGTTGGCAGGCAGGGCAGATGGGGGCATCCGGCGGACAGAGGCTGCCGCAGATGGAACAGGGGTGGTAGCCGTCGGCCAGTTCTCCCTTTCGGATTTTCAGCACTTCTTCCATCATTTCAGCAAAGGGGGTACGGACGGCCTCTTTTTTCACGTGACTCCTGACCCAGTTCTGTATCCAGGCTTCTTCTCCTTCGGAGAGGCTTTGGCTGTACCTTTTCTGTTCCTTTTCAATGGCCGAATTCACTGGATCCAGGGTGGTGAAGGGCTTGTAAGGCTTTTGGGGAGAACCGGCAAGGAATTTGATATCCGTGAAATAGCGGCCGATTTCATCTTTGGAAAGCTCTTTCAGAATGTCCGCCTTCATCATGAAAAGCTGCTGGAGGAAGGCGGAGTTGGTGACCCGGACGAAGAGGAGGGGACCTTTGCAGCCGGTAATGTAGGATTCCTCTGCCATGAGGCTGCCTACGATTTTTTTCCACCTTTTCTGGAACAGGTAAAACTGGAAGCCCTTATTTCCAAACAGTTTCTGCCGGACGTCGGATTCCGTAAAGACGCCGGCAATGCTTTCCATGGTGCGGTATCTTTTTCCTTCCGGTTTTTTGTCTTCTTCCATGGCGCTCCTCCTTTCTGCTTTTATTATACTATGACTGATAAGGGTTAATAGAAATTCTTTTTATGCCGATAAAAGGACATATGTTTTATAATAAAAGGGAGAGTGTGATTCTGATAGACAGGAGGATGCTGTGATGGATGAAATCAAAGATGGCAAAGTGAATATTGACCGGTATCGTATCAAGGAAGGAACGAAAGTCAATCTGAAGAAATGTTCCACGGCCTGCGATGTGGTCATTGACAAGGCAAAGGTGAAATCTCTTTATTTTCCGGAGGTCATTGAAAAAGTGAAGGACCTGCAGGAAAAGCTGTATGCCCAGAATACCTACGGTCTCATCATCGTACTCCAGGCCATGGATGCTGCCGGCAAGGACGGCACGGTGAATCATGTCTTCGCCAACCTGGATCCTGGCGGCGTGAAGGTGGTGTCCTTTAAGCAGCCCACCAGCGAGGAAAAGGACCACGACTACATGTGGCGTATCAACAAAGCCCTGCCGGAGCGGGGAGACATCGGCATTTTCAACCGCTCCCAGTACGAGGATGTCATTGTTACTCGCATTCATGACCTTATCCGTAAGGGCCAGCTGCCGCAGGACCTGATTCATAAGGATTTCTGGGAAGAACGGTATGAGCAGATTAACAACTGGGAAAAGTATCTGTACCAGAATGGTTTCCAGATGGTGAAAATATTCCTTCATGTATCGAAGAAGGAACAGCAGCGCCGCCTTATGGACCGCATCATCAACCAGCAGAAAAACTGGAAATTCTCTATGTCCGATATTAATGAAAGGCAGTACTGGGACCGGTATCAGGAGCTCTATGAGGAAATGATTACCAAAACCTCCAAGGACATTTCCCCCTGGTATATTGTGCCGGCAGACAATAAGTGGTACACCCGCTACGTGGTGGCCCTCATTACCCTTGAGGCCCTCAAGAAAATCAATCCCCAGTTCCCGAAGCTGGCGCCGGAAGTACAGGAACAGCTGGAACAGTTCAAGAAACTCATTTCCGAAGTGGATATCAAATCCTTGGAGGAAATCAAGAATTCCATAGATAAGAAGTAAAAGGAGCAGCTGGCAGGGCAGGCTGCTGCAGGGGATTCCCGAAGGAAAATCGCTTTTACTGACAAATCATTTCCGCATCATAGGATTACAAGGAGAGAAACCATTATGGAAAATCAGGGGAATCAGGAATCTGTGCCGGAAAAGAAATATGACGGCCCTGTAAAAATCGATATTGACCGCTATCGGGCCAGGGAAGGGGAGAAAATCAATCTGAAGAAATTCCCTACGGCCTGCGATGTGAATGTGGATAAGGAATCAGTCAAAATGAGTGCCTTTCCCAAAGCACTGGAGGAGCTGAACCTGCTGCAGGCCAAGCTCTATGCCCAGAGTACCTACGGCCTCGTCATCGTCCTCCAGGCCATGGATGCCGCCGGCAAGGACGGCACTATCCGCCACGTCTTTTCCCATCTGGACCCCAATGGTGTCCATGTGGTGTCCTTCAAGCAGCCCACCAGCGAGGAAAAAGACCACGACTACATGTGGCGTATCAATAAAGCCCTGCCCCGGCGGGGAGATATCGGTATTTTCAACCGCTCCCACTACGAAGATGTGGTGGTGACCAGGGTGCATGACCTCATCCACCAGGGAAAGCTGCCGAAGAACCTGATTACGAAAAATATCTGGGATATCCGCTACCGCCAGATTCGGGACTGGGAACGGTACCTGGGGGAAAACGGGTTCCACATGATTAAGATTTTCCTTCATATATCGAAAAACGAACAGCGGGACCGCCTGGCCCAGCGGATTCTGAACAAAAAGAAAAACTGGAAATTTTCCATGGCCGATATCAATGAAAGACGGTACTGGGACCGGTACCAGGAACTGTACAGCGAAATGATATCCGCCACCTCCACAGAAGAAGCGCCCTGGTACATTGTGCCGGCAGACAATAAATGGTACACCCGCTACGTGGTCTCTCAGATCGTCATCCGGGCACTGAAGGACATTGCGCCGAAATTTCCGGAAATGTCAAAGGAAATCAGGGAACAGCTGGAAGAATTCAGAAAGCTCATCGAAAGCGGCAATGTGGGCATGATCGAAGAAATGGAAGACGTGCTGCAGAAGGAATAGACGATTCGCAGAGAAACAGGATTCCCGAAGGCCCTCACGCCCTTACGGGCGTGAGGGGCCTCTTGAGGGTTCTAAAGTTTGACGGGGCTATCGCCCCGAGGGTTCTAAAGTTTGACAGCGGCTCTGCCGCTGAGGGTTGTGGTGGGCGCCTTATATTATTTTATTAAAGGCGCCCTCTTATAAAAAAACTTTACAACCGCCCTGCGGGCGTCGGAAAACAGGCCAACCGCCCTGGCGGGCGAGGGGGAAAAGCCACCGGAGGTGGCTCATCATCGTAATGCGTATCAAACTATATGACTCATAAAGCCAATCCCGTAACGCTGACTTTATGCTCATCGCCCCCTAAAGGGGAAACGACTCACTACATTTTGCGCGTCGCTAGCGCTCCTTCAAAATGTGTTCGCTGTGCACCGTAAGGGCGATACCACAACCCTCGGGGCCAAAGGCCCCGTCAAACTTAAGAACCTTTGGGTCGAAGACCCATCCATCTTAAGAACCTTTTTCCACAACCCTTCTACACAACCTGCGGCGCCAGCCGCGCCCCCTTTTTATAAAACCTGCGGCGAAGCCGCCACCACCACCCTTTGAACCCTCTGAACCTTCTGAACCCTTTGAACCCGGGCCACAAAGTGGCCCCCTATGGTATAATATCCATAAGACTAAATCCCTGAATGTGTCAATTCGTGAGGTGAATGATATGAAAAAGATACTTCTTATGCTGGCCCTGGCGGCCTCCATTTCCGGTGCGGCCTATGCCTCTCCCCAGACTTCCTTCCAGAAGGGAGAAACGGAAGTGAATGTGGGCATGTGGGATGCATCTGCCCATTCCAATGGTTATAAATCAGACGGAGAATGGAATTTCCTTGGCGGCCTGACCTATGGCATCAATGACCGCTGGGCTGCCCAGTATCAGTACACCGGCCTTCATACGGACCATACCAATGGCAATATGAACGAAGTGAATGCCCTGTATTCCCTTCATCCCCAGGTGGCTGCCTTTGCCGGCTGGAACCGGATTTCCATGAAGGACTTCCCGGATCGCGCTTTCGGTTCTTCCGAGACCACCAATAACATTGCCCAGCTGGGTATCATTGCCCGGCAGCCGGTGAATGATGTGGTGGACGTATACGCCAAAGGCGTTGTAGGCACCGAATCCACCTCCTTGTGGGAAGCGGGCGTGAACCTGGCAGTGGACAAGAATGTAGACCTCAACGCCGGCTATCGCTACCTCAATACCCGGGGCGATGATGACCACAATGTTTCCTACAAGGGCTTCCTGGCAGGCCTGTCCTACCGCTTCGGCGGCAGCAATGAAACCCTGCAGCCTGTGGAAGAAGAAAAGAACTACGATTTTGAAGAAGAAACGGAACCGTCCACGGTGACTGTGAAGCCTGCTGCAGGAAAGGCGGACACCCAGGAAGTACCGGCTGATACGCCGGTGAAAGCTCCGGAAAATGATTACTACTTCAACAGCATTCATTTCAAGAGCGATTCTGCATCCATTGACGATGCCCAGAAGGCAAACCTGGACGCTTTCGTGGAAAAGGCGAAAGAAACGGGCCATACCTTCAAACTGGTAGGCCGTGCTGATGCTACCGGCAGTGCCGACTATAACAGGGATCTCTCTGCCCGCCGCATTGACAGCGTGAAACAGTACGCCCTGGACCATGGTGTGGATGCTTCCAAACTGGTGGCCATGGTGAAAGGTTCGGAAGATGGAAGCGGAGCCGATGGACGGCGCGTGGATATTTTCGAACATAAATAATGGATGAGAAATAAAAAATTCCTGTGAAATCAGATGGTTTCACAGGGATTTTTTATTTTAAAAAAGGTTCTTAAGATTGACCGGCTCTCCGGCCGGAGGGTTCGGAGGTTTGACGGCCCCTGCGGGCCGAGGGTTGTGGTATCGCCCCTTTGGGGCGATGAGTATATAATCAACGTTACGTGCTTTCCGGGGAAGTGAGAAAAAATGATAACTGATGGTCGGCGAAAAGGAGGCAGAAGTTTGGCTGACTGCAGTCCGGATATATGAATCTATGGGAATCATCCATAGCGCCCCTCAGGGGTGGCAAAGAAACTGGATTTGCAGGGGAGCGAAGCGAGCCCATACCGCCAAGGGCGGTATATAAAATTCATCGCCCCTATGGGCGATACCACAACCCTCAGCGGCCAAAGGCCGCTGTCAAACTTTAAAACCTTAAGAACCTTCGGCCCAAAGGGCCGTCAACCTTTCTCTTTAAACCTTCGTAACCCCTTTATTTATCCTATCAAGAGAGGAATCAGTTCTCTGGGGGACGAGACGATCACCCTGGCTCCGTGGGAAAGGAGGAAGGGACGGGTGCGGAAGCCCCAGTCCACGGAAATGCAGGGAAGCCCTGCGTTTTTCGCTGTTTCCAGATCCACTTCCGAATCGCCGATATACACAGCCTGGGCAGGGGAAACATGAAGATCCTTCAGAATGGCCAGTACCATATCCGGCGCCGGTTTGCGCCGGATTTCCTTATGATTGCCCATGGCCCGGTCAAAGAGGCGGGGGAAAAGGGCATCCGCCAGCACCTGCACATCCCGGTCATCCTTATTGGAAGCCACGGCAGTCAGAATGCCATGGCTCCGAAGGGCAGAAAGCACCTCCGGTATGCCTTCATAGGGCGCCGTCTTTTCCCGGCAGTGGGCGGTATAGCGGGGCACGAAAAAACTCTTCAGCCTTTTCACATCTTCCCCGGTAAAGTGATAGCGGGAAAAGGGGGTGGAACTGCCTATATATTCCAGCTCCTCCTCCGGGCATCCCCCTTCCAGGGCCAGCACCTTCTCCATGTCCGCATCAATGCCGCATCCGAAACAGAGCTTGATTTTCTCCTCCGGGAAATCATGGCGCTTCCCCATTTTCTCCAGGGCATAGTTGGAAGCGGCCGTGAGGTCGCCGATGGTATTTAAAATGGTACCGTCCATATCAAAAATAACTGCTTTATACATGGTATGTCTCCTTTATCAGTAGTCTGGTGTGACAGTGGGACAGCGGAACGAGTGGAACAGTGAGGCGGCTGGCCGCTATCCACTGTCGGCTTACCGCTGGCAGTCTTCCCGCCGACTGGGATTCTTTAGTGAGCTAGTGGGCTAGTGATCTGGTGAACTAGTGGACTAGTAAGTGTCACTATCTACATGTACCAGGATTCTTTGCCTGCGGCTTAGAATGACTGTGGGTGGCGGAAAATCCCGTAACGCTGACTTTATAAGCATCGCCGCAAAGCGGCGATACCACCACCCTTTGAACCCTTTGAACCTTCTGAACCTTTTCCTTCACAACCCTTCTACACAACCTGCGGCGTCAGCCGCCACCGCAACCCTCGGGGCCAAAGGCCCCGTCAAAACTAAGAACCCTTGGGCCGAAGGCCCATTCATCTTAAGAACCCTTCTCCCAATTATATCCTTTCCTGTCATCATAAAGGAAAAATAAATATAGTTATTTTGGTTTCATTTCTTATTGTTTGCTTGCCTTGGATTCTGTTATAATGCTTTTTGAAAAATATTTGAGGATTCATAGGAAAGAAGGATCATATCATGAATCTCACAACCCTTCATGCCGCTATCATCCTGCTTACGGTGGCCCTGGTCATCGGCATCGGTATTTATCATTCCCGGTCCATCAAGTCCGCCGCCGGCTACAGTGTAGGCGGCAGGAGCGCCGGGGTGCCTCTGGTGGCAGGCAGCATTGCGGGCACCGTGGTAGGCGGCGGTGCCACCATCGGTACGGCGCAGCTGGCTTTTAATTTCGGCCTTTCTGCCTGGTGGTTTACGCTGGGAAGCGGGATTGCCTTTATTCTGATGGGTCTTTTCTATGCCCGTCGCATGAGGGGCACGGGGCTGGAGACCATTCCCCAGTTTCTGTCTCTCAATTATGGAAAGAAGGCAGAGGAGCTTTCTTCCGTGATTTCATCCATTGGCATTCTTTTTTCCGCCGTGGCCAGCTGTCTGCCGGGCATTGAAATCATTTCCAGTCTGTCGGGACTGGATCCGGTGATTTCCTCGGTGCTTCTCATTGTTATGGTCATTGGATATACCTTTTTCGGCGGCATGAAGAGTGCGGCGGTAGGGGGCATATTGAAAATGGTCATTATCTGGGTGTCCCTTTTTGTGGCAGGCTTCGAAGCCATGGAATCTCTCTACGGCACTTCGGAATGGTCTTCTCTTCCAGCCGCGAACATGGACCTTTTTGGCCGGGGCTTCGAGCTTTCCATGGCGAATCTGTTTTCCGTGATTGTAGGGGTTCTCTGCACCCAGACCTATATCCAGTGCATCTTCTCTGCCAGCACACCGGTGACGGCGGCCTTCGGATGCTTTGCGGCAGCCCTCATTGTGATTCCTGTAGGTCTTCCCAGCGTGGCCATCGGCATGTACATGCATGCCTTTGATCCAAACGTATCACCGATTCTGGTTCTCCCGTCTTATCTGATTAATCACAGCTCCACCCTCATCGGCGGTCTGGCCATGGGCGGCATCCTTCTTTCCCTCATCGGCAGCATCGGCGGCCTGTCCCTGGGCATTGGCACCATGATTTCCCATGATATCATCATGCCCATCACAAAAATCACCGATGATCTGAAGCTGCTGAAGGTGACGAAATTGACGGTACTGGCAGTCATGATTCTGGCCTGCCTCATTTCCATTGCCAACAGGGGATCGGAAGTGCTTTTCTGGAATTATCTCTCCATGGCCCTTCGCGGCGGCGGCATTTTCATCCCCTTCACCCTGGCTGTTTTCCTTCCCGGGCACCTGACAAAGACCTGGGCCGTGATTTCCATGGCCGGAAGTACCCTGGCCGCTCTTCTGTCTGTCTTCATGGGTCTTCCTGTGGAGCCTCTCTTTGTAGGTCTCATAGCCAGTGTGATTTTCATTCTTCCGGGAATCCGGATAAAGAAGATACCGGGCACAAAGGATTACGGTCTGTAGAGTCATGGGCGGCGGGCAGCTGTATTCCCGAAGGTTGATGTGCACATCCTGCATAGGATGTGCAAGTCGGCCGAAGCCCTCCCTTAGCCTGCCCATAAATGGGTTTTCCGCTTAGTTGGCCGACCGTGGTGCTTCGCCGCTAAAGGCAGTATAAAAAATGGCGCCGAAGGCGCCGTACCTCGCCAGCGCAGCGATACTATATAACTCCCGAGGGCGAGAGCCCTCAGAACCTGTCCGGAAGGCGAAGCCGATTCCGGACAGAACCCTGGCAGCCCAGGGCCGACAGGCCCGGCGGCTGCCTCAACCCTCGCCCGCGCAAGCGGGCGTCAACCTTCGGGAATACCGTCACTCTGCCGTTAGTGCCACAAGTGCCACAAAAGCAAAAAAATCCCCGGATTACTCCGGGGATTTTTTTCATTGGTTTCAGGCTTCGATATCCACAGTATCCGGTCTGCCTGCATCATCAAGACCGAGATAAGCCACTTCTCTTACATGTCCGTCATAAGTGAGGGTTACATGATAATGGAAAGTCTGGCCATCGAAAATTTCATCGCCCAGCTGAATAGCTGTGGTATAGCTGTCCGGACGATATTCTCTGACTGTGTCGCCAACTACCGGGAACTGCAGGAAAATATATTCTGCACCCTGGTATGTTACGCTGCCGTAAACACGCTTCAGATCTGCTACAGCGTATTTATCAACGCCGCACACAACAATACTTTTTTCAGTTACTTCTGCCATGTTTATCACCTCTACGACCAATTTATAGCAACGAACCATTGCTATTTCCTTATATAGTTTACCACTTTTTCATGATAAACAGAAGATTTCCCGGGGAAATATTTCTTTTTTTCTGTAAAAAAGGGAAAATTCCTTTTACGGGAAGGAAATGGAAAGGTTTTTAAGTTCTGTCATTCTTTATGAAAGGATGGCATGAAGGTTTGAGAAAACTGTTCTTTACGGCTGTCCGGCGGCTTTTCTTTCATGGCTGCCATGGCCGTCGCAGACGCAGTGCATCTTATTTTTGAAAATCTCGCCCATAATGGTGTGGAATTCCTTTAAGGCTTCGGGATTGAGGGAATAGAAAATATTCTTGCCGTCCCGGCAGTCAATGATGAGCCCGGACTCCACCAACACTTTCATGTCGTGGGACAGGGTGGGCTGGGTGATGGCAAAGGCTTTCTGCAGCTTGCAGGCGCACTGTTCCCGGCAGGAAAGCATATCCACGATTTTCAGCCTTTTAGGATCGGAAATGGCCTTCAGGATTTTGGCGGTATCAATGTAAATTTTTTCCATAAGATATCTGAACTCCTGTGATAAATAGAATTATTTCTATAGTGAGAGTATCAGAGATGAAAGAGTTTGTCAAATCGCGATGAGGTCACTTTTGGAGACGGGCCCATGGGTCATAAAGTTCAAAGGGGCGCCGCTGACGCGGCAGGTTGTATAAAAGGGTTGTGTTCGCTGCGCTCAAGGGGCCAAATGAAGTGTTCTGCTGCTTAGGGAAACACTGATTCATTCGCAGAATCGAATTTCCTATGTATTTTTTCCAATGCTGCGTCATCAGTCTCCTTATATAGTTAGACTTCCTTGATGGACACAGGAAAAAGTTATTTTATCGTATATATGGCCCATTGTCCTACCAATCCACAACCTGCCGCGGCAGCGGCCATAACCCTTGGCACCGAGGAGCAAAAGCCCCGATGGATGCCATATGCCCCTCTTCGCCGGAGGCGAAGGCCCCTTCGGGAATACAGCAGACAACGGAATGATTTTTTATTGACTTACTGCACCTTTTGAACCCTGATTTCATAAGGAAACTCATATTTCCTTACGAAATCAAGGGTCCCTTTACCCCTTTTTATGCTATAATATAAAGGACTATCTATGAAAGGAAAAGACCATGGGAACTATCATCAGCATCATCAACCAGAAGGGCGGCGTAGGGAAGACCACCACGGCGGTGAACCTGTCGGCGTACCTGGCAGACAAGGGGAAGAAGACGCTTCTTATCGACGAAGATTCGCAGGGAAATTCGACCAGCGGTCTCAGCAGGTCTGTGACCTTTGACAAAAGTTTGTATGATGTACTGCTGAATGATACCTCTCCTGAGGAGGCGGTGGTGAAGACCGCCATTCGCAAGCTCCATCTGCTGCCGGCATCCATTGATCTGGCGGGGGCGGAAATCGAAATCGCGCCGCTTGCGGAGCGGGAGTCTCTTCTGAAGCGGAAAATCGAGCCGCTCCGGGAGCAGTATGATTACATCATCATCGACTGCCCTCCTTCTCTGGGGCTCATGACGCTGAATGCCCTGGTGGCTTCCGATTCCATTATCATTCCCATCCAGGCGGAGTTCTATGCCCTGGAAGGGCTGTCCCAACTGGTGAAGACGGTACAGGTGGTTTCCCGCAGGATGAATCCCCGTCTCCATATTCTGGGCATCCTTCTCACCATGTTTGACGGCCGGACGAACCTGTCCCTCCAGGTGGCGGAGGAAGTGAAGAAATATTTCGGTTCCAAGGTGTTCCGGACGGTGATTCCCCGGACGGTGAAGCTGTCGGAGGCGCCCAGTTTCGGAGAGCCGGTATTGACCTATGCCCCCAAGTCCAAGGGTGCGGAAGCCTATAAGAAGCTGAGTCGGGAGGTTTTGAAACGTGAATAAGAAAAAATTAGGACGGGGCCTCGGCGAGCTTCTGGGGGATGCCCTGGATGATACAGGCAGGGTGATGGAAATTGCTGTCCGTGACATTTCCCCCAATCCCTGGCAGCCCAGACGGGATTTCCCGAAGGAATCCCTCACGGCGCTGGCAGAGTCCATCAAGGAAAACGGTCTCATCCAGCCGGTGGTGGTGAGGCAGAAGAAAGACGGCACCTATGAGCTGGCAGCCGGTGAAAGGCGCTGGCGGGCGGCCAAACTGGCAGGCCTTGAGACCATTCCTGCCGTGACCCAGGACTATGATGACCGGTCCATGGCGGAAATGGCACTGGTGGAAAACCTGCAGCGGGAGGATTTGAATCCTGTGGATGAAGGCCTGGCATACCAAAAGCTCATGGATGACTACGGTCTCACCCAGGAAGACATTTCCCGGAAAGTGGGAAAGAGCCGGCCCTATGTGGCCAACATGGTGCGTCTTCTGGCCCTGCCGGAGGAAGTGAAGGATTTTCTTTCCAAAGGACAGCTCACTGCCGGCCAGGCCAGGCCTCTTCTGGGGCTTGGAAGCGATGCGGAAAAAGTGCAGCTGGCCCGCCGCATTGTGAAAGAAGGACTCTCGGCCCGGCGGGTGGAAGAAATCATCCGGCAGGGCAGGGAATCGAAGCCAAAAAACAATCCGCCGCCGGCTGAAACCTTTATGAAGGCGGTGGAAGAAAAACTGGGTCTTTCTGTAGGATCCAAAGTCCGTATACGAATAGGAAAAGGAAAAAATGCCCACAAAGGCACCATTTCCATTTCCTTCAGCAATGACGAGGAATTTCAGCGCATTGCCGATATTCTGAATCAGAATCATAAGTCAAGATAGGTGGAGTTTCTGCGAATATGATCAATCCCAATGTATTCATGTATGCCGCTATCGGCGTAGTCATTGTAGTTTTCCTTTTTATTCTTCTGCAGTATGTGCTGCTTAGAAATAAACTGAACCGTCTGGCCAAGAAATATAAATATTTCATGAACGGCGAGGACGGCGGTTCCATTGAGCTGAAACTGTCCACCGAAGTCAGGGAGCTTCGGGAAATGGTGGCTTCCTCTGAAAATATGCTTCATCAGCAGGAACTGCTGGCCACCATGCAGCTCCAGTCCTTCCAGAAGGTGGGCCTGGTGCGCTATGATGCCTTCGATGATACGGGAGACAAGCTGTCCTTCTCCCTCACCGTGCTGGACGGGAAGAATAACGGCTTCATCCTGTCTTCCCTGGCCGGTCATGATACCTCCCGCATTTACGCCAAGAAAGTAGTGAACGGCCAGTGCCGGGAAGCCCTTTCTTCGGAAGAAGCGGAAAGTATTAATATCGCTCTGGATACCCTGATGCCCGATATGGCTGAGGAAGCAGGAAATCAGATGGCCCCTGCTTCTCCGGAATCCAAGCCTCAGCAGCATAAGATTGATACCGCTAAAGGACGGTAAAAGCCTCTGTAACAAAGATGCATTTCCGCGAGGAAGGGTCATCTGTAAAAACTTTGATGCACAGGGCAGCGCGCCTTTGACGGCAATCCGCTGTCTTATGAATCCTATGAGCCTCATGTAATCGGGAATACCTTAAGGTACCCCAAGTCTACAATGTAACCTCCGGAATATGGGGATACTTCCGGCAGTTGATTTCAGATAAAAGGTAATCCATGAAAAAAACACTGAATAAAGACACAGGAGAAGTGACCTTCTCCTTTACAGACAAAGAAATCAAAAAACTGAAAATCCTATCCCTGGCAGGCGCGGCTGTTTTCGTCCTGAGCCTGGGCACAGCGGTGTATGCCGCTGTTTCCATGAACTCCCTGAAGAGCGAAAATGAGCTCTATAAGAACCAGCTGAAAATGGCGGAAGAAAAAATGAACGCCCTGTCCGATAAGACGAAAACCATTGAAAAACTGTCCTCCCAGCTGCAGGATATGATCAAAGCCAATAACAACGGCGCAGGACAGAATATTTCTGCTTCTGGTGAAGGCGGCCAGGGCGGTGCTTCTACGGTGCCCGATAAGGCAAGGGATGTCAAGGCCTCGGAACATGACAATGGAGCAGAGGATGACGGTGAAATTTCCACCCCCGGCCAGCTGCTGAGCAGCATGAGGAAGCTGGATAAACGGCTGGACAGCCAGATTAAAACCATGATCGTCCTTCGGGAAAAGCTGATTAATGAAACCTATGGCATGCAGGCTCCGCTCCTTCATACCTCTTCCAACACCCCTGATATGTGGCCGGTGAAGGGCACCATTTCCAGTACCTACGGCTTCCGATCAAGCCCCGGCGGCATCGGATCTACTTACCATGAAGGCATTGATATTGCTGTCGATTACGGCAGTCCCATCGAAGCCACCGCTTCCGGCGTGGTTACCCAGGCCGGCTGGGTAGGCGGCTATGGCAACCTGGTAGAAATCAAACACGATGGCGGCCTTGTGACCCGCTACGGCCATAACTCCGCCCTCCTGGTGTCCGTGGGACAGCAGGTGGAACAGGGCACCGTCATCGCCCTGGCCGGCAGCACAGGAAACAGCACCGGTCCCCACTGCCACTATGAAGTAAGGATTAACGGCGACGCCGTGGATCCTACCTACTTCCTGCCCGGAAACTATTGATAAAAACGCAGCGCGTCATAGAGACGGGCTGCGTTTTTTAGAAATGTTTCACGTGAAACAAATGGGGCCGCTCTGCGGCCCTTGGACAAGCCTGCGGCGCGGTTGGGATCGGGATCGGGGCGGTGCCTGCCGGTATTCCCGAAGGTTGACACGCCCTTACGGGCGTGAGGGTTGATGGCGCCGCCGGGCCTCTGGCCCTGGGCGCCAAGGGTTCTGTCCGGGACCGGCTGACGCCTCCCGGACGGGTTGAGGGCTCTCGCCCTCGGGAGGTATATAGTATCGCTGCGCTGGCGAGGTACGGCGCCTTCGGCGCCATTTTTTATACCGCCCTGCGGGCGTCGGAAAACAGGCCAACCTCGCTCCGCTTGAGGAAATGCATTCCCCCTTTGGTGGCTGGCGCCACCACCTTTCCCCCTCTTCGAGGGGGCACTATGGATGCTTAGCTATGGAGCTATGTCTCTGCAGAAAAGCATAGAAACTTATTCTTCCCCCTGAACAGGGGGAAGTCCGGCACAGCCGGATAGGGGGAGGCGAGCGCAGCGAGCCAATCCGCAGAATGCTTATCATACCATATGACATAGAAAGCCAATCCCGTAACGTTCTTGCGTCCCCTTTAGGGGAAGAGGGCCACGAAGT
>ERZ1023848.196-NODE-196-length-23605-cov-24.232059_pt1 | contig 23605 bp, 17 predicted proteins | sample MGYA00380385_ERZ1023848 | MGnify/ENA primary metagenome ERZ1023848 (study PRJEB33179, sample SAMN07449069) | human gut metagenome | biome: Human-gut; feature: Human associated habitat; material: Faeces | host: Homo sapiens | place: India:Kasaragod | collected...
GCCCGGCGTCGTTGCAGGCTTTTACGCGATAGTAGTACGTTGTGCCCGCCTTGGCACCCGTATTGGTATAGCTGGTGGCCGTGGTGGTGCCCAGCAGGCTATACCCGGAGCCCTTGGACGTGGAGCGGTAGATGCGGTAGGACGTTGCGCCCTCCACCGCGTTCCATGTCAGCATGGGTTTCCCGCTGGTGGCGGAGTTGCCGATGTGCACCACGGGGGCGGTGGGCCGGTCATTCTCATAGGTAAACTCCACAGCGGCGCTGAAAGCGCTGCGCGTGCCATCGGCGGAAATGGCACGGATCATGTACAGGTAGGACACACCGTTCTCCAGACGGTCAGATTTATCCGTATAGGCCGTACCGGTCTGGGTGACCTGACGCCAGAAGCTGTCCGCTCCGTAGCCCTCGTAATAGTTGTTGATGCTCCGCCATACCTCGTAGTCGGTGGCACCGGCAACGCCGTTCCACTTCACCACGGGGAAGCCGCTGCTGTCAGCGGTGACGGTGACGCCGGTGGGCGCTTTCGGCGCGAAAATGGCGGTGTAGTTGATGGTGGCCCGCTGCAGCGCGTCGTTATTCGGGCCGATATACACGCTGTCCCAGTCCGCCTGATCACCGCCGAAATTCACGGTGGTCAGGGCATTACAGCCAGCGAAGCTGCCGTTGGTAATGGCCGCGATCCTGTAGGGGATGGCGACGGTTTTGAGAGCGCTGCAGTTCTGGAACGCATGGTACCCCGTGTTCGTCAGCGCATAGGGCAGTATGAGCGCCGTCAGGCCGGTGCAGCTGTCAAAGGCGTTGTTGCCGATCCAGTACACCCCACTGGGAATGTGGAGGGAGGTCAGCTTTTCGCAATAGCCGAATGCCCAGTAATTGATCATCTGCAGATCATCGGGCAGCGAAACGCTGGTCAGCTGGCTGCAGTTGACAAATGCGCGGCCGCCGATGCTGGTAACGCCGGACTTTACCAGCACATGGCGTATCTCTCTGCGGTACCGGTCGGCATACCACGGTGCTTCGTCGTCCGGGGTGTAGTTCGGCATGGCGCCGGCGCCGCTGATGATCAGTGTGCCCTTGTCCAGCTTCCACGTCAGAGCGCCGATGGTGCCGCCAGCAGTTTGGGTGGCAGAGGGATCCCTGGGAATGTAGGTAAAGCTGTATTCGTTGCTGAATGTACCGGGTGTGCCGTCGGCGGCAATGGCCCGCACCTTGTAGTAGTAGGTGACGCCCATCTCCAGGGCTTCTTCATCGTGGTAGGCATTTTTGGTCGATGTAAAGGGTTCCGCGCCATACTGGCCATACTCACTGTAATAGTAGTGGTCGCCCAGCGAGGATGCTTCGCCGCGCCAGATCTCGTACTTGGCCGCACCGGTAATCGCTCCCCATTTCAGGTCGGGACAGCCGTAGCGGTCCTCGCTGCCGGTGAGCGTGGGCGCGGACAGAGCGGTGACGCTGGTGTATTTGACGGTGGCCGTCGTCAGCGGCGTGTTGCCGGAGTTGATGGTCATGGCCTTCCAGTCCGCCTGATTGCCGCCGAAATTCACGGTCTTGAGGGCGGTGCAGCCGTTGAAGGCATTGGCACCGACCACGGAGACGGCGCGGGGAATGGTGACGGTAGTCAGCTTCGTGCAGTTCTTGAACATCTGCCAGCTCACCGTCCGTACGCTGGCGGGCAGCCTGACACTGGTCAGACTGGGGCAATTCATAAAGGTGCAGCCGCCGAAGACAGTCAGGGAATCCGGCAGGGAGACAGTCTGTAACGCCGTGCAGCCGTAGAACAGGTCGCCGCTGACTCTGGTCACGCCGCTGGGGATGGTCACGCTGGTCAGCTTTGAGCAGTCCATGAAAACATCTGCACCCAACTCCTGCAGTCCGGTGGGCAGAGAAACGGATGTCAGATTTGTGCAGTTCGTGAAGGCGCAGGTGCCCAGATAGGTGACACCCTTATTCACCACGACCTTCTTCACCGTAGGCCGCAGCGCATCGGTGCTCCACGGCGCGTTGCGGTTGTAGTTTTCATCCAGAAAGTCATAGGTGGCTCCCTTGCCGCTGATGGTAAGGGTGCCGTCACTGGTCAGCTTCCACGTTACGTTGTCGCCGCAGGCGCCGCTGCGAACAGTCTCGGCGGCGTAGGCCGTGTCCACCAGCCCCAGCGGCAGCACGGTCAGCACCATCACCGCTGTCAGCAGGATGGACAGCAATCTTTTTTTCAACTTGATCTTCCCCTTTCTTTTCTGTGTCATACGGCACGCTTTTACAGACCCATTATAACGCGTTTTTGTGCAAAAACAATATGCTGGCTGCATAGTATGGCGCTTTTTTGACAGAAATTTAAAAATACAGATAAAGAGGGACGCCTGACGGCGTCCCTCCTTGGATCGGCTTTGCCTGTTCTCTTTTGCTTACTCGGCTTCGTAGATCGCCTTGCAGGCGCGGTATGTCTCGTAGCAGTCCAGCTTGGCCACCACCTCGAAGGGGGCGTGCATGCTCAGCACCGGCACGCCGGCATCCAGCGTGGCGATATTGCGGTTGGCCATATACTGGGCCACGGTGCCGCCGCCGCCGGCGTCGATCTTGCCCATCTCGCAGATCTGCCAGCGGACACCGGCCTTGTCCAGCACGCCGCGGACATAGCCCACCGTCTCGGCGTTGGCATCGGATGAGCCGGACTTGCCCCGTGCGCCGGTGTACTTGCACAGACCCACGCCGTGGTTGAGGAAGGCGGCGTTGCGCTTTTCGTACACATCGGCAAAGTTGGGGTCGTAGGCGGCGGTGACATCGGCGGACAGGCAGAAGGCGTTCTCGTAGCAGACGCGCAGGGCCACGTTCTGGCTGTCGCACAGGTCGTTCATGAAGGTATCGAAGGCGGCGGACTGCATGCCGGTGACGCCCATGGAGCCGATCTCCTCCTTGTCAGCCAGCACGCACACGGCGGTCTTCTCCGGCGTGCCGATGTCCAGCAGCGCCTGCAGAGCGGCGAAGCCGCAGACGCGGTCGTCGTGGCCGTAGGCGCCGATAAGACTGGCATCCAGACCGATATCGGTGGCGTTGACGGCAGGCACCGTCTCCAGCTCGGCGGAGGCAAAGTCCGCCTCGGTGATGCCGTACTTGTCGTACAGGCGCTTGAGCACCTGCAGCTTCACGCGGTCGCTGTCCTCGTCATCGCCCAGAGGACGGCTGCCCAGCAGGATATTCAGCGTCTCACCGGCAATGGCCTCGTTGAGGGGCTTTTTGCCCTGCTCCGCGCCCAGATGGGGCAGCAGGTCGGTGATGACCAGCTTGGGCTCGCTGCCCTCGCCGATGCAGACATCCACCACAGAGCCGTCGCGCAGCACCACGGGGCCGCGCAGCTCCAGAGGAATGGTGACCCACTGGTACTTGCGCACGCCGCCGTAGTAATGGGTCTTGAAGTAGGCCAGCTCGCTGTCCTCATACAGGGGGCTGGGCTTCAGGTCCAGACGGGGGGAGTCGATGTGGGCGGCGGTGATCTGTGCGCCCTCGGCCAGACTGCGGCGGCCAATGACGGCCAGCATCAGGCCCTTGCCCCGGTTGCAGGTGTAGACCTTGTCGCCGGCGGACAGGGACATGCCCCGCTTGTAGGCCACGAAGCCGTGCTTCTCCGCCAGCGCAATGGCGGCGCGGGCGCTGAGACGCTCCGTCTTACCGGCGTCCAGAAACGCCTTGTAGACGGTGCAGTAGGCCTCCATCTTCTCCAGCTCCGCCGCGCTCAGCACGTCGTAGCCGTTGCGGTCGTCCTTCAGGAGCTGCTTTTTCAGGGCTTTCAGTTCCTCACTCATGGTTCGTTTCCTCCTCAAAAATACGTTGTAATCTCTGATGGGCGATGGTTTCAAATGCGTCCGGTGTGGCGGCATCGTTCATCAGCACATCGGTGCAGTGGGTACGGTAAAAGTCATCGGGCTTCTGGGCCTGCACCCGCAGGCGGGCGTAGTCCTCCGGTATGCCGTCCCGGGCCATGATGCGGCGCACCCGCGTCTCCGCCGGGGCCAGCACGGCCACGGTGCGGCGGCAGAGCCGGGCCAGGCCGCTCTCCACAAGATTGATGGCGTCGATACCGATCAGCGGCGTGTCGCTGTCGTTGATGCGGCGCAGCAGCTCTTGGGGCAGGCGGTCAAAGATGATGGCGTTCAGCTTCTCCATCTCGGCGGGATCAGCGAACACGGCGGCGCCCAGCTTCCGGCGATCCAGCGAGCCGTCCGGTGCGAATACCGGGCCGAAGGCGGCTGTGATGGCGGCGCGCAGCGGCTCATCGGTGCGCAGCAGCTCATGGTAGACGGCGTCGCAGTCCAGCACCAGACCACCCATGCGCTCCAACGCCCGGAGGGCGCTGGTCTTGCCCGCGCCGGTGGGGCCGGTGAAGCCGATGACAAGCGGCGACACGTCCACCACATGGAAGCCCGCCGCCTTTTTCAGGCGGTTGGACACCGCAAGGCCCAGACCGGATTCGTCCGGACACTGGGCATAGATCTCCGGCACGTCCGTGTCATCGAAGGTGCGCAGGGCATCGAAAACATGCTGTGCCTGAGCCAGCTTGTCATCTGCGGGGCCAAGGCGGTGGACGATATGACCCGCGAACAGCGGAGCGTACTCGTCGAAGCAGATGACGCCCGCGCCCTCCGGCAGGTGCTGCTGTATGTAGGCGGCGCTGCGGCGGGCGGGGCCCGCGACCACCGTAACGGCGGCCTTGGGCGCGTAGTGGCGGTACTTCATGCCGGGGGCGCGGGGACGCTCCCCCTCCCCCATTTTGCGGCGCACGGCGTCGTCCACGGCTACCTCGCCCAGCACCTGCTCCAGCGCCTCCAGCGGCAGTCCGCCGGGGCGCAGCAGACGGGGCGGCTGCACCGTCAGGTCGAGGATGGTGCTCTCCACCCCCACGGTGCAGGGCCCGCCGTCCACGATGCCCTCGATCTTGCCCAGCATGTCCTCCATCATGTGCCCGGCAGTGGTGGGGCTGGGACGGCCGGAGGTGTTGCCGCTGGGCGCGGCTATCGGTACGCCGGCGGCTTCGATGATGGCCAGCGTCACGGGATGGTCGGGGCAGCGGACGCCCACCGTTTCCAGCCCGCCGGTGGTGCGCAGGGGCACGATGTCCCGGCGGGGCAGGATCATGGTCAGCGGCCCGGGCCAGAACCGCGCCGCCAGCTGATACGCGGCATCGGGCACGTCCCGGCAGTACCGCGCCAGCCAGTCCGCCGAGGGGACATGGATGATAAGGGGGTTGTCCTGCGGGCGGCCCTTGGCCTCGAAGATGCGGCGCACCGCGTCCTCGTTGAGGGCATCGGCCCCAAGGCCGTACACCGTCTCCGTGGGGATGCCCAGCAGGCCGCCCCGCCGGAGGATAGCCGCCGCTTCCGCGACGGCGTTTTTGTCCTGTTCCGGATGGAATATCCTGGTCTCCAAGGGAATTTCCTCTTTTCGCAGTTTACTTACAGGCCCAGCTCCTCGCCCACCAGCACCACCTTGATGCGACCGGGCACCTTACAGAAGCGGGTGACGACCATCTGGGCGCAGATGCAGTCGGGGCTGGTGCAGTCGGCGCACTGGCCGTTGGCGGAGCAGGGGGTCTTGCCGTTGAAGCGCTGGGCGTTGGCGGGGGCGGCGATGTGGCGGGCGCGGGCGATGGCGCCGTCCAGATCGGCGGCGACCTTGTTCATACCGGCCACCACGATGACCTGCTTCGGGCCGAAGCACAGGGCAGCCACGCGGTTGCCCATGCCGTCGATATTCACCAGCTGGCCGTCCTCAGAGATGGCGTTGCTGCTCATAAGGAACGTGTCGCAGGTCAGGGCCTGATGCAGCATGGCCATGCGCTCCTCCGGTGTGCGGGCGGTGTCGCGGTCGATCACCGGCTGGCCGCGATGGCGCAGGCGCTCCTTGATGCCCAGCTCGTCCACGGTGGCCACGCCGCCCCAGCTCACCACGTCGCCGGCGGGGATCAGCTCCAGCACCTTCTCCACGGCCTCATCGGCGGTGGAACAGTAGTAGCCCTCCATGTTCCGCTTGTGCAGCGCGGCGGCCACACGCGGGCCGGACTTGTCATACATCTTTTTCTTGGGTTCCAGCATGGTTCATTCCTCCTTGCTTTCTTGCAGTCTCCGGGCCTGATCGCTGAGGATCAGGGCGTCGATCATATCATCAAGCTCGCCGTTCATGACGGCGGCGATGTTGAAATTCTTGCTGTCCCCGGTGAGCCGGTGGTCTGTGACCCGGTTCTGGGGGAAGTTATAGGTGCGGATCTTGCCGCTGCGGTCGCCGGTGCCCACCTGACTTTTGCGGGTGGCGGCGATGGCGGCGCTCTGCTTCTCCCGCTCCGCCTCGTACAGCTTGGAGCGCAGGATCTTCATGGCGCGGTCCTTGTTCTTGTACTGGCTGCGCTCGTCCTGACACTCCACCACCGTGCCGGTGGGCAGGTGGGTAATGCGGATGGCGGACTCCGTCTTGTTGACGTGCTGCCCGCCGGCGCCGGAGGAACGGAACGTGTCGATCTGCAGGTCTTTGGGGTCGATGGTGAACTCCACCTCCTCCGCCTCGGGCATGACGGCCACGGTGGCGGCGGAGGTCTGGATGCGGCCGGAGGATTCCGTCTCCGGTACGCGCTGGACGCGGTGGGTGCCGGCCTCGAATTTCAGGCGCGACCAGACACCGGCGCCCTCCACCTCGGCGCTGACCTCCTTGACGCCGCCCAGCTCCGTGTCGTTCTCATTGACCACGGTGAGCGTCCAGCCACGGCGCTCGGCGTACATGGTGTACATCCGCAGCAGGTCGGCGGCGAACAGCGCCCCCTCCTCTCCGCCGATACCGGCGCGTATCTCCAGAATGACGTTTTTCTCATCGTTGGGATCTTTTGGCAGCAGCAGGCGCTTCAGCTCCTCCGTCAGGCGCTCCATATCGCCGCGGGCGGCGGACAGTTCCTCCTGCGCCAGCTCCCGCAGCTCCGGGTCGGCCAGCATGACGGCGGCGTCCTCCGCCGTCCGGGCCGCGCGGGCATAGGCGCGGTAACAGGTCACAAGGGGCGTCAGCTCCTTCTGCTCACGGCTGAGGGCGGTGAGCCTTTCCCGGTCGGTATACACCGCGGGGTCGGACAGCTGATGCTCCACCTCCGTCAGGCGGTGCTCCACGGCTTTCAGCTTTTCCAGCATGGCGCGCCCTCAGTTCTGCTCCAGCCAGCGCTGGACGTTCTGGATGAAATCGTTGCGCCAGAACTCGTAGCCCTCGCTGCCGGGCCGCAGGGACACGGCGAACAGCCGCTTGGCCGCGGTGTAGAGATCCATCTGATCGTAGACCTCCTCGCTGCGCTGGGTGGTACTGCGGGTGACGACATAGGCCACGCGGTGCAGCTCCAGCCCCCGGCGCTTCAACAGGGAGCGGACGGGGCTGGCCATGCGGCCCGCCCACACGGGAGTGCCCACGATCACCAGCTTGTACTCCTCCAGCGGTCTGGCCGTTTCGAAGGGACGCAGGGGCTTGGTGGATGTCTTCATGGCGTCCATGCCGCTGCGCAGATAGCCCTTCCAGCCGCTGCGGTCGCGCTCGTCGCTGATGGCCACAATCTCCGCGTCCAGCGCCTCGGCGATCTCCTTGACGGCGCGGCGTGTACTGCCGGTACGGGAATAGTAAATGCACAAAATATCGCTCATATCAATTCTCCTGTTCCTCCGCTTGCAGGCTCAGCTCCTCCCAGCGGGTCATCTCCTGCTCCAGTCGGGCCTCCAGCCCCTGCTGCCGCAGGTACAGCTCCCCCAGCTTCTCCGCGTCGCAGGCGGCGGCCTCCATATCGCGGTCCAGCGCTGCCAGAGACGCCTCCAGCTTGGAGATGGCCGTCTCGCAGATGGTCAGCTGCTTGCGGGCCGCCTGCTGGGCGCGGCTGCCCCTTCCGGCGGGGGCGGATTTTTTGGGCTGGGCCGGTGCGGCGGCGGGCTGGGCGGCGCGGTGTGCCTCCTCCCGCACCTGCCGGTACTGCATGAAGCCCATGGGGTAATCAGTGACGGCGTGATCCTCCAGCTCCCAGACGCGGGTGGCAAAGCGGTTGATAAAGTAACGGTCATGGCTGACGAACAGCAGCGTGCCGTCGAATTCCTCCACCGCCTGCTCCAGCCACTCCCGTGAGTCGATATCCAAGTGGTTGGTAGGCTCGTCCAGGATCAGGAGGTTGATGCTCTCATCCATCAGCATACATAGCCGCAGGCGGCTCAGCTCGCCGCCGGACAGCACGGAGACGGGCTTGAACACATCCTCGCCGGTAAACTGGTAGGCCGCCAGACGGTTACGGGCCGACTGGGGCGTGATGTCCAGCTCATAGAGCATGGTGTCCAGTATGCTGCGCTCCGGGTGGTCAAAGTGGATGACCTGCGGCAGATATGCCGCCCTGACCGACGGCCCCAGCCGGATCATGCCCCTGTCCGGGCAGTCAAGGCCCATGAGCATGTTCAGCAGGGTGGTCTTGCCGGTGCCGTTCTCGCCCAGCAGGGCGATGCGCTCCCCGCCCTCCACTCGGAGGTACACGTCCTCGAACAGCTTCCGCTCTCCGAAGGACTTCGAAACGCCCTTGACCTGCAAGACCTCGTCGCCCTTGAATTCCCGGCTCTGAAAGCGGGCCTCCAGACGGCGGGCCTTGGTGGGCTTCTGGGTGGTGCGCATCCGTTCGATGCGCTTTTCCATGGAGAACGCCCGCTTGTGCAGGGCGTCGTTGCCCATGAACGCCCACAGGTGCATCTGCTCGGCGGCCTTCTCCAGCTGTTGGATCTTTGCCTGCTCCTTCAGGTACTGCTTCATGCGCTCCTGATAGCGGCGTTCCTTTTCAATGGCGTAAAAGCTGTAATTCCCGCTGTAAAACTCGGCCTTGCCGTCCTGTATCTCGATGATACGGGTCACAGTACGGTCAAGGAAATAGCGGTCATGGCTGATGGTGACCACAGTACCCCGGAACCTACGGAGGTATTCCTCCAGCCACTCCGTGGCCTGCAAGTCCAGATGGTTGGTAGGCTCGTCCAGCAAGAGCACGTCCGTGTCCTCCAGAATGAGACGGCCTAAGTTCACACGGGTCTTTTCACCGCCGGACAGCCGGTCGAAAGGGCGGGTACGCATCTCGTCGGAGATGCTCAGGCCGTTGGCCACCTTGTTCACCGCCGTATCGGTATCCCAGCCGCCCAGCCCCTCGAAGCGGGCGTTCAGCTCGCCATAGCGGCGGAGGGTGGCCTCGTCGGACGCGCCCTGCTCCATGCGGAGAGCCAGCGCGTCCATCTCGTCCTTCATGCGGAACATCCGGGCAAAGGCGGTTTGCAGCACGTCCTCCACCGTGTAGCCCTCGGGATAGACGGGGATCTGGGAGATCAGGCCCACCCGGCGGCTGGAGGCGATCTGCACCGTACCGCTGTCGTAATCCAGCTCGCCGGTGAGGATCTTGAACAGTGTAGTCTTCCCCGCGCCGTTGCGGCCCAGCAGACCCACACGCTCGCCGGTGTCGATCTGGAACGTCAGGCCGTCCAGTATTTTCTTTTCCAGGTCGAAGGACTTCACCAGTCCCTCCACGCGAATGTCGATCATTTAGCTCTGTTCCAGTTCCTTTACGATGTTTTCAAAATGCATGGCGTGGGACGCCTTCACCAGCACGGCCGTGCCTTCGGTAAAGGCGGCGCGGATGACAGGCATGGCATCGTCCACCGATGCGTACCACCGGGCATTGGGTGCAGCGGACGCGATATCCCGCGCCTTTTCCCCGATGGCAATGACGCTATCCAGATGCAGCTCGCCCGTCAAGACGCCGATGGCGCGGTGGGCGGAGACGGTCAGCTCCCCCAGCTCGCCCATGTCGCCCAGCACCGCCGCCCGGCGGCGGGCCGGCGTTACTGCCAGCAGCTTCAGTGCTTCCTCCATGGCCTGCGGATTGGCATTGTAGCAGTCGTCGATGAGCAGGCGCCCCTCCGGCAGACGGATGAGGTGCATCCGGGAGCCGGTGGGAACATAGGCGGCCACACCGGCGGCGATCTCCTCCCCCGTCAGGCCCAGTGCCTCGCCGATGGCGGCGGCCATGGCCATGGGGTAGATCATAAAGCTGCCGGGAGACGCGGCCGTCAGCCGGTAGGAGGCTCTGGCGGTGGTGACGGTGCAGGCGATGCCCTCGATGCCCCGGTCGTCCACGTCGGTGACGCGGACATTGCAGTTCTCCCCTCTGCCGCAGCGCAGGATGGTCTGGGGCAGGGCGACGGTGTTCAGCAGCGGGTCGTCGCCGTTGAGGACGGCGATGCCGTCCGGCGACAGGTGCTGGAATATCTCGCACTTGGCCCGCAGGATACCCTGCCGGGTATTGCCCAGATTTTCAATATGGGCGTCGCCCACGTTGGTGATGACGGCAATATCGGGCCGTACCATCTCGCCCAGATAGCGTATCTCGCCGAAGTGGTTCATGCCCGTCTCGATCACCGCCGCCTGATGCTGCGGCGCAAGACCCAGCAGCGTCAGGGGCGTGCCGATATCGTTGTTGAAATTGGCCTGCGTCTTTAAGGTGTCATACCGCCGGGACAGGACGGCCGCCACCATCTCCTTGGTGGTGGTCTTTCCCGCCGAGCCGGTGATCTGCACCACCGGCAGGGTAAAGCGGCTGCGATACCAAGCCGCCAGTGCCTTCAGGGCAAGGCGGGTATCTGCCACCTGCACATAGAGCTTACCGGGCAGCAGCGTCTCCGGCGTCCGTGCCGTGAGACAGCCGGCGGCGCCGGAGGACAGGGCGCTGCCGATATAGGCGTGGCCGTCGAAGCGTTCGCCGGTCAGAGGGATGAACAGCTGCCCCGCCGAGACGGCGCGGCTGTCGGTGGTGACGCCGGTGATGAGGGCGCTCCCCTCCCCCTGCAGCAGCGTGCCGCCCACGGCGGCGCATATCTCCCGGACGGTGCAGGGGATCATAGGTGCGCCGCCTTTCGCAGCGCCAGAGAATCCGTGACGATCCTTTCGCACAGGTCGGCGTAGGACAGACCCACCTGCGCCGCCTCCTGCGGCACAAGGCTGGTGGGCGTCATGCCCGGCAGGGTGTTGACCTCCAGACACCAGGCGTTTCCGTCCTCGTCCAGAATAAAGTCGGAGCGAGAGTAGACGGACAGTCCCAGTCCCCGGTGGAGCGTCAGGGCCATCTCGCCGATCTGCCGCCATTCAGCCTCGGTGATAGGGGCGGGGCAGATCTCCTCCGCGCCGTCCTTCTGGTACTTGGAGACATAGTCGAAATAGGCGCCCCTGGGGATGATCTCCACGGCGGGGAGATAGGTGTCGCCCAGCACGGCGATCTGGATCTCCCGCCCCTTGATCTTCTTCTCCACCACCACATGGCCGCCGTAGCGCAGCAGACCGCGCAGCGCCTTTTCCAGTTGCTCCCTGGTGTCGGGCAGCTCCACGCCGATAGAGCTGCCGCCGTTGACGATCTTCACGGCGCAGGGTACGGCCAGCTCCTCCGCCAGCCGGGGAATATCGGACTCTGTATAGTACACATCGCGCCAAGGGGCGGTGCGGACGCCCAGCGAATCCATAAAGCGCTTGGTAACGGCCTTGTCCATGGCCATGCCGCTGCCCAGATAGCCGGAGCCGGTATAGGGTACGCCCAGCAGATCCAGCGTGGCCTGGATCCGGCCATCCTCGCCGCAGCTGCCGTGCAGCGCCAGAAAGACGATGTCGGCCATCCGGCAGACGGTCAGCACGTCCTTGCCCAGCATACTGGGGCTCTGATCCTTCCGGCTGCGTCGCACAGCCTCCAGATCCGGCTCCACGCTCTCCACATGGTTGTCGGGGCACAGGCCGTCCGGCGCGTTGAAAATATCCTCCAAGCGTCCCTCGTAGCTCTCGAGTCCCAGAAACATATCCACCAGAATGGCCTGATGCCCCTTTTCCCGCAGGGCACGGCAGACGCCGGTACCGCTGGTCAGCGCCACCTGGCGCTCCGTGGAAAGGCCGCCGGCCAGAACAACGATCTTCATGTGTGATCCCTCGCTTTCAGGGCGGCGCAGACCTCCCAAAAGCCCACGCGCCCAGTGTTTGATGTTCCATTATAGCACGGCGGGCCGATGATTACAACCGATTTTGCTTTGAACAAAGCGTAAACAAAAGGAGCGCGCCCCGCAGGACGCGCTCGGATGCGCTATCGCAGCCACTCCGGTTTGGAGCGGCCCTGTACGCCGGACACCATGCCCATGGACACGAACAGCATCAGCAGAGACGAGCCGCCGTAGCTGATGAAGGGCAGCGTCAGGCCGATGACGGGCATGACGAACAGGCACATGCCCACGTTGACGATGACCTGAAAGATCACGGTGCTGGCCACGCCGATACAGACAAGGCTCTCCATCCGGGTCTTGGCCCGGCGGGCCACCCAGACGCAGCGGAGAATGATGGCCGTCAGCAGTACCAGCGTCAGCAGGCAGCCCAGCATACCCAGCTCCTCGCCGATGACGGTGAAGATGAAGTCCGTGTGGCGGTTGGGCAGGTTGTAGCTGTACTCGCTCTGGGTCTGGGTGCCGTGGAACAGCCCCTGTCCCGTAAGCTTGCCGCTGCCCAGCGCCATAAGGCTGCGGGTCTGCTGCCAGCCGGTGTCCTGCGGGTCAAGGCTGTGGTCGAACAGCACCTGAAACCGGAGCTTCATATAGGAGGGTATCTTGTTGAGATCCCACAGCGCCCAGAATGCCACGCCGCCGACCACGCCGCCCAGCAGGAACCATCGCAGCGCCACGCCGCCCACAAAGCACATACAGGTGAAGATGAACAGAAGCACCAGTGCGCTGCCCATATCCGAGGACACCTTGTAGTACAGGGCAAAGATCACGCCCAGATGGGCCGCCAGGAACAGGATGGAGGGGATGCTGCTCAGATTGCGGTTTTCCTTGAGCCACGCCAGCTGCTTGGCCAGCACCAGCGTCAAGGTCAGCTTGACGATCTCGGCAGGCTGCACCTGTACCGGCAGGAACGGAAAATCCAGCCACGCCCTGTTGCCGGTGTTGTCCTCGATGCCCAGCGGCGTCACCAGCAGCAGAATGAAAACCAGTCCCGTCAGAAATATCCATTTCCAGTATTTGGACAGGTCGTTGAGATCCACCTGCGACACCAGCAGGTACAGGATAACGCCCAGCAGCAGCGCGGCGGACTGGACGGCCACCAGACGCCATGTGTGCATGTAGCGGGTGGCGCTGGCCACCATGAGGACGCCGAAAAGCGATGCCGCCGCGCAAAGCGCCAGCAACACCAGATCCGTCTGGCGCAGCATATCCGAAAAAAAGTCGCGTAAACGGCGGAACACGGGCGTCCCTCCTCTCCGTTAAAATGCTCATAAAGCGGTATTAGTGTACCACAAGAAGTTTTATCTGTAAACCGGCGTTTCGCTCTTTTCTTTTGGCGGCGGGTGTGGTACAATGAAGCGATTTGAGCAAAAGCGGGGTGACGGCATGGAATATCTGTCCCACAGTCCGGAGGAGACGGAGCGCATCGGCGAGGAGCTGGGGCGCACGCTGCATCCCGGCTGCGTGGTGGCCTTCCGGGGCGGACTGGGCATGGGCAAGACGGCGTTCACACGCGGCCTTGCCCGGGGGCTGGGCTGCCGGGGTCGTGTGACCAGCCCCACGTTCACCATCGTCAATGAATACAGCGGGGACATCCCCCTGTTTCATTTTGATATGTACCGGCTGGGCGGCGAGGACGAGCTGTTCGACATCGGCTGGGAGGATTATCTAGCCCGGGGCGGCGTGTGCGCCGTGGAGTGGTCAGAGCAGGTGTCCGGCGCGGTGCCGGAGGACGCCGTCCTTGTGGATATCGCACGGGGCGAGGGTGAAAATGACCGCATCATCACCATCAAGGGAGGCGAGGGACTGTGAAGATACTGGCACTGGAGACATCCGCCAGGAGCGTATCCGCCGCCGTCACGGAAAACGGCACGGTGCTGACCTCCGCCTATCAGAACCGGGGGCTGACCCACAGCGTGACGCTGATGCCCCTCATTGACGGGATGCTGCATGCGGCGGGCCTGTCGCTGGATGACATCGGGCTGATCGCCGTGACCAACGGCCCCGGCAGCTTTACGGGCCTGCGCATCGGCGTGTCGGCAGCCAAGGGTCTGGCGTGGGCCAAGGAGCTGCCCTGCTGCGGCGTATCCACGCTGGCGGCCATGGCACGCACCGCCGCTGATTTTCAGGGACTCATCATCGGGGCCATGGACGCCCGGCGGCAGCAGATCTACCATGCCCTGTTCCGGGGTGAGAACGGGCGCGTCACCCGCGTAACGGAGGACTGCGCTATCTCTCTGGAGGAGCTGGCAGCCCAGCTGCGGGACATGCCGGAGGACAAGCTGGTGGTGGGCGACGGCGCGGCGCTGTGCGCCGGCTATCTCAACGATGCGGGCATCCCCTGCCGCATGGCGGAGGAATCCCACCGGATGCAGTCCGCCGTAGGCGCGGCGCTGTGCGCGGAGGAGATGGCGGCGCGGGGCGAAACGGTGACGGCGCAGGGCCTGGAGCCGGTGTACCTGCGGCTCAGTCAGGCGGAGCGGGAGCGGCTGGCCCGGGGCCTGAAGATCACGCTGGGCTGAGACTTTTATCGTATTCCATGCAAAATTTTACATACACGGAGGAGACAAAAATGTACAGCGAGAAAGTTCACATCATGAATCACCCTCTGGTGGCGCATAAGCTGACCATTATGCGCGACAAGAACACCAGCGTCAAGGATTTCCGGGAGCTGGTGTCCGAGATCGGTATGCTCATCACCTACGAGGCTACCCGCGATCTGCCTCTGACCACCAAGCACATCGAGACGCCCATCTGCGAGATGGACGCGCCCACGCTGGCGGGCCGCAAGTTCGTGGTCGTGCCCATCCTCCGTGCCGGCCTGGGTCTGGTGGACGGCGTACTGCGCATGGTGCCCTCCGCCCGTGTGGGCCACATCGGCATGTACCGCGACGAGGAGACGCTGGAGCCCCATCCCTACTTCTGCAAGATGCCCAAGGACGTGGCCGAGCGCGACGTGCTCATCGTCGATCCCATGCTGGCCACCGGCGGCTCCGCCGCTGAGGCCATCGGCGAAATGAAGAAGTTCGGCTGCAAGCACATCAAGCTGATGGTGCTGGTGGCGGCTCCCGAGGGCATCGAACACATCCAGAAGCTGTTCCCCGATGTGGACATCTACGCCGGCGCCGTGGATGAGAAGCTCAACGAGAACGGCTACATCGTCCCCGGTCTGGGCGATGCAGGCGACCGTATTTTCGGCACAAAGTAACGTTTTCTCCGCGAAACGCCCCCTGATGGGGGCGTTTTTGCGTCCCCAAGCGGCCTACGGCCTGAAAAAGCACCGGATACTGGAGAAATTCGACGTTTTGCCTGTTTGACGATTGACCTGTCATGTGGTATACTGTTCCTGATTTTGAAATTCCCGGAAGGAGCTGCACTATGCGCGTTATCGATCTGGAAAACATCAAGGAATCCATGAACAACGAGACACAGTTCGTACTGCGGTGCGAGGAGGTATTCCACGACAAGATCTCCGCCGCCGCAGCCACCATTCTCTCCGGCAACCGCCCCATCGTGGCGCTGACCGGCCCCTCTGGCAGCGGCAAGACCACGACCGCCATGCGTCTGAAGGACTATCTGGAAAATCTGGGCGTGACGGTATGCCTGCTGAGCATGGATAACTTCTTCCTGCCGTTGGATCAGCGTCCGCCGGAGGCCACGGACTGGGAATCCCCCTACTGCGTCAACGTGGATCTGCTGGTGTCCTGCATCAGCCGCCTGCTGGACGGCAAGGAGGTTGATATCCCCTGGTATGATTTTAAGTCCGGCAGCACCGGCGGCTACAAGAAAATGCAGGGTGAAAAGGGCTGCATCGTCATCGCGGAGGGGATCCATATGCTCAATCCCCTGATCTTCGACAAGATCCGCGGCGCTGCCACCGGCATCTATGTCGCCCCCCGCACCCGCATCCTCACCAACAACGACCGCGTGGTGCGGCCCGAGCAGCTGCGCGTGGCACGGCGGCTCATCCGGGACTACAATACCCGTGGCCACTCCCTGCGGGAGACGGTGGAGCGGGCGGAAAGCGTAAATCGGGGCGAAGTCAACTATATCAAGCCCTATAAGGGCAACGCCGCTATTCACATTGACTCCTTCCACGACTATGAGCCGTGCATCCTGACCAAATGCCTCAGCGAGATCCCCAATATTCGGGAGGAGCTGACGGCGGAGTATCTGCAGGCACACGATCTCACCGATCTCATCGACGTGGTGGAGACGGTGCCGCCGCTGCACACCCCCTTCGTGCCCCGGAACTCCATCGTCCGCGAATTCGTGGGCGGCAGCTGCTATGAATATTGATGTTTGCGTATAACGCTACAAAGGAGGTCGTATTATGAACCGTATCGTCACCATCAGCCGTGAGTTTGGCTCCGGCGGCCGTGAGCTGGGCAAGCGTCTGGCCGAAGCACTGCACATCCCCTGCTATGACCATGAGATCATCGAAATGATCGCCAAGGAGAACGGCTTTAACGAAGACTATGTGGCACATATGTCTGAAAAAAGTATCGAGGCCGCCTATCCCCTGACCATCGGCCACCGGTTCGGCGTACCTCCCTTCCAGATCATAGACCAGCCCATCCGCGTGGCCGTGGCCCAGCGCCAGATCCTGGAGAACTTCGCCAAGAGCGGCGACTGTGTCATCGTGGGCCGGGGCGCGGACGTGATCCTGAAGGCGTATAAGCCGCTGAACATCTTTGTGTATGCCGACAAGGAATCCAAGATCGAGCGGTGCCAGCGCCGCGCTCCCGCCGGAGAGAACATGACCGTCTCCGAGATCGAGAAGCGCATGAAGCAGATCGACCGCAACCGCGCCCAGCACCACCAGATGTACAGCGACAGCAAGTGGGGCGCCAAGGAGTCCTATGACCTGTGCGTCAACACCACCCGCCGTTACGTCAAGGATCTGGTTCCCGCCATCGCCAAGTTCTGCGAGGACTGGTTCAACTCCCACGAATAAGATATATACGAGAACGCCCGAAGCATCAGCTTCGGGCGCTTTTTGCTTGTTCATATTATCGGGCAGTATGGGAACACTACCGGCAAAGGAGTGATGGTATGATCCCCTGCACCGACAGCTGCCAGTGGCAGCGGGACGGCTTATGTACGCTGGCGGTCTGCGGCGCTGCGGGGCAGCCCAGCACCGGGCACCCCTGCGTCCACTACCTGCCTATTGCCCCCGGGCCAGCAGACGCAGCGCCTCCGAAATGTTCCGGACAGGCAGCAGCTCCAACGTGGGGCGTGCCCGGAGGTCAACGGCGTGATGCGCCGGAATGATGCACTGTGTAAAGCCTAAGCGCTTTACCTCTGAAAGCCGCTGCTCCATGTGGCTGACGCTGCGTATCTCCCCGGAAAGGCCCACCTCGCCCACAGCGGCCATGCCGTTGGGCACAGGCTTGTCCAGATAGCTGGAGGCGATGGCCACCACGGCGGCCAGATCGGCGGCGGGCTCGTCCAGCGTCAGGCCGCCAATGATGTTCAGATAGGCGTCGCACTGGCTGACCTTCAGCCCGCCCCGCTTTTCCAGCACCGCCAGCAGCATGGCGGCGCGGTTGTAGTCGAAGCCGTTGCTGCTGCGGAGGGGCCGTGCCCCGGCGCAGGGGGCGATGAGGGCCTGTATCTCCGCCAGCACAGGGCGTGCGCCCTCCATGACGCAGGTGACGCAGGTGCCCGAGGCGTCCTGCGGACGGCCGGACAGCAGCATCTCCGAGGGGTTCTCCACCTCCCGCAGACCGCTGTCCAGCATCTCAAAGACGCCGATCTCGTTGGTGGCGCCGAAGCGGTTCTTGGCGGCCCGGAGGATGCGATAGGTCATGCGGCTGTCACCCTCGAAGTACAGCACGCAGTCCACCATGTGCTCCAGCACCTTGGGGCCGGCGATGCTGCCCTCCTTGTTGACGTGGCCGATGACGAACACCGTGACGCCCTGTCCCTTGGCCAGCTGCATCAGCGCCATGGTGCAGTCCTTCACCTGTCCCACGCCGCCGGCGGGGGCGTCCAGCTCCTCGTTGTATAGAGTCTGGATGGAGTCCACGATCAGCACGTCCGGCTCCTCCCGGCGGACGCACTCCAGCACGTCGCCCAGCCGCGTCTCCGACAGGACGAACAGGTTCTCACTGTCCACGGAAAGGCGCTTGGCCCGCAGCTTCAGCTGGCGGGCGGACTCCTCGCCGGAGACGTACAGCACCTTGCAGGTGCGGCCCAGCTGCTGGCAGATCTGGAGCATCAGCGTGGACTTGCCGATACCGGGCGCGCCGCCCACCAGCACCAGCGAGCCCTTCACCGCACCGCCGCCCAGCACCCGATCCAGCTCCCCCATGCCGGTGGGGAAGCGGATCTCCTCATCCTCCTGCAGGGATGTAATGGGAGATGCCTTTACAGTGTCTGCGATACGCTGTGTCTTGCCGCTTTTGGCAGGGCGCTCCGCCGGCTGCTCCACCATGGAGTTCCACGCACCGCACACGGCGCAGCGGCCCGCCCATTTGGGGCTCTCGCTGCCGCACTCCGTGCAGAAAAAGGCAGTTTTTGCTTTCATGCTGTTCCCTCGTTCGTATAGTATTGGCAGTAAGCCGCCGCGATGACGGCGGCCATTTTCACCTGATAGGACGACTGCTGTAAAAGTGCCGTCTCCTCCGGATTGGACAGGAAGCCGCACTCCACCAGAATGGCGGGACAGGTGGTGTGGGACATGAGATACACCCCGTCGCCGATGGGCTTGGCGGTCTTGGCGCTCTCGTTCACCGTACCGTTCAGCGCCTGCTGCACCACCTCGGCCAGCTGCCGGGACGGCTCCACGGCGTTGTAGAACACCTGCGCACCCCGAACGCCTGGGTGGCCGGGCAGGCAGTTCTGGTGGATGCTGATGAGCAGCGCGCCGGGCGTCCCGTTGGCCAGCGCCGTGCGGTTTTTCAGGTCGGAGGCCTTCTTCTCCCGCAGCGTAACGGCGGTATCATCGTAAACGGCGTCGTCGCCGGTGCGGGTCATCACCGACGGATGTCCCAGAAGCCGCAGGATCTCATAGAGCCGCCGGGTGATCTGAAGATTGATGCCGCTCTCGGCCACGCCGCTGTCCGACACGGCGCCGCCGTCCTCCCCGCCGTGACCGGCATCCAGCACCGGTGTGGTCTGGGACACCGCAGGCGTAACGGGCGCGGCGGCAGACGCCGCCTGCGGCGGCCGGGGCGCCACCGCCGCCAGCGTGACGAGCACGACGGCCAGCGCGGCGGTATATATCGCTTTTTTCGGAATGAACAGCACCATGCGTCTCCCCTCCTCGGGAAAGCCTATGGCGGCGGGCGGCGTTTTATGTATCATACCACAGCGGATGGAAAAAGGAAATCCCTTTTCCGCCCACACAAACAGCTATCCCCCGGCGAAGCCGGGGGATAGCTGTTATACGGTGTTTACTTGCCGGGTCGTGCGGAGACGATGTTGCTGTATGGGCTCAGCCCGGCAGCGTTACATGCCTTGACCCGGTAATAGTAGGTCGTGCCCTTGGCCGCGCTGGTGTTGACGTAGCTGGTGGAGGTGGTGGTCGCCAGCAGGCTGTAACCGGTACCCCTGGACGTGGAGCGGTAGATGCGATAGGACGTCGCACCGGGGACGGCGTCCCACGCCAGCATGGGTTTGCCGCTGGAGACGGAGAGCCCGATGTTCAGCACCGGCGCGGGCAGCGTAGCCTTGCCGCTGACGATGTTGCTGTACCCGCTGGCCATACCGTCCCGGTTCACCGCCTTGACCCGGTAGTAGTAGGTCTTGCCTGCCGCCGCGCCGGTGTTGACATAGCTGGTGGAGCTGGTGGTGCCCAGCAGACTGTAGCCGGTGCCCCGGCTCTCGGAACGGTAGATGCGGTAGGACACCGCACCGCTGACGGCCTTCCACGTCAGCTGCGGCTTGCCCGTAGAGGAATTGCCGATGGTCACGGAAGGTGCGGCGGGCGCCGCCGCCTTGGCCTTGCCGCTGACGATGTTGCTGTACCCGCTGGCCATACCGTCCCGGTTCACCGCCTTGACCCGGTAGTAGTAGGTCTTGCCTGCCGCCGCGCCGGTGTTGACATAGCTGGTGGAGCTGGTGGTGCCCAGCAGACTGTAGCCGGTGCCCCGGCTCTCGGAACGGTAGATGCGGTAGGACACCGCGCCGCTGACGGCCTTCCATGTCAGCCGGGGCTTGCCTGTGGAGGAATTGCCGGCGGTCACGGAGGGCGCGGCGGGCGCGGCCGCCTTAGCCTTGCCGCTGACGATATTGCTGTATCCGCTGGCCATACCGTTCCGGTTCACCGCCTTGACCCGGTAGTAGTAGGTCGTACCGGTGGATGCGCCGGTGTTGACGTAGCTGGTAGAGGTGGTAGTTCCCAGCAGACTGTAGCCGCTGTTTTGCCGCGTGGAGCGGTAGACCTCGTACTTCACCGCACCGCTGACGGCGTTCCATGTCAGCTTCGGCTTGCCCGTAGAGGAATTGCCGGCGGTCACGGAGGGCGCGGCGGGCGCGGCCGTCTTGGCCTTGCCGCTGACGATATTGCTGTGCCCGCTGGTGCCCACGCTGTTCACCGCTTTGACCCGGTAGTAGTAGGTCTTCCCCACCGCCGCGCCGGTGTTGGTATAGCTGGTGGCCGTGGTCGTACCCAGCAGGCTGTAGCCGGTGCCGCGGCTCTCGGAGCGAAACACGCGGTAGGACGTGGCGCCGCTGACGGCGTTCCATGTCAGCTTCGGCTTGCCGCTGTCGGAGTACGTCATGGTCACGGTGGGGGCCGCAGGCGGCAGCGGGGCGTTGGGGTCGAAGTCCGTGGCGGAGACGGGATACTGGTTCCAGAAGTAGGTGTTATTTTCGTCCGTTATCACCGTGTGATCCTGACCGAATTCCGTTGTGCCCTTCAGGAAATAGCGGTAATTGGTCTGGCCCTCATCCCATGTAGCATCCAGACAGTAGTACTTGCCGTTGTCCATCCTCACGATGTTCCATGCGTGGTAGCCGCCTGCCGTGCCGGTGATAAAGCGGCAGTCGATGCCCGCGTCGTTAGCCAGCCTGTAAAACAGGGACGCATATCCGTTGCACACCGCCGTCCTATTGATGACCGCAGCATAAGCGGTATATTGCAGCAGGTAGCTGTCATTGCCCAGATTGGCATAGTCGTACCGGACATTTCTGGTGATCCAGTCATAGATGGCCTGCACCTTCTGATAGGTGCTCTTTCCGTCCAGCGCCAGCTGGGGCAGGAGCGTGCCCTTGATGTAGCTGCTCAGCGTCGCTTCCTGCTGGGCTGTGGTGAACCAGTTGGTCTGGAAATACATGGTGAACGTTATGTAGCTGCCATTGTCCCGGTACGAGAAGCCCGGGTAGTAAAAATATTTTCCTCCCTGCCAGCGCAGATAGTCGCCGCCGGTACCGTTGCTGCGCGTATGCTCCAGTGCGCTGTCCCAGATACGCGCCAGCGTTCCCTGTATATCGGAGCCGGAGGGCAGCTTCAAGCTCAGTGGGATCGTTTCCGCGCGGGTGAGCATCTGTCTGCGCACTTCCTCGACCGCCGCCATCTCCGACAGATATGTGACACTCTCCGCCGGCATAGCCGTCGGCTTCTGCCGGGATGAAATGTCCGGTATCCGGACTTTCAGTATGCTGCTGTATACCGGATCGACGCGCAGCGTCGATTCAACGTAGCCTACGGTGCCGCTCTCCGCTGCCAGTACCTGCGTCGGCAGCAGCGTCAGCGACATGACCAGCGCCAGCAGCAGCGCGGTCAGCCTCTTTGTGACCTTCTTCATAACTCTCCTCCTTACGTACACAGGCCCAGCGGGCCTGCTCATACAGAAAGATCATACCATAGCCGCCGGAAAAAGTACACCTGTTTTTCGATTTTTTTCGTGGTTTTTTGCGGATAATCAAACTTCCCACACAAACAGCTATCCCCCGGCGAAGCCGGGGGATAGCTGTTATACGGTGTTTACTTGCCGGGTCGTGCGGAGACGATGTTGCTGAAGTCGCTGACCGCCGTGCCCTTCACCGCCACGATCCTGTAGTAGTACGTCGTACCGGCCTTTGCGCCGGTGTTGACGTAGGAGGTCGCGGTGGTGGTATTGATCTTGCTGTACCCGCTGTTCTGCTGGGTGGAGCGGTACACCTGATACTCGGTAGCACCCGGAACAGCCTTCCATGTCAGCTGAGGCTTGCCGCTGACGGAGGAATAGCCCACCGCCAGCACGGGGGCGACCTTGCCCTCGACAACCGCGCTGAAGCCCAAAGACTTGCCTGCCGCGTTGAGGGCCTCCACCTTGTAGTAGTAGGTCGTACCCAGCGCCGCGCCGACATTGGTGTAGGTCAGGGCCTTGGTGGTGTTGATAACCGTATATGCGCCGTTCTTGGTCGTTGCGCGGTACACCCTGTAGGACGCCGCGCCGCTGACAGCCTTCCACGTCAGCTGGGGCTTGCCGCTGGTGGCGGAGTGCCCCATGGTCAGTGTCGTAACGGTGGTCTTCCCGCTGACCACGTTGCTGAACGCGCTCTCACCGGCGCTGTTGACGGCCTTGACCTTGTAATAGTAGGTCACACCAGCTTTCGCGCCGGTGTTGGTATAGCTGGTGGCGGTCACAGTGCCAAGCAGGCTGTAAGTGCCGTTCTGGCTGGTAGCGCGATAGACCTTGTAGGAGGTCGCGCCGCTGACGGCGTTCCATGTCAGCATGGGCTTCCCGCTGGTGGCGGAGTTGCCGAGCTTGACAACAGGCGCGGCGGGCTTGGGCGTCACGGATTTGACCTTGCCGCTGACCACGTTGCTGTAGGGGCTCAACCCGGCGTCGTTGCAGGCTTTCACGCGGTAGTAGTAGGTTGTGCCCGCCTTGGCACCCGTGTTTGTATAGCTGGTGGCCGTGGTGGTGCCCAGCAGGCTATACCCGGAGCCTCTGGACGTAGAGCGGTAGATGCGGTAGGACGTTGCGCCGTACACCGCGTTCCATGTCAGCATGGGCTTCCCGCTGGTGGCGGAGTTGCCGAGCTTAACAACAGGTGCGGTAGGAGCCGACTTTGCACAATGCAGCGTGGCACTGGTCAGGGGCTCGTTGCCTTCTTCAATAGTAATCTTCGCCCAGTCCGATGCTGTGCCAGCATAGTAAACGTCTGTCATGTTTAAGCAGGCGCAAAAAGCGTTTTCACTGATGCGGGTCATGCTCTTGGGAATAGTTACATTTGTCAGGCTGTCACAGAAAGAAAACGCAAAACTGCCGATGCTGGTCACGCTGTCAGGGATCGTCACACCGCTCAGGCGGCTGCAGCCGCGGAATACACCGTCACCGATGACCGTCACCGTGTCGGGGATCGTCACACTGGTTAGACCACTGCCACCGAACGCACCACCCCCTATGCTGGTCACGCTGTTGGGAATTGTCACACTGGTCAGGCTGCTGCAGTACTGGAACGCACCACTCCCTATGCTGGTCACACTTCTGGGAATTGTTACACTCGTCAGGTTGGTACAGCACCAGAAAGCACCATCGCCGATACTGGTCACGCTGTTCGGAATGGTCACACTGGTCAGGCTGCTGCAGCTTTCGAAAGCACTTTCGCTGATCGTTGTCA
>ERZ1023848.204-NODE-204-length-23116-cov-19.976454_pt1 | contig 23116 bp, 17 predicted proteins | sample MGYA00380385_ERZ1023848 | MGnify/ENA primary metagenome ERZ1023848 (study PRJEB33179, sample SAMN07449069) | human gut metagenome | biome: Human-gut; feature: Human associated habitat; material: Faeces | host: Homo sapiens | place: India:Kasaragod | collected...
GGGCAACGGTAGGTGAGAATAATGGAGGCGTCTGTCGGTTTTGATATATTTTTGTCCATACAATATGTATCCTTTCACATAAGCACTATACAATATAACGAATTGCAAAGGTAATTATTATTTCCCAAACAAACTAATTTAGGTTTAGATGATAATTCACTACCTTTGCACAACGTTACTATTTGTTTTCATCAATATGCAAAGAATCGTTCTATTCGACATAGCAAAAGCCTTATGCATCGTCCTGGTGGTTGTAGGCCATTACTTTCCCGAGAACTCTCCGGTCTGGTATGAATGTTTGAACAAACTCATTTATTCTTTCCACATGCCGTTGTTCATGTTTGCCAGCGGCTTCATCTATATGGCGACAAAAAAGGAAGGAGAGTCATACTCGAAGTTTTTGGTCAAGAAGCTGAAGCGTTTGATGCTCCCGTATGTCGTTGTTTCTGTGATTGTCATCTCAATCAAGATGCTGACAGAAAAGCATGCGTTTGTTGAGAATCCAGTAACTGCCTATGCATATATAAAAATGCTGTATTTTCCTGAAGCGGGATATTTCTTATGGTTTATCTAGGCTTTGTGGTGGATGTTTGTCATCGCGCCGCTGTTTGCGACGAAACAAAAAAGATTATTGCTCCTTGGTGCGGCATTGCTTCTGTACTGCATTCCTCCGTTTCTGCCGGAAGTGTTTTGTCTCAAACAATTCCAGAGCATGTTGGTGTTTTTTATGCTTGGTGCTGTTTGTTGCGACTGGAGCAAGATTGCAACATCCGTAAAAATTCCGTTTTGGGCTGTATGCCTGTCATTTGCCGCGCTTGAATACTTTTATATAAGATTTGACGCATGTCATTCAGTCATCCCTTTTGTCGGGATTGCAACAATAATTTATTTGTCCGACATCATTTCAAGAGGAGCAAAAAAAATCAATGGTTTGCTGACAATATCGGCGACAAGCTATATAATCTATTTGTTCCACACCACATTCGAGGGCGCTGCAAAGGCTGCCTTACAAAAATTCGCGCCCATTCTGCTTGACGACCCGTTTTTTGCCGTCGGCGCAGTGCTTGTCATATCAGCAGGCGTTGCCGGACCTATGGTCCTTTACCGCTATATCCTCGCAAAATATAAATTAACCCAATTCATTTTCGGCATAAAACGACAGCAGGCTGCCTCTGACAGGCTGCCTGCTGCGTAAATCCGGCCAACAGGTCTTCTAAACTTGATATATCTCCAGCACGCTGTCAAGATAGCGCTCGGCACTGAAGCGTGGCAGCGACTGCGCTGAGATTGCCGCATAGTCGAACGGCGACTCCCATGCCGCAGCAATGTTGTTGGCAAGCGAGTCAACGCTGCCGCTGCGGAAAAGCATTCCGCTGCCGGGTTGTATCAGTTCGGGGATTCCACCGATGCGCGCGCCCACCACCGGTGTGCCCAGACACAACGATTCGATAACGCTCAACGGATTGTTTTCGTAGCATTCCGACGGCATAACCGAGAAGCGTGCGTTTCCCAGCAATTCTTTAACCTGCGCTGCGTTCTGATGCCCAAGAAATTCTATGTTGTCACAACGCCCGTAGCGCGATTTCAAATCTTCGGCAAGCGGCCCGCCGCCGGCTATCTTCAATGGTATCTGAAACTGCACGGCGGCCTTAAGCAACGTCTCCACTCCTTTTTCTGCCGACAGCCGTCCCACATACGCATAATAGTCCTTACGCTCGGTGTTCACTTTGATGTCTTTCACTTTCTCTGGATCGACAAAGTTGCAGACCACCTTGATTTTTTTCTCATCAAAGCCCCCCTGCTTCATTTTCGCTGCCATAAATTCGCTTGGACAGACAAACGTGTCCGTGGCGCGCTGCAAGCGCTTCGTATTCCATTTTTCCGCCTCAAGCCATGCCAGCAGGCTCGCCGCACGGCTGCCTTTCATACAACGGTTGGAATAGACTCCTCGTTTGCTGCCTTCTATACATTGCTCGCACACCTTGCCGCCATTCAGGCAGCTGTATGACGGACATACAAGTTTGTAATCGTGCATCGTCCACACTGTCCTGGCTCCGAATTTCTTAGCCATTTCCACGATTACTGGCGACAGATAGGAGTGGATGTTGTTGAAGTGCACCACGTCTGGCTTGAAATCGCTGAGAAGCCTGGCAAATGCCGCCTTAACACCAGCACCGCCGAATATGCGCCTTGCTGCTGCCAGTTTGCCGCCAATTCCTCCGGAGAACGACACCTCCGGAGCATAATATTGATTGAAATCGGTTGCTATATTGTCAGGATAGTCCATTGCAAAGACCGCTGTCTGATGTCCCCGCTCGCGCAGCAGTCGCTCAAGCGACATTGCACACACGCAGTCGCCGCCGCGCGGATAATAGAACTTATTTACAATCAGTACTCTCATAACTATTTTTGAAAGACATATCCACTCGGCAACGAAAGTGCCTTCAACTCATTGTCAAATTCAGTAAAGTTTTCTCTAAGCTCACCAGCCTCAACACAGCCAAGCATACGGTCTGCCATTGTGGCTACAACGCTGAACGCGCTATAGTCGCCAAATGCGTCGCCGGCAAGGATTACATAATCATAATTCTTGCGCAGGCTGTCGACAAGCACAGCAAACTGTTCCGAAGCAATCAAATCGATTGATTGGTCGCCTCTGGACGCAATTACATCAAACCCGCCTGCGTTTTCGCCGACAACACTGTCAATCGTCGCTTTTCCAACGAGATAGTCATCAAGAGTGGCTGCCGCGCTTGAATTTCCACACAAATCAACCACTACCGCCTTTCTCAAAGCATTACCGAACGAGGTGGCGAGAGCGGCGGCAATGCCGGCTGTTCCCGACTCCGACTTGACACAGGCTATGGCTACCACGCCTACTCCTTCGGAAGCAATCAGACGGTCGCGCACTCGGCGCATCCCTGCCAGCTCATTGTCTGCCACTTCTCCTACAATCTCAAAATCGGTCAATTTCTCCAAATCCTGACGAATCATTATCCGTTTTGTGCGGATGGCGCGCAGCATGAGAATCAGCAACGGAATTATGATTGCCAGAACCAAAGCCGCGCCAAACACAATTGAGCCCTTAGGCCAAGCCTTTTTAACTTCATGATAAGCGGGGTCAATAATGCGGCCTATCTCCTGCACTCCAAATTTCAACGCATTCGACTCGCGCTGCTCAAGCAGGAAGATGTAAAGATTATTCTTTATTTCAGTATCCCGGTAGAGATCGACATAACGACGCTCGTGCGACGGCAACTGTTTCAACCTCGACGCATATTTGCCATCTTCTCGAACGAAGTCGTTGTAGGCAATCTCAGCACTTTCACGCGCCTTGCGCATCGTTTCTATCACACCTCCGCGCATACCGTCAATCTGCTTGTTGAGAGCCTGCAGAGCCTTGTTGTCGTGCTTGGCTGCCATGTCAAGCTTGGTGCGTTCAAGAATCAACTGATTATAGGACTCAATTGATTTTGCGGCACTTTCATAGTCCTGTCCGCTGGTAACAGGAATCATGGAATACTTATTCTTCGGGTCATCAAGGAACTCGCAAATCATGTCGAATATCGACAATTGTGTCTGCAAGCCCACAATCGAAGCCTTGTTTTTCGATGTTTGCTCGAGTAGCACTTTCGCCTCGGCGGCGATGTCGGTAACATCGTTGGCGGTCTTGAACTCCTCAAGCTGCTTCTCCGACTCAGACAATTGGCTTGTCAAGGACGCAAGACGGTCGTCGATAAAGGCTATCTCCCGTGAAGCCTTTGTCTGCTCCTCGCGCAGACGACGGATGTTGTAGAGCTCCACAACCATGTTGAGCAAATCCTTGCCGCGCTGCTTGTCCTCGTCCTGATAGAATAGCGTGATGCCGTTGGATTTCAGCGACGGCACGTCGGCGTAGTATATCTTGGAATAGTCGTCATATGTTTGTGCGGTGCCGTTCACTTCCACTGTAAGCTTGCGCTCCTCCCCGGCTTTATAAAATGCCGTGCGGCGGATGGTGAACGCTCCGTCGGGAAGTTTCACCGTTGCCGGCAATGTCATGCCGTCTTGTTTGAACAGCGTGGAGAACCATTTGCCTTTCACCTTGACGTCAATCTTGCCGTCAGGACGCAGATTAATCTTGAATGTCGCCCCACTTTGAAGCGTGTCGAGGTCAACATTCGTTGACAATTCAACGGGCGACTTGCGGTAGAGCGACAGCTTGCGCATTCCGTCAACACCCTTGTAGTCATACTGCAATCCCAACTTGTTGATTGCCTCGCAGAGCAGGCTGCGCGACTGCAGAACCGCCATCTCATCGTCTACCGAACCGCCGCCGAACGAGCCCATCGAGAACTGCTTCATCATCTGCATCATTCCGCCGCCCATTCCGCCGCCTTCTTCCTGTTCGATCATAATGTCGGCGTGGAATTTGAATTCAGGATTGTTTTTAAGCATATAGACTGCGGCGATTGCCATCATCGCTGCAAACGAGGCGATAAACCACCACCAATGCTTACGGATTTCATAGCGCAAACGGCTGAAATCCACCTTGTCAGAACTTGTAGCCATATTCTATTTTTTCTTTTTTATTATCATAAAACTCTGTCACCGGACGCGCCAGCAACGCTTTCGCCTCTTCTTTGGTCACCGCTTTGGCTTGCGCGGCGACAATTCCCATCACTGCCATCAGAAGCGACCCTGATGCTTGAAGCACCGCGCAGCCAGCTGTACCGTCAATGGCAAGGAACGCAAATGACATCACTCCAATTCCAAACAGCTGATAATGATGTGTGCGCATCACGATGCGGTATTTCCGCCATATCCACCAGCAGAAATAGCCAAAGAAGAATATTCCCAACAACCCGAACTGCGCAAGCTCGGGATAGAAAGTGTCTGCGATAAAGTCACCATAAGTGGGCGACAACCCCCAAAGCAGGTTTATGCCATAGTCATAGTACAAATCCGAGTAACTGACATCAGGCCCTGACGAGTAGGTGGCGTATGTAGCCAAACCGCTGCCCAACAGCAGGTGGTCAGCAAGCACAAGCACCATTCCGCCGAACAGCACGGGCCGGGCGTAGGTCTCCATCACGTCGGGGTCGAACGTGTCGGAATTTCCGGTTATAAAATAGTATTCAATTTTTTTCCACGCCACAAGCACCACAAGCGCGAATGCGAGTGTGGCTACGACAATGTTGCGCACACTTTTGAAATTGACCGTGCCGGGACGATAAACAAACAGCATATAGAATGCCAGCACCACAAACCCATAATATTTCGAGCGGGTGCATATCAGTCCGAGCAACAGGATTACGCAGGTCCATATAAGATCCGACCGTGTATATGCCCGTGGGTTGTCGTTGTCATACGACATCAGCAAATAAACCATAGCACAGCCCACACAAGTCAGACCGCCATAGTAGACATGGAAGATAGTCACATCGTAGATGTCGGCGGCGATGACGAAAAAAGCCATAAACGCCAAGAAAATACACACCTTTTTCAACACCCACTTCTCGTTGGCGGTGAACTGCGGCGCAATGGCATAACTTACTGAAAAAGCTATCAGCGGCTTGCACTGAGCAATAAAGTCGTTAATCTGCGCCTTCGGTATATTGTATGGTGACGCGACAAGAGAATATGCCAAATACAACGCCATCACGCCAAGCAGCACAAACATCAACTTATACTTGCCGAAGCAGCGGTTGAACGTCATGTCGACGACAGCGAGCACTGCAAATGCCAACAGACACAATTCGTCAAGAAACGACAATAAATGCGGAGCCAAAAACAAGCCCAGCACGCTGACGAAGAACACGTAGAAATATGCCCGGTGGATATTGAGCATTTTCGCTGTTATTTGACTGCCAATGCAATTACAAGAGAGGCGATAACCGACACGGCACTGACAATAGTGGAAACCACTGTCACCTTGAATGCGTTGTTCTGGCTGTATTTCGCATTGCCTGCCTTGATTTTGTTAGGCTGCACATAGACCACGTCGTTCTGCTGAAGATAGTAATATGGCGAGTCTACGATTTTCGCATCTTTAAGATTCACGCGGTGGTAGGCGCGTTGTCCGTTTTCCTCGCGTATCACCATCACGTTTGTGCGTTCGCCGTATTCGGTCATGTCCTCGGCAGCGGCAAGCGCGTCAAAAATGGTGAACCGCTCGCTTTTGGCTTCGATTGCGCCCGGACGTTTCACCTCACCAAGCACGTTGACGCGGAAATTTGCGAGCTGAACACGGACTACCGGATTGTCGACCTCCTTCGAAATCTTTTCCGTCAGATATTCGCACAAGCCTTTGGTAGTCATTCCGGCTGCATGGATTTTGCCGATAGCGGGCATTGTTATTTCCCCGTCAGTATTGACAATATAGGTCTGGTTCTGCGGTGTCGACGACACACCCACCTCTCCCTCAAGCGACGGATTGACGAGCGGAAGGTTGTAGGCTGCCGTTGCCTCCGGCACAATGGAGTTGACCGTGATTATCAACTCGTCGGCCGGACGGATTTTAACGGCATAGTCGAGTGCTGTTGTTCCGACTGTTTTCAAGCTGTCGGCATTCTCGAAATATGCCAACGACTGCGGAGCCTTGCACGATGTCACTGTGGCAGCCAATACGATTGCGGCTGCAATAAATATCTTAGTAAAATTGAGTCTCATAGAAAAGCATACTTTTATTCTAATGTTTAAACGCACACCATCGCGTTTTATTGCATCAGGCCTTCCACAAAAAGCAAAGAGAGCGCGACCTCAATTGGACGCGCTCTCCGATATTTGAATCTTTAAGTTCTGATTACAACTTCGGACCGGCAGCTACAAGAGCCTTACCTGCCTCGTTGTTCTCATATTTCTTGAAGTTCTTGATGAAGCGGGCAGCCAAATCCTTAGCTTTCTCTTCCCACTGAGCTGCATCAGCGTAAGTGTCGCGTGGGTCAAGGATTTCAGTTGCTACACCTGGCAATACAGTCGGAACCTTGAAGTCGAACATCGGGATCTGTTTTGTAGGAGCCTTGTCGATGTCGCCGCTCAAGATAGCGTCGATGATACCACGAGTGTCGCGGATAGAGATACGCTTGCCTGTTCCGTTCCAACCAGTGTTTACGAGGTAAGCCTTAGCGTTGTTCATCTCCATCTTCTTAACCAACTCTTCTGCATATTTTGTTGGGTGCAATTCCAAGAATGCCTGGCCGAAGCATGCAGAGAATGTTGGAGTAGGCTCTGTGATGCCACGCTCTGTACCTGCCAACTTAGCTGTAAAGCCAGAGAGGAAGTAGTACTTAGTCTGCTCTGGAGTAAGGATAGATACTGGAGGCAATACACCGAATGCGTCTGCCGACAGGAAGATTACCTGCTTTGCTGCTGGTGCAGAAGAACCCGGCTGGATGTTGTTGATGTGGAAGATTGGGTAAGAAACACGAGTGTTTTCTGTTACGCTCTTGTCTGCGAAATCAATCTTGCCGTTTGCATCAACTGTTACGTTCTCAAGAAGTGCGTTGCGCTTGATAGCGTTGAAGATATCTGGCTCTGACTCTTTGTCGAGGTTGATAACCTTTGCATAGCAGCCGCCTTCGAAGTTGAACACGCCGTTGTCGTCCCATCCGTGCTCGTCGTCACCGATAAGTTTACGCTTAGGATCCGTTGACAAGGTTGTCTTACCTGTTCCTGAAAGACCGAAGAAGATTGCTGTGTTCTCGCCGTTCATGTCGCAGTTTGCAGAGCAGTGCATTGATGCGATGCCCTTCAATGGCAGGAAGTAGTTCATCATTGAGAACATACCTTTCTTCATCTCACCACCATACCAGGTGTTGATGATTACCTGCTCTTTTGATGTTACGTTGAAGGCTACGCAAGTCTCAGAGTTGAGTCCGAGTTCTTTATAGTTCTCAACTTTTGCCTTTGATGCGTTGTAAACAACGAAATCTGGCTCGAAGTTCTTTAACTCTTCTTCTGTTGGACGGATGAACATGTTTGTAACGAAGTGAGCCTGCCATGCAACCTCAACGATGAAACGAACTGCCATACGAGTGTCCTTGTTTGCGCCGCAGAATCCGTCTACAACATAGAGGTTCTTGTTGCAAAGCTCGCTCTTGGCGATAGTCTTAACCTTGTTCCATACGTCTTCCGACATTGGGTGGTTGTCGTTCTTATATTCTTCAGAAGTCCACCATACAGTGTCCTTTGAATTGGCATCCATTACGATGTATTTGTCTTTAGGCGAACGACCGGTGTAGATACCTGTCATCACGTTGACTGCACCGAGTTCTGTCTGCTGACCTACTTCATAACCTTCGAGACCTGCTTTTGTCTCTTCTTCAAACAATTGCTCGTAAGATGGGTTGTGTGCGATTACTGTAGCGCCAGTAATGCCGTACTTTGTCAAATCAAGATTGCTCATTGTTGTTTGATTTATAATAGTGAATATTTACTAATGTTTCTCTCTTTTGAAAACCGCTGCAAAATTACTATATTTTTTTTACACGGCAATGCTATTAGCGAAAATTTTCCGCATTTAAAATTCTTTAAGCATTATTATCCCTGTTTCAAATATAAAATGCTTCTGTTCAAAGGCTTAAATTGTTATCTCTCCACACAGCGAGCAATTGAGATATTTCTTCACCTGTTCTGACCGAAGCCCCATGCCGAATAGATACATCAGCTTGGTGATGGCTGCCTCTGATGTTATGTCGTATCCGCTGACCACACCGGTCGACTGCAGCGTGTTGCCTGTCATATAGCGCTCGCTGTGGACTCCGCCGTTGACGCATTGCGAAACGTTGACTATCACAACGCCGCGCTTTACGGCGTCGCGCATCAGGTCGACAAACCATTTGTCGGTCGGGGCGTTGCCGGCGCCATAGGTCTTGAGCACGATGCCTTTCACGTCGGGGGCGTTGAGAAGATAGCGGAGTGTGCTCTCGGTGATGCCTGGAAACAGGTCGATAAACATCACGTTGCGGTCCATTGCGGTCTGCACTTTAAGCGGTCGCTGCGAGCGTTGGCGCCACAATGCCTCTTCATGGAAATGAATGCCGAGGCCTATACGGGCAAGGTCGGGATAATTGTTGCTCTTGAAGGCGTTGAAATGGTCGGCGCTCATCTTTGTGCTGCGGTTGCCGCGCCACAGATAGTCTTCAAACAATATCGCCACTTCCTGCACCATCGGGTCGCCGTTCTTGTCGCGGGCGGCGGCTATCTGAAGTGCTGTGATGAGGTTTTCTTCTCCGTCGGTACGCACTTCGCCGATTGGAAGCTGGGAGCCGGTGATGATGACGGGCTTGTGCAGGTTCTCGAGCATAAAACTCAACGCGGAGGCGGTGTATGCCATCGTGTCGGTGCCGTGAAGCACCACAAAGCCGTCGTAGCTGGCATAGTTCTCCTCGATGCTCTGTGCGATTTCAACCCAGTGCGACGGATTCATGTTTGACGAGTCGATCGGTGGGTGAAACTGGATATTGTTGATGGAATAATTGAGCTTCTTGATTTTGGGCACATTGTCGATAAGGTGCGTGAAGTCGAACGGTTGCAGCGACTTCGTCACCGGGTTTTCAATCATGCCGATTGTTCCTCCGGTATATATTATAAGGATATTCGGTTTTGCCATTGAAGCTATTTTTTTCTAAAACGAATCTTTCCAACGACAAAATTACACATATTTTTTGGCAAATAGCAACCGCAACCGCCAACTGTCTGAACAACGAAAGTCACGGCGGTGGCAATTTGCCACCATTTAAGGTTTTTTACTGAAAAATCTTTGATTTATATCCAAAATAGAACCACATAGTTTGCCAGAAGGCAATGGTGTGTGGCAACCGCCGCCACTGTTAAAAAGACTTAACGCAGCGGAATCCGCTGCGTTAAGTCTTTTTCGTTGACAGATGTCTCTAAATTTTAAACAGCATTCCTCCGATGTTGTCGCATGCCGCCCCGGTGACCGACGACAGGCAGCTTGCCTCGTCTGCCATATAAAGCGCGCCGAGAAACGCGAAAATCAACGCCTCCTTGAATTCAATTATCTGGCGTGGAGGTATCTTGACTTCGCAACCTGCCAGCTCGCGGATGCGCTCCACAAGATAGACGTTGAGCGCGCCGCCGCCGGTTATAAGCATTGTGGGATGCGGCTTGCCTACCCTGCGCACTACGCGTGCCACCTGACGGGCGGCATGCTCGGTGAAGGTGGAGAGCAGGTCGGCAAATTCAAGCCCGCGGCTGTCAATCATCGGAAATATCTCTTTCTCCACCCATTCGCGGCCAAGCGACTTCGCGCCTGTCTGCGAGTAGAATGGCAATGCGTCGAGACTGGCGAGCAATTCGGCATCGACCGTGCCGCTGCGGGCAATCAGTCCGTCGCGGTCAAACTCCAGACCACGCTGACGGCAATAGTGATTGAGCACATAGTTGACCGGACTGATGTCAAACGCCTGCCGCTCTCCGTCGCACTCATACGATATGTTGGAGAATCCTCCTATGTTCAGACAGAAATCATAGTCGGCAAAAAGCAGACGGTCGCCAATCGGCACAAGCGGGGCTCCCTGTCCGCCGAGCATTATGTCAAGACGACGGAAATCGCTGACCACAGGCACACGCGCCTCGGCTGCAATCGCTGCGCCGTCGCCTATCTGAAACATTATGCGCTTGCCTGGCTCATGAAAGATGGTGTGTCCATGCGACGCCACGATGTCGGGACGTATGCCGTATTCCTTCATAAAGTCGGCGACACGCTCGCCAAGAAACTTGCCGTATTCGCTGTGGAACGCCACAAAGTCGTGTGCCGACATCTGTTGCGCTCCCGTGCCGAGACGGTATTTCAAATCGTCGGGATAGTCATAGCCGCGTGCCGCATCGATTGCGAAACGCCATCGGCCGTCGGTTTTTGAGAATGTGGCGCAGCACACGTCGAGACCGTCAAGCGATGTGCCCGACATCAATCCTATAGCCGTAATCTTGAAGTTGTCCATATTTTTTTTGGTATTATTGGTTCTGCAAGCTTTTGTCCATCTCTGCCGCGGCGCGGCGTCCGTCGCCCATCGCGAGAATCACGGTCGCTCCGCCACGCACAATGTCGCCTCCGGCATATATGTCGGGCAGCGATGAGCGCATTGTCGACTCGTCGACCACGATGGTGCCTCTGCGGCTCACCTCAAGTTCTGGAATCGCATTCGGAATCAACGGATTTGGCGACACGCCTACGCTGACAATCACCAAATCGACGGGCACATCCTCCACTGCGCCATCAACAGCCACCGGAGAGCGGCGTCCCGACTCGTCGGGTTCGCCGAGTTCCATCCGCTGCAGGCGCATCAGGCGCACATTGCCTTTCTCGTCGCCCTCATATTCCAATGGGTTGTGGAGCGTGAGGAAACGCACGCCTTCTTCCTTGGCGTGTTTCACTTCCTCGCGGCGCGCCGGCATCTCGTCTTCCGAACGGCGGTAGACGAGCATCACGTTTTCTGCGCCCATGCGACGCGCTGTGCGCACGGAGTCCATCGCCGTATTGCCGCCGCCAATCACTGCCACATTGTGACCGTGAAGCACGGGGGTGTCTTCATCCTGACGGGCGGCTCCCATCAGATTGACCCGCGTCAGGAATTCATTGCTCGACATCACTCCGTTGAGATTCTCGCCGGGAATGTTCATAAACCTTGGCAGTCCGGCTCCCGACGCCACGAAGATGCCTTTGAAGCCAATGGCGTGGAGGTCATCGTAGCTTAATGTCTTGCCGACAATGCAGTTGGCCTCGAACTCCACGCCCAGACGGCGCAGACCGTCGATTTCGGTGTCGACGATGGCATTCGGCAGGCGGAACTCGGGGATACCGTATTTCAGCACTCCGCCAATCTCATGCAGCGCCTCGTAGACCGTGACGCTGTAGCCGCGCTTCGCCATGTCGCCGGCAAAGGCGAGTCCGGCGGGTCCGCTGCCCACAACTGCCACCTTGATGCCGTTGGCGGCGGGTTTTTCCTCGTCGGCCGAACCGTGGCTGCGCGCCCAGTCGGCTACGAAGCGTTCCAGATAGCCTATCGCCACGGCTTCGTGTTTCATCTTGGTGTGTATGCAACGGCTCTCACACTGCTTTTCCTGGGGGCAGACGCGTCCGCAAACTGCCGGAAGCGCGCTGGTCTTTTTTATCACGCGGGCTGCCTCGGCAAACTCACCGCGCTCCACGTTTTTGATAAATCCGGGAATGTCGATGCCCACAGGGCAGCCTGTGACGCATTGCGGGTTGGCGCAGTCAAGACACCGCGAGGCTTCTGCCATAGCCATCTCAATCGTCAACCCTTGATTCACTTCCTCATTGCACGTCACGCGGTAGTCTGCCGCAAGCTCGGGCATCTTCACACGCGGTGTCGAGGTGCGTTCCTTAGCTGTCTTTGCCTTGCGCAGTGCCTCGCGCCATTCTGCCATGCGCATATCTTTTGTCTCTTCCATGTCAGTTCTTGTTTTCGTTGTCGTAAGCATGAAGGCGCATCATCATCTGGTCGAAATCCACCTGATGCGCGTCAAATTCCGGCCCGTCAATGCAGACGAAGCGCGTACGGCCGCCTACGGTAACCCGACAGGCACCACACATGCCTGTGCCGTCGACCATGATGGTGTTGAGCGAGCAGACGGTAGGGATGTCGTATTTTTTTGTAAGCAGTGCGACAAACTTCATCATCACTGCCGGACCGATGGTCACTACCTGGTCCACCTTCTCGCGGTTGATCACTTGCTCCACGCCTTCGGTCACCAGTCCTTTCTGTCCGTAGGAGCCGTCGTCGGTCATTATCACCACTTCGTCGCTTGAGCGGCGCACCTCGTCCTCAAGTATAATCAAATCCTTGGTGCGTCCAGCGAGCACGCTGACCACGCGGTTGCCGGCTTGCTTCATGGCGCGGATGATGGGCAACAACGGCGCTACGCCTACTCCGCCGCCGCAACACACCACGGTGCCCACCTTTTCTATCTTGGTGGCTTGTCCCAACGGGCCTACCACATCGTGGAGACTGTCGCCTACTGCCTTGTCGCAGATTTTTTTTGTCGACTTGCCTACAGCCTGCACCACAAGGGTTATTGTCCCTGCTGTGGTGTCGGAGTCGGCGATGGTCAACGGGATGCGCTCGCCATGCTCGTCGGCACGGACAATAACGAAATGCCCGGCACGGCGCGAGCGTGCTATCAGCGGCGCCTCTACCACAAGCTGCACCACCTTTTCCGAGAAATGCTTTTTCTCTACAATTTTATTCATTGTCGTAACGTGTTAGGTCTATTTTCTTTTTTTCAGCTCTCAAAGTTAGCCAATTTTCTGCCAAAACCACCAATCTTTATCCCGATAATTGCTTTTGCGCAAAAGCAAAAAAAACGAAGAGGCAATCCGCCGCATGCCACCAAAGCAAACGCCCTCCGGCGGGACAATTCCTGCGGAGGGCGTTTGTGTTTTTGTATGCCTGTGGCTTAGTTTCTGCTGTTGCCGAAGAAACGGAGCATGTAGAGGAACAGGTTTATGAAGTCAAGATAGAGCGTCAACGCGCCGATTGTGGCGATTTTGCCCACTTGCGACGAGTCGCTGTACTGCACCATTTGTTTGATTTTCTGGGTGTCCCATGCGGTGAGGCCGATGAAGATTGCCACGCCGGCAAACGAAATCAGCCATTCAAGGGTGCTGCTGCCCACGAAGATGTTGACAATCGTTGTGATAATCAAGCCGATAAGCGCCATAAACAGGAACGAGCCCATTTTTGTAAGGTCGTTGCTGGTCAGATAGCCGTAGATGCTCATCGCGCCAAACACGCCTGCCGTTATGGCAAAGGTGTAGGCTATCGATCCGAGTTCAAAAGCCCAGAATATCGACGAGAACACCACGCCGTTGAGCACGGCGTAAAGGAAGAACAACGAGGTTGCGGCAAACGTGCTAAGCTTGTTGATGGCTCCCGTGATTGCTATCACGCAGGCAAACTCGGCGATGATCAAGCCCCAGAATGTAAGACGGCTTGAGAAGATGGCGCTCATTATTGCCGGACTTGCCGCCACATAGATTGCCACGCCGGCGGTGACGAGCAGACCGAGAAACATTCGCATATAGACGCTGCGCATCACTTTCGACACGCTGTGGGTCAACGTTATGGTTGGCTGTGCCCCATAACCGTATTGCTGATTGTAATTTTCCATATTTTCTGTTTTTTTAAAAAGTTGTCGGTGAAGATAACGCTATTTTTCAGCATTAGGTTCACCGACACTGTTAATTATCCATAATCAACCACTTTTACATGCGTTCCGGCACTTCGATGCCGAGCATCCAGAAGCCTTGGCGGATGATGTCGCCTACGGTGCGCGACAATGTCAGGCGGAAGCCGCGCAGGTCGGCGTTTTCCTCGCCGAGGATTTTATAGTCGTGGTAGAACTGGTTGTATTCTTTCACAAGTTCGTAGACGTAGTTGGCAACCAACGCCGGGCTGTAGGTGCGCCCTGCCTCGGCTACGATTGCCGGGAAGTCGGCGAGACGCTGGATGAGCGATATCTCTTTGTCGTTGAGAGCAACTGCCGATGCGTCAAACGCTTCGCTGACCTGCTTGTCGACTGCCTTGCGGAGCACCGACTGGATGCGGGCGTAGGTGTACTGCACAAACGGTCCAGTGTTGCCGTTGAAGTCGATTGATTCTTTCGGGTTGAACGTCATGTTCTTGCGAGGGTCGACTTTAAGAATGAAATATTTCAACGCGCCAAGTCCGATGATTGCCGAAATCTTGTCGGCCTCTTCCTGTGGAAGGTCCTGCAGTTTGCCCATCTCTGCCGACATCTCTTTGGCGTTCTGCACCATAGCGTCCATCAGGTCGTCGGCGTCGACTACGGTGCCTTCGCGCGACTTCATCTTGCCTTCTGGCAGCTCTACCATTCCGTATGAGAAGTGCACAAGGTCCTTGCCCCATTTGAAGCCGAGCTTGTCGAGCAGCAGTGAGAGCACCTGGAAGTGGTAGTTCTGCTCGTTGCCCACCACGTAGATCATCTTGTCTATAGGATAGTCTTGGTAGCGCAGCTTGGCGGTACCGATGTCCTGGGTCATATACACTGATGTGCCGTCGCTGCGGAGCAGCAGTTTGTGATCGAGTCCGTCGGCGGTAAGGTCTGCCCACACGGAGTTGTCTTCCTTGCGGTACATGATGCCTTTCTCCAAGCCTTCAAGCACCTTCTCCTTACCCTCGAGATATGTCTGGCTTTCATAGTAGATTTTGTCGAAGTCTACGCCCAGACGCTTGTAGGTCTCGTCAAATCCGGCATACACCCATGAGTTCATCGTGCGCCACAGCGAACGCACCTCCTCGTCGCCGGCTTCCCAGCGGCGGAGCATCTCGCGAGCCTCCTGCATCAATGGCGACGCTGCCTCTGCCTCTTCCTTGGTCATGCCTTTCTCCTCGAGTTCCTTCACTTCGGCTTTATAGTGCTTGTCGAAAGCCACATAGAAATCACCGATAAGGTGGTCGCCCTTCTTGCCGGTCGATTCCGGAGTAGCGCCGTTACCCCACTTCTGCCATGCGAGCATCGATTTGCAGATATGGATGCCGCGGTCGTTCACGATATTGGTTTTCACCACCTTGTAGCCATTAGCCTGCATGATGCGCGACAGGCTGTAGCCAAGCAGGTTGTTGCGCACGTGACCGAGGTGAAGCGGCTTGTTGGTGTTTGGCGACGAATATTCAATCATCACCAGCTCGCTGTTGTCGTCGGCGGTCTTGAAGCCATAGTTTTTTGTTGCGTGGATATGGTAGAGCACGCCGAGCCAGAATTTCGGCTCTACAGTGATGTTAAGGAAGCCCTTTATCACGTTATACTCCTTCACCGCCTCACAGTTGGCAACGAGATAATCACCTATCTCCTTGGCTGTTGCGTCGGGTGCTTTGTGCGACGCTTTCAAGAACGGGAATACCACTATTGTAAGGTTGCCTTCAAACTCTTTTTTCGTTGTTTGCGGCACGATGGTTGAAGCCTCTACCTCCAAACCATAGAGCGACTTCAGCGCCTCGGCTGTAGCCGCAGAAATGATGTTATCTATCGACATTTATATGATTATTTTCTAATTATCTTAATTTCAGACTGCAAAGATAGTGCAAGATGAGTGAAGAGCAAAACAAATTTATTTGATTTGCTCTTAGAGTCCTTAGAGTCCTTAAAGTCCTTAGAGTCCCTCAAACTATTTTTTTTAAAATCAAATTCTTTTCTGTAGCTTTGCACACATGAACCAGACTGAACGCATAATCGGATCGGAGATACTCCGCAAACTTCCCTACGAGCCCAACAGCCAGCAGATGGAAATCATTGCCGCGCTGAGCAAGTTTGTCGCCGACACCGACGACCGCTCGGTCTTTCTGCTCAACGGATATGCCGGAACGGGCAAAACATCGCTCGCAGGAGCGCTTGTCGCAGCTTTGCCGGCACTGCGCCGACAGGCTGTGCTGCTGGCGCCTACGGGACGGGCGGCGAAGGTGTTTGCGGCATACTCGCGCCACAGTGCGTTCACCATACACCGCAAAATCTACCAAAGCCGGCGCTACAACCCCGAGGACTCGCATTTCTGCCTTGCCCGCAACAACCACAAGAACACGCTGTTTATTGTCGACGAAGCGTCGATGATTGCCAACAACGCATCGGAAGGGGCGGTGTTTGGCACGGGATGCCTGCTCGACGACCTTATCACCTACGTTTACAGCGGCGAGGGATGCCGCCTGATTCTGCTCGGCGACGTGGCTCAGCTGCCGCCGGTGGGCTACACCGACAGCCCGGCTCTCGCGCCTGCCACGCTGCAGGGCTACGCCCTTACGGTCTACAGCTTCTCGCTGACCGAGGTGGCGCGACAGCGCAGCTCGTCGGGCATACTGCACAACGCCACGATGATACGGCAGATTATCGCTTCGGGAAAGCTGGAGGCGCCGACGCTCGAAATCTCCGGCTTCGACGACGTGGAGGTGGTGAGCGGTGAGTTTCTGTCGGAAAAGGTCGAGGAATGCTACGCGCAGGAGGGAGGCGCGGCTGAGACAATAATCATCACGAGGAGCAACAAGAGGGCGGTGATGTTCAACCAGGGAATACGCGCACGGGTGCTGTATATGGACGCGGAAATAACCACCGGCGACATGCTGCTCGTGGCGAAAAACAACTATTTCTGGGCTGCCGACTACGACGGCATCGACTTCATCGCAAACGGTGATGTGGCGGTGGTGAAACGCATCTCTGAGGTGACGGAGGAATACGGCTTCCGCTTTGCCGACGTGACGCTCGAGTTCCCTGACTACAACAATGCGGAAATCGATGCGAAAATAATCCTCGACGCGCTCTATGCGGAGTCGCCGGCACTGTCGCGCGAGCAAAACAACAATCTGTACCTGCGTGTGATGGACGACTATGCCCACATCACGCGCAAAAGCGAGAAATACAAACGTCTGAAGCAAGACCCGTTCTTCAACGCGCTGCAAGTGAAATTCGCCTATTCCGTGACGTGCCACAAGGCGCAGGGCGGACAGTGGCGCAACGTGTTTGTCGACATGGGATACATCCCCGAGGAGGCATTCTCAAACGTCGACTTCTACCGATGGCTATACACGTCGTTCACACGTGCCACCGACCACATTTTCCTGATCAACCCGCCTCTCGCCACCAGATAAGCCGCTGCCCGACCGCGCGAGCGGTCACGCTTTCAGTTAACCCCCGACAGCGTCGGGGGTACACGCGTCGACACACGTGCGCCGCGGAGCGCCGCCGCTGGCACACCCCGGCACCAGCGTAGAGCCTACGGCGCGTCAGAGACGCGCTATTTTCAGTAACCCCATTCGTATGAGCGCAGCGAGGACGCATGGGGCATTGGCGCGCCACCATCACCCGGCGCTTCGCAGATGCGCTACTACCCCCAGAGGCGAAGGTATGTAAGTTTTTGCGCGTGAAATTTGCACAATTTTAAAAGTTGGCGTAACTTTGCTGCGCTTTTCCGCCAGCGCCCTCGGCGCAAGGCAGGCTGCCCGGATGGTGGAATGGTAGACACGAAGGACTTAAAATCCTTTGGCCATTGCGGCTGTGCGGGTTCAAGTCCCGCTCCGGGTACTCAAAACGGCTGATAATCGCTCGATTGTCAGCCGTTTTTATTTTAAAGAGTAGATATTTTATGAAGATACGCAAAGTTTTGGCGTCCGACCTGGACGCGGTGATGGAAATCGTCGACGCGGCGCGGGGCATAATGCGCGCCAGCGGAAACATGCTGCAGTGGACCGGCGGCTATCCCGACAAGACGGTGATGACTGCCGACATCCGCCGTGGCGTGTGCTACGGATGCGAGGACGGTGGCAAGCTGTCTGCCGTATTCTCGATGATCCCCGGCCCCGACCCCACATACGCTGACATCTATGGAGGAGCGTGGCTCAACGAGGAGCCATATCTGGTGGTACACCGCATAGCGAGCCTGCCGGAATGCCACGGCGTGATGGATGCCGTGATCAACTTCTGCTACCGCCACTGCGACAACATCCGCATCGACACCCACCGCGACAACTCCATCATGCGCCACTGCCTGCAGAAAGCGGGCTTCGCCTACTGCGGCATCATCTATCTCACCAACGGCGACGAGCGGCTGGCTTTCCACCGCGCCACCCGATAGGGCATCATCGCCTCGCGCATAGTGGCGTACCTCCGGCACGCTGATGATGGGGGCGCACACGATGCCCCCGCACGCTCCGCTGCACTATGCGTACGGGGTTACCGAAAAGTGGCGTCGCTCCGCGACGCGCCAACATAACCACCCCACGATGCCAGAGTAGAGCCGCCGCACCCTGACCGCGCGAGCGGTCACGCCACCCCCGCATACATCCGCACACATCGTCGCGGAGCGACGGCACTCTGCCATAACCCGGTACGCGGAGCGCAGCGCAGCGTGCCGGGACTCGACACGCCCCTGCTGTCGGCGAGCCGGAGGTACGCCACTACTCCAGAGCCGGAGTTCGACCGCACGAGCGGTCACGCTTTCAGTTAACCCCCGACAGCGTCGGGGGCACACGCACCGACGCAGATGCGCCGCTGACGCGCCAAGGGCAGCCGAGCGTACAAAAAAAATCCTCCAGCCGAGGCTGAAGGATTCAAAAGTATAAGTGTGGTTTGGATTATCTAACAATCACCTTAGTGGCTGTGCCGTTGGCGCGAACCACGTAGAAGCCAGGAGCAACGTTTACGAGTGTGCTGCCCTCTGCCACGCGTGCTTGGCGAACCAACTGACCGGCTACAGTGTAGACTGCCACATCCGCTGCCTCGTCAGCCACAACCTCTACGCCGCCTTCAGCTGCAAACACCTTTACGCCCTCAGCCGACATAGACGATACGGAAGAGGTAGAGCCGAGAAGATAGATGCTCAGATTTCCGTTTTTATAACTGTCTGCATAAGCTCCAAAGCGAGGAGTCTTAGCACTTGGATTAAACTGCAAATTATTATAGTCTCCTGTAACATCTGCATTAACTACAGTTGCCTCTCCATTTGCAACCGACACTGTCCAATGGAAGCAGTCGCCCTCATTTCCAGCCGCATATGAAAGGTTTGCCGCCTTTGCTGTCTTTCCTGCAGCCAAATACCCCGCTGCCGTATTAAAAGTAACACCATTCGCTGTGCGACCTACAACAAATACTTTCACGGTAACATCTTTTTCAGTGAGCTCTTTTGCCGAAATAGTAACAAGACCACCTGTTAAGAAATTACCATTGACTTTAGACAAGCCATAGTATTTGCCGTCTTTTTCACCAACAAATATAATCTTTGTTCCTTCTGTCAGCCATGCAGCGTTCTCACAAAGAATATAAGGCTCATCCAAAGGGAAGTTGATTACATACGTCTTTGTCACCGAGGCGCTCTTTGCCAACGTTTCGGTAGCAGCTGTGTAAGCAGCGATTTTGTAAATTCCTTCCTCTTCCAATTTGATTGGCTCGATATACTGTTGCTCTGTGCCGTCATTTATTGTATAGAACACTTTCTCGCCTCCCTCGCCTGGAGCAAGAGTGATTGTTTGTGCTTCTGAGTATGTTCCTTCCTCAACGCTGAATGTAGGAACACCTGCTGCCAGCTCTATTCTGAAATTCAATCCGGCAGCATCGCTTTTTGCATAATCATCCATTCCAAGAGCAAAAGCCTCCACAGTATAATCTCCATTCTGATCGAGAGTTACATTAACAGGAGATGCCTCTGTTTTTGTAATATCGAGATTTCCTCCGCCAACAATAGTATATTTAATTTGTGCGCCTTCCTTGTCAGATGTGATTACCAACAACTTTGCTTCTCCATAAACCGCTCCTTCTGTCAAATTGAATGTAGGCTTGTTCATTTTCTTGGCAATCGTAAACATCAAGACTGCCGATTCACTGGCATCAAGTCCTTCTTTTGTTGCCGTGGCTGTCACCATATAAGTGCCATTTGCGGTCAAATGAACCGTAGCAGGAGACGCTTGTTTACCCGTGATTGGGGCTGTAAGTTTATCGCCCTCAATTTTATATTCAATCTGCGCTCCTTCAGTTGTTGAAGTAATCACCAAATCCTGCACATCTGTATATGTTGCATCTGCTGTCAAATTGAATGTTGGCTGTGCACATTTGGTCTCTGCAGCCTCTTCGTAAGTGATAGAGATGGATTTAATATAAATCGATTTTGCTGCATCATTAAAAGATAATTCAACTATACCATCCTGCGGACTTTCAGCAGTCCATTCTACAGAATAGTTGTTTTTTCTCACAATCGACACCTTTTTTCCCACTGAAGCAACACCCACTTTCAATGACACTGTATTGCCATTTCCATTTGAAGACAAAAGCACAGAAACATTCTTTACCTTAGAAAAAGACACTTTCGTCTTCAGAGTGAAAATGCCCTTGGCAGCTCCAAATTGGACACCCCTTTTAGAACCAGACGTTTCAAATGCAGTAGCCGCTATAGACGACTCCCATTCCGGCTCTCCTGCTCCTACAGCCAAGTCATTGTCCGTAAACGTTGTCGTCACCGTTTTTTCCGCAGCATACAGATTGCTGATGGAAGCAATCAGCGCGAACAGAAATAAAAAGTAAAATTTTTTCATAAGATTTTATTTTAGTTTGTTAGTTAAATTTCCGATTATTATAGTTTTTGCATTGCATTTTACCGCTTGTTCCTTATAAGTCTTAAAATCAATTAAGCGTTCTATCTCTCAATTCGTTACAAAGGTACGACTTGCATAATGACTTTGCAAATTTTTCTACATTTTTTTCATCACAAGTTTGTAACATCCCTCCAATCCACGTCGCTGCCCCCAGCCCACAGCGCATCGCAGATGCGCTATTCTTTAGAAACCCCATTCGTACGGAGCGCAGCGGAGGACGCATGGGGTCACAGCCGACCCACACCCTCAGCGCTTCGGAGATGCGCTACTCCCCCACCAGCCCGACCGCGCTCTGCTGACCTCATCGCCTCTCGCAGTAGTGGCGGAGTCTGACCGCGCGAGCGGTCTCGCCTTCAGTTAACCCCCGACAGCGTCGGGGGACATCAGCCGCCGCAGATGCGCCGCGGACGCGCCGCCGATGATGCACTCCAGCACTCTCCGGCACATCTATTCGAAAATAGTGTGCATTTGTCACACAGTTTTCGAATAGAATCACAAATCCAATGAATTTTTGTTCAAGAGAAAGTCATATATTCCCATTGTGGTTATCCCCATCTCATCTCTTGTCACAGGGCACTCTTCGCCAATAACAATAATTTTTTTAAACGAATCGTCGAGTTTTAAAAGAGAGGCACGCTCTTGCCGCACCTTGTCTTCCGACTCCATCCTGTATGCCGACTGTATATAGTACCTTTTACTGCCCAGATTACACACAAAGTCAACCTCCAGCACAGCACGATGCCGACTGCCGTCAGGCATCATGCCAAGAGTCGGCACAGCGCCCACGTCGACACTGAACCCTCTGGCACGCATCTCGTTGTAGACAGCATTCTCCATCAGATGACTTCTTTCGTACTGTCTGAAATTTATGCGCGCATTGCGCAGCCCCAAATCCATAAAATAGTATTTGAATGGAGAGTTTATGTAGCGTTTGCCTTTCAAGTCATAGCGTGTCGACTTTTCCACAAGAAATGCGTCACACAGATAGTCTATGTAAGTTTTTACGGTGTCGTAAGATATGGTCGATTTCTTTTCACTATGAAACGTGTTTGCCAACTTGTTGGGATTTGTCAAAGCACCGATTCCAGATGCCATAATATTTATAAGTTCCTCCAAATCGTCATCACGACGGATGCCGTAACGGTCCTTTATATCGCGCACATAAGTTTCTTCAAACAGCGACTTCAAATATTTTGCTTTCTGGTCATCCGTCTGACACATCAGCACCTGCGGCAGACCTCCATAGAGCATATATTCGTTGAACCCGGCTTGAACCGACCCCGTATATGCCGACATAAATTCCTTGAAACAAAGAGGATACATCTTCACCTCATATCCACGTCCACGAAATTCCGTAATGATGTCCTTCGACAAAAATTTAGCATTGCTGCCTGTCACGTAGACATCCACATTACGCATCCGCAAGAAGCCATTGAGCACGTCCTCAAAATGGTCGAGCATCTGCACTTCATCAAGCATCACATAGTATCGGCCATTGTCAACAATCCTGCTTTCAACATACTCATACAAATTGTCCGGATTGCGCAATGACTTGTTTTTATAGTCCTCAAGGTCGACTTTCACAATATGGTCGGGAGCGACTCCTTGTTGTTCAAGATGTGACGCAAAAATCTCGAACAGCAGATACGACTTGCCGCATCTGCGCATTCCCGTTATAACCTTTATCATGCCGTTTCCTTGAAGCGACACAAGTTCTGCCAAATATTTGTCACGACTTATCATCCTATTCTAAATTAGTGTGCATTTGTCACATAGTTTCCGAATACAAAAATAAACTTTTCCTTTCACAAATCAAAGTTCTATTCGAAAATAGTGTGCATTTGTCACACAGTTTCCGAATAGAGTCCGGCAGCAGGCTCATCACCGCATCTACAGCGGCACCGCCTTGCGGTGCATCACTCCATCTCCACTCTATCCCCGGACGCACTGTCCGGGGAAATCTAGGATTTGAGCAAGGATAAAGTGTTAAAATATTTGCATTT
>ERZ1023848.208-NODE-208-length-22804-cov-10.969405_pt1 | contig 22804 bp, 21 predicted proteins | sample MGYA00380385_ERZ1023848 | MGnify/ENA primary metagenome ERZ1023848 (study PRJEB33179, sample SAMN07449069) | human gut metagenome | biome: Human-gut; feature: Human associated habitat; material: Faeces | host: Homo sapiens | place: India:Kasaragod | collected...
TCTGCCTGTGGATAATTCTTCCTCAGAGAATCACAGCTTTTTCAGCGGCCTCGCCCTCAGGCTCCCGGATTTTTTCATTCAGGGGGTTGTATGAGAAGAGACAGCTTATGCTTCCTCTTCCGTCTTGACACGGGGAAGTGTCTTGAACGTGAAGTCCGTCCCGTCAAAGCCGATCTCGACGGTATCGCCCTCGCGGACGTCGCCGCGGATGATCTGCTTCGACAGAGAGGTCTCAACCGTATGTGTCAGCAGACGGCGCAGCGGACGGGCACCGAAGTTCGGGTCGAAGCCCTTGTCGGCCAGTGCCGTCAGCGCCTCGTCCGTCCACGTCAGCGAGATCTTGATCTGCTTCTCGAGGCGGTCGCTGAGACTCTTGAGCATGATGGCCGCGATGTTCTTGACCTGCTCCTTCTGGAGGGCCTTGAACACGATGATGTCATCGACACGGTTGAGGAATTCCGGACGGAAGTAATCCTTGAGGATCTCCTTGACCGCGCCCTTCGCCTCTTCGTAGCTCTTGTTGAGGATCTCATGCGAGCCGAGGTTCGAGGTCATGATGATGACCGTATTCTTGAAGTTGACCACACGGCCCTTGCCATCCGTCAGGCGGCCATCGTCGAGGATCTGCAGCAGCACGTTGAAGACATCGCGATGCGCTTTCTCGATCTCATCGAGCAGGATGACGCTGTATGGACGACGGCGCACGGCCTCGGTGAGCTGGCCGCCCTCATCGTAACCGACGTATCCCGGAGGCGCACCAATCAGGCGCGATACGCTGTGCTTCTCCATGTACTCCGACATATCGATGCGGACCATGCTGCGCTCATCATCGAAGAGTGCCTCAGCAAGGGTCTTCGCGAGCTCCGTCTTGCCAACGCCCGTCGGGCCGAGGAAGATGAACGAGCCAATCGGACGGTTCGGGTCCTTGATGCCGGCGCGTGCGCGCAGGATCGCTTCGCTGACAGCCTTGACGGCTTCATCCTGACCGACGACGCGGGCGTGCAGCACATCTTCGAGATGCAGCAGCTTCTCGCGCTCGCCCGTCAGCATCTTCGTCACCGGGATGCCCGTCCAGCGGCTGACGACCTGTGCGATATCCTCTTCGCCGACTTCTTCTTTAAGCAGGCGGTTATCCTTCGACTTCGCCGCGATGATGGCCTCTTCTTCCTTGAGCTTCTTCTGGAGCTCTGGCAGCTTGCCGTACTTGAGTTCCGACATGCGGTTGAGGTCGTAGGCGCGCTCGGCGGCTTCCATCTCGCTGTTCACGCCATCAATCTCCTTCTTGATGGCGCGGACGCGCAGAATGGCGTTCTTCTCCGTCTCCCACTGGGTCTTGAGCTCGCCCTCCTCCTTCTGGAGTTTCTCCTTCTCCTTCGTGATCTTCTGGAGCTTCTCCTCGGAGGCTTCATCCGTCTCCTTCTTCAGGGCCTGCTCCTCGATCTCCAGCTGCATGATCTTACGGCGGATCTCATCGAGCGGCTGTGGCATGGATTCGATCTCCGTGCGCAGCTTTGCCGCGGCTTCATCGACGAGGTCGATGGCCTTATCCGGCAGGAAACGGTCTGAAATGTAGCGGTCCGAGAGCGTTGCCGCAGCGACGAGAGCCGCATCGCGGATGCGCACGCCGTGATGGACCTCATAGCGCTCCTTGAGGCCGCGCAGGATTGAGATGGTATCCTCGACGCTCGGCTCACCGACCATGACCGGCTGGAAGCGGCGCTCGAGGGCCGTATCTTTCTCGATGTACTTGCGGTACTCGTTGAGCGTCGTCGCACCGATGCAGCGCAGCTCGCCGCGGGCCAGCATCGGCTTCAAGAGGTTGCCGGCATCCATCGCGCCTTCCGTCGCGCCAGCGCCGACGACCGTGTGGAGCTCATCGATGAAGAGCAGGATCTGGCCGTCCGACTTCGCGATTTCGTTGAGCACGCTCTTGAGGCGTTCCTCGAACTCACCGCGGTACTTCGCACCGGCAATCAGTGAGCCCATGTCGAGCGAGAAGAGCGTCTTGTTCTTCAGCGACTCTGGCACATCGCCCGCCACGATGCGGCGCGCGAGGCCTTCGACGATGGCCGTCTTGCCGACGCCCGGCTCACCGATGAGCACTGGGTTGTTCTTCGTGCGGCGGGAAAGGATCTCGATCGTGCGGCGGATCTCCTCGTCACGGCCGATGACCGGGTCGAGCTTGCCGGCGCGCGCCGCCGCCGTGAGGTCGCGGCCGAACTTCTCGAGGGACTTATAGCCTTCCTCCGGGTTGTCCGTCGTGACATTCTGCTTGCGGTTCTTGCGGATGGACGCCTGGATCGCGGACTTCGTCAGGTGGAACTGACGGCAGATGTCCTGCACCTCGCTGCTGCCATCCGTCGCGAGAGCCAGCAGCAGGTGCTCCGTCGACACATAGTCATCCTTCATGGACTTGGCGTATTCCTCAGCGCGGCCGAGTACGCGGACCATGTCCATGCCCATGCCGAGGCGGTCCGTGCCCTTGACGCTCGGGATCTTCGCGAGCTCCTGCTCGAGTCTTGCCTTGAGCATCGGCATATCCGTCTGGCACTCCTCAAAGATTGTGGCCAGCAGCCCCTCCGGCTCTTTGGCCAGAGCCAGCAGGACGTGTGCCGACGTGATCTCCTGATGGTATTTCATGGCTGCGATCTGCTGAGCGGATTGCAGGGCCGCCAGCGTCTTCGCTGTGTATTTTTCTTGTCCCATAATCGTATCCTCCATAATCGCTCTTATTATCTTCATTATTCTGAAACTTGATCGTTTCTATATCCTATTATAGCGAATAAAGTCAAAAAGTCAAATAGTTTTTCTGACTTTTTGACTTTATTTTTAAATTTTTTTCAGCGGCCCGCCGCGTCGCTGCCCTGCCAGGGCACGAAGTCGCGAGAATGGAGGTGAAACTGCATGAGGACCTTGCCGATGATGTGCTGGATCTGCTTCTCGACCGTATCCGCGCCGTTGTAGAACGTCAAGACAGGCGGCACGACACAGCAGCCGTAGTCGGCTGCTTCCTTGATGTTGCGCAGATGGATGCGGCTCATCGGCATCTCGCGCGGCACGATGACGACCTTGCGCCCTTCCTTGAGGCAAACATCGGCCGCCCGCAGCAAGAGGTCATCCGTATAGCCGCTGACGATGCCGGCCACCGTCTTCATGCTGCAGGGGATGATGATCATGCCGTCCGTCTCGTACGAGCCGCTCGATATTGAGGCCGCCATGTCGTGGTTATCGTGCACGACGTCCGCAAGAGCACAGACCTCCGCCAGCGAGAGATTCGTCTCATAGGGGAACGTCACCGCCGCCCCCTCGGTGACGATCAGGTGCGTCTCCACCTCCGGCATCTCATGCAGCGCCCGCAGGAGATACCAGCCCATGATGACACCGCTGGCTCCCGAAATCCCGACAATCAATCGCAAGATACATCCCTCTTTTCTCTATCCTGTACTTCTCTTCTCATTTTATCCATTTTATCATAGGCTCTGTCGAAAAAAAAGACGAGTGCCATGAATGGCACCCGTCTCTCCCGGCTCGGTCAGGTATCACGAACGCGGTGCAGCCTTCCAGGTCGCCACGAGCTCGCGCGCAGCAGCCGCCGGGTCATCCGCTCCAGCCACGGCGCTGACGACGAAGAAGCCATCGACGCCCGTCTTGCGCAGGGCGGACAGGTCGTGCGCCTTGACGCCGCCGCCGACGACGACCGGCACAGGGCTGATGGCATGGAGCTCCGTGAGTTCCTCGAAACTGCGCGTGATGATGTGTCCCGCAGCATCGCGGCCGCAGTCGGGCTTCGTCGCCGTCTCGTGCAGCGGGCCGGCGCCAAAGTAGTCGATGTCCCGCGTATCGGCCTGGCGGACGTAGTCGAGCAGTTCCTGCGTGCGTGCCGACAGCCCGATGACCGCCTCAGGGCCCAAGAACTTGCGGCAGACCGCGACGGGGATATCACTCTGGCCGACGTGGATGCCATCGACCTTGATGCCCGCCTCGCGCGCGGCGAGCACGACGTCGAGCCGGTCATCGACGAGCAGCACGACGTCTTCCGCCTTGCCAAGCTCTCGCAGGACATCCGCTGCCTCGCGGCAGAGCGCGATGAGCTCTCTGGCTGAAGCCGTCTTCGAGCGGATCTGCAGGCAGGTGAAGCCATTCTCGACTGCCGCCCGGATGATGCCCCCGACGGACCGCCCCAAGGTGTTCTCCGGTCCTACCACGAGGTATGCAGAAATATCGAGTTTCTTGCGCATGTTCATTCCTGTCCCTTCCCTTCATTTTTCCCAGCATCCATGTCTTCTTCCAGGCGCTTCTCAAGCCGCTGCAGCTTTCCGTGCATCATGTCGTGATAGCCCAGGCGGATGTCGGCCTTGAGCACGACTTCCGTCCGGATTCCCTTCTCAGTCAGGACCATCGTCGCGCGCTTGACTACATCCATGACTTCATCCCAATCGCCCTCGATCTCCGTGAACATCGAGTTCGTGCGATTCGGCAGGCCCGACTCCCGGATGACGCGGACGACTTCGCCGACATAGGCGGACATCTCCTCGCCAGTCCCGCACGGTGCAATCGCCACTGCAATGAGCGTATTCATCAAAATCCCTCTTTCCATCAATGATAATCCATCAACAATCCGTCACCCGCTCTGCTCAAAGCACGACGAACGGATTGGCCGCGATTTCCTCCGGCGTTGCCGCGTAGAGGGCATCGAGGAAGGCCGCGGTAAAGCTGCCGGGGCCTTTCGCCTCGCGCGCCGCCCGAGTCCCTGCCAGATTGTAGGCCTGGACAGCGGTCAAGGCCGCGATGAACGGCGAGGTTTCGGCCAGATAGACGGCCGTGACGCCGCCGAGTGAGCAGCCGGCGCCCGTGATTTTCGTGAAGAGCTTCGAACCGCCCTCACTGCGGACGGTCAGCGTGCCGTCGGTGACGAGGTCACGCTCGCCAGAGACCGCCACAGCGCCGTGAATGAAGGACGCCAGTGCCTCAGCAGCAGGGCGGGCCATCTCGACGCTGTCCGTCGCATCGACGCCGCGCACGCCGTCGCGCGCCACACCGCTATCGAGCCCCCAGAGATTGGCTAAAGCGATAATCTCAGACGCATTGCCGCGCACGACAGACGGCGGCAGCGCGCGGAAGCACTGCAATAGTCCCTTGCGCAGGCCGCCGATGCCGATGCCGACAGGGTCGAGCACCCACGGGCGACGGTGTTCCTGCAAGGCTCTGGCCGTGCGCGGCAATGTCTCTGCATAGAATGGCATCAACGTGCCCATATTGATGTAGAACGCCTCACCAGCCGCTGCGATGGCCTCGCCTTCATCCGGCAGATAGACCATCGCGGCAGAGCCGCCGGCAGCCAGCTGGGCATTGGCGACCAATTCAATCGTCACGGTGTTCGTGATGGACGGCACGAGCGGGCAGTCTTCCTTTGCCCGGTGTACGGCTGCGATGATTTCCTTCTGTATCGTCTCGTGATTCAAAGTGGATTCCTCCTTAAATATAAAAAAGAAGGAGACGCCAAGCGGCAACTCCTTCTCCGTGAATTTGTCTCCCTACGCAAGTCTTGGCTCAACAGGTTCTAAGGGTCAGGCAAACGCCTTCTCAACACATGGTTCCCCCGCAAATCGTATGCAATTGTCATGAGCATTTGCTTGCTCAGTCGCCCAACGGCAGCTCCGTGGCCTTGGCATTTGCCAGGACCTCGGCCGGTACCTGCACGTCCTCGAGCTCGTTGAAATCGCAGCCCTGCAGGTGGAAGTCCACCGTGCTCTCCCGGATGTCCTTAAGGAGCTTATCGCGCTCCGAACGCGGCAGGTCGCGCCGCTTGACGATGATGGAAGCCGCCTTGCGGATGGGCTCCGTGAGGTTGGCGTGGACATCCGTCAGCATGTTCTTCTCCGTGTCGATCGTGACCGTGTAGTTGAAGTCCGGCAGGCTGCGGCAGATCTCCGCCACCGTCTTCTGCATCGCCTCATCCTTTGCCGTCGGCTTGATCTGTTCCTCGAGCATCTTGCCGAAAGCCTTGCCGTCGACCGTCACGAGATACGTCTGGTTCGCGCCGTCCTGCACGCCGAATTCGACATCCTTCGCGATGTCCATGAAGCCGTTCGCAAAGGCTTCTGACCAAAAGTCATTGACCTTCTTATCCGCCGGCTTGCGCGGCGTGACGGACTTCTCCCAAGCGCCATGGCCGAGCTTGCAGTAAAAGGCCGTCGCCTTCTCTGTCTCGCGGATATAGTAGGCGAGCTCGCGCTCAAAGACAGGCGCGCCCGGCAGCGTAAAGGTGATCTGCATCGTGCCCTTTGCCCGCGTGTACGGCTCCGAGACGAACGTGATATGGCTCGTCATGCTCGTGCTGCCCATCGGCGCCGAGGCGGCGAGGTCCATATCGTAGGTGCCGTTCTTGACTTCAGCCAGCTGGTCAAAGTCCTGGTCGAGCGAACTCCTCGCATCGATCGTGACATCCTCCTTCTCGGCAACGACCTCCTTCGCCGCGTCCTTGCCTGCTTCTTTATCGGCAGAAGCCTCGACTTTTTTCTCTGCAGCTTTCTCGTCTGTAGCCTTGGCCACCTGCGGTGCGGCCGCTTCAGTCGCTACGACTGCCGCCGCAGCAGGGTGGTCTGCGGCTTGTGCCGCCTCTACGCTCGTCATGCCATACGGTGCCAGGGCCAGTGTCAGCCCCAGCAGGATGGCGGTCATCTTCTTGCTGCTTGTGGCACACATCGTGCCGTTCATGAAATGGAACTTCTGGAACTTCATCAAAATGTCCCTCCTCTATCCCGCATGCCGCAGACGCCTGCGAGCTGCTGTGTTCTTTGTTTTGGTCTTGATATTACACTATTCTCTGAGATACAAGAAAAATCCTTCTCGAAAGAAGGATTTCTCTTGGCTTGGCAGATTTTATTTGCGCAGGTGGTCGAGGAAGTTCTGCATCATTGTCCGGCCCGTGGGCGTCAGGATGGACTCGGGATGGAACTGGATGCCCTCGATGTCCATCTCCTTGTGACGCACGCCCATGATTGTGCCATCGGCAAGCTCGCTCGTGACCTCGAGGCAGTCCGGAAGTGTCGCGCGGTCGATGATCAAGGAGTGATAGCGGCCGACCTCCACGTCCTGGGGCAGGCCCGCATAGAGGCCGCGGCCATTGTGGTGGATGGGCGAGATCTTGCCGTGAATGATCTCCGCGGCCCGCACGATCTTGCCGCCAAACACTTCGCCGATGGCCTGATGGCCGAGGCAGATGCCGAGGATTGGCACCTTGCCGCCCAAGGTCCGGATGAGGTCCTCACTGATACCGGCATCCTTTGGCACACCCGGGCCCGGCGAGATCACGATGCCCTCATAATGCTTCGCCTCAACCTCGGGCACCGTCGTCTGATCATGGCGGATGACCTCGACATCCGCCCCGAGTTCCGACAGCAGCTGATAGACATTGTAGGTGAAGGAATCGTAATTATCTAAAAGCAACAACATCGTTCTCGACCTCCTCCACTACTTCAAACAGAGCCTTCGACTTCTGCAGGATCTCCTGGTATTCCTTCTCCGGCACGGAATCGGCGACGATGCCGGCACCCGACTGGATGACAGCCGTGTCGTCGTTCTCGATGCGCATCGTGCGCAGGGTGATGCACATGTCCATGTTGCCGCAGAAGTCCATGTAGCCGACCGTGCCCGAATACGAGTTGCGCTTGACGGGCTCGAGCTCGTTGATGATTTCCATCGCGCGGAGCTTCGGCGCACCGCTGACCGTACCGGCCGGGAACGTCGCGCGCAGGACATCCATCGGCGTGTAGCCCTTCTTGAGCTTGCCGACGACCTCCGAGACCATGTGCATGACGTGGCTGAAGTACTCGATCTGGCGCAGCTTCGTCACGCAGACGGTTCCGGGTTCACTGATGCGGCCGATGTCGTTGCGCGCGAGGTCGACGAGCATCGAGTGCTCGGCACATTCCTTCGTGTCGCCCTTGAGGTCTTTCGCGAGGGCGGCGTCCTCTGCGGCATCGCGGCCGCGGCGGCGCGTGCCGGCAATCGGGTAAGTGTAGACCGTGTCGCCCGCGACCTTGACGAGCATCTCCGGCGAAGCGCCGACGAGCTTGACGGATCCGAAGTTGAAGTAGAACATGTAAGGCGACGGGTTGACCTGGCGCAGGCGGCGGTAGAAGTGGAAGCACGGCTTCGTGATCTTCTCGCGGAACTGACGCGAGGGCACGACCTGGAAGATGTCGCCGGCGAAGATGTGCTCCTTGGCCTTGTGGATAGCCTCTAGGAAATCCTCCGGCGCCTTACCGAAGCGCTTGAGGAAGTCGACCTTCTCGCGACGCTTCGTTGCTTCGCTGGCCTGCGGCGCGAGCGGTGCAGCGAGGCGCGCCTCGACCTTGGCAATCTTCTCGGCCACGGCATCGTACGCCTCATTGGCATCGCGCCCCTTCGTGTCAGCCAGGCAGATCAGGCGAGCGCTGTTGTGCTGCGCATCGTAGACGACGAGGACGCGGCAGATCATGAACTGACCAAGGAGTTCCTCCTCGCCGATCTCCATGCCGCGCACACGATCGAAGGTCGCGACGATGTCGTAGTTGAGATAGCCGACCATGCCGCCGTTCGCCAATGGCAGTGAGGCATCCTCGACGGCAGGCCTATAGCCCTGCATGTACTTCTTGATGGTCTTGACCGGCTCGCCCATGATGCATTTCATCAGGCCGTTCTCGTTGATCATGAGCTTATCCTTGAAGACCTGCAGCCTTGCAAAGGGCTCCGCCCCGATGAAGGAGAAGCGGCCGAACTGCTGATGCGTCGTATCGACGGACTCGAGGATGAAGCCCTTCTTCTCGCCGACGAGCTTATAGTAGACGGAGACAGGCGTGTCGAGATCCATGTTGATCTCCCTGGCGACAGCGATGAGGTTCGTCTCCGCCGCCAGTTTGCAGAACGCCTCCCGCGATGGTTTGAGTTCCATGATGATTGCTCCTCTCATGTCACGCATAGGATAGGATAACGGATGCGCGTCAGGCCTTCTTGCCGTACGCCGCATCGAGGGCCTCGCGCATCGCGCCGATAAGCGCCATCGCCTCCGCGAACTTGCCGTCCATGAGGCGCTTGACCACAGCGCTGCCGACGATGACAGCGTCGCTCTTCGCCGCAGCCGCGACGGCAGCCTCCGGCGAACCGATGCCAAAGCCGACGGCCAGCGGTGTATCCGTGAACTTGCGCGCCTTCTCGCAGACCTTGCCGATCGTCGAGTAGTCGATCTTCTTAACGCCTGTGACGCCGTTGTTCGAGACGCAGTAGATGAAGCCCGTCGCGCCCTTGCAGGTCTCCGTCATGCGCGCCTCCGTCGTGCCCGGCGTGATGAACTCCGCCAGATGGAAATCATGCGCCGCGCAGATCTTGCGCATCTCGCCCGACTCCTCATGCGGCACATCCGGCACGATGATGCCGTCCATGCCGGCTGCCTTGAAGTCCATGACGAACTTCTCGAAGCCGTAGTGGTACATGTTGTTGATGTAGCCCATGCCGATCAGCGGGATGTCGGAGAACTTGCGGATCTCGCGCACAATCTCGAGCTCCTTCTTGAGCGTCATGCCATTCTTCAGGGCGCAGACCGAAGCCGACTGGATGACCGGGCCATCCGCCATCGGGTCCGAGAACGGCAGGCCGAGCTCGATGACATCGGCTCCTGCCGCCTCCGCCTCGCGAACGGCCTTGAGCGTCGTCTCGACGTCCGGCGCACCGGCCGTGATGTAGATGAAGATTCCCTTTTTACCAGCTGCCTTGAGGTCAGCCATCTTTTTATCCAAACGCGTGCTCATCACTCAATATCCTCCCCAAGAACTTTTGCTACCATCTGTACATCCTTATCGCCGCGGCCCGAGAGCGTGACGACGACCGACTCATCCGGGTGCGTCTGCGGCATGAGCTTGTCGAGATAGGCAAGCGCATGCGAGCTCTCCATCGCCGGGACGATGCCTTCGACCTTCGAGAGACGCTGGAAGGCATCGAGTGCCTCCTGATCCGTGACCGAGACATACTTGACAATCCCTTCATCCTTATAATAGGAATGCTCTGGTCCGACGCCCGGGTAGTCGAGGCCGGCCGAGATGGAGTACGCCTCGACGACCTGGCCGTCCGGGTCCTGCAGCAGGTAGCTGAAAGCACCGTGCAGGATGCCCGGCTCACCAGCGCCGGAGAGCGTCTTGGCATTGTCCGTCGGCGCCTCGCCGCGGCCGCCCGCCTCGACGCCGAACTTCTTGACGGAAGGATCGTTGCGGAAATCGTAGAACGTGCCGATGGCGTTGCTGCCGCCGCCGACGCAAGCCAGGAGGTAATCCGGCAGGCCGCCGATCTTCTCGATGGCCTGCTCGCGGATCTCCTCGCCGATGACCTTCTGGAAATCGCGCACGATGGTCGGATACGGATGCGGGCCGACAGCCGAGCCGATGATGTAATGCGTGTCCGTGATGTTCGTCGCCCAGTAGCGGATGGCCTCACTCGTCGCATCCTTGAGCGTGCCAGTGCCGGAGGAGACCGGGATGACCTTCGCGCCGAGCAGCTTCATGCGAAAGACGTTGAGCTTCTGGCGCTCGACGTCGAGTGCGCCCATGAAGACGTGGCACTCCATGCCGAAGAGCGCGGCGACCGTCGCCGAAGCGACACCGTGCTGGCCGGCGCCCGTCTCAGCGACGATGCGCTTCTTGCCCATGCGCTTCGCGAGCAGGGCCTGGCCGAGCGCATTGTTGATCTTGTGGGCACCCGTGTGCAGGAGGTCTTCGCGCTTGAGGAAGATCTTTGCGCGGCCGTAGTACTTCGTGAGCTTGTCGGCATAGTAGAGGTTCGTCGGGCGGCCCGCGTACTCGCGCAGGTAAGTCTTGAACTCATTCTGGAAGTCCGGGTCGTCCTTGTACTTTGCATAGGCGGCCTCGAGCTCGTTGAGCGCCGGCATGACGATTTCCGGCACATACTGTCCACCAAATTTTCCAAATCTGCCCTTCGTGTTCATCTGTGTTCTTCCTTTCTTGCTTGCTTAACTCTATCCTGTACAGCCTGTATGGGAATCAGGCCATATCTCCCTTTTCTTCGCCGGCGTTTGCCATCAGGCGCGTCTGCGCGGCGACATTCTCAGCGCGGACGAGGCCCTCGCCGACGAGGATGCCGTCGCAGCCCGCATCGTGCAGGCGCCTTGCATCCTCTCCCGTGAAGACGCCGCTCTCACTGATGAGCGTGCGGCTCTTATCCGCGTACGGCAGCAGTTCCATCGTCTGCTCGATCGATGTTGTGAACGAGACGAGGTTGCGGTTGTTGATGCCGATGAACTCCGCCGGTGTCGCGAGGGCCGCCTCCATGTCCCGGCGGTCGTGGACTTCGATCAGTGCGTCCATGCCGAGGCTCCAGGCCGTGTAGAGGAAGCGCTTGAGCGTCTCCGGCGTCAGGATGCACGCGATCAGCAGCACGGCATCTGCGCCGAGCATCCGCGCCTCGTAAATCTGGTATTCATCGATGATGAAATCCTTGCGCAAAAGAGGTAGGCTGACCTCTGCACGGACCTTGCGGAAATCCTCGTTGCAGCCAAGGAAATGCGGGTCCGTGTGCACGGAGAGCATGCTCGCGCCGTTGTCCTCGTAGATCCGCGCGAGCTCCGTGACGGAGTAACGGCGGCAAAGCCTCCCCTTCGCCGGGCTCTGGAGCTTGCACTCGGCAATGAGGTTCCAGTCGCGCTCGCGGAAGCGGTGCGTCATCGCGAACGTCCCGCAGACAAGCGAGCGCTTCACCTCATCGAGCGGCATCTCGCGCTTCGCATTGGTGACGATATCCTTCTTCTTCTCGACAATCTCTGCTAAAATATCCCGCAATTTCAATTCCTCCTGTTGATTTCGTGTACCTGCTCCATAAAGGCCGCGATGCGCGCGGCTGACTTCTCCCGGTTGACTTCAAGGCTGCCGGAGACATCGACGGCGAACGGATGAAAGATCGTATTGACCTCGGCGACGTTCGCCTCGCTGATGCCGCCCGCGATCAGCACGGGCTTCTTGACGGCTGCGACCTCGCGCTGTGCCTGCTGCCAGTCGAAGCACGTGCCCGTGCCGCCCGCCGCGCCCTTCTGGTAGGCATCGACGAGAATCATCGCAGCGGGGAACGCATTGGCCGCCTCCGCCGAGAAGCCGTCGCCGTAGCGATAGGCCTTGATGACGGGGACTTCCATCTGCTCCGCATAGGCCGCGTCCTCGTGGCCGTGCAGCTGGACAAAGTCGAGATGGCACTGCCTTGCGACGGCGTTGACCAATGCAGGCTCCTCATCGACGAAGACGCCGACCGTCTTGACGCGCTGCAGCGCTTCCGCGATGCGGGCGGCCCGCTGCGGCTCGACGAAGCGGTGGCTCCTGCGCCAGAAGATGAAGCCGATGAAATCGGCTCCCGCTTTTTCGGCCGCGCATGCCGCCTCGATCGTCTTCATGCCACATAATTTTGCCTTGAGCATCCTTCCATCCCTCACAATCATTCGTTCATTCAGGCTGCATCCGTCGAAAAATGCAATCAAAAAGCCCCGCCGAGCTCATTGCTCAGCGGGGCGAAAATCTTCGCGGTGCCACCCGTTTCAAACGGCAAAGCCATTCCTCAATTCCGGTACGGGAAATGCTTCCGATACCGTAGCCCTTTAACGGTGGCGGCCGTCCCAGCCTACTCTCCTCTCGTTCCACGGAAAGGATTTCGGTGAGCTCTCGCAGGACCATTCACATAGCATATCGCGCCGTACCTTGCACCAATCGACGGCTCGCTGTCGGGATAGTGGCTGTGCTACTATTTCCTGTTCGATGATTTCGTGTAACACTGTTAACTTGTTAATGGCTCTTATCTTACTCGTCTTTCTCCGAGCTGTCAAGTGTTTTCTCGAAAAAAATTCTCAACCTGCTCAATCAATCGTCCATCATCGGACCGCCGCCCATCATGTCAGGGCCGGGGCCGTGGTGCTCCCCCATGCCATGCGGGCCGGGTCCATGGAACTTCTTGAGCTCGCGGCGGTCCACGCCGAGCTGGTCTGCGACATCACCCCAGCGATTGTTGATCTTCTTGAGGTCAAGCACCGACTGGATGTCCTTGTTTGCCGCCTTGGCGAGTACAGATGCACAGGAGATATCCCATGGCTCATAGCCATCCTTCAGGAGGCTCATGGCCGTCGCCTCATCGATATCGCCGTCCTGGCTCAAGTCCTTGGCCGTCATCTCGCAGCGCACCGACTCCACTTTCTCGCGCGTCACGCCGAGCGACCTGCCGATCGTGCGCCAGTCCTTGTCGTCCGTCTTGAGGGCCAGCACCTCCTCGAAGGATTTGCCGCTGATCTTGGCCAGCATAGCCGCCTGGCCGATGTCGCGGAAATCCCTCTTATCGTCCAGCGCGCTCTTGACCTGCTTCTCGTCCACGCCGAACGATGCGGCGATGTGCTGGGCCACCTCATCCGTCGACACCTTCGGCGGCTGGCCATCCTGACGCTCCCCCTGCGTCAGGCAGTAGCGCGGCGGCACAGCCGCCTTGTCCTGTGACTGTGCCGAGAGCACGCCAAAGCCGCCCGCCGTCAGCACCAGGCCAGCCACGAGGCCGACCACGATCTTACGCTGTTTCCATGTCATATTCATCAACGCCTTTCTGTCAGCTGATTCTTTCCTTCTTGATGCTTACACTATAGCGAAAGGCATTTAAGTTGACTTTAGCAAGGAATTAGAAATCGATTGAATTTGAAAAACGCGCGATTCTTGCAAGTTTATTTCAAAAAAACAAGGAAAAACCTCACAAGATGTCGTATAATAATAAATGCAGGTTATTATGGGAAAGAGGTGACTAGGATGACGGAACAGGAAATCGAGAAGCTCGTCCAGGACAAGCTCAACGAGGCGTACAAGGAAAACGAGCCGCCGAAGAAGTTCTTCCTCACGGAGAACGGCCGCGGTGTCGTTGACGGCGGTGACATGTACAACGCAGTCGTCGAGGATGTCCTTCGCATCGTGCAGAAAGCCATGACGGAAACGCTCAAGGCTGCACTCAAGAAATAAGGCATAAAAAATCCGGCAGGAGACCATCCCGCCGGATTTTTTTATGCCTTATTTCTTTGAGACTCACTGCTCCACAATCTGTACGCCCCATGGCTCCAGCACCAGACAGTCCCCATGAGAGACGCCCCGGCCTGTCGTCAGCTCTGTCGCTGCTTCTCCTGCATAGGTGCAGCTCTGCTGCTGAGCCGAATAGTTCAGGTAATACGTCAGGCGATGACCCGACTCATTGTAGCCTGAGCGGATGATGCGCGGGAAGACCTCCTCATGCGGCCGGATGGCAGGCAGAGCTTTCGCGATGACTTCACGCACGAACTGCTCGAGATGGTCTGGCGAGAAATAGCAGCCGAGATACCACGCCCTGCCCTTGCCATAGGAATTCTCTGTGACAGCCGCATAGGACTGCCAGGCAGAGTTGTCGTACGACGCCAGCACCTTGGCTGTGTCAGGGATGAGCAGTTCCTCCCAATCGGAGCAGGAAGCGCCGTCTAGGGTCTTCTCTCCGCGCAGCTTCATGCCAGGCGAAACAGTGAATTCCTGATAGTGGAGCCCGAAGACATCCGTCAGGCCATGCGGCTGCTCGTCGTGATAGACCTGGACATTCTCATCCGCGAATGCCGTCTTGAACGTGGCGAGCAGATGGCCGCCATCTGCCACATACTGCCGCAGTGCATCGATCAGGCCCTCTTCCGCGGTGTAGAGCGCTGGAACGAGCACGAGGTCGTACGCCTGGAAATCGCGCGTCGTCGGCGGCAGGAAGTCACATTCAATGTTGCTGCGGTAGAGCGCATCGTAGAGCCAGCGCACGACGTCATTGTACTTGAAGTCGCGCTCGCGCAGCACATCACCGATGGGATGATGCTCGAGCGCCTCGTTGCTGACGAGCATCGCCACGCGGTTCTTCTTGCGCAGGCCCTGCAGGTGCGTACTCAGGCGTGCCATCTCGCGTCCGACGCCCTGCACCTCCCGGTAGATGCGGCCGGGCTTGAGGTCATGTGAGAGCACGCCTTTCCAGTATGTCTCCCACGAATTGTGCAGGGAATGCCAGTGCCAGTACATGACGCCGCAGGCACCGCTGGCCAGATGGCTGAACGCCTGCAGGCGAAGCTGTCCCGGGTACGGCGTCCACTGCGGGAAGCCCTGTGCCTCCGTCTCGACGACGAGATAATTCTTCTGCTTGAGTGAGCGGCTGATGTCGCCGCCGAAGGCGATCTCTGTGCCCGTCAGGGCCGACTGCGTCGGGTGGTAGATGTCGACGCCTGCGAGGCTCACGGCCTCCGCACACTGGAAGTGGTCGACCTGCGGCTGCAGGCCGAACGACCAGCCGCGCCACGCGTAGTCGAAGTTCTGCGTGATGAACTGGCCTTCGCGCAGGTACTCCTGAACAATCCCAGCCTGCCACATGAGGAACTCCTTAACCGTCGTGCGGCGGAATTCGTCAAAGGCTGAAGCGAGGCTCGCATTGATTGTGCCGCGCACATCGGGGAAATCCTCCCAGCTGTTGATGCGGTTGCTCCAGTAGTTGAGGCCGAAGGCGCGGTTGAGTGCATCAAGGCTGCCGAAGCGCGCCTTGAGCCAGTCGCGGAACGCCTGCTGTATCCGCTCGTTCGCATTGCCGTAATACTTCGTCTCGTTGTCGAGCTGATAGCCGATGATAGAGCGGCGGTCTCTGACGTGTTCCATCAAGGCGCGGATCATCTCTTCGGCGCAGGCGCGGTAGTACGGATGGCCGATATCCATGTTCTGGCGCCTGCCGTAGAGCTCATGGCCGTGGTCGAGCACTGCGCCGTTGCTGACGGGACCGGCCTCCGGCACGAGCAGGACGTCGGGGCACTCCCGCGCCATCCACGTCGGGATGGCATAGGTCGGCGTGCCGACGATGACCTGCAGGCCGTGCGCCTCTGCCGCATCGAGGGCGCGGTCGACATGCGAGGAATCGAAATAGCCGCGCTCCGGCTCCATCGTGCCCCAGGTCGACTCGGCGATGCGGATGGTATTCATGCCCGCTTCCTTGATGAGCTTCATGTCCTCCGCCAGACGCTCACACGGCATGTACTCATCATAGTACGCCGCACCGTAGAGAATGGGCTGGACAGGTTTTTCTTTCATCGTTCACCTCTCCTTTCTCAGCGCGCCACACTGCGGATGGAGAAGATGCAGAGGCTCGCGATCAGCGCAAAGACCATGGAGACCACGAAGACACCGGAGAAGCCGATGATGCCGATTGCCGCTGCGGCGATGACCGGGCCGATGGCCTGCGGCAGGGAGTTGCCGACATTGTAGATGCCGAGGAAGAAGCCGACGCGGTTCTTGTCCGGGATGACCTGCAGGTTGAGATAGTTGTCGAGCGAGTTCCAGAGGCCCATACCGATGCCCGCGCAGAATGCGTAGATCGTGACGCCCGTCATGTCATGGAAGAGGTAGAGTGCCAGTGCACCGAGTGCCAGGAAAAGCGCCGAGCAGGCAACAGGCAGCTTGAGGATCTTGAACTTGTCGGCAATCGGTCCGGCAAAGAAGCCCATGAAGACGCCGATGAAGAACATGATGGAGTTGACGAGCTGGATGCCCGCCTGCGTCTGGTCGCCGAGCTTCAGGAAGTCCGTCATGATGTAGAGGATGTAGCCCGTGATGGCGAAGTTGCCGATGCCGAGGAAGACCTTGCCGATGAGGGCCAGGTATGCCATGCTGGGAAGACTTGGCGCAGGCTGTCCAGCGAGAAGGAATAGTGCGGCTTCTTCTCACTGGGCTCATCTTTCTCGTTGAGGTTCGACGGCTCGTGGACGAGCAGCGTGGCCAGCAGCACGCCGATGAACGTGATGACGCCGAAGATGATGAAGCCGAGGCGGAACTGGCCGAGGAACATCGCACCGATGACGTTGAAGCCGTTGTTGCCGAGCGCCATGCCGAGGCCGCCGTACGCCGACGAGGCCTTGCCCTTGTGCTCATCTGCCGCGAAGTCCAGCCAGGCGACCATCGGGGCCACGATGAAGTTCAGCGCGACCTGGCCGATGCTCCAACAGATGAGCAGCATCGTCACGCCCTCCGAGAAGGCCGCGCCGATCATCGAGAGCATGAAGAAGAACGCACCGCCGACAATCCACGGCGCGCGCTTGCCGAAGCGCGAGTGCGTGTTGTCCGAGAGCGCGCCCGCCACCATGTTCGAGATGGCGGAGATGATGCTGCCCGTCGCCGCAAACAGCGCGAGCATGGCGACCTTGTGCTCGGCATCGAGTTCCTGCAAGAGTGCCGGCAGGAACAGGCCCAGCATGACGATGTATGGTCCCAGCCAACTTGCCGGGCCGATAATCAGCGCCGGTACCAGGCGCTTGATGGAAATGACGACTTTCTGACTCATGATAAATTTCCCCTATATTCTCTCTTATTGATCTGCCCTGACCTGATAGTAGAAGAACTCTGCCTGTGAATCGTGCTGATAGGCATCGACACTGCCGATGAAGTTGAAGAGTGCCGTGAAGCCACCGATCTCGCCCGGCTCGCCATTGACTCCCTCATCCGAGAGATACGAGACATCGACCGCATCCGCAATGGCCTGCCACTCTGCCTCCTCATCGAGGCGGTAGAAGGCCTGCGCCCTGCCGTAATGGTACTGCCAGCGCAGCTCCGGCACAGCCCCGTCGGGAATCCGCACCGTGTCGAAATCAAAGGCGATGCGCTGCCCGAGCTTCGCCTGCAGGATGGAAATCACACGCTGATTTTCCTTGTCATTGAGGCCGACATAGGCGTAGAGCCAGTTGTTGGAATCGTAGTAGAGGCCGGCCCCCGCCGTCTGCGAATAGTGCACGGGATGGAAGTCCAGCTTCGTCTGCAACTGATAGGAGAACGACGTCGCTCGCGTCGCGAGAATGGACGGGTCGTTCTGCGAGAAGAAGGACTCGCGGCCGCAGAGCACGAGGCGCCCGCGCTGCACGCTGACCCACGACAGGTCGGGCTGATGGTACGGCGCCATGAACTTCTTACTGAGCATCCCCGACGAGAAGCCATCGTAGACATCATAGGCGCCATCCCTCTGCGCGTTCTCTGTGCCTGCCGGCTGATTGCACGGGGCCTCCGTCGTCATCTTGGCGACATTGGAGCCGTCCGCCATTTCCAGCCAGCCGTCCTCGGTCCAGCGCATCTTCTGCAGGGCCGTCTCGCGGCCCAGCGGATTGAGCTTCGTGCCAGGCAATGGCCGAGCCATCAGATGCGCGATGTACCACTCGTGTGCCGGCGTCTCGACGAGCGAGCCGTGGCCGGCCTTCTGCATCAGCGATTTCGGATTGTACATCTCGAAGTGGCCGGCATCCGGGTCGCCGAGAGAGAACAGGTGGCGCGGCGACGATGTCAGGATGGGCTCCCCCGTCGGATTTGGCTCATACGGTCCGAAGATCTCTTTCGCGCGTCCCATCTCGACACCGTGAGCATAGCCCGTGCCGCCCGAGGCCGCTAGCATGTAGTAGTACTCTCCACGCTTGTAGATCTGCGGCGCCTCGACGCAGCCGCGCGTCGTGAAGCCGTTGGTGATGCGGTGCCAGCCATCCACGAGCTTGCCCGTCCTGAGGTCAACCTCCGCCATGACGATGGTGCCCGGCGCCTGATAGCCGCTGCGCGTCTCCCACTCGAGGATGGACAGATAGTGATGGCCTTCCTCGTGGTAGAGCGACGGGTCAAAGCCGATGGAAGTCAGGTAGACCGGGTCCGACCACGGGCCCGTGATGTCGTCGGCCGACATCGCATAGCTCTCCGCGTTGAACTCGCGTCCCGCCATGTTCTTCATGTGGCAGAAGACGAGCCAGTACTTCTTCGCCTGCGCATCGTACGAGAGGTACGGCGCCCAGATTCCCGCCGGCGTGTGCGTGCCGCGCAGATTGACCTCCGTCCCCTTGAGCACATGCGTCAGGAGCTCCCAGTCCGCAAGGTTCTTCGAATGATAGATTGGGATGCCCGGCAGCCAGTGAAACGTCGATGTCGCCAGATAGTAATCATCACCGACGCGCAGGATGCTCGGGTCCGGCGCCATGCCCGGGATAATTGGATTACAGATGGTCCCCATGTACAAGCCCCTTTCTCATAGATTCGCTCAGATTCAATCCATACAGATGATATCCCATTGTTTGTGCAGGTCACGATATGTTCCCGTGCACGCCTTATCGTTACGATTATCATAACGAAAAAACAGGACGCGTTCTATAAAAAACGCGTCCTGAATATAAGAAATGCGGCATCAACCGTTATTCTTTGTATTTATTTCGATAGGTTTTCGGCGTCATGCCCATGTACTTGCGAAAGACCTGCCCAAAATGGCTCTGTGACGAGAAGGAAAGATACGAACCGATGACATTGATGGGATAATCCGTATAGCGCAGCAGGTCGGCTGCCTGGCGGATTTTCTCCTGCAGGATGTACTCCTTGAGCGGCACACCCGTGATCTGCGAGAAGTGCGCCGACAGATAGTCTGTCGACAGCCGGAAGGCCTTCGCGATGCCGTTCAGTCGCAGGGGTTCCTGGATGTGCTGCTGGATATACGTCTTGCAACGTGCCGTGAGGTCGTCATCGCGCCTGGCCTGCCGCAGTTTTGCCACCTGAGAGGTGTAGTAGAACTCCGCCTCTCGCGCCACCCTGTCGACTTCCTCTTCCGTCTGCAGCTTCTCGATTTGCTGTGCATAGGCGTCCTCGATCGTGAACGATGTCTCGGGGTTCATGCCGCCGCGGATGGCCGCCCGCGAGGCCAGTGTCAGGATGACGATACCGATGTTCTTGGCCGAGCGCAGTGGGTCATCGGCCAGCTTTCCCGTCATCGTGCCCGTCCGCTTCTCCGCCAAGGCCTTCTTGAGCGCCTCACGGTCCCCCTGCTCGATACTCAGGAACTCGCGCTGCTCCTGGTCATACGGATTGTGTGGCAGCTCCAGTTCCCGCCGCTCCATATTGATCTGCGATATCTTCCGCTGGATATCCCGCCGCATCTGCTCGCGCTTCGATCCATTGCCTTCCCACAGCATATCTTCCCCTCATTTCTATGGTGTGTTCTCTTGTATTATTGATCGTAATGCTCTAGAAAACTGTGCTTCTCGCCCGCCTGCTTGTACTTCAGGACGGTGTCGAGGTTGACGTTCTCGAGAGCGTGGAAGATATTACCGGGGACCTGGCTGTTCGTCTCGGCGAGCTTTGCGATGAGCTTCTTGACCTCGAGGCGCTTGGAATCCGTCGTGCCATCCGTATGGCAAGTCGAGCACGTCTCGGTGAACTTGCAGGCACACTGGATGAAGTAGAGGCCGTTGTCGTCGCGCCAGCGCTTGATGTCTGCCTCATGGATGTAGTAGAGCGGCCGGATGAGCTCCATGCCCGGGCAGCTCGTGCTCTTGACCTTCGGCATCATCGTGCGGATGGCGCCGGAGTAGAGCATGCTCATGAGGTTCGTCTCGATTACATCGTCGAAGTGATGGCCGAGCGCGATCTTGTTGCAGCCGAGCGCACGCGCCTTGCGGTAGAGGTAGCCGCGGCGCATCTTGGCGCAAAGGTAGCACGGCGACTCCTCCACATGGAAGACCGACTCGAAAATGTCCGTCGAGAAGAAGGTCAGCGGCACGTGCAGGAGCTTCGCATTCTCCTCGATGATGCGGCGGTTCATCTCGTTGTAGCCGGGGTCCATGCAGAGGAAGACGAGCTCAAACGGGAACTTGTTGTGGCGCTTGAGGTCCTGGAAGAGCTTCGCCATGAGCATCGAGTCCTTGCCGCCCGAGATGCAGACGGCAATCTTGTCGCCGGGCTTCACGAGCTCGAACTTGCAGACGGCCTCGACGAACTTGGTGGAAATCTTATGCTTGTACTTCTTGCGCAGGGAGTTCTCAATGCGCTTGAGGCGCTCCGAATCCTCCGCCGCCTCAGCCGTCTCGCGCTCCAGTTTGCGCTGCAGCCAGAGCGAGTAGCCGCCCTGCAGTGAGACAGCAGCATAGCCCTGCTCGCGCAGATTCTGCGCGAGGCCAAGGCTGATCTTGCCCCACATGCAGATGCAGACGATGAGCTTTTCCTCTGGCAGGTCATAGCCGCCCTGCTGAAGCTCCAGCGGGTTGAGGTTCTGCGCGCCCAGCAGTGAGCCGCGCTCGAACGCCACCTCATCGCGAATGTCCACGAGATAGACCTCGTCCGGGCTCAGCGTCGCCAGCTCCTCCACCGTGATTTCCTGTTTCGTCTTCCAATCGTCGATAATAGCGGTCATATTTCTTGCAGTCTTCCCTTTCATTTCATCTATCAGTTTCTCTATTGGTCAAAGTCCGTGACAATCTGGTCCTCTTTGCGCTTCTTGGCCAGATACATGTAGTGGTCCGCGCGTGTGACAATGGTATGGATGGTGTCGTCTTCGCGCACCACGGTGATGCCGATTGCCGCGCGGCAGGATACGGTCTTCCCATCTTCCGTTACCTCACAGTTATGGGCAATCTTCAAGAAGCGTTTTGCCGCGCCCTCGATATCTTCTGGATGCCTCAGATGCAGCAGGCCCACGAACTCGTCGCCGCCCCAGCGGCAGAACCTGTCGGCCTTCCTGCCGTCCTTGCACCGCATGAACATCTCGATTGTCTTAGCCTTGCCTGTCGCATAGGCGACAATGGCCGGGCAATGCGCTCCCTTGATGTGGGTACTGTTGGTGAACGAGCAGCCGAGCGGCATGTCCACGCAGCGCTTGCCCTGCATCTCCTCCGCGGAGAATCCCAAGAGGTTCTCCGCCGCAGGATTCCAGTACAGCACCGTGTGATCCGGCCGCAGCACATAGCAGCCAATCGGCATGGCATCCATCAGCGTCTTCAGCATCCGGTTGCCCTCCACGAAGCCTCCTGCCACGCCCTGCAGCATATCCACACGCCCCGGTTCCGTTGGATGTGCCTCTATTTTTTCCCCCGAAATATCGTCCATGATATTGCCTTTCTGCGTATCCATTCTCAGCACCGCTTTGCCATCTTCTCGTCGAAACGGTCTTTCTGTCTTTCTATCTCCATTCTACTAGGATTCACAGAGATTGACAACACAGTAAAAAATCCCACCGGGCAAGACCGATGGGATCTGTATGTTCGTGTCGTGATATCCACCTCTGTTATAAGATCTTCACAAGCTCGTCATTACTCCTACGCTGCGCGTGCTGAGTGGCAGCCTTTGCTCCTGCCGCAGCGTAGCCAATAGGCAACAACAACAAAGGCACTTCATTCAGTTCCAGCTGGAAGGCATCCGCCGTCTTCGTCACCGGGAAAAAGTTCACCCAGCAGGACCCGATGCCAAAATCCCAGGCTTCCAGCATCATATGAGTGGCCACGATGCTGGCATCCTGTTCACCCGCACGGATGCTGTGCTCAAACGGGTTGCCCCATTCCTCATCCTTGCGCACCGTCACCATCAGCACGACCGGCGCGTTGAACGCGCAGCGAGTCAGCCCCCGGATCTTCTCCAGTGCTTCCGCGCTCTGCAGCACATACACCCGATAAGGCTGGTAGTTATGCCCCGTCGGAGCAATGCGCCCGGCTTCCAGGATAGCATCCAACTTTTCCTTCTCAATGGGCTTGTCGCTGAATTTCCGTACCGAATATCTAGACTTAGCCAAATCCATAAATGCCATGTTCATCAACCTCCTATTCATTATCTATCCTAACTTAGTTTCACTCAATCATCAAGTCTTATCTGTCGATCATAGTTTTCGATCCAGTCCTGACTTCTATGGTCGAATGTCCGAATATCGATATGATCGCCATAAATATACAGCGAATTCGTCCAGATATGTTTCCTGTCCATATCGCTATTGTGTATAT
>ERZ1023848.213-NODE-213-length-22448-cov-9.029518_pt1 | contig 22448 bp, 22 predicted proteins | sample MGYA00380385_ERZ1023848 | MGnify/ENA primary metagenome ERZ1023848 (study PRJEB33179, sample SAMN07449069) | human gut metagenome | biome: Human-gut; feature: Human associated habitat; material: Faeces | host: Homo sapiens | place: India:Kasaragod | collected...
CCAGACAAGACAGTTTATTTTTTCACTGTCCTATCTAGGGGTATCATATCAAATTCGATTGCAGAGGTTTTTTATTGCGATTGTGTTCAACAGGATAGCGCTACGGTCACACATGGGGATTCAGCCTGACCTGCTGCACCGCCCTCCCCCGCCGCACGGCACTCCACTTCGTAGAGAAAGTGCGTGACGGCGATGAGGTCGGCGCTGCCGCCGGGGCTGATCCAGCGCGCGATGAAGTCCTCGTCGAGCGCTTCGAGCGCATGGCGGCCAGCCGGCGTGCGCATGCCGCCGAGGCGCAAGACGGACTTGGCGGCGGCCTGCGCATAGCGCAGGGCCTCCATCCCGTGGCGCCCGAGGATGTTCGTGTCCATGTCGACCGCGACGAGGTGCAGCAGGGTGTCGCAGAGCGCATCGTTGACGGATGTCCCCTCGCGGCGGCGCCGGCGGTAGACCGGCAGGCCGTGCTGGCACACGGTGGCAAAGCCGCTCTCGACCTCGCCGCGCACGCCCGTCACGCCGTAGCGCGGCAATCTCGACCTCTTCCTCTACACGAAAGTCGCCTCCGCGCGCTTCTTCCACGACCTCGGCTTCTACGAGATCGCGCGCGTGCCCGATTGCCTCGTCTTCATGGAGAACCAGTCCGGCGGCTTTGCGCACTGCCTCGACCGCTTCAAGAAGGAGACCCAGACCTTTCTCGATGCGCACGGCCTCACGCTCTGCAAGGATGACCCGATTTCTGCCATCGTCATGAACGCCCCCCCTTCACAAAAGTACACGCCCATCTCGTCGAGCAGGCCAGCCGCGAGAACAAGCTCGTCCACCTCTTCCTGCTCAGCGAGGACGTGAGCCTCGTCCCCTACGCCGCGCGCAAGGAACTCGTCGAGCGCGGCATCGCCGACTTCGACAACGTCGTCCTGCACGCGAGCGGCCCGTACATCATCAGCAACGCGACCTTCCCGAGCTACTTCCTGCCGGACGACGACGCCGCGAGTGTCGGTCACGTCGAGCTCGACCTCACGCTGTTCGCCAAGATTGCGGCGGCGAAGAACCCTTCAGCCAGGTCACGGGCCTCTACAACAAGGTGATGCGTGAAAAGCTGCCGGAGCTCGGCGTCGAGTGCCGCGTCATCCCGCGCCTCGCCATCGCGGGCCGCGCCGTCAGCGCCTCCGACGTCCGCCAGTGCGTCAAGGACGGCGACTGGCAGCACCTGCAGGAGCTCGTGCCCAAGGCGACGTACGACTGGCTCCGAAGCGATGCCGCCGCGCCGCTGCCTGCTCTGCGGCGAGCAGGCGCAGGTCTGTGCGCGCAGCCGCCGCCATTCCGTCGAGGATTTGACGGATCGCATCAGCAAGCTGCTTTCAACGTACCTACACCACTGATATCACTGAATTGAAAAAGACGAGGTCACATGTATCCCCTCACATGTGACCTCGTCTTTTACTTTTTATGATATTCCGATTACCGTCATTCGCCAAAGAGCGCCTTGGCGAAGTCCTCGGCGTTGAAGGGGCGCAGGTCCTCGACGCCCTCGCCGACGCCGATCCACTTGACCGGCATGGAGAGCTGGCTCTTGATGCCGATGACGACGCCGCCCTTGGCCGTGCCGTCGAGCTTCGTCAGCACGACGCCTGTGATCGGCGCAGCCTTGGTGAAGAGCTCGGCCTGGCTGATGGCGTTCTGCCCCGTCGTCGCGTCGAGCACGAGCAGCGTCTCGTGCGGCGCGCCCGGGATCTCGCGGCCGATGACGCGGTTAATCTTCTCGAGCTCCTGCATGAGGTTGGACTTCGTCTGCAGGCGGCCTGCTGTGTCGATGATCAGCATGTCGACCTTGCGCGCGACGGCTGCCTTGACGGCGTCGAAGGCGACAGCCGCCGGGTCGGATCCCTCCTCGTGCTTAATGACGGGCACGCCCGTGCGCTGGCCCCAGACCTCGAGCTGGTCGATGGCCGCCGCGCGGAAGGTGTCGGCCGCGGCGAGCAGGACCGACTTGCCCTGGCCCTTGTAGTAGGCGGCGAGCTTGCCGATCGTCGTCGTCTTGCCCGCGCCGTTGACGCCGATGACGAGCAGGACCGTCGGCCCCTGCTTGGCGATGCGCGTCGTATCCTCGCCCGCCGTCAGGATCTCGACAATCTGCTTCTGCAGGAACGGCTTGAGGTCTTCCGGCGTGTTGATCTCCTTCTTCTTGATGCCCTTGCGCACGGCCGTCATGAGCTTGTCCGTCGTTTGGACGCCGACGTCCGCCATGATGAGCGTCTCCTCGAGCTCGTCGAGCAGGTCATCGTCGATGTCGGCATAGCCGATGATGATCTTCTCAATCTTGTTCGTCAGGTTTTCGCGGGTCTTGTTGAGGCCCTTCTTGAGCCGGTCAAAAAATCCCATGATGATTCCTCCCTATCTAAAAACGTCTAGCAACGCATGATCCTCACTTCGTCCTGCCAGGCTCAATCCTCGATGGCACCGGAGTCGCTGTCGAGCTCGTCGAGCCGCACGGACAGCAGGCGCGAGACGCCCGACTCCTCGACCGTCACGCCGTACATCGTGTCGGCCACCTCCATCGTGCCCTTGCGGTGCGTGACGACGATGAACTGCGTCTGCTCCGCGAACTCCTGCAGGAAGCGGCCGAAGCGCATGACATTCGCCTCGTCGAGCGGCGCGTCAATCTCATCGAGCACCGAGAATGGCGACGGGCGGTAGCGCAGGAAGGCAAAGAGCAGCGCGATGACCGTCAGCGCGCGCTCGCCGCCCGAGAGTGCGGCGAGGCTCTGTCGCTTCTTCTGCGGCAGGGTCACGAGGATGTCGATGCCCGTGTGGAGCACATCGCTCTCGTCGAGCATCTTGAGCTCGGCCTTGCCGCCGCCGAAGAGGCGCACGAAGATCTCGCCGAAGTAGCGCTGGATGTCCGCAAAGGCGGCTTGGAACTGCTTCGTCATGGCCTCGTCCATCTCCGCGAGGATGCGGCCGAGGTTCTCCTTGGCCTCGATGAGGTCGGTCGACTGCTTCTTCATGAAGGCGTGGCGCTTCTGCAGGTTCTCGTACTCCTCGACGGCGTTGGGGTTGACCGGCCCGATGGCATCCATCTGACGTTTGAGGGACTGCATGCGGCTGCGCAGCTCCTGCGGCTCGAGGTCTAATGCTTCTTCCAGCGCGCGCTCCGGCGTCAGGCCGAACTCGCGCAGGATGGCCTGCTGGCTGTTCTGCAGGGCCATCTGAATCTTGGCGGCGAGGATATCGAGCTGGTGCGCCTCCTCCTGCTTGCGACTGAGTTTGCGCGAGAGCTCGCGCTCCTTCGCCTCGAACTCCTGGCCTGCGGCCATCTTCTCCATGCGCAGACCGTAGAGGTCGCGCTGCTTCTTCTGCGCGGCATCAAGGGAATCCTGCCACCCCTGCGAGCTGCGCTCGAGTTCCTGCATGCGCGCCGTGCTCTCTGCCGTGCGCGTTGCGAGCTGCTTTTCCTCCTGCTCGAGCTCCGCGAGCGACTGCTCGCCGCGCTGCTTCTCCTGGCGGTAGAGCGCCATCTGCTCGGCGCTGCGCTTCCATTCCTGTTCGAGCACCGTGCGCTGCAGGGCTTCTTCCTGCATGCACTTGCCGAGCGCCGCCGCGTCCTGCTCGACGTCCTCGAGGTCTAAGAAACTCTCTTCCGCCTGCTTCTTAGCCACTTCGACGGCCTCCACAAGAAGCTTGACGGAGCGCGCCTGCAGGACGCGCTTGTTCTGGTTCTCGGCAAACGTCGCCTGGCGCTTGGCATCGGCCGCGAAGAGTTCCTGCACGACCTGTGCCTGCGCCGCGAGACTCTCCTTCAGGCGCTCGAGGCTCACGCGCGCTTCGGCGCGCGCTACGCTCTGCTGCTGCACGAGCGCGAGCGCTTCCGACTGGCGGCGCTCTGCCTCGGCTGCTGCCTCCGCTGCCTGTTGTACCTCAGCCTGCTTTTCCTTGAGCTTCTCACGAGCGGCTGTCTGCTTCTCGTGCAGGGACTCAATCTCGCCGCTGCGGTTGAGGAAGCTCGCCTCGCGGTGCGCGCGGCCGCCGCCTGACAGCGAGCCGCCCGGCGCGAGGAATTCGCCCGAGAGCGTCACGATGCGCAGGCGGTAGTCCTGCTTCTTGGCAAGGGCGAGCGCATGGTCGAGCGTGTCGACGACGAGAATGCGCGCGAGCAGGAAATCGGCCGCCTTGCGGTACTTTTCTTCGACCTCCACGAGCTCGTTGGCCCAGCCGATCGCACCCTCGCCGCGCTCCGCCTCCTTCTCCCGGTCCTTCGGGTACTGCACGGAGAGCGTCGAGAGCGGCAGGAAGGTCACGCGGCCGAGGTGCTTGCGCTTGAGGAAGGCAATGGCCTCCTTGGCCGTCTCCGTGTCCTCCGTCACGATGTTCTGCTGGTTGCCGCCGAGGGCAATCTCGATGGCCGTCATGTAGGCTGCGGGGATTGTCAGGAGCTCTGCGATGGCGCCGGCGACGCCATCATGCCACGGCTCTTTGCTCTGCAGCACGGCCTTTGGCGCCTTGCCGAAGCCCTCGTATTCCTCCTGCATGTGCTGCAGGAAGTCGATCTTCTCCTGCAGGCTGGCCGCGCGCTGCGCGAGCTTTTCCTGCTGTTCGCGCAGCGCCGCCTTTTCCTGCTGGGCCTGCTGCTGCGCATGGCGCGCCTGCTGCTGGGCCTTGACGGCCTGCTGGAGTGCCGCCTCTTTCTCGGCGAGCGAGGCAGTCAGTTCCTGCTGCTGCTTTTCAAGTGACGACTGCTTCGCCTTTGCCGCCGCGATGGCGGCCTGGCGCTCGGCGCGTCCCTCGCTGCCCGCCTCGATGTCGCGGTCGAGGATGGCAAGCGCCTGCTTGGCCGCTGCGAGCTCTTCCTGCTTCGCCTCACGCTGCTTGCTGAGCGTTTCCGCGGCTTTCTTGCGCTCTGCCACGATGGCGGCCATCTTCGCGGCGCGCTCCTGCTGCCCTTCGGCATGCGCATCGGCTTCGGCGAGCTTTCGCTTCTTCTCCGCGGCCTCGCCCGAGAGCCTGCCGATCTCGCGGACCGACTGCACGAGCGCTTCCTGCAGCTCGGTGCGCCGCGCCTCGATGCGCGCTTTTTCTGCACCGCTCTGCCCCTGGCGTTCCTCGAGCGCCGCGATCTCGCGGTTGGCCGCCTCGAGCTTCTGGCGCAGGGCCTTATTGGCCTCAGCGCCGTCCCGCATGCGCTGCTCGAGCTCAAGGATCTCCTTCTGCAAGGCCTCGCGCTCCGCCGCGGCCTGCTTGACTGCCGTCTCGAAGCCGAGCGACTCGTCGCGGACCTTCTGGAGCTTCGCCTCGTTGGCCGCCTTGCGCTCCGCCTCGTGGCGGGCACTGCGCGCGAACTTCGTCAACTTGCACTTCTGGTACGCCTCGTGCAGCGCGTTGTACTGGCGCGTCTTCTCCGCGTGGCGGGCGAGCGGCTCGAGCTGCGTCTCGATCTCCTGCATGATGTCCTGCACGCGCAAGAGGTTGGCCTCCGTGTCCGTGAGCTTCTTCACCGTCTCGCGCTTGCGATCGCGGAACTTCGTGATGCCCGCCGTCTCCTCGAAGAAGGCGCGGCGGTCCTCCGGACGGCTGTTGAGGATATCCTCCATGCGGTTCTGGCCGATGATGCTCATGCCGTCGTGGCCGATGCCCGTGTCGGCAAAGAGCTGGTAGATATCCTTGAGGCGGCAGCGGGAGCGGTTGATGAAGTACTCGCTCTCCCCGCTGCGGTAGAGCCTGCGCGTCACCGCCACTTCGCGGAAGTCCACGGGCAGCGTGCCGTCGTTGTCGAAGATCAGCGAGACCTCCGCGATGTTGAGTGGCCGCCGCTGCGCCGAGCGCGCGAAGATGATGTCCTCCGAGTGCGTGCCGCGCAGGTTGCGGATGTTCTGCTCACCGAGCACCCAGCGCACGGCGTCCGTGATATTGCTCTTGCCGCTGCCGTTCGGGCCGACAATCGCCGTGATGCCGTGGTCGAATTCAATGGTGATCTTGTCAGCAAAGGACTTGAATCCATATGCCTCAAGGCGTTTTAACTGCAATCGTCACACCTGCCTGTCTGCGGCCATATCCTGGAACTTGCCCGCCGCTACATACTGCTTCATGAAGGTCAAGAAATCCCGGTCGAGCGAAGAGAAGACCTTGTGCGCGCTCCAGTAGAGCGCCGTGCGCGCCGTGAGATGCGGCACGAGCGGCCGCCTGACGAAGGAATGCTCCTCCCCGAGCACGAAGTCCGGCAGGATGGAGATGCCCGTACCATTGGCCACGAGCTGCTTGATGGTCTTGAGCTGCGACGTCGTCAGCATGACGTCCGGCGTGAAGCCCGCCTCGATGCAGCGCGCGAAGATGGCCCGGTACTGGTACGTGCGCGGCTGCTGCAGGATGAAGCGCTCGCGCCGGAGGCTCTCGAAGGCGACCTCTTTCTTCGCTGCGAGCGGATGGCCTTCTGGCAGGCAGAGGCTCATATCATCGTGCATGACGACGAACTCGTGCGGGAAGGTGGTCTCCGGGCTGCCGAAGATCACACCGAAGTCGAGGTCGCCGATCTCGACGCGCTCCCGCACCTCGTCCGAATCGCCGAACTCCCGCACATCGAGAAGCGTATTCGGGAATTTCTCGCGGAACTCCTTGAAGAACTTCGGGAAGAGATATGCCTCGAACATCGGCGGCACGCCGAAGTGGATTGTGCCGGCACTGCCGACGCAGAAGCGCATCATGTCCTGCTTAGCGAGCTCCGCATCCTGCATGATGCGCCGCGCATGGATCAGGAAGGCGCGGCCCGCCTCCGTCAGGGTGACGTGCTTCTGGCTCCGGTCGATCAGCGTGAGTCCGAGCTCCGCCTCGAGTGCCTTGATGGCCTTCGTGACCGACGGCTGCGAGACATGCAGGACCTTCGCCGTGCGCGTGAAATTCTCCAGCTCACTGATCGTGCAAAAATATTCTAATTGACGAAATTCCATCGTATTTCCCCCATGTATGCAGGCGGCTCACTATCTCCCTCATGCCTGCGCGACCAGTTCCTGCAGGCGCTGGTTCACGAGGTCGATCCACTCGCCGTGGAAGCCGACTTCCATCAGGAGTTCCTCAAGGGATTCGATGCGCGGCTGCTCGAGGAACATCTGCACGCGGCTCTTCTCGATGCTGCGGTAGATGTAGTAGTCCTCCGGGATCATGCCCGGCTTCGGGAAGATGACCGTGTACTCGTGGTACATCTTGTCGTTCATCGACTCGTAGACGCCCGTCGAGCGCGCGGCATATGCCTGCCACGTGTCCGGCAGGGACTCGAGCAAATTGCCGATCTCTTCCTTGATGGCCGCGACCTTCTCCGCATAGGCCGAAAGGACTGCTTCTTCTTCAGCCGTGTCCTGCAGCATGACGGAGCAGATGAGATCGCGGACGGCATTGAAGTCGCCGAGGCCGTACTGCAGGAACGCGTCGGCGCTCTCGATGCCCGCGAGCCACTTCTTGAGCGCGCCCTCCATCGCAGCGCGCGCCTTCGCGACGACGAGTTCGTCCTCGCCGTGGAGCTCTAGCGCGAGATTGCAGACGCGCTGGCCGGCCGCTTTGTCCTGCAGGATGTCCTTTGCTGCACAGTCGCGGCAGTAGCCGATGGCCTCGTTCGTGAACGGCTGCCCTTCCGCGATCTCCTCCTGCGTCGGGAAGCGCTTGCCGAGCTTCTCGTAGATGGCCTGCTGCTCACGGAGCTTGCCCTTCGAGAAGTACGTCAAGGGGCGCTCCTGATAGACGACATGCGTCACCTTGCCGCAACCCGCGCAGTGGTACTCCTTGTCCACGAGCTTGACGGCGATGTCGCGCTCCGGCCGCGGCTTGAAGAACTCATAGGGCACAGTCTCCACGAAGGAATAATTGAAGATATTCAGCAGATTGTCCGTGATGCGGGACGGTTCATTGGCCATGAGGCGACACTCCTATCCTGATTTACCTATAACTTATCTTGAACAAAATAAAAAGCCCGGAAGGAAACCTTCCAGGCTGCATTTCATCTTGGAGGCGACACCCAGAATCGAACTGGGGATAAAGGTTTTGCAGACCTCGGCCTTACCACTTGGCTATGTCGCCGATAAAATGGAGCGGAAAACGAGGCTCGAACTCGCGACCCCCACCTTGGCAAGGTGGTGCTCTACCACTGAGCTATTTCCGCATGAATGGCGACCCGAATGGGACTTGAACCCATGACCTCCGCCGTGACAGGGCGGCATTCTAACCAACTAAACTACCGGGCCGTTCTTCTTTTGTGCCGCTGTGTTTCAGCGACATGTATTATTATACGGACGATGCGGCATCTTGTCAACACCTTTTCGCCATCTTTTTCAAAAAAGCCCGAGCGGAGGAAAATCCCCCGCCCAGTCCGCTTTTCGATCACTAGGCGGAGTCGTCCTTCTCGTGGTTGAGGTCATTGTGGACCTCACTGATATAGATGACCGTCACCGTATCTTCGATGAGGATGCGGCGCTTGTAGATGCGCTCGAAGTCAGCGATGAGCTCCTCGCGCGAATTGATCTCGGGGTTCTGGTGGCCGAGGTCGGCACTCGTCAGCGTGCCCATCGTCTTGACGCGGACCTTGTCGAGGTAAGCCGTGTAGATGCGGTGCTTCGGCTCTCCCTTCTTGCCCGAGGTGATCCAGACGATTGAGCCCTCCGGATAGAGCTTGCTGACATCGCCGAGGCGCACGGTGCAGTTCTTCGTGCGCTCCATGATCATCTTCTTGTGCTTGGCTGCCTGGAAATTCAACGCCATCATGATAAAGCATCTCCTATCTGAATCTCTCATTCCAAATACATTATATACATTATACACATCGCATGCATCGATGCGCTCATGCTCATGTGCTTACGCTTTGCTTCTATAATTCTCCCCCATACTGCCAGAATCCTGCCATTCTGCGCGAAAATCCAGAAAAAATCCTTCACCGGATTGTCCGCAATTCATAGACATCCTGCGAATTTTCATGCGCCATAGCCGAAAGTATGTTATAATAAAGTCATCTGTACCAAATGATTGGAGGTTTTACCATGACAAAGACAAGACACATCCTCGCACTCGTCTGCGCCCTGCTCATGCTGAGCTGCAGCGCAGCGTTTGCCGCACCGCAGCAGCAGGAAGCGCCGCGCCCGACGCTCTCCGTCGACGGCCAGGGCACGGGCACGGCGACGCCGGACATGGCGACCGTCACGATTGGCGTGACGACGCAAGGTGAGGATGCGGCCAAGGCACAGAACGACAACGCCTGGGTCTCGAACCAGATCCAGGATGCCGTTCGCGGCCTCGGCATCGAGGAGAAGGACATCCAGACGCGCAACTACTCCTTCTACCCGAACTACAGCACGGAAAAAGACCATCGCAATGAGGTCACGGGCTACACGGTCAACAACTCCGTCATCGTCGTCGTGCGCGACATCAAGCTGACGGGCAAGGTCATCGACGCCGCACTCAATAATGGTGCTAACGAGATCAACTCGCTCGACTTCTCGGCAAGCAACACAAAGGCCGTCCGCAAGGTCGCCCTCCTGAACGCCGTCCAGGACGCCCGCGACAAGGCTGACGTCATCGCCAAAGGCCTCGGCAAGCGCATCGTCGGCATCCAGAGCGTCAGCGAGAGCACGGGCTACATCGAGACGCGCCGCTTCGGTGGCAACATGCTCATGGCCGCTGCGAAGGACGCCGCCACGCCGATTGCCCCGGGCAGCCTTTCCCTGACCGCCAACGTCCATGTCGACTTTATCCTCAGTGACTGATTAGCAGCATGAGAAGTAAGGAGTTTTTCTTTTGAGTGAGCAGGGATCCCCGGCAGCAGCTCCCGTGAAAAAACGGAAGCCACGCCTGCCGGCCATCGAATACATCCGCGGCATCGCGATGATGGGCGTCATCGCCATCCACGTCGGTTCGCAGTACCTCATGAACCAGACGGCCAACGTCCATCTGATTGCCCTCTTAGAGGTGGCCTCGCGCTTCAGCGTGCCCATCTTCTTCTTCATCTCGGCCTTCGGGCTCTTCTACAACCTCGACATCCACGAGCCGCTCGACTACCGGGCCTTCATGAAGAAGCGCTTCCGTACGGTCCTCATCCCGTACCTCGTCTGGTCCATCTTCTATCTGCTGCACGATGGCCTGTTCTACGGCGTCGGCTTCCCCGACCCGCTGCACCTTATAAGCATCCTGTTCTTCGGCACGGCAAAATACCAGCTCTACTTCCTCGTGATCCTGATCTGGTTCTACCTGCTCATGCCGCTCTGGATTGCCATCGTGCGGCGCGCGGGCAAAATCAGCCTGATCTTGCTCTTCGTCGCGCAGCTGGGCTTCGACTACTGGTCGAGCTTCTCCGTGGCGTTTAACACGTTCGTCTACGCGCTGCCCGACCACTCCTTGCTCAAGCCCTTCCTCATGTACCGCCTCAACTACTGGGTCGTCCACTACGTCTTCATCTTCGTGCTCGGCGGCTATCTTGCGGTGCACATCCAGGAATTCCAGCGCTTCATGAAGGAGAACCGGCGCGCCATCACGGTGTTCTTCTGGGCCTCGCTCGTCTGGCTCCTCGCCTACTACTACCAGCTGATCTTCGAGACGGGCTACACGCCGCTCGAGGCCATCAACACGGCCCATCAGCTGAGCCCGGCGGGCCTCTTCTACACGCTGGCCAGCTCGGTCTTCTTCTTCACGATCTTCACGTACCAGAAGTACACAAGCTGGCTCAATCCCATCCTGCACCAGCTCGGCCGCCACTCCTACTTCGCCTACCTCGTCCACCCGTTCTTCATCACCTACGCAGCCACGCTGCTCCAGAAGAGCGGCCACCTCATGACGGCCCCCGTCACGATTGCCTTCTACTTCGTGATTCTCGGGCTCTCCATGATTGCCGCGGCCCTCTGCCGCAAGCTCGGCGAGCGCCTGTCGATCCTCAACGAATGGACCATCGGCGTCTACCCGCGCAAGAAATGACGGGCAAACAAAAATCCTGTCCACATCGCAGTCTGCGGTGTGGGCAGGATTTTTTTATAATATCGATTCAGGCGCGGACCTTCTTGAAGAACTGGCTATCGGCCGTATCCGTCAGCCGCAGGTCGTAGCCGAGCGCGACCATCTCGCGCATCTTGATGAGCATGAGGTTGATGTTGCAGCGCAGGCGCTTCGAGATTGTCTCCATGTCCTCGCCCGCGCGCACGAGCCTGTAGACCTCGTCATTGTCGAGCAGGAGGTGCGCCGCGAAGGCATTTGCCTCGTACTCCGTGCGGCTGTTCATGCGGAAGAGCTCGAATTCCTGCAGGCCCGTCTTCGCGAGCTCGCGGTGCAGCTGGTCGTGGCCGATCTCATGCGCGAGCACCATCGGCAGCCAGTCCTCATCGAGGCGGCTGTTGAGGAAGATGAAGCGGTGGTGCCACTTGTTGAAGTACATGCCGAGCAGGTTCTTGTAATCATCTGCGAATTCGACATGGATGCCGAGCTCCTGCGCGAGTGCCAGCATATCATGGCCAGCAGATGGCTGGACCTTCCGCGCGGCCTGATAGAGCTGTATCGAATCCATCCAATCACTTCCTGTACTTTTTCGGCGTGTATTTCTGGTTGTCTTCCTTGGCCAGCCAGTAGGCCCGCTCGAGCGAGCGCATGACGGCCTCGCGGTCCTGGTCCGAGAGCTCGCCGCCCGCGAACATGCCCGCGAGCTGACTCACGAGCTCCTGGGCCTGCGCCATGCCGCGGCTGCCGTACTGCTCATGCGCCGCATCGAGAAACATCTCCTCATCCGTGTAGAGGTAGGTGACATCGACCTCGAAGAAGTCCGCGAGGACCTGGTACATCTCCTTCTTCTTCGGGTAGCGCTCCCCCGACTCATAGCCGCTGTACGTCTGGCGCGTGATGCCGCAGGCCGCCGCCACATCCTTCTGCGTGAGCCGGCGCGCGCGGCGCAGCTGCAACAGTTTATCACAGAATTTCACGATCATTCCCTCACTCTCAAATCATTGCTTTTATCATTCTATCATCGCTCTGCCTTACAGACAAGACAATCCCTCAGGCGATGTGGCGCCATGACAGCCGCCAATCGACAGGCGCCTCCGCATGCTGCGGCAGGGACTGGCGCACAGGGGCCGAGTGCACAGGGCGCACCGGGCGCTGCTGCACCGTCAGGTAGACGAGCATCAGCAGGTTGAGGAGCGGCAGGCACTGGCCGACGAGCACGAGCCGGCTCACGCGGCAGTCATTGCAGCGCCAAAGCGTGACGAGCAATAAGAGGAGCGCAAACGGCGCCGTGAACTCCAGTGACGCCAGGACGCCGACCTGATGCGCAAAGCAGAACGGGATGCCGCTGCCGAGGATGCTGAAGAGCCCCATGACGAGCCCCGTCGGCTCCGAGAGATACGGCTCGACTGTCTCGTACTCCCAAGCCGCGTAGTAGAGCGGCACCGAGATGTAGAGCAGGATACTCACTAAGGCAAAGGGCAGGCGCCCGATTTGTTTCGATAGGATCTGCATATAGAAAACCTCCTGTCATTATCTTTAACAATTGTAAAATTTACGCCTTAATATTAACATATGTCAGCGTATTTGTCAAAGTAGGCACGAGAATGTCAAACATCTTGTCAAACAAAAACAGGCCTGCATCTTTGCAGGCCTGTCCGTGCCAAGGCAACTCTCAGAGGTTCTCGAGCAGCCGTATCTCATTCTTCATGATGTAATTCTTCTTGTCCGGCATCCTGCCGTTGACGAGGTACTCGAAGGCAAGGTTGATGGCCATGCGCCCCTGCCGGACCGGATGCTGGTAGAGGATGGCCTTGACGATGCCCTGGCGCATCATCTCGACCGTCGAAGGCACGCTGTCGAACGCGATCGTCACGGGACGCTTCCCCTCCGGCAGCTGCATGATGGCGCGGCAGGCACCGTAGACGCCGGCCGCGAGCAGGAACATCGCCGAGATGTCCGGATGATCGTCGAGCAGGTTCTTCGTGCGCTCGTACGAGCAGATCTCATCGTCGCCGTTCTCGATGACGTCCACGATGGAGAAGCCAGGCAGGCTCTTCATGCGGTGCTCGAAGCCCTCCAGCCTCTCGCGGTGGCCGAGGACCTGCCGGCTGCCCATGACGATGCCAACCTTCGCCTGCTCGCCGAGCAGCGCATGCAAGAGCGCACAGGCCGTCTCGCCGCCGTTGAAGTAATCGCTGCCGACATAGCAGTGGCGCTTCGAGCTCTTGATGTCATTGACGACCGTCACGACAAAGATGCCTGCATCGACAAAGTCGTCAATGACCTGCGCGATGCGCGCATCGTCGATGGGGCTGATGATCAGGGCGTTGACCTTCCCCTTCATGAGCTCCATGAGGTGCAGCTGCTTGTCGACGTTGTAGCCCTTCATCGGGTAATAGTGGACCGTCAGGCCGTAGATGGCATAGGCCGCCGCCGCGCGGTCCATGCCGTGGATGACATCGTCAAAGAAGGCATTGCCCTCCGACGGCAGCAGGACCCCGATGACCGGATGATTCTTGCGCGCCGCCAAGGCCTTGCCCGCCGGGTTTGGCTCATAGCCGAGCTGCTCCGCCATCTTCTTGATCATCGCCGCCGTCTCTGCGTTGACCCTGCCGCGTCCGTTGAGTGCGCGGTCCACCGTGCCGCGCGAGACACCGCAGAGCTCTGCTATCTTCTTCATGGTAACCATGTATATATCCTCCAACGTGTAGCATGCGTTCCTGTCTTTATCCCTTATTTTAGCAGATTTGTGCGACTATGGCGACAATCATGCGCAAAAAGGCAAAAAGAAGCCTCACCACACGGCTGAGCCATGCGGTGAGGTTTCTCCCCCCTATCAAAACTTCCCTTCACGACGGGCAGATCATCAGAGCGTGAGGTTCTCCCCCTTGAGGCCGATGAACGCGCCGTCCTTGTCGAGGCCGCTCTCTTTGTGGGCAATCAACCACTTGTTGACCGCGAACAGCAGGCGGTCCTCCCCTTCCTTAGCGATGGGGTTCTTGAGCGCTTCATTCGTGCCGCGCGGCAGAGCGACGCCGCAGCGGAACTCCTTGCCGTCGATGCCGCACGGAGCGAAATGCAGCGTCGTCGCGTAGAGCTCTACTGCCGTGCCGGCCGGCACGAAGAAACACTCGACATTGCCCGTGTCGTACGTCAACGTCTTCGGGTCGATGTCCTGCTGGCGGCCGACCATCAGCACGAGGTCCGTCGCCGCGATGTCGATCTCCGACGAGCGGTGGTATTCGAGGGCGTTGAGCTTCTCGTTGTGGCCGCTGCAGTGGCCGAGCTCCGTCGGCATCTCGCCGTACGTCTTTTCTGTCAGTTCCTTGAAGAGCGGCAGTGCCTCGAACGATGCGACCGACGGCTCGTAGACCGTCCCCTTAGCCGGGATGTCGATTCCCTTCAGCGCCGTGCAGAATTCTTTCGTATCGAGCGGCAGGACGCGCCCATACGGGCGGAATGCTTCATCCGTTACAGATTTCATAGTATCTCTCCTCTGAATGTATCTACTAGACCGTATCATCATACGATTCATTTTACAGGATGCCCGGCCCCCGCAAAAGGACACGGGGCCCAATCCATCCATAAAGTCGTCTCATCTCTTGCAGTCAGCCAATCAGCAGCCGATGTCGCGCAGCTTCTTGCCAGACATGAGGTTCTTCTCGATCTGCTCGAGCGTGACGTTCTTCGTCTCCGGGACAAAGGCCATCGTCAGGACGATGAAGAAGGCATTGAGGCCAGCGTAGAGCCAGAACGTATGTGCCGAGCCGAGCGCATCGACGAGGGACAGGAACGTCGCGCCGACGATTGCGCAGGTGATCCAGTTCGTCATCGTCGAGCAGGCAATGCCGAACTCACGGCTCTTGAGCGGCTGGATCTCCGAGCAGAGGACCCAGACAATCGGGCCGGCGCTCATGCCGAAGCCCGCGATGCTGACCATCGTCATGACCGCAGCGAAGTAAGAGACCCACGCCGGTGCCGTGCCGCCTTCCAGCATGGACATGCAGACGCCGACAGCAGCCATCGAGAGCGCCATGACGCCGAAGCCAATCTTCAGGGCCGGCTTGCGGCCAGATTTATCGACCATGCCGATGGCAATGAACGTGGACAGCGTGAAGACAATACCGTTGAGGACCGTGCCGATCATCTGGTCTTCCGTGCTCGAGAAGCCCGCAAGGCTCAGGATCTTCGGCGAATAATACATGATGACATTAAAGCCCGTGAACTGCTGCATGGCCTGGAGCAGCACACCGAGGAATACGGCACGGCGAACGTTCTTGTTCGTCTTGAAGAGATGCCAGCCAGCCTGCTTGACCTTCAGCGTCTCCTTGATGTCAGCGAGTTCTTCTTCTGCAATCTTAGCACTGGCGTGCAGCGAGTTGAGGACCGTCGAGGCCTCAGCAAAGCGGCCCTTCGTCGCGAGCCAGCGCGGGCTGTCCGGCAGGCGCGAGACCGTCAGGATAAGGATGATGGCCGGGATGGCGATGACCGTCAGCATCATGCGCCAGTCACCCGAGTAGCTGAATGCCGTATCCGAGAGAAAAGCGGCCAGGATGCCGACCGTGACCATGAGCTGATAGCCCGAGATGACCTTGCCGCGCGCGTCCTTGTCCGACATCTCGGCGAGGTACAGCGGCGCCGTGTACGAGGCGATGCCGACCGAGAGGCCGAGGATCAGGCGGAAGCCGATGAGCATCGAAGCGCTCGCCGCCATACCAGAACCGACGCAGCCGACGATGAACAGCGAAGCGCCAATCAGCAGGCTCTTCTTGCGGCCGATGCCGCGTGCCAGGAACGACGCGATAATGGCGCCCGTCGCGGCGCCGACCATCATCGAGCTGACGACCCATTCCTGTTCCTGGCTCGAGAGCCCCCACTCCTGACTGATGAACGGCAGTGCGCCAGAGATGACGCCCTGGTCGAGACCAAAGAGCAGGCCTGCCATGCCGGCAGCAAAGTAGATACACTTGCGGACCCATGCAGCGCGCTTCTGAGCGGCGGCCTCCGTCTTGTTTTCCATGATTCCCTCCGTCATACGATACACTCCCTTAATCCATAAATACACCTATTAATCCATCAATACACCTATTCTCATAAAGCAGCCAGGTCCTCGTAGCAGTCCTTGAGCTGACGATAGAGCTTCTGATAGAGCGCGTGCCCCTTCTCGTAGTAGGCATGTGCTGCGGCATCCGGCTGGCACCAGGTATCCTGCTCAATGAATTCCTTGCATGCCGTCTGTACATCTGGGAAGATGCCGGCGCCGACACCGGCGAGGATGGCCACGCCGAGGGCCGGTCCCTCCTGCGCCTTGATCGTCTTGACCTCGCAGCCGTACATGTCCGCGAGCATCTGGCGCCAGATGCGGCTCTTGCCGCCGCCGCCGCAGGCCATCATCTCCTTGACGTTGATCTTCATCTCGCGTAGGATGTCGAAGCAGTCGAGCAGCGAGTAGCTGACGCCCTCCATGACGGCGCGCAACATGTCTGCCTTCGTGTGGATGGCCGAGAGGCCGAAGAACACACCGCGGCAGTTCGGATTGAGATGCGGCGTGCGCTCGCCCATCAAGTACGGCAGGTAGATCAGGCAGCGGCTGCCGATCGGCACCTTCGCGACATCCTCATTGATGAGGTCATAGGAGTCCACACCGAGGCGCACCGCCTTGTCCTTATAGCTCTCTGCGAGATTATCGCGGAACCAGCGCAGCGAGAGGCCCGCCGCCTGCGTGACCCCCATGACGTGCCAGCAGCCTGGCACCGCACAGCAGAAGGTGTGCACGCGGCCCTTCGGGTCGATGTGCGGCTCGCTCGTGTGCGCGAAGACGACGCCGCTCGTGCCGATCGTCGTGAAGGCCCGCCCTTCAAAGACGATGCCCGTGCCGACCGCCGCTGCCGCATTGTCGCCAGCGCCGCCGACGACGACAGTATCTACTGACAATCCCGTTTTTTCCGAAAATTCTTTGCTGATGGTGCCCGTGACCTCCGGCGATTCGTAGACCTTCGGCAGCAGAGCCTTGTCGATGTCGAGTTTCTCGAGGATCTCATCCGACCAGCAGCGGTGCGGGACATCTAAGAGCTGCATGCCGCTCGCATCGGATACCTCCGTCGCATACTCCCCCGTCATGCGGAAGCGGATATAATCCTTCGGCAAGAGGATGTGACGGCAGCGGCGGTAGTTCTCGGCCTCGTGGTTGCGGATCCAGAGGATTTTCGACGCCGTGAACCCCGTCAGCGCCGGGTTCGCCGTGATCTCGATGAGGCGCTCGCGGCCGACGCGCTCCGTGATCTCCTCGCATTCCTTGCCCGTGCGCTGGTCACACCAGATGATGGACGGACGGATGACTGCATTGTCCTTGTCGAGCATGACGAGGCCGTGCATCTGCCCCGAGAGGCCGATGCCCTTGATGTTCTCCGCCGGGACGCCGGAATCCTTGACGACTTTGCGGATCGTCACCAGCACCGCATTGTACCAATCGAGCGGCTCCTGCTCCGCCCAGCCGTTCTGCGGCTGATAGAGCGGATATTCCTGCGAAGCCGACGTGACGACATGACATTTCTCATCGAATAAGACCGTCTTCGTTGCCGAAGTGCCGATATCAATACCAATCAGATAGCACATGATTTCTTCCTCCTTTGTGCCCGCCTCACTTTTGCGTGCACATGAACGCTTTCCATGTACTCAATATAGCACAAGAAAAATCGCGAGTCAATACGGTAATTCGATTTTTATTTCATCGTATTCAGCAGATTTTCTCACGATTGCAACGCATTCATCGTTCATCTCATCGCCTTTTTTGCGCCATTAATTAGTAGGAAATGGTCATCTCTGCATAAAACGAGCAGGAATACATAAAAATCGAATAAAACAATTGACAAATCCTTCCGCCAGTGCTATTCTAATAACCGTGATGAGCGTGCACATGCACGCTAAGAAAAATCGTCAATCTTCGACACTGTGTATGGTATCAGGAGTCAAGCAATCCAAAGGAGCGTTACACCATGAACATGAGCAATATCCCCGATCTCAAATGCGGCATCATCTCGGTCAGCCGTGACTGCTTCATCATTTCCCTCTCGGAGAACCGCCGTCAGGCCATCGTCTCGGCCTACACGAAGAAGTACGGTGACTTATATGAAGTGAAAAAGACCGTCGAGAACGAGAAGGACATGCTGGCCGCCGTCAAGGAAGCCAAGGACACCGGCTGCAATGCCCTCGTCGTCTTCCTCGGCAACTTCGGCCCGGAGACGCCGGAGACCTTGATTGCCCGTGAGTTCGACGGCCCGGTCATGTACGTGGCCGCTGCGGAAGAGACCGGCAAGAACCTCATCAACGGCCGCGGCGATGCCTACTGCGGCATGCTCAACTGCTCGTACAACCTCGGCCTGCGCCACCTCAAGGCCTTCATCCCCGAGTATCCGGTCGGCACGGCAGAAGAGCTCGCCGACATGATCGCCGAGTTCCAGCCCGTCGCACGCACGCTGCTCGGCCTCAAGGACCTCAAGATCATCACGTTCGGCCCGCGCCCACAGGACTTCTTCGCCTGCAACGCCCCGATCCAGCCGCTCTACGACCTCGGCGTCGAGATTGAGGAGAACTCCGAGCTCGATCTGCTCGTCGCTTACCGCGCCCATGAGAACGACCCACGCATCAAGGATGTCGTCGCCGACATGACGGCAGAGCTCGGCAACGAGGGCGGCAACCCGTATCCGGACCTGCTGCCGCGCATGGCTCAGTATGAGCTCACACTCATGGACTGGATGGAAGAGCACAAAGGCGCGCGCAAGTACGTCGCCTTTGCCAACAAGTGCTGGCCAGCCTTCCCGACGGAATTCCGCTTCGAGCCGTGCTACGTCAACAGCCGCCTCGTCTCGCGCGGCATCCCGGTCGCCTGCGAAGTCGACATCTACGGCGCCCTCTCCGAGTACATCGGCCTCTGCGTCTCGCAGGATGCCGTCACGCTGCTCGACATCAACAACTCCGTGCCGAAAGACCTCTTCGAGGCAAACATCAAGGGCACGAAAGACTACACGCTCCAGGATACCTTCATGGGCTTCCACTGCGGCAACACCCCGCTCTGCAAACTCCGCAAGGGCGGCGTCAAGTACCAGCTGATCCAGAACCGCCTGCTCGAGAACGGCAACACGCCGGACATCACCCGCGGCACCCTCGAAGGCGACATCGCCGACGGCGACATCACCTTCTTCCGCCTCCAGAGCACGTCCGATGGCCAGCTGCGCGCCTACATCGCCGAGGGCGAAGTCCTGCCAGCAGCCACGAACTCCTTCGGCGGCATCGGCATCTTCGCCATCCCGCAGATGGGCCGCTTCTACCGCCACGTCCTCATCGAGAAGCACTTCCCGCATCACGGCGCCGTCGCCTTCGGCCACTTCGGCAAGACGATCTTCTCCATCCTCAAGTACCTCGGCGTCGCCGACGTCTCCTTCAACCAGCCCAAAGGCATGCTCTACCCGAGCGAGAACCCCTTCGCTTAATCAAGCACTTCCCTTTCAAAGTGACCATACCATAGAAAGAGAGCCGCAGACCAGTTGGCCTGTGGCTCTCTTTCTTTTCGTATTCACTTGCCTTCGTCATCCTGTTCCCGGATCTTGCAGAGGATGGCGTCGTGGCGGTCCCAGAAGCCGGTCTGCTTCGATGCGGCGGTCTGGAGCCGCGGGAAGCGGGCGATGATCTCCAGGATGCTGCGCTCGGCGAGATCAAGGAAGCTCTCATAGGTCAGCTGCAGAAAACTTTTGCGGCTGCTGATGAGGCTTGCGCCGTGCTGGGTGTCGTAGGGCATGCCGGGCACGAGCTCGTCATAGGGCGGCTCATCCGAAGCTTCATCATGCGGGAAGAACGGGCTCATCGTGACCGCGAGCTCATCATCAGCCAGCCACTCAATCTGGATGTCGTAACAGACGTCGCCGATGCGCGCCTGGCCGAAGTACTCGCCGCCCGGCAGCACGGCCTGCCAGTCATGGAGCAGGCGCCAGCGCAGCTCTAAGAAATCCGCGAGCGAGAAGTGCGACCAGTCGATGCGCCCGACTTCTGCCATCGTCTTCTCCACCCCGCTCATGGATTCTGGTCCACGACGGCTTCAATCAGGATGGTCGTGACCTGCTTTTCCGGGTTGACCGCCTTGAGGAAAGTCCACGTGCGCTTCGTCTCCTCGCGCGGCAGGCGGGCGGCCAACAGGGTGTCATTCGTCAGCGAGAGGCGGTCAAAGGCCTGATTCGCAAAGAAGAGGTTGTTCTCGTCGGCTTTGAGGCCGAGTGCCGTCAGCGTGCAGTCAAAGACACCGCGCAGCTTTTCCTGCTCAGCCGCATCGATGGCACCGTGATGCGCGATGACGATGTTCGAGAGGCGGCCGACCTGATTCGCGTTGATGATCATGACGGTGCTCGCGTCAATCCCGGCAAAGTACGAGATGTAATTGCCCTGCACGCGCTTCATCAGGTCCCCGGCAATCGGATAGGCGCTGACCTTGTTGTAAGCCGCGGCAAAGCCATCCGCATCGAGGCTGTCTTCCAGCTGCACCTTCGTCTCCGTCAACTCATTGAGGCCCGCTGCCTGCGTGACCGAGATAGACGCCACCAGCAGGAGCAGCGCCAGTAAGCATGTGCTGATTTTCTTCATGGTATTCCCCCATTCATCTAATTCGTGATTCTGCTTAGATTTTATCACAAACGCCAGTCTATCTCCATCCTCGCGGTGAAATAACGTGTCGTCTCCATCTCAAAATGTTCGATTTCTTGCAAGCAGCTCCCTTGCTTCTCCAATATGTAACTAGGATCAATCCGCTGGGTGCCAGTATTCAGGCCCCGGCCAGCCGTAGAAGATGCGATGCTGGGTGGTGATCCAGTCGTGGTCTTCTGCTTTCAGCAGGACCATGTTGTCTGGTGTATCGGCTCCCCCTTCGGAGAGTGGCACGACATGGTGAAGCTCCCAGCCTGTGGGAATGCGCTCGAGACCGTGCTGTGCGAGAAAATCCAGGCGCGCATCCTGACTGCGCATGACTTCGCTGAGATGATGCGTGCCGCGGAATTCACCGGCTTCTGCGAGCTCTGCCAGATTGTTTGGTGAATCATCGAGCAGCATGCCGTCCTCGACGCCTGGCATATCATCGATGTCGGTAACGGGAAGAAGATCCCCGGCACCACTTGCATCAGGCAGATCATCGTTATCCGGCGACAAGTCGCTATAGCCGACTATGTCGCTAGTACCATCACTTCGAGATGCTTCCACCTTGCTTGTACCTGCACCATCATCTGATTCAATTGCATCAACCGCCTCCGAAGCCACGAGTATCGTCCCTCCGATCACGGCACAGTTGCGCAGGCCACGGCGGAATTTCTTCGCTGCTTTTGTATCATCCGTGCAGGCCGCCTTCACGCCATTGCAGACCGTACCGGCCGCTGTGGCCGCCGCTTTAGCGGCGCCCTTTACGCGGCGCACCTGCATCTCTGCGATTTTCTTCCCCGCAGCCTTGTAGTTGCCGTCCTTCGCCTGTTGGCCGGCCTCGTAGTAGTCACATGCCTTGCGCGCCATGCACCCCGTCACGCTCTTGGCGATGGTCCAGACGAGACTGGCTGCACCTCCGATGATGCGCCCTGCCTGATACACCGTCTGGCGGACCTCTTCCTGCCCTTCCTCGCTCTCGCTGTAGTAACGGATGCGCTCCTGCAGTTCATCTGCAGTCTGCTTCAGCCTCTGCTCTACATTCAGTGGCTGCTCATTCTGATTTTTATCATCACCCATGGTAATCCCCCCTATTATCCTTTCACTTCCCTTTTTCAATGTCTATGATAGCAGAGGGCGTCTCATGGATTGTGTCAAAAAACATGTGAGCTTTCAGGCAAACTCGGGAAAGGCCGGTCCGTCGGCACTAGCTCATATTGCAAGAGCGTCGTCTCGTCGATAAAGCCACCATTATCAGAGGCACCATTCTCGGCGCAGGCAGAAATTTTTGTGCCGACTGCACCTTTCTCAAGGTCAGCAGCTTTGCTCGAGAAAACCTGCAGCAGGCAGAGCAGCGCAAAGGCCGCCGAGCTCTTCAGCGACTTGATGGCATACGTCCGCGCGAGATCATTGAACGCGCTATGATACGAATCGCCCTTGAGACTGTGGATCTCACGGTGGCCCTGCCGCACTGCCTGCAGCCTGTCCTCCGGCAGGAAAAACCGCACCCGCGCCAAGTTGTCCTCATAACTCCGCGCGCTTTGCCCCAATTGCCGCGCTAGATATTGTTTATGATAGCAGCCATACGAGATATACCGCAGGAACATCCGCAGCTTATCGTAATCCGCGATGTACTTGTTCCAACCGCGGCGCTTCCTGCCTGCCATACCGTCATCCCCTTTCAATCATCCGCCATATTCGATCATTCTTTCTTATTCTAGCACAGGTTCAGCAGCAGCCGTTAGCTCCGCAGCGAAACTTCACTTTTTTTGACTGGCGAATTGTCAAGCTAAGTGCAACACCTTTGAGAAATAGACCTCATATGGTGT
>ERZ1023848.218-NODE-218-length-22187-cov-20.028285_pt1 | contig 22187 bp, 14 predicted proteins | sample MGYA00380385_ERZ1023848 | MGnify/ENA primary metagenome ERZ1023848 (study PRJEB33179, sample SAMN07449069) | human gut metagenome | biome: Human-gut; feature: Human associated habitat; material: Faeces | host: Homo sapiens | place: India:Kasaragod | collected...
GCCATGTACACCGCACTTACATTGCGCAGCGCGTGCAGCTCTTCAAGCTGCAAACCCGCAATGTTGGGGGTCGAGGGGGACTCCCCTCGCCTTTCTCTTGGGGTTCCAAAGGGGATATTCTCTTTGGAAAGAGAATATCCCCTTTGACTGCGCACTCCCATGCCAATGGGAGACACCCCCCGCAGCGCTTCGCGCTGCACCCCCGCGCCCCAACGGGGCGCGCAAGAAACTCCCCCTTACGGGGAAAGTGAGGAACACCTAATGATTTTCAAAAAATCCGGCCCGCCGGAATGGCTGCTCGTCTGTTTGGGCAACTACGGCAAGCAGTATGAAAACACCCGCCACAACATCGGCTTCATGGCCGCGGAGCGTCTGATCGACAAGCGCGATCTGCGCTGCAACCGCCTGCGCTTCCGCGCGCTGACGGAGGTCATCGAATTTGGCGGGGCGAACGTGCTTTTGATGATGCCGCAGACCTACATGAACCTCTCCGGCGAGGCTGTGGGCGAGGCGGCGCGGTTCTATAAAATTCCCGCTGACCACGTCATCGTCATCTCCGACGATATTTCGCTCCCGCTCGGCAAGCTCCGCGTGCGCGGCAGCGGCAGCGCAGGCGGACACAACGGTCTCAAGAACATCATCGCGCACCTCGGCACCGACGCTTTCCCGCGCGTCAAGGTCGGTGTCGGCGCGCCGGAGCACGACATTGTCGACTGGGTCATCGGCCCGTTCACGGCCAATGAGCGCAAGGTCATCGACGGTGTGCTCGACCGCGCGCTCGGCGCGGCGGAGTGCATCATCACCGACGGCGTGAGCGCCGCGCAGAACCGCTACAACGGCTGAACGCTTTTTGCCGCCAAAATTTAAAAAATCGACATAGACTTTTTGCCAAAAGCCTATATAATAAAATGACTGACGACCACGGGCATGACCCGCCGCGGCTGCGGCGGATCTGCCCTTTTGCGCGCTGCGGGAGGAGGGATACGGCATGGCGCAGGGGATGAACAAACTCAATGAAGCGCTCGCATCTCTTCCCGAGGTGCGCGAGCTGCTGCTCTCGCTTGACGCGGGCACATCGCCCATCGCCGTGTCGGGCCTTTCGGGTGTGCACCGCGCGCAGCTCACCGCTGCCGTGCGGCACAAGACACAGCGCCCGCTTTTGATCGTCTGCGCGGATGAAAACGAGGCAAACCGCATGGCGGGCGACCTGCACGAGCTGCTCGGCGAGGACGTGAGCCTGCTGTTCGCGCGCGAATGGCAGCTGCGCGACCGCGTGTTCGCCTCCCACGGCTGGGAGCAGCAGCGCATCGGCTCGCTGTGCAGCCTTGCCGCCGGAAAAGCGCCGATCCTGGTCGCGACGGTCGACGGCCTGATGCAGCGAACGCTCCCGCCCGACGCGCTGCGCGGCGCGGTGACGGACATTTCGCTCGGCGACCGCTTTGACCTGAACGCGCTCTCGAAAAAGCTTGTCGAAAGCGGCTACACGCGCGCGGAAACGGTCGAGGGCGTCGGCCAGTTCGCGCTGCGCGGCGGCATTCTCGACGTCTGGTCGCCGCTGAGCGCGCCCGTGCGCGTCGAGTTTTTCGACGATGAGGTCGACGCGATGGGCGAATTCGACGTGACGACCCAGCGCCGCACGCAGAACGTCAAATCCCTGACCGTCCTGCCCGCGGCAGAGGTGCTGCCCGCCCTCTCGGACGGCGGGCGCGAAAAAATGCTCGAGCGCCTTGGGCGCGCCGCGCAGAAAATCGCGAAAAAGGCCGAGGACAGCCCCATCGTCCAAACGCTGCGCAGCGACATCGAGAGGCTTCGTAACGACCTGCCGCTCGGCGGCATGGACCGGTATCTCGCCGCGTGCTACCCCGACGAAGTCTGCGCGCTCGACTATCTTTCACCCGACACGCTGATTGCCGTCAGCGACGGCATGCGCGTTTTGGAACGCAGCAAGAACTACCACTGGGAGCTCTCCGAGGACGTAAAGCCCCTGATCGAAGAGGGCATTTTGTGCGGCGAATTCGCCGCGCTCGCGCTCAGTCAGGAGGCATTGAGCCATCGCATGGGCACGTTCCCCGTGCTTCTGCTCGATTCGCTCCCCACGTCGCGCAATCTGCTGCCGCCGAGGGCCATCCTCAGCATGAACGCGCGCTCGCTGCCGTCGTATGGCGGCAGCCTCGAGACCGCCGCGGGCGACATGGAGCGCTATCTTGGCGCAGGCTGCGGCGTGCTCGTTCTCTGCGGCAACGAAACGCGCGCGAAAAACTTCCGGCGCCTTTTGGAAGAGCGGAACATCCGCGCGCAGCTCAACTTGAAAAACGACCGTCTCCCCGCCCCGCACGAGACCGTCATCGGCCTCGGCGCGCTGAGCGCGGGCAGCGAATATCCACAATTAAAGCTCGTCATCCTGACCGAGGGCCAGCTGACCGCTCCCCTCTCCGGCAAGCGCGCAAAGGCGCGGCCGAAGAAAGAGACGTCGGCCCGCGCTGCGCTGCGGTCCTATGAAGACCTCTCCCCCGGCGATCTCGTCGTGCATGTCCACCACGGCATCGGCCGCTTTGCGGGCATCGAGCGCATGCGCGTCGACGGCGTGGACAAGGACTATATCAAGATCTGCTACGCGGGCAACGACAGCTTATACGTCCCCGCGACGCAGCTCGACATGGTGTCGAAATACATCGGCGGCCATGGCGAGGACGAGGACGGCCAAATACGCACGAAGCTCAGTAAGCTCGGCGGCACGGACTGGTCGCGCGCGAAGACGAAGGCGCGCGCCGCGGCAAAGGACCTTGCCAAGGGTCTCATCGCGCTCTACGCTGAGCGCCAGCGCCGTCCTGGCTTCGCCTTCTCGCCCGACTCCCCGTGGCAGAAGGAATTTGAAGAGGCCTTCGACTACGAAGAGACCGACGATCAGCTCCGCGCCATCGCCGAGATCAAGGCCGACATGGAGCGCAGTACGCCGATGGACCGCCTGCTCTGCGGCGACGTCGGCTACGGCAAGACTGAGGTCGCACTGCGCGCCGTGATGAAGTGCGTGCTCGACGGCAAGCAGGCGGCCATCTTAGTGCCGACCACCGTGCTCGCCCAGCAGCACTATGCGACGGCGCTGAACCGCTTCCGCTCGTTCCCCGTGCGCATCGAAGTCCTCTCGCGCTTCAAAACGCCGGCGCAGAAGAAACAAATTTTACAGGACGCCGCCGCGGGAAAGATCGACTTACTCATTGGCACGCACTCGCTGCTGCAAAAGAGTTTGCACTTCAAGGACCTCGGCCTTCTCATCATCGACGAGGAGCAGCGCTTCGGCGTAACGCACAAGGAAAAGCTCAAGGAGCTCTCGCGTCAGGTCGACACGCTGACGCTCTCGGCAACGCCCATCCCCAGAACGCTCAACATGGCGCTCTCGGGCATCCGCGACATGTCGACCATCGAGGTCCCGCCCGTCGACCGCCAGCCGGTGCAGACCTATGTGCTCGAGCATAACTGGAGCGTCATCGCCGACGCCATCCGGCGCGAGCTCGCGCGCGGCGGGCAGGTCTACTACATGCACAACCGCGTCGAGACCATCGACCGCTGCGCCGCGACACTCAAAAAGCTCCTCGGCGACGACGTCGCCATCGGCGTCGCGCACGGCAAGATGGACGAAAAGGGCCTGTCGTCCGTGATGCAGCAGCTCTCGGACGGAGAAATTCAGGTGCTCGTCTGCACGACGATCATCGAGACGGGCATCGACATTCCGAATGTCAACACCCTCATCATCGAGGACGCCGACCGCCTCGGCCTCGCCCAGCTGCACCAGATCCGCGGGCGCATCGGCCGCAGCGCGCGCCGGGCGTATGCCTATATGACCTACCGCGCGGGCAAGATCCTCACCGAGGTTGCGGCCAAGCGCCTGACGGCCATCCGCGAATACGCGGAGTTCGGCTCGGGCTTCCGCATCGCGATGCGCGACCTTGAGATTCGCGGCGCGGGCAATTTGCTCGGCCCCGAGCAGTCGGGCTACATGATGAGCGTCGGCTACGATATGTACTTGCAGCTCCTGGAAGAGGCCGTACTCGAGCAGCGCGGTGAAAAAGCGCCGCAGCGCACCGAATGCTCGGCAGACCTCACAGTCTCGGCGAACCTTCCGGAGAGCTACATTCCCTCGGGCGAGCAGCGCATGGATATCTACCGCCGCATCGCGGCGCTGCGCACCGCCGAGCAGTCGCAGGAGCTGCTCGACGAGCTCATCGACCGCTACGGCGAGCCGCCCCAGCCGGTCCTCAAGCTCATGGACGTCGCGCTTTTGCGCGCGGAGGCCGTGCAGATCGGTGTGAGCGATATCTCGCAGCGCGGCAGCGAGATCACCTTCACCTTTGCCGCGTCCGAGGCAGTCCCCGTGAAGGCCGTGATGGCCCTCTGCTCACTGCCGAAGAACCGCCGTCGGCTCACGCTCTCCGCCACGGGGACGGAGCCGAAGCTCCTGCTGCGTCTTTCGCTGGGCGAGGACGCATTGGATACAGCCTTGACGCTGGTCGGAGACCTGCGTGTGAATAAGGAAGAAAACGAAAAAGAGGTAACATTATGATCAAAAAGAGATTGCTTTCGTTCCTTGGCGCGGCGGCCATCACCGCGGCGCTCACCTTTGCCGTCGTGTCGCTCTCGCCCTCGAACGGCTTCACCTCCGGCACGATGCAGGAGGGTCTCTGCTACGAAGCGACCGGCGTCGCGCCCGACGCGATCGTCGCAAGCCTGAACGGCAACGGCGCGAGCGCCGACCTTGTCGCATACTGGATCGGCTACGACGTGTCGTATCTCAACAGCTACATGCAGTATTACACCGGCTCGTCCATCAACTGGGACGACACCCTCTCCGACGGCATGAGTGTCGCCGACTATGTGAAAGCAAGCGTGCTCTCGTCCGTCAAGCAGCACTTGGTGCTTGAAAATCTCGCCAGCAAGTACGGCGTGACGCTTACCGCCGAGCAGGAGGCCGCCATGGCCAAGAGCGACCAGAGCTACATTGACCAGTACGGCAGCGAGGAAGCTTTTGAGGCCGAGATCGCCAAGCTCGGCATGCGCCGCGAGACCTATGACCGCGTCGCGCGCTCGAACTACCTGTATCAGGATCTCTATGAGCTCTACAATACCGAGGGCAGCGCGCTCTTCGCCTCCGACGAGGACCTCGCCGTCTACGCCGCCGAGCAGGGCTACATCACGGCGGACCACATCCTGCTTGCGACGAAGGACGTGACGACCGGCGAAGCCCTCACCGACGAGCAGAAGGCCGAAAAGAAAGCGCTCGCTGAGGGGCTCGTCGAAAAGCTCAATTCCTACACCGGCGACGACATCGCCTCCTACTTTGCCGAGCTCGCCGACGAGTACAGCGAGGACCCCGGCCGCGAGAGCCATCCCACGGGCTACACCTTCACGACCGGCTCGATGGTGCAGGAGTTTGAAGACGCCGCCTACGCGCTTTCCGAGGGCGAGGTGAGTGAAGTCGTCGAATCCAGCCTCGGCTATCACATCCTGCTCCGCCTGCCGCTCGACAAGGCCGCAGCCGCCGATGAGGTGCGCGACGATTACTTCACGAACTTCATCGCCGAGCAGGTCGACGCCGCCGCGATGGCGACGAGCGCGGACTATGATAAGCTCGACCCGCAGACGATCTACGAGGCGATCGTCGCCGCGCAGGCGGAGGGTTAAATCGCAGCGCGGCGCACTGTACGGCGCTTGCGCCCGCGAGGGCGCGTGAGGGGCAGCCCGAAAGGGCTGCTTCCTTTTTGCGTCTCGGCAGGGGCACTGCATTTTTCCCTGCACCGTGCAGAGGAGAAAATAAAAAGGAGACCTCTTTCGAGGTCTCCTTTTATTTTCAGGGGTTAGCGGTGCTTTAGCACTTCTCGAAGATGGTGGCAACGCCCTGGCCGCCGCCGATGCAGAGGGTGGCAAGACCCTTCTTGGCGTCGTCGCGCTTGAGCATTTCGTGCAGCAGGGTGACGATGATACGAGCGCCGGAAGCGCCGACGGGGTGGCCGATGGAGATCGCGCCGCCGTTGACGTTGACCTTGCTCATGTCGAAGTGCAGCTCACGGGCGACCGCGATGGACTGCGCCGCGAAGGCTTCGTTGGCCTCGACGAGGTCGATATCGTCGATGGTCAGGCCGGCCTTCTGCATGGCCTGACGGGAAGCGGGCACGGGGCCGACGCCCATGATCTTCGGGTCGACGCCGCCCTGGCCCCAGCTGACGAGCTTGGCCATGGGCTTGAGGTTGTACTTCTTCACGGCCTCGCCGGAAGCGAGGACGATGGCGGCAGCGCCGTCGTTGATGCCGGAGGCGTTACCGGCGGTGACGCGCTGGACGTGCTTCTTGGTATCGGCTTCGTGGATGCCGGTGGGCTCGAAGGTGTGGACGATCTCGTCCTCAACGCCCTCGGGGCCGACGGGGAACGCGCCGCGCAGCTTGGCAAGACCCTCGACGGTGGAACCGGCGCGGGGGAACTCGTCCTTCTTGAACTCGACGATCTCCTTCTTGACCTTCACGGGGACGGGAACGATCTCATCGTCAAAACGGCCGGCAGCCTGAGCAGCCTCGGTCTTCTGCTGGGAGGCAGCGCCGAAGGCGTCGAGCTCTTCGCGGGTGATGCCCCAAACATCGCAGATGTTCTCGGCGGTGGTGCCCATGTGGTAGTTGTTGAACGCATCCCACAGGCCGTCCTTGATCATGGTGTCGACAAGCTTCTTGTCGCCCATGCGGGCACCCCAGCGGGCGTCGGGAGCAGCATAAGGAGCGGCGCTCATGTTCTCGGTGCCGCCGCAGACGACGATATCGGCATCGCCGGCGAGGATGGCGCGGCCAGCCTCAATGACGGACTTCATACCGGAGCCGCAGACCATACCGACGGTATAGGCGGGGACGGAATAGGGGAGACCGGCGCCCACGCCGACCTGACGGGCGACGTTCTGACCAAGACCGGCGGTCAGGATGCAGCCGAACATCAGCTCATCGACATTCTCGGGAGCGACATTCGCGCGCTTGAGGGCTTCCTTCACAACGATGGAGCCGAGCTGAGCGGCAGGGGTGTTCTTCAGGGAACCGCCGAAGGAACCGACAGCGGTACGGCAGCAGTTGACGACGTACAATTCTTTCATTTGACTTCTCCTTTAAAATTTGTAAATCCGGAATGAGATCCGATTTTCTTCGATTTTGATTATACACACAGAAAAATGAAAAATCAACTGCAAAGTTGCGAAAAATATAGGCAATTTTGATTTTTTTCTTTCATTTCGTTAACTATTTAACAAGAATGAAGAATATCTTGCACCACGGGATCGTTTTGCACCCAAAGGCGCAGGGAAAGCAGCACCGCTGGCGCTGCATGGGATAAGGGGGCCATTCTCTCGTGTGAGACAATGGCCCCCTTTCCCGCGTCTCCACACGCTGTTGGAATAAAAAGCAGCAGCTCTGCCTGGCTGTCCCCCCGCGCCCAAGGGCGCAAAAAAGGGACGCCTCTTTCGAGGCGTCCCTTTTAATAAGTAGTTTCTACGAAACAGAAATAACTTAGAACTTGGGCTTCTGGGCCTTGACCTTGGGCTCCTGGCCGTTGCAGACGGCGACGATGTCGTTGGCAACGCTGGTGCAGCAGTTGAGAACGCTCTGCTCGGTGGTGGCGGCCATGTGCGGGGTCATGATGACGTTGTCGAGGTTGAACAGCTCGCGGCTGGACTCCTGGATGGGCTCATGCTCGAACACGTCGAGACCGGCCTGGAACAGCGTGCCGTCCTTCAGGCACTCGACAAGCTCGTTCTCCTTGATCAGAGCGCCGCGCGCGCAGTTGATGAAGGAAGCGGTGGGCTTCATCCAGCTGAACTGCTCACGGCCGATGGAGTGCTCGGTGGAGGGAACGACAGGCAGATGCACGGACACGAAGTCGGCCTGCTCCCAGACCTCCTTGGCGGTGGCCTTCAGCTCGCACAGATCGCCGATCTTGTCCTGCGTGAGGTACGGATCGTAGCCGATGACGTTCATGCCGAAGCCGTACTTGCACTTCTGCATGGCGAGCTGGGAGATACGGCCGCAGCCGATCATACCGAGGGTCTTGCCGCCGAGCTCATAGGTGTGCTCCATGCCCATGCGGACAAGGAAGTTGCCGCTGCGGAACTGACGGTCGACATAGGTGAAACGCTTGGCGCACATGAGCATCAGCATGACGGCGTGCTCGGCGACGGCGTTGGCGTTGCCGGCAGGCGCGTAGACAACGGTGATGTCCTTGGCGTGGGCGTGGTCCATGTCGATGTTATCGAGGCCGGCGCCCTGCTTGCCGATGACCTTGAGGTTCTTGCAGGTGTCCATCATCTTGGCGGTGATGGGCTCGGTGCGGCACATGATGGCGTCGGGCTGGAACTCGGCGAGCTCCTTGACGTAGGTCTCCTCGTCGTTATGGCTGCACAGCTTCACTTCAAAGTCGTTGGACTCGAAGATGTGCGTGGCCACCTCGTTGAGCTCGATGGTGTAGTAAACTTTGAACTTTGCCATGATAAAGATCTCCTCTCAAATTTTTATTTATTGAATTGCCAAATGATTTCATACGGTTTCTTCATTATACCTTGCGCTTTGCACAAAAGCAAGCGATTTTCAGAAAGATTTGCAAGAACTTATTCAAATAATTGAACAGCATCTTTCATTTTGACGATTTGCCGTCATGTCTTTCCCCTGTTTTCTGCAATTTTCGCTGCAAAACAAAAAAGGACATAAAAGGCGCTTGACAAACTACTACATATGTAGTATATAGTTATCAACGACAAATGTAGTAGATCATCTAAGGAGGTCAACCCATGGACGATAAAAAGAGACTGCCCGATGCGGAGCTTGCCGTGATGCAGGCTATCTGGGCCGTCGGCGGCGAGGTCAGCCGCGGCGATCTCGACGGCGCGCTCGCGAGCCACGGCTGGAGCGCCAACACCGTCAACACCTACCTTACTCGCCTGTGCGAAAAAGGATTCCTCTCGAGCCGCCGCGAGGGGCGGAACAATTTGTACACGCCGCTCGTCTCAAAGGACAGATACCTCGAATTTGAGAGCCGCAGCGTCCTGAAGCGGCTCTACGGCGGGTCGCTCGGCAGCTTCGTCGCGGCGCTGAACGCCGAGCAGCCGCTCGAACAGAGCGAGATCGACGAGCTGCGGCAGTTTTTGGACGATATGAGCCGATAAACGGCGATAAAAAGGAGGACGCACCATGGAAACATTTCTGCTGAATCTGTTGAAAACTTCCCTGTTAGGTTCCCTCGCCATTCTGGCGATGCTGGTACTCAAACCCCTCTGGCGCGAGCGCTACCGCGCGAAAACGCGCTGCTGGCTGTGGCTGGCGCTGGCGGTCTTTTTGCTGCTGCCGGTCGATTTTTCGGTGAAAAACGCGCCGGTGCAGGCCGCGCCGCCGAAAGACTACACCCTCTTTGTCGGCACGGATAAGACGACCATCCAATCGACCGACAACCTGTTTGGCGACATGGCCGAAAAAAGCGGCCAGTCCCCCGCACAGGTGCGCGACACGATCATCCAGCGCCCCGTGACGAATCCCGAGCAGAAGACGACGCGCTACATCCCCGTGACGACGATCTTATTCTACGGCTATCTCGCGGGCGCGGCGGCGTTCCTGTTGTATCAGGGTGTCTCCTACGCCCTCTTCCGCCGCACGGTGCGCCGCTGGAAGAGAGACGTCGCCCGCGCGGACTACGCCGCGATGCTCTCTGACACGGCGCGCGACTTAGGCGTGAGCGCGCCGGAGATGATCGTCTGCGAGGCCATCTCCACCCCCGCGGTGACGGGCCTGCTGCGCCCGCGGCTGCTCCTTCCCCACGAGCACTACGACGTGCAGGAGCTGCGCTACATCCTGCGCCATGAGCTGTGCCACCTCAAGCGGCGCGACATGCTCTTAAAGCTCGTGCTGCTCGCGGCCAACGCGATGCACTGGTTCAACCCCGTGGTGTATCTGATGCTGCGTCAGGCGGACGAGGACATCGAGCTCGCCTGCGACAGCGCGGCGACCGACGGGCTCGAACTCCCCGAGCGCGCGGCTTACAGCCGGACACTGCTCGCCGCCGTGCAGTCCAGCGTGCGGGCGCTGCCCGCGACGACGTGCTTCGGCGGCACGGTCGAGCGTCTGAAGCGCCGCATCACGAACGTGCTGGGCGCGCAGAAAAAGCGCGGCCTCGGCGTTGTCGCCCTCGTGCTGGCGCTGACGCTGACGGCGGGCTGCGCCGTCGGCTGGGGCGAGCGCGCACAGACGCAGAAAAATGATGACCCGTTTGCCGACAAGAGCTATACGGTCGACATACTCTTATATGAAGCGCCCGCCTTTACGGACGGCTTTACGGACGGCACTTACCCCTCCTTCCGCACCACGACAAATACTGCCGGAGAAAAGTATGTGACGCTGTGCGACGCCTGGGGCTCCACATCCATTTACGGCCCGATGGAGGAATACACGCTGGAAAAGCAGTCCTTCTACGCGCTCTTCGGCAGCACCAAAGCTTCGCCGGTCGACGATCTCATACAGAACAACAAGTCCGCTTGGAGCGGCCATTGCGAAGAGGCAAGTGACGGTCAACCGAATCAGGTCTATCTTCTGAAGCAAAAGGACGGCTCGGTCTACCTCGGCCTTGCCGGCGATTACGAAGAAGACGGCAGCGAACTCTTTTGTTCGGTTTTCCGCTTGAACGAACAGGTCAATCCGATCTACGCCTCGATGGACGACTATGCCGCCGCGTGCGTGGAAGACCTCAAAAAAGGCACGATGACCTATTCCGTGTCGGAAAACAACGACTATGCGTCCCGCTCGATCGAAGACACGGTCGCCGACGTGCGCGTGACGCAGCTGGAGCAGGCAGATTCGCTCGGCAACCTCTCCCCCGACGGCACGGTGCTGGAGCTGTGGTACTTCCAGTATGAGATGAAGCCCACGAACGAGGCGGGCATGCAGATCGACGTCATCGGCGGGCAGGAGCTGACGGATGACGGATATCTCAACGAGAACTGGACGCACTATCTCACCGTCCTGCACTACACCAGCGGCGAGCAGACCGGCTATCAGGTCATCGGCACCTATACCGGCAACGACGGGCTGTGGTACAACGGATGCAGCTATGGACAGGAGCTCAAGTATTACCTGCACGACTTTTACATTGACTATGCGGGGCTTGATCTGCCGAAAATGTACATTCCCAACCTTGTCGACGGCACGGTCACGGACGGCTACGGCCACGGCAACAGCGTCGAGGGTCGTCTGGTCTCCGACAGCACCTACAACTTCTGCTACTACTATGTTCCCATCACCGGCTGGGCGTGCAGCCCCGGCACGGACTACTGGTACTCGCGCTATGACACCGGCTCGTATTTCAGTGTCAAGAAGCTCGAGCGCGGCATCAACGACGCAAAGGCGGAATGGGAGAGCACCGGCGCGAAGGCCGCGAAAACCGACACCGGCTGGCGCTTCGTGACAAATGAGGGCATGAGCAACACGGTCGTCACGCTCTTCGACGCACCGGACAATACCTGCTATGAAGTAGAGATCCACTGGAGCTTTGACGGCAGCACTGCGGAAAACGAGTGGGGCTGGAACCGCGACCGCGCCGTTGAGGGCGAGGCCGAGGTACTCCGGGCGATGGTCAGAAGCTTCACGGTGAACTGGGACGCCGACGCGGCGGCTGATCCCGCGCTGGACGATTCCGATTTTCAGGCCGATCTTCAGCTCGCGTCGAACGGCGGCGCAGCGTGGATGTTTCTCTACCGGGACAATGCGGCGATCACCGACCGCGATATGCTGAACGTCACGCCAACGGTCAGGCTTGACGAGTGCAGCTATGCGCTATTGCATGATAAGTTCACCCCTGCTGACGGAGCACGGTCGCTCACGCTCTGGCTCAGCAACAACGATTCCTCGCACCTTGCGTTCTTCGAGGGCACGGACATCATGCTCTACCAGCGAGACGACGCATACTACTATAAGGTCAGCGATTACGGCGACTATGCAACGCTCTACGACGCGATGCTCGCGTGGTTTGAAGAAGCCGCTGCGAACGAGGACGCCGAAAGTGCGAACGCCGTCATAAAAAACACCGTGCTCAACCGCGACGTCCTCATCCAGTCCTCCGGCAGTCACGTGGACTTCGGCGGCTTTCTGTGGTACACCGCGGGCGGCGAGCTGCGCCGCTATCGTTCGGGCGTGATCGAAACGGTCGATACCCTGCCGATCGACTATCTCAACGATACGCCCGTCAACGCGAGCCTTTCGACGCAGGACGACCGCCTTCTGATGAGCTATCACATCGGCGGCGCGACGTCCGGCTCGTTCGTCACCGACCTCTACGGCGTTGACGGCAAAAAGATCGCCTCGATCGGCGGCTACAATTCCATCGCCATCAGCGGCGACACAGTCGTTAAGACGCTCCAGTTCCCGCCCGCGGCGAACAACCTGTACATTTCCTACGACTGCGGCGGGACCTTCACGCCGCTTGGCGATAAGGACTGGTACTACGGCGCCGTCAAGGAGGATGACAGCGGCGTCACCTACATGAGTGCGGAGCTTGAGATCCGCGACGGCTATGTGTACACCCATGCAGTCTACGACGTGTTCCACGACAAGACGAGCGACCCGCTCGTGACGCACGAGGTGCGCCTGAATTTAAAGACCGGCGCGCAGGAAATTCTGGACTGAAGCAGTCAAATTTCAAAAAGGCGGCCCGAAGGCCGCCTTTTTCCCTGTCTTTTCGCGCAAAATGAGGGAGAAATTGCAAAAAGGTACTGGAACATCTCAAAGATATGTGGTATGATGGGAATATTCCAAAACGTATTTCTCGGGAGGTTCCCACCATGGAACACAATCCGGTCCTCAAAAATCCGCTGTCGCTCGACAGCGAAATTTCTCTCTATTCCCAGCTCATGGGCATCATCAAGCGCAGCATCACCTCCGGCGCGCTCAAGGTCGGCGACCTGCTGCCGAGCGAGGCCGAGCTCTGCCGCTCGTATGATATCAGCCGCAACACCGTGCGTCAGGCCATCGGCGCGCTGGAAGAAGAGGGCTTCGTCGTGCGAAAGCGCGGCAAGGGCACGTTCGTCACTGACCCGAACACGCGCCGCAAGGGCGTGCAGTATTCGTTCACGACGGAAATTTCCCAGCTGGGAAAATCGCCGTCGTCCACGCTGGTCGACTTCGCGGTCATCACGCCTTCTCCCAAGATCGTGACGCTCATGGGCCTTGAGCCGGGCGTGAAGGTCTATCGCTTCACGCGCGTGCGAAATGTCGACGGCGAGCCGCTCATCTTGGAGACGTCGTACTACCCCGAGTACATCTATCCGAACCTGACACGCGAGCTTTTGGAGACGCACAGCTTCTACAGTCTCCTCTACCACGTCGGCGTCATCCCGTTTTCCGCGTCGGACACGTATGAGGCCGTCGTGCTCGCGCCGCACGAGGCGCAGCTTCTGCACTGCGCGCCCGGCTCGGCGGCGTTTTTCCATCAGCGCCGCACCACGACCGAGAACGGGCATACCTATGAATACACCACGAGCTATATGCGCGCGGACCGCGTGAAGCTGGACGTGAGATTCCAGAAGGGATCGACGTCCTTCATGCGCACGGTGGACTGAAAAAATCGGCAGCCGAAAGGCTGCCTTTTTTTGCGCCCTCCCCGCGCAGCGGGGTCTTTATCGCAGCGCGGCAGCGCTGCATCGTTGTTCCCCACACCGTGTGGGGACGAGTCAAAGGGGCCATTCTCTTTCGCAAAAGAGAATGGCCCCCTTACACCCCCAAGAGAAAGGACGAGGGGCCTTCCCCCTCGACCCCGCACATTGGCAGTTTAGGGCTCGAAGAGCTGCACGCGCTGCGCAATCGGGTGCGGTGTACATGGCTTCGCCATGAATCTTCTGCTATTCGTTACTGGTTGCAACCGCGCCTTACTACCGTGAGGCGCGAGTGACGTTACTTCGGCGGCAGACTGCGTGCGAAATAGCGGCATTGCTAACGCTCGCCGCATTGTGGAGTGCTCCGGTAGACGGAAATTAGGCTCTACTTCTACAAGATGGGCAGAGCGGCAGCGAATAGTAGAAGCAGAGGCAAATCGTATAGCAATGCTAAACGCGGCAACGCCGCGCGCAGGCATTTCCATTCCGGAGGCATCAAGGTCATTCAAGATTGAAACTGCCAATCAAAGCCCTTTCTCTTGGGGGTTCAAGGGGGCCATTCTCTCACGTGAGAGAATGGCCCCCTTGGTGCTGCGGCGCGCACGCCGCATTTTCCCTCCGCGCTCTGCGCGGAAAGCAACCGCTCCCCCGAGGGAGCGCAAAAAAGAAGCAGCCCTTTCGGGCTGCCACTTTTTTACTTTTCACAAATGACCGGCTTTTGGCGGTCAGACTCCACAAAGGCCTTGGCCTTTTCCACCGCTTCCGCGCGGGGAAGCTTGACCTGCTCGCCGGTGCGCATGTCCTTGCAGGACACGACGCCCGCGGTGATCTCGTCTTCGCCGAGGAAGTAGACGTAGGGCACCTTGAGCTTGTCGGCGTAGTTCATCTTGGCCTTGAATTTCTTCTTTTCCGTATAGATCTGCGTGCTGACGCCCGCGGCGCGAAGATCGGTCGCGAGCGAGATGGCCTCGCTCAGGTCCTCGGTCATCGGCAGGATAAGCACGTCCGCCGGCGCGGTGCAGATATCGCTGTTGAGCAGCCCCTGCTCGCCGAGGACATAGAACAGGCGCGTCACGCCGATCGAAATGCCGACGCCGGGGAGCTTGCGGTCAGTATAGTACTCCGCAAGGTTATCGTAGCGGCCGCCGGAGCAGACCGAGCCGATCTCGGGGTGGTCGAGCAGCGTCGTCTCGTACACCGTGCCGGTGTAGTAGTCGAGGCCGCGCGCGATGGTCAGGTCGACCGCGAAGTTCTCCTGCGGCACGCCGAACGCGCCGAGGTACTTGGCGACGGTCGTCAGCTCGTCGAGGCCCTGGTCGAACATCTCGTTGCGGCCGCGGTACTTTTCAAGAGAAGCGAGCACCTCTTCGTTCGTGCCCTTGATGCCGATGAAGGCGAGGATCTCATCCGCCTTTTCGCCCTCGATGGCGTAGTCGTCGACCAAGATCGCGCGCACGAGGTCAGGGCCGATCTTTTCGATCTTGTCGACGGTGCGCATGATATCGCCGGACTTGTCGGAAAGGCCCAGCATCGCGTAGAAGCCGTTTAAGATGCGGCGGTTGTTGATGCGGATCTGGAAACGGGACAGGCCGAGGCGGGAGAAGACGGTATAGATGATGGCGGGGATCTCGGCGTCGTTCGTGATGTCGAGCTCGCCGTCGCCGATGACGTCGATATCTGCCTGATAGAACTCGCGGAAGCGGCCGCGCTGCGCGCGCTCGCCGCGATAGACCTTTCCGATCTGGAAACGGCGGAACGGGAAAGCGAGGTCGGCATAATGCAGGGCAACGTATTTCGCCAGAGGCACCGTCAGGTCGAAGCGAAGGGACAGGTCGCTGTCGCCCTTGGAGAAACGGTAGATCTGCTTTTCAGTCTCGCCGCCGCCCTTGGCGAGCAGCACGTCGCTCGCTTCGATGATGGGCGTGTCGAGCGGGGTGAAGCCATAGACGCCGTAGGACGAGCGCAGCACCTCCATAAGGCGCTCCATCTGGGTCTGCGGCGCGGGAAGCAGCTCCATAAAGCCGGATAAGGTGTGAGCTTTGATCGTTGCCATGATAGTGTGTGTCCTTTCCTAATAGAATGTATGGACAGCGTACTGTACTGCGGTGGCACAGCAGCGTATCGGAGTGGTTGACAGATATTTTACGGTACGGCGCAGGGATTGTCAAGCGTCCGCGGCCGTTTTTTCCACTTTCGAGACAGTATAGCATTTTCCGCGCGGAATTGCCATAGCTTTCGCCGCCTGCGGTGCAAAAATTTTTCTTTCCGTCGCGGACAGTGTTCACGAAAAATGAAGATATCCGCCAAAAAGCACGAATTGCGCTTGACGGAACTGCCGCTTTTTGTTACCATAGAGACAATATCAACGGGCAAACTCCGAAAACCGAGGTTCGCCCGCAAGCAGCTTCCGGGCAGCCGTCATTCGGCGTCCGCCGCGGCCACACCGCGCGGACAGGAGTCGATCCGATCGGATCGTTGAGGAGGAACGTTGGATGTACCAGAGCAAAATGAAAAGCGAAGAGACCGATCACCTGTTCAAGGCGATCTTATCTTTGAAAACGGAGGAAGAATGCTACCGCTTCTTCGACGATCTCTGCACCTTCAGCGAGATCGAGGCGATGTCCCAGCGCTTCGAGGTGGCGTCGCTTCTCGCCGATGGCAAGACCTTCACGCAGATCTCGCAGAAGATCGGCGTTTCGTCCACGACCATCACGCGCGTGAATAAGTGCCTTTGCTACGGGGCGGACGGCTATAAGCTGCTGCTCGAGCGGGCCAAAGAAGAAAAGTAAACTTCCGTCACTTTCACCAGAACAGGCGCAGCGCGCCTGTTCTTTTTGTCTATATCGCTTTATTATAATGCCACAGAAGCATATCAGTATAACATCACGTCATCCTGATATAGAAGAATTGACTAAAATATTTTTTGGAATCTACGCGAATTTTATTGCTTTTGCTGAACAGGTATGTTACAATTAGTTCACAAATAGATTAGGGCATGGGAAACAGCGTGCAAGAAACCGTTGCCCGACGGTGCTGTTGCCTAAGTTCTGTGTCTGTTTTTCTGTGGGACCCCTCCACAGAAAACGCACGTCCCCGCGTGCGGTGTGCAGCGTGTTCGTCACGGGGAGGAGCGGCTTCCCGCTTCCTGACGGGCAAGTATTTTTATGAAGAGAGAGGTATTTTATCAATGGCAAACGAAAAGAAAGTCGCACGGGAGCCCAGTTTTCTGCTGGCGTTAGTTCCCATTGTGGCAATGATCGGGTTCATGCTTTACTGCTTCCTCGGTCATTCCGAATCCGGTTACCATGACGCTCACCTGCCCCTGGTCATGTCCATCGCCGTCGCGTGCATCGTCGGTCACTTCTGCGGTCACGACTTCAAGGATATGCTCTCCGGTATGATCGAGCGTCTGAGCGCTTCCATGGAAGCGGTCCTGATCCTCTGCACCGTCGGTTTCCTGGTCGCGAGCTTCATGGCCTCCGGTGCGATCCCCTCCCTGATCGTTTACGGTCTGGATCTGCTGACCCCGAAGCTGTTCCTGCCTGTCGGCTGCATCCTCTGCGCGATCGTCGGTATGGCGTGCGGCTCCTCCTGGACCACCACCGCCACCATCGGTCTTGCGTTCCTCGGCATTGGCGCGGGCCTTGGCATCAATCCCGCCCTCACCGCCGGTATGATCATCTCCGGCGCGTATGTCGGCGATAAGTTCTCCCCCCTGTCCGATACCACCAACCTCGCCGCGGCTGTTGCCGAGACCGGTCTTTTCGACCACGTTACCGCGATGGTCTCCTCCACCGGCCCGACCTTGGTCATCGCCCTCATCCTCTACACCATCATGGGCCTGAACATCGACGCCAGCGCCTATGATCCGACCGTCGCCCAGTCCATTCAGGACGCGTTCCGTGGGGCCTTCGTGATCTCCCCCGTTCTGCTCATCCCCATCATCGTGGTTATCGTGATGTGCATCCTGCGCGTGCCCGGCCTTGTCGGTATCGCCATCTCCGTTGCCACCGCGACCATCTTCATGATGATCTTCCAGTCCACCGACATCTACGGCTCCCGCGCCCTGGGCGACATCTTCAACACGCTGCACTACGGTATCGGCGTTGAGACCGGCAACGAGGTCGCTGACTCCATCCTCGGCAAGGCCGGCGGTATGGACGGCACCATGTGGACCATCAACCTCATCCTCCTCGCGCTCGCCTACGGCGGTGCTCTGGAGCGCTGCGGCTGCGTCGAGCGTCTGTTCGGCGGCCTGAAGCACAGGATCCACTCCGTCGGCAGCCTCATCCTCGCGACCCTGCTGACCTCCATCTTCTGCGACGCCACCATGTGCGACCAGTTCCTCGGCATCGGCGTTCCCGCCCCCATCTATGCTGACAAGTACGACGAGCTCGGTCTCGGCCGCAATATGCTCTCCCGTTCTCTGGAAGATGCCGGTACCCTCTGGGCCGTTATGTTCCCCTGGACCGGCTGCGGCGCTTACCAGACCGGCGTTCTCGGCATGAGCCCGCTGGTGTTCTTCCCGTATGCGTTCGTCAACCTGCTCAACCCCGTTTACGCCTATGTGACCGCTCTGTTCGGCCGCAACATCTTCTGGGCTGACGGTTCCTACACCAATATCTTCGGCAAGACCAAGGCCGGCAAGCCCGCCGGCGCTCCCGAAGAGGCTCACGCCAAGGCCCTTGCGAACCTCGAGGCTCGCCGTGCTGCCGGCAAGGCTCCCAAGATCAACGCGTAATCTACGCCCCCTGCTTTACTTAGAAAGGAATCACCGCTGTGAAACAATCGCTTCCCTGGGAATCCGTCCCGCCCCCGATTTACCCCGCGCAGTCGTCGCTCAAGCCACGTAAAAAGTGGGTGCAGACCGGCGGATGGATCTTGGTTGTCGTGCTGCTGCTGTTCGGCATTTCGACCCGCAGCAGAAATCCGCTGCTCGCCTTCGTCTCGCTCGCATTCTCAGTGCTGTATCTGCTGACGCTGATGACCAAAAAGGACGCCGCTCTCACGAGCCGCGGACTTGAGATCTTCTACAACATGCAGTTCACCACCAACTACGAGTTCTTCCCCTGGGAGGACATCAATGCGATCGTGTGCGAGGACCGCGGCCATGCCGACATGGTGCGCCTGCACATCGGCCACGGCAACACGGAAAAGGCTCTCTTCTTCCCGCGCGAAGACCTCGACGAGATCTACGCGTTCATCAAAAAGAAGAATCCGGCGATCCGTATCATGGATTATGCCGCGCCCGAACCGAAGTCCAGCAAGAAGCACAAGAAGTGAACAACTGTGACCTTTCCACAAAGAATGAAGGGCGCCCCGCTTTTGCGGGGCGCTTTTTTTATCTATTCTGTCCAATTCTATCACTGTACCCTGATAGTGTGTTATCTCAATATGGTGATAACGCACAACAAAGAAAACTTTTTTCGGCAAAAAACTATTGATTTTGCACAAAAATATGCTATACTGTTTCCAGAACGATCCTGTGGGACTTTTCCACAGGCGGAGCGCCATCCACGCACGGGCATGCGCGGAAAGTAAGGGGAACGCTTCGACACGTTTCTTGCACTTGGACGGTTCGGGCAACCGGACACGCCGACCGGGTCACACCGGAACTTTGAGAAAAGAGAGGACACTACCATGATCATGAATCCTACCGCGATCAAGCATGTCGTCGTCGATGGCCACAGCCTGACGCTCGAATCCTTCGTCGCCATCGCTCGCTACAATGCGACCGTCGAGCTGGCTCCCTCCGCTCTGGAAGCCATGAAGAAGTCCCGCGCCCTGGCCGAGAAGATCGCCGCTGAGGGCCGCGTCGCTTACGGCATCACCACGGGCTTCGGCGAGTTCCAGAAGGTCGCCGTCCCCAAGGAGATGAGCAATCAGCTCTCCACCAACCTGATCCTCAGCCATTGCACCGCCGCCGGCGAGCCGTATGCTGACGAGATCGTCCGCGGCATGATGCTGCTGCGTGCCAACGCTCTGTGCGGCGGCGTGAGCGGCGTTCGTCCCATTCTCGTCGAGATGCTGCTCGAGATGCTCAACAAGGGCGTGACCCCCGTCGTCCCGCAGAAGGGCTCTCTCGGCTCCTCCGGCGACCTGGCTCCTCTCGCTCACATGACGCTCCCCATGCTCGGCAAGGGCGAGGCCATGTACGAGGGCGTGAAGATGCCCGGCGCTGAGGCCATGGCCAAGGCCGGCATCAAGACGCTCGACACCCTGGTCTCCAAGGAAGGCCTCGGCATGACGAACGGCACCTGCGCGATGACCTCCGTCGGTGCTCTCGCGCTGTACGACACCATCTGCGCCGCCCAGCTCGGCGACGTGATCGCGTCCATGTCCTTCGAGGGCCTGACGGGTCTTCGCAACGCCTTCGACCCCCGCATCCATCAGGTGCGCGGCCAGAAGGGCCAGATGCTCGTCGCCGCGAACATGCGCAAGCTGCTCGACGGCTCCGAGATCCTCGACAACTGCCAGAAGGACCGCGTTCAGGACGCTTACGCCCTGCGCTGCATCCCGCAGCTGCACGGCGCCTGCCGTGACGCTCTCGATTACGTCCGTGAGAAGGTCGAGATCGAGCTCAACGCCGTCACCGATAACCCGCTGATGTTCCTCGACGACGAGGCCGTCATCTCCGGCGGTAACTTCCATGGCGAGCCCATGGCCCTGCCGTTCGACTTCCTCGGCATCGCCGCGAGCGAGCTGGCCGACGCTTCCGAGCGCCGCACCGAGCGTATGGTCAACCCCGCACTCTCCAACGGCCTGACCGCGTTCCTGACCACCCAGGCCGGCGTCAACTCCGGCTTCATGATCGTTCAGTACGCTGCCGCTTCCATGGTCAGCGAGAACAAGATCTACGCTCACCCCGCTTCCGTCGACTCCATCCCCTCCTCCGCCAACCAGGAGGATATCGTCTCCATGGGCACCACCGCTGCCCGTAAGGCCAAGATGATCCTGCAGAACACGCAGGACGTCCTCGCCGACGAACTGATGACCGCCTGCCAGGCCATCGACATCCGCCGCCGCCTGAACACCCACGGCCAGGGCATGACCCCGCTGCATGAGGCTCTCTATCAGCACGTGCGCGAGAAGGTCGCTTTCTATGAGATCGACCGTGAGATCTGGCCCGACATCCGTGCGGTGGAAGCGATGATCCGCTCTGGCGAGCTGCTGGATATCGTCAAGGAGTATATCCCAGACTTTGAGTAAGTCAAAATTGCGTCTACGACGCAATTTTGAGACCTTTCATTTGGGCCGATGGCCCAAATGAAATAGGGGCTTCAAATATTTTCGCTCACCGCGAAAATATTTGTAAGGTGTCCCTGCGGACGCACATGTCGTCCTTCGGGACAGGTTAAGATCATTTGCGGCGTGCGCGGCCGCAAATGTGATGCGTCTCAAAAATGGTTATTGCTACCGATTTGGGGACAATAATGCTGAAAGATTTGTGTTTTGACACGAATTGACAGGATGTAAAAGAAGGTGTAAAGTTATTTTGGCTTTACACCTTCTTTTTTTAGGAGGAGCTTACTATGGAACTGAACATTTTACGGGCGGACCCGGCTGGGAACATTACGGTGTTCGTGCTCGATCCGGTCGAAAAGGCACAGCGCGCGGCCATCGCGGAGAAGATCATGGCGATCCCCGCACTCAAGGCCGAGCAGGTCGGCTACGCCTGCACCGCCGAGGACAACGTCGACGGCCACATGGAGATGATGGGCGGCGAATTCTGCGGCAACGCGACGCGCGCCTACGGCATGTATATTGCCCAGCAAAAGGGCGGCCTTTCCTCGGTCAGGCTGCGCGTGAGCGGCTGCGACCATGCCGTCACCGCGCAGGTCGATCTGAAATCCGGCACGGCGCGCGCCGAAATGCCCTGTCCGCGCAGCGTGAAGCGTGTCACGGTGAATGGTCACGAGGGCACGCTCGTCGACTTAACAGGCATCGCCCACTTCGTCGTTGAGGGCGTGGAGCCGAGCGAAGGGTTCTTCCGCGCGGCGGAGTCGATCTTTTCCGGAATTGCAGGGCTTGACGCCTGCGGCGTCATTTTCCTCGATGCGGAAAAGCGCAGCATGATCCCGCTCGTCAAGGTCATCGAGACAGGCTCCCTCGTCTGGGAGGGCAGCTGCGGCAGCGGCAGCGTCGCCTGCGCCGTCGCGCAGAGCGAAGCTATGGAAAACGGCGGTTTTTCGTGCGAATACCGGCAGCCCGCGGGCACAGTCCGCGCAAGCGTCGAGCGCCAAGACGGAAACGTCATCGCCGCGAGCATCGGCGGCGAGGTCACGCTGGATGAGCCCATGCGCATCACGCTGTGACGCGGCAGAGTGAAATGAAAGCCGGGCGCTGGCAACTTTCGCTTTTCTCGTTTTGACCTTTGCCGCAAGCGTTGAAAATTCGTCCAAAAATCTCCCGTTTTTTCTTTTTAAGGCACGCGAACCAACGCTTAATTTTTTAAGGTTTTTGGAAAAAAGAGGCTTGCAAAACAGTTTACCTTTCTCTATCGTTCGGCTATAATTGATTTTGTCAATAAGAGACAATTCTC